>Ga0194128_10005640_pt1 | contig 17386 bp, 19 predicted proteins | sample TA2KigCa65mmetaG_FD_148650 | JGI IMG/M metagenome (GOLD analysis project Ga0194128, IMG submission 148650) | Freshwater microbial communities from Lake Tanganyika, Tanzania - TA2015037 Kigoma Deep Cast 65m | ecosystem: Environmental > Aquatic > Freshwater > Lake | place: Tanzania: Lake...
GAGCAAGGCTTCGAGTTGCTCCCGTTGGCTCGCTTCTACCGCCAAGGGAGCTGCTGGGGTGAACATGACCCCGTATGAGGCAACTCTGCCTATATGTACATAGTTATATGAGACAGGACACTAGTGTGCTCGTGTTCGTACTTGCGGTACATGGGCGGCATGGCTTCGTCGAGGAGCGGGAGGTTGAAGTCCTGCACGTCGACGAGTTCAAAAGTGGCGCCGGTGCTCGAGCACCCACTTCGCGACGGAGCCGGCCTTCCGGCCCGGGGCGGGTGCTGCCCGCGATAATTCCGATTCGTAGGGCGGCGGGATGCACGCATTCATCCAGCGGTAAAGGCATAATGAATGACACGCCATGACCCGCCGCTTCTTTCTCTCCACCGCCGCTTTGGCGCAAGCTCCGCGCCGCAAGCCGAACATCGTATTGTTCCTCGCCGATGACCTCGGCTACGGCGACATCGGCTGCTACGGATCGCCCGACGTGCCGACGCCGCACATCGACGCGCTGGCGAAAAACGGCGTGCGATTTTCCGACGCCTATGTTTCCGCGGCTGTTTGCAGTCCGTCGCGCGCGGCGCTGCTGACGGGGCTCTATCAGCACCGGTTCGGGCACGAGTTCAACTCGGGTTCCGTCGAGCGCGAGGCCGAGATCAACTTCGGACTGCCCGCGGCGGCGAAGATTGCGCCCGCTTATTTGAAGCAGGCGGGCTATCGCAGCGCGGCGTTCGGAAAGTGGCATCTCGGCGTGCGGAAGGGATATCATCCGCTTGATCGCGGCTTCGATGAATTCGCCGGCTTCCTCACGGGCGGCAACGATTACATCACGCAAGCGACACCCGGCGCGCGGATGCAGCCGGTGCGCGGCGAGGGCGAGAACATCCCGGCGAAGCGGCAGGCGGAGTTGTGGCGCGATCGCGGCTTGTACGATGACAAGGGCCAGTATCTGACCGATATCATTCGCGACGAGGCCATCGCGTTCATCGGCCGTAATAAGACGACTCCGTTCTTTGCCTATCTGGCGTTCAACGCGATTCACACGCCGTTGCATGCCAATCAGAGCTATCTCGATCGTGTGGCGAATCTGAAAGACGGCAAACACAAGATGTTGGCGGCGATGACGGTGGCGCTCGACGACGCCGTCGGCGCGGTGGTGAAGGCGGTGAAGGATGCGGGGCTTTTGCGCGACACGATCTTCGTTTTCTTAAGCGACAACGGTTCGCCGATCATGACGGGAGCGGGCAGCAACGCGCCGTTGAATGGCGAGAAGGTCAGCTACTACGAAGGCGGCATTCGCGTACCGATGATCATTGCCTGGCAAGGCCGTGTGCCGGCGGGAAAGACATACAAAGAGATCGCTGTTTCGCGCGATCTACTGCCGACGTTCCTGAAAGCCGCCGGCGTTGCGAGCGAGACGAAGTTCGACGGCGTCGATCTGTTGCCGTTCTTGAATGGCGCGAGCGGACGGCCGCACGACGCGCTGTATTGGCGTGCGGGCCAGGGCCGGGCGATGCGCGCCGGCAAGTGGAAACTCGTCGAACACGGCGCCAAGAGTTACCTGTTCGATCTCGCCAGCGACATCGGCGAGAAGAAGGATGTCGCGGCGGATAACCCCAAGGTCGTAGCGGAACTACGAGCAAAATGGAAGGCGTGGAGCGATTCGATGACCCCGGCGGCGTGGCCGCCGCGCTATCGTGAAGTTACGGTGAACGGCGCGACGATTCGCTGGGAGTTGTAGAGCCGCTAACCGCGGGGCAAGTCGCGGTCCACTGTTTGGGAAACCGGACCCGGATCGCACGCGGGGCGGCGGTAGGGGATTCTAGAGAGCCGCTAACCGCGGGGCAGGCCGCGGTCAATAGTGCCAGAAACTTGGGCGGTACCGCGCGCGCCTCGGAGGTGCGAGTTTCTGGAGAGAATCATGAGTCGCTCTGCCGTCTCGCGAGGTGCAGGTGCAACAGCTTGCCGGCCTGTGTCAGCCCGGGATCGCGGCGTTCGATTCGCAACACATCACCGGCGGACCACACACTCGTCATGACTCTGCTCGCATCGGAGCCATTCGTCAATTCACGCAGAAATAGCGCCTTAACCGCCTCGGCATCGAGTGACCCGACCGAGGGATGGACTCGCAGTGTCAGGCTGGGCAGTCCGCCTTCGGTTTCGTCCTCCACGAGTTGATAGTCGGTCGGCGCGCCGCCAAAAGCCTCCGGCAGGACGACTTCCAGTATCCGGATGACATCGGCGCCGAGAAACGTGACACCTCCTCCCGTCAGTTTTTCGTAGCTCCGTATCTCGCGCAGATGTGCCGGCCACCGCGAGGATAGTGCGCATCCGCACGAATGCGAATCGGATTCCGCCATGTCGCCCATACTCACGTTGATCATCGTGAAGGGAGCGCAGGGGTGAAGCATAGTCAGCGAGAGCCGCCCCGCGTGGGCGATCAGCGCGGTCATATGGCTTACGTGATGCATGTCGTCCGAACAGCGTGGATTGAGGCACCCATAGGCGATCGCGCCGGTTTCGACCGAACCGTAGCGCGGCAGCGGGATGCATCCGGCGCTGCGAATAGTCCGCAAGCGCGCTTCGGTCACTGGCTCGCCGCTGATCAGCAGGCGCGCGCCCGCGATGTCGCGTCCTTTTCGGTTCGCATAGGCGCACAAGGCAACCGCCGAACTGGGGAAGGTGAACAGCATTGGAGTCCGGCGCTGGCGCAATACGGACTGGCACCAATCGATTACCGCGTCGGGTGCGGCGACAGGCGCGAATTGGGGTTTCGGCAACGGCGCCCCACCGAGACGGGCCGCGAAGCGTAGCGCGGCCGTGTTCCAACTAAATACGGCGGGCAGCGACGGGTCGGCGGGATCGACTTGTGAAAACCAGCCCGTTGGAGGTTCGCCGATTCCCGCCAGTTTCAGGATGCGAAACCGGGCGCCGGCGCCAAGTGTCTCCCAGTCTCCTTTCTCCCAGTTCTCGCCGCCTTGCGCGGCAAGCATGACAGCCAACGACGCGGCGCAGTCTCGTTGAAATCGCAGGTCGATCAAGACCGGCGTGCCTTCGCTCCGGCTTCCGCCGCTGCGGGCGCGAACATGATGGGCGGCGCGCGGGTTGCGCAGTTTGGCGCTGGCGGCCTTGAACTCGCTTACGCTTAGGCGTATCCCTTTCTCGTGGAGCCGGTGCAGCGCCGATTCCAATCCGTCCTGCCGGAGCAAATTCTCGGCATCGCCCCACTCGCACCCGGCGGCTCGAAACAATGCGAAGTACGGATTGTCCGGTTTGTCGAAGACCGAGTGCCGCAGGATGCCGGCGAAGCGAGCTTCGCGATCGCGCGACAACTCCGCCACGCGCTCCAACGCGCTATCGAAGTTGAGCGGCCGGCGAAAGTACCGCGCCGCCAACGCTACAAATGACGTTCCACTGAGGAGTTCCGAGATGGTCAACATCCAAGTATCAGGGCGAGCGCTTCGTCCTTCGTTGTAATTTGCCGATCGAGCTGCGCGTCTTCGACCCTACGCAGCAGGCGGCCGACTTCCGGGCCTTCGGGCACCCCGGCGGCCATGACGTCTTCGCCGTTGATGAGCGGCGCGGGCCACAACTCCTGCTGCATGGCTTCGCGGCAGAAGTCGACTTCGGCGCCGCCACGCAGTCGATGGAGTTCCAGAAGATCGGCGAAGAACGGCTGGCGCGCGAAGCGAATCAACTCGCGGCGGGGCATGGCGCGCACGCCGTCGAAACGCGGGAGTTCGCGGGCGATCGACGTGACCGTTTCGACGACGGCGTTCGGATAACGCAAGCGGCGCAGTTCCGCTTCCGGATCTGTCTCCGCGTGCAGCCACACCGCAAGCGCGAGTTCGAGCGAGGGCTGATTCATCGCCCCGAGCATGTTGGAGACTTCTTCGCTGATCGGATTGAGCCCGATCGCCGAGAGCCAGTAGAATCCGGTCTTCGCGTGGCCTTCGGTGAGGATTTTCGTGTATTCGTCGCGGATGCGCTCGATCGAAATCTCATCGAGCTCTTCGGCGTATTCGCGCATGGCGTCGAACAGAGCGCCGTCGATATTCATTTCAAATTGCGCGGCGAAACGGACGGCGCGGAGAACGCGAAGGCGGTCTTCCTTAAGCCGCTTGTACGGGCTGCCGACGGTGGTGAGCACGCGCGTGCGCAGGTCTTCCTGGCCGCCGTGGTAGTCCAGGATCTCGCCGGTGGACGGATCCATGAACATGGCGTTGATAGTGAAGTCGCGCCGCATCGCATCGCGTTTGGGCGTTGTTTCGAAGGTCACCGTCGACGGGTGGCGGGCGTCCCAGTATTCACCGTCGCTGCGAAACGTCGCGATCTCGACGCCGTGCCACAACACGACGCCGAAGTGCGCGCCCACGGCCTGCGCGCCTTCAAAGAGCGACAAGACCACATCGGGAGTGGCGGAAGTCGCGACGTCGTAGTCGGAAGGCTCGATGCCCAGGAGTGTGTCGCGCACGCAGCCGCCGACGAAGTAGGCGAGGTGACCGTGCGAGCGCAGCCTCTCGCAGATTTCGACGGCGACTTGCCTCATTACTTCATTATCCAGGGGCGCTATCATGAATGCTGCAATGTCTGAGCCCGAGCAGCGAACGGCAACGACCGCGAAAGTCGTCGTTGCCACAACAGTAGCCCTATCGTTCATTTCTTTTTGGCGCGGCGCCGCCATCGTACTCTCCGATTTAGCTTCGACGATGTACTACGTCGGAGGCATCACGGAACAGGCGATCGGCAAGTCGGCGCCGTGGTTTGTACTCGCCGTAATGCTGTTCAGTTTCGCGGTGCGCTCGCTCTACCTGGAGAGCTGCAGCATGTTTGTCCGCGGCGGCGTGTATGTGGTCGTGCGGGACGCGATCGGGCCGTCGATGGCGAAGCTCTCCGTGTCGGCTTTGGTCGTCGATTATGTGTTGACGGGACCGATATCGAGCGTTTCGGCGGGGCAATACTTCGGCCATTTGATCAACGAGATTTCGGAACTGATCCACCACCCGGTGCACATCAACCCCAATTACTTCGCCATGTTCTTCGCACTTTCTGTGACGGCGTGGTTCTGGCGGGCGAACGTGAAGGGCATACACGAGTCGTCAGGCCATGCGTTGCGGATCATGCAGGCAACGACGGTCATGGTTGTGACCATGCTCCTGTGGTGCGGTGTGACGCTTGCAATCCGGGGTGGAGAACTGCCGCCACTACCGTACCCGGAAAACGTACATCTGCACGAAGAGTCGCTCGGCTGGTTGTCGGGGACATGGTTCTCGCAACTGCCGGCGGTGATGTTGATCGTCGCGTTTGGCCACTCCCTGCTGGCGATGAGCGGGTATGAGACGCTCGCGCAGGTTTATCGGGAGATCGCCGCGCCGAAACTGCGCAACTTTCGTTTCGCGGCAAACATCGTTTGTATTTATGCGGCCGTTTCGACCGGTCTGTTGTCGATGCTTGCCGTGATTATCATTCCGGACTCGGCGCGGAGCGCGTTCAAAGACAATCTCCTTGGTGGACTGGCGATGAGCCTCGCGGGGCCGGAGATTCTGAAACTGGGATTTCATATCTTCGTCGTGATCATCGGCGTGCTGATTCTGTCCTCGGCGGTAAACACCAGCTTGATCGGCGCCAACGGTGTGCTGAACCGTGTGGCCGAAGACGGCGTGTTGATCGGTTTCTTCCGCCGCCCGCATACGCGATTCGGCACGACGTACCGGATCATCAACCTCATCGCAATCCTGCAAGCGCTGACGATCATAGGGAGTCTTGGCGACGTCTATCTGCTTGGTGAAACGTACGCGTTCGGTGTTGTGTGGAGTCTGTTCCTGAAATCCATCGGCGTGCTCGCGCTGCGATTCCAACGCGACGATCAGGAATACAAGACGCCTATTAACCCGCGCATCGCCGGACGTGAACTGCCGATCGGACTTGGCGTCACCGTGATGATGTTGTTCATGGTCGCGATCTCCAATCTGTTTACCAAGAAGATCGCGACGATTTATGGTGTAACGTTCACCGTGCTTCTTTTTGCGCTCTTTTTAGTCTCCGAGCGCATCAACAAGAAGCTCGCCAGGCAAAAGCAGGGCCTGGAAGAGTTCAGCCTCGATCATCAGCCGCAGGTGGACACTGCGGCGTTGAAGGCGCGCCCGGGTTGTGTGCTCGTAGCGGTGCGCGACTACAACAACATGGAGCATTTGAAGCGCGTGCTCGAAAAGACGAACCTGCGGCGGCACGATGTCGTCGTGATGACGGTGCACCCGATATCCGCCGGAGCGGGCGAGTTCGACTTGCAGAACGAGCAACTCTTCGGCAGCTATGAACAGGAGTTGTTCACGCGCGTGGTGTCATTGGCGGAAAAAGAGGGCAAGCCGGTCGAACTGCTGATTCTGCCGGCCACCGATCCGTTTCAAGCGATGATTCAGGCGGCCGCGACGATGAAGGTGTCGCGGCTGGTGACCGGAATTTCGACGCGCATGGCGAGCGAGGAACTGGCGCGCCGCATCGGCTTGGCGTGGGAGAGAATGCCCGAGCCGCGTCATCCGTTTTCGCTCGAGATCATCAGTCTGGACCGGCCTTCGAGCTTCATCAACCTCGGGCCGCATCCGCCACGATTGTGGCCGGAGGACGTGGAGCGAGTGCACGATATCTGGCTCGACCTAACGGAAAAGCAGGGCCTGGGGTCGAAGCTGCATCATCGCGATGTTGTGGGCGTGGCGTTGCGGCGCATGGAAGCGGAGCTGGCGTCGCCCGAGCACAAGGAAGCGATTCTGGAGCTGATTCGCGAGGAGATGAAGCGGGGGTAGGGGGCCACCGCGACCCGTCGAACGACGTTCCGTTGAAAGCGTGTTTTAAGGTCCCGCGACCGCTGCTCCCTGAGGGGCGCGGCGCGCTCGCTTACTCCGCCGCCTTCGCCTCGGCCGCCTTATCCTTCATCAGCTTCAGCTCGCGCTTGGTGGGCGGCACGACGCAGTCCAGAAAGTCATGCTCCTTGTAACAGGAACAGCACCGCACCTTCGCGGGCTTCTCATCCACAATTGACACAAAGGCGTGATTGGTGACCCGTTTGCACTTGATGCAGTGGTCATCCACGATGTCGCCAAGCCGCAACTCTCGCATTCAGCGCAAGTATATCATTCCGACTATGGCCGCGCCGCCAATTACGAGGAGCGAGTCGACCTTCTTCGATGCGAGAAGGGCCAGCGCGACGGCCGCGATGCACGCTCCCAGCGTCGTCGTGATCGCGTCTTGCGCGATGGGAATTGCGTTGGCGAGCATCAAGCCCGCCGCGGCGGCTGTCAGTCCTTTGATCGCCCCTTGCCATCGCGGCCGTTCGGTGCGGCCTTGCAGGACGCGAAGGAACAGGATGGCGAGAAACGCCGGCGAGATAATGGCGAGATATCCCACGATCGCGCCGGGCGTTCCGGCGATGTAGTAGCCGACGCTGATGACATACGTCGCGTTCGGACCGGGGCCCAAGCGTCCGATGGCCACGGCCTTCGATAGCTGCTGATCGGTGATGAGTTTGCGTTCGACGACGAACTCTTCGCGGATGACGGGGAGCGTCGTGCCGCCGGTGAAAGTCGTCGCGGTGGCCTTCAGCAGCAGAAGGTAGAGCAGGAATAGATTCATTCTTGCCACCACATCGCGCCGGCCGCGGCGGCGGCGAGCAGGATCACAATCGGGGAAGCTAAGGATTGACTCATCAACACGAAGCCGGCGACGAAGAGCGCCCACGCGATGGCGCGCGAGCGAAGCGGCGTCATCAACTGCCAGGCGCTCGCGCAGATCAATCCGACGACGCCCGCCATCGCGCCCACCAGCGCCGCGGCGACGTAGACGTTGCTCCGCCACGCTTCGAAGAATAGCGTCATCAACCAGATGACGATCGACGCGGGCAGCGAGCCCGCCACGACCGCGACGACACCCGCGTGCCAGCCCCGCATGCGCGCGGCCATCGCGGCGATGAAAGCGAGGATGTTCGTCCCCGGCGTCAATCGCGCGATGCCGTACAAAAGGCCGAAGTCTTCCGGTGGCAGCCAGCGTTTTTCCGTCATGAGCCGGCGCTGCAATTCGGCGATCATCGGCGCGCCGCCGCCAATCGTCAAGTTGCCGGTGCGTGCGAACTCCAAGATGAAATCACGCCAAGAGACCATCGAAGCCGCTACTGTACCATGTGGGTATGGCGCGTCCTGAAAGACGTACAGTTCTCACAGGTGGAAGTCCTGTCCGGGTAAGCGCCGAAGCGGCCGGTAGCAGACTCCCGGGGGTTGGAGAGATCCGACCGGCCGAAGCGGAGTGTCGAAAGCCTTCGAAAGAGAAGGAAGCAAATCAGCGGGCCGCAACAATCAGTGAACGCAATAGCCTCGTCAGATTGTCAACCGAAAGGTGTTTGGGAGGGCCGAGCCGCTCATATCACGGCGAAGGCAACAGACAGCATTCTGGAACGGAACGGATGCTGGACCTCTCCGGGGTCTCAGGCGGCGGCACGATGAGAAAGAACAATACGGAACAGGAGAGACCCTACCTGGCCGCCGAGTCGGGCAAAGACCGGGCGTATAAGGCCGGATGGCTGAAATCGCACGGAGTCGGGAGGGAGTCCGAGAGGTTCGTAGTACCGGCGAAGGCGTGCAACACAACACGCCGGAAGGGAAGGGACCTTGCTTTGATCGCGTCGGAAAGGGAGGTAAGTGCGAGGGCATGCTAGAAATGGCCAATAACCCCAACGAAAAAGTACGACAACTCCAGAGCAGACTAGGAATGTGTGCCAAGCAGAGTAAGACACGGCGGTTCCATGCGCTGTACGACCGGATCTACAGGAGTGACGTTCTGTGGGAAGCATGGAGACGAGTGCGCAGTAACGGCGGCGCGGCGGGGATCGACGGCGAGACGATCCAGGCAATCGAGCAACGAGGGCCGGGAGAGTTTTTGGCGGAGATCGAAGCGGCGTTGCGAGCAGGCCGATATCGTCCTTCCCCGGTGAAGCGGCGGTACATACCGAAAGCGGATGGGAAGCAGCGGCCATTGGGGATTCCGACGGTGCGGGATCGAGTGGTGCGGATGGCGGCGAAGATTGTGATCGAGCCGATCTTTGAGGCGGACTTCCAGCCAGGCAGTTATGGATTCCGACCGAAGAAGAGCGCGACACAGGCCTTGGAAGCAATCCGCATGGCGGGCAACCGGGGTTATAACTTTGTCGTCGATGCGGACATTCAGGGATTCTTCGACAATATCCGGCAAGACCGATTGCTGGAGTTGGTGAAGGAGCGGATCTCGGATCGGAGGGTGTTGAAGTTACTCTGCCAATGGTTGGAAGCCGGAGTGATGGAGGATGGCACGGTGAGAGAAACGCTGGCGGGAACCCCGCAAGGCGGAGTGATCTCGCCGCTGCTGGCTAACATCTACCTGAACAAGCTGGATCGGATCTGGGCGGCGCGATGCAGCGAGCTTGGCATCCTGGTCCGCTATGCCGACGATTTCGTGGCCATGTGCCGTACGGAATTGCAGGCCAGGGAAGCGCTCCGGAGGATCGGTCTGGTGATGGACCGGCACGGAATGGGACTGCACAAGTTAATGGGCACCGTGAAATACCCGGCGCAAGCCAAACCACCGAAGATCATCGTTAAGCCGTATGCGGGAAAACCGCACGTACGGTTTGAAAGGGGGTTGATGGAGACGGGCCGACTTTACTAGTCGGAACCGCGCCATAATCTACCAATGAAAGGCAAGTGGGCGCTGTTTGCCGGTGTAACGATCCTCGGCGCGATTGCCGCCGGCGCGCTTGTCTATTGGAAAAACGCGGTGCAGAAGCCGGCCCCGGCGCCGCCTCCCGCGCAGCCTGCATTGGTAATCGGCGCCGAGGTCAGTTTGCAGGGCAAAGTGGAAGCGCGCGAAGTCGTCGGCGTGCAGGCGCCGTCGGACGGAACGATCGAAGAGTATTTGGTGATTCAGGGCGAAGAGGTCTTCGAAGGACAACTGCTGGCACGGATCAAGAATCCGTCGTTGGAGGCGGAGAAGGAGCGCGCTAAGGAGATCGCCGACAATGCGCAGGAGCGCGTGAATGTGCTGGAGAGCCAACTGCTGGCGGCCCGCCTGGAATCCGCGCGGGGCCGCGCCGAGATGGCGCGTGTGCAGGACGACTACTCGCGCGCCGAGCGCGTGGCGCAGCGCGAGACCGTGCTGAATCGCGAGGGCGCGACGCCCCGGCTGAAGTTTGAGAAGGCCGTGAAGAATCATGAAGCGGCGCGGCTGGACTACGAGAGCGCAAACGCAAAAGCAAAGATCACCGAGGTGCGTGTCGCGCAATTGATGAAGGACATCGAAGCGGCCAAACGCAGCGCCGAGGAGAAGGCGAGCGCGCTCGAAGAGGCCGAGAGCGACCTGCAGGCGACGCAGGTTCACGCGCCGGTCGATGGAATCATCCTCGAACGCAAGGGAGATGCGGGCGCCGAAGTGGTGCGTGGCGAAAACGGAGTGTTCCGTATTGCGACGGATCTGGGTCAATTGCAGGTTGTGGTCGAACCGGAACCCCCGGTGTTAGCGAAGCTGCAAGCCGGCATGCAGGCGTTCGTGTTTCTGGCCGAGGCGGGAGCGGAACCGCTGAACGCCGAGATATCGCGCATCGAAAACGACAAAGTCTACGTCATGTTCGGGAGTCCCGATCCGTCGATACGACCCGGTGTCACGGCGCAGGTTCGAATCAAGCTGCCCTAAAATAGAAGGGAATGGACTTTCTCTTCAACTCACTGGTCGAGCTGATCATGCAGACTTCGACGAATTTGCCCCCCGATGTTCGGAAGGCGATGGCGCACGCGCTCGACGTCGAGAAGCCCGACACGCAGGGCGGCCAGGCGTTGAGCATTATTGCCAACAACATCGACATGGCGGCGACCGATGAGAACCCGATCTGTCAGGACACCGGCATGCCGACGTTTCTGGTGCACACGCCGGTCGGCGTGAATCAGATTCACCTAAAGAAAGTCATTCGCGAAGCGGTTGCCGAGGCGACGCGCAAGGGCAAGCTGCGGCCGAATTCGGTCGATTCGCTGACGGGCAAAAACTCGGGCGATAACCTTGGCCACGAAACGCCGGTGATTCACTGCGAGCAATGGGAGAGCGATGAGATCGAAGTCAAAGTGATCCTAAAGGGCGGTGGCTGCGAGAACAAGAACATTCAATACTCGCTGCCGGCCGAGTTGGAGCATGTCGGCAAAGTTGGGCGCAACATTGAAGGCGTGAAGAAGTGTCTGTTGCACGCGGTGTGGCAAGCGCAGGGGCAGGGATGCGCGCCGGGGGCGATCGGCGCGTGTATCGGCAGCGACCGCGGGCACGGCTACTTTCTCGCGAAGGAGCAGTTGTTCCGCACGCTCGACGATGTGAATCCGAATCCGGTGCTCGCGAAGCTGGAACAGGAAGTGATGGATGAGGCGAACAAGATCGGTGTCGGGCCGATGGGCTTCGGCGGCGCGTCGTCGTTGATCGGCTGCAAGATTACGGCGGTGAACCGTTTGCCGGCATCGTTCTTTGTGAGCGTGGCATACGACTGTTGGGCGTTTCGGCGGTTGGGAGTGCTATTGGATGCAAAAACCGGCGCGATCAATGGCTGGTTGTACCGCGATCCGCAACGGCCTTCGGAGAAGATGGCTCGCAGCGAGGGTTTCCCGTTGACCGGGCGCGAAGTGGTGTTGACGCCTCCGTTGACGAGCGATCACGTGCGGCAGTTGAAGGTCGGCGATGTCGTGATCATCAAGGGCGATATGTATACGGGCCGCGACGCGGTGCACGCGCACTTGATGAACAATCCGCCGCCTGTCGATTTGAACGGAGCGGTGCTGTATCACTGCGGTCCGGTGATGTTGAAGCAAGGCGAGGAGTGGTTCGTGAAGGCGGCGGGGCCAACGACATCGAGCCGCGAGGAGCCGTATCAGGCCGAAGTGTTGCGCCGGTATGGAGTGAAGGCGGTGGTGGGCAAGGGCGGCATGGGCAAGAAGACGTCCACGGGTCTGAAGGAGTGCGGCGCGGTGTATTTGAACGGCATCGGCGGCGCGGCGCAGTACTACGCGCGGACGGTGAAGAAAGTGAACGGCGTGCATTGGATGGACTTCGGCATTCCGGAGGCGATGTGGCATCTGACGGTGGATGGGTTCGTTGCGATCGTCACGATGGACGCGCACGGCAACAGCCTGCACGCGGATGTCGAGACGGAAACTGGCGAAAAACTGGCTGGCTTGCTAAAATAGAATTTCGTTCGTGGCCAGGTAGCTCAGTTGGTAGAGCAACGGACTGAAAATCCGTGTGTCGGGGGTTCAATTCCCTCCCTGGCCACCATTCCAAATGAAGAAAACACGGGGCTTACGCCCCGATTTTTTTCGTGTGTCTGTGGCGTGCCAGATTGGGCGTTGTGCACCCGATTCATCAGGTCGATTGTCCTATGCTGGTATTCGGCAGAATACTTCGCATAGTGTTTGCGAACCACGGCGGGGCTGTCACCCAAGACGTTTGCGGCGTCCTCGATGGTCCCTCCGTTCACAAGAATTTTTGTCGCGAGCGTGTGACGGAACCGATGGGCGGTTGCACCTTTCACTTTGCTCTTGCGAAAAACGGCTGTCAGTGTGCGCTCGACGCCACGCAAAAGGCTGTCGATGGAACCGTTGCCGGTCCAGAAGAAATAGTCGACTTCGCCGGATGCGCCCTTCGGTTGCGGCAGCGCTTCGAGCGCATCGCGAACCTCGTCGTATAAGGGCAGCCAGATCGCAGCGCCGTTCTTGAGTGCGTGCAAGAACAATTGGCCGTTCTCGATCCGGTCGCGCTTGAGCGTTGCCACATCTGAGATACGAAGGCCATAGAAGTGCATCAGAAGCACGATGGCGCGCGCCCGAAGCCGCTCATAGGGCCCGCGCCCTATCGACTCGGCCGCCGCGAAGATATTAGCGATCTCGTCGGACGTGTACGGCTCGCGCGGCTTTGGCTTTGGGTTGCTCGGCATCGACATGTCTTTTGCGATGTTCTCGGCGCACCATTTGCGGCGAACCGCGAACTTGAAGTAGTCGCGAAGCAATTGAAGTTCCTTCGCCCACGATAGCGCGCACAACGGTCGCGAGTTCCGGTAGCCATCCAAATCTTCAAGGGTGAAACGGTCGAGCGTTGCAATGCCCGCTGTTATCGAGTACTCGGCGAATCGACGTAGGATGCGGTCGTACTTGCGGAAGCTCGCCGGTGCGATCTCTTGTTTCGCCGCAAGGAACGCGGTTGCGCATTCCTCTACGCTCTTGCGGACCTTGCCCGTTTCGATCTCCTCTTCAAGCTGTCGCGCGCGGCGTGTGGCGATCTCGATGTTGATCGTGTCGAGCGCCTTCCGTACACGCTTTCCGTTGACGACGCCGAATGCCCACAGCGGACAGGCGCACTTATTCAGCGCGCGGTTGCCCTTGATCGGGCAAGTCTTCGTGTGGCGTCGATTGATCGTCAGCATGGTGTTACCGCGTTTTCTCAGCGTACACCCTCGCGGCGATGGACTCGGGAATCCGAAGCGTGATGCGTTGCCGGTGGCCGCGCTTGCCGGTCGTGCCAATTTTCAATACGCCGGGTACTTCGGCAAACATACGTGTGACCGTATCCTCGCTATAACTCCACAATTCGGCTAAAGTGCCGACTGAGAAATGCCGCTCCGTGAAGGACGGCTTAATTTGTAGGTGCGTCATCACGACGTGCCTCCTTTTGCTTGTATTTCAAGAAGTCCAAACAAAGCACAACGACCTCGCTGGAGAGTTGTTGACGTGTGATGCAGAACATGCCAAATTGAGGCGGCCAGACAATGTCCGACACGAACGTGGCGAGTTCCTCACCTTTGATGCCGTGCGAGCCGTAAGTCTCGCTAACCCCTGTCGGCGTCGGCCACCGCACGACTAGTAGCGACATGTCTATTTCTCGGTCCTGCGAGTGCGCTTCGGCTATTTCGCGCATGGCGCACGTCATGCCCCAAGCAAGACGGCGAGCAGCGTCGGGGCCTATACCATAGACGGCTAAAAGTAGACCCATTGCACGGGCTTGGCAAACGTCTCCTAAACTGTAACGACGCGCCTTCCCTTGCTTCGTGATGTAGCGGCTCTCGGCCAGCGCGGTCGTCAATTGTTCTCTATTCACGACTTGCTCCATTCTTTGGGCCATTGATCCGACGCGACTCGATGAATGCCCGGAGATCCTCAGGTTGATAACGAACTGAGGATCCGATCTTGATGTACGCAGGCGGCTGCTTCTGGAGGCGCCGGCGTCGCAGCCAAGCCACTGAAAGGTCGAGCTGCGCGGCCGCTGCATGCTCATCTAGTAGTGCTTCCCATGCCTTCATCCATTACTCCTCTGTGCTCTCCGGAACGCTGAGTCGTGTTCCGTGTATACAGAATGCTCCCCCCGCCTAGGCGGGGAGCAAGGCGGGGAAGAGGCGGGGATGCGGGGAAAATTACTTCTTCAGATGTGGCTTGGACTTGAGCACACGGGCGAAATTCGACGAAGCTGTCAAAGTCGTACGTGGATCATTTCGTTGCCATCGCTGGAACTCAGTGGGATTTTTGTAGCCCGCCGCCGCCCAAAAGTCTCGGCGGGTAATGGCCCTGCCGGTTTGGGCCTTGACATCTGCGAGATACTTATCTACCAGTTCACGGTGTCCCTCGGTATTAGTCGAGCTTGGCCGCCGATCGGAGAGCGGAACGTCCGAGGACGAAGAACTTGCCAATCCCTTCAAAAGGCTCGCGACGTATTCTCGAGACGGCGCCGCTGCGTCAGTCCATTTTTGCACGTAGTGCAGTTTATGGCTAATCAGCGTGTGCTCGACAGCGAGCTGAAGAATCGCGTTGCCGATGAACTCAAAGCTCGGCGGGACGGGATCGAGGTGAGGAATTACTGAACTCCACTCCGCCGTCACCGCATCGGCGAAACCCTGGACATACGATTGGATGCAGGCTGAGACGAATCGCTGCGCCCGGTCGGCGGCGGCCACTTCATCTAGTCCGTTTCCTCTTTGTTGTCCCAGGGTGCTCCGATCCGCCATATCTACGCGCTCCTCGGTGGCTGCCCGCTCATTCTTTAGTCGTCTGATGGCATCGGACGAAAGCTGGCAATAAGGAGAGATTGCTGAGTTCGCGAGAGACTTCGGAACGAGAAGCCACTCAGGAATATCGAAATCTTCCCGATGCAGATTGGCTTCCGATTCGAGCAGCCGCTTCTCGATCTTCGTTAGAACGAAACTGCCCTCAAGGGATTCGAGTGTGTCTCCTAACACCAGATCGCGCAACTCTTTGCCGAATAGGCCGGCCCCTCGGAAGGCCTCGATTTCCGCCGTCAGCATCAGCCGAACTCCATCGAGTTCGGCCTTTCGATAGATCTTGTAGCCTTCGCCGGACCCTGGCGAAATATCAACATCCGGAACCCCGTCTCGCGCCGTGGACATTAACTCCACCTCGTGCAGAGCGGCATTTCGAAGTTGTTCGGCGCGTTGCGTTGCTTCGCCGACATGCCGCCGCTGAGGTTCGGTCAGGAGCCTGTGCGAGTCATTGGGCATCAGGTTTGACAGGCGACGAAGAGACATATTCGATTGGGCTGCCAGGCAAAACGGCTTTCACGCTGGCTGTCCCAATTACTTTACAACGCGAGAAGCTTCGTGATGATCGTGGCGGCTGCGCTGATGCGGCGAGTCGTTATTCACGCTCCGTCCTTGGGGCCACCGCAATTTGCGAAGATGGAGTCCACGAGGACTAAGCAATTAGCTTTTTTGTGTTGAGAATCGTCAGGGTTAAGGCGTGACTGGAGTTGTCCCCAAATTTGAGACACGAGTCTAGACACACAAAAATTCCCAAAGGAGAATTTGAGTCATGTCCGTGTCACGAAGAAAGTTCAACCGCGAGTTCAAACTCGCGGCGGTCAAGCGCCTGGACGCCGGGGTCCCGGCGGGCCGCGTAGCGCGTGAACTGGAGGTCAATCCGAACCAGTTGCATCGCTGGCGTCAGGAGTATCGCAGGCGCCCCAACAGCGCATTCTCAGGAGAAGGCCGTCGGCGCGAGGAGGAAACGCAGGTGGCCGAGTTGGAGCGAAAGATCGGCCAGCAGGCGATGGAGATCGATTTTTTAAAAGGCTGCTTGCGGCGGATCGAAGATCTGCGGATGTCGCAAGCGGAGACGTCCGATCCGCGCTCTTCCAGCAAATCCGTGAAGAGCAAGAAGGGGGCTGCGCGATGACGATCTCGACGATGACTGCCTTGGCCGGTGTAAGCCGCGCCAGTTTCTACCGGTTCGACCCGGAAGCCAAACCGGCTGTACGCGATATCGAATTGCGGCACGCCATTCAGCTCATAGCCTTGCGGTTCCCCACTTACGGACGGCCACGCATCACGGCTCAGTTGCGCGATCAGGGCATCCAGGCCAATCACAAAGTAGTCGGCCGCATCTTGCGCGAAGATAACCTGCTGTGCATCCGCAAACGCAAGTTCAAGATCACCACCGACTCCAATCACTCCTTTCCGGTCTTTCCCAATCTGGCGCGCGGATTCATACCGGCGTCGGCCAATCAGCTTTGGGTGGCCGACATCACCTACATTCGCTTGGACGAGGAGTTCGTCTATCTCGCCGTCGTGCTCGATGCGTTCTCGCGGCTCGTGATCGGATGGGCGTTGGAGCGCACGCTGGAATCGGATCTCGCCCTCGGCGCACTGCGCATGGCGTTGGCCAAACGCGGCGCGCCGGATGGATTGATTCATCATTCCGACCGCGGCGTGCAATACGCTTGCCACGACTATACGCGGTTGCTCAAAGAACACGGCATCCGCGGCAGCATGAGCCGCAAGGGCAATCCCTACGACAACGCCAAGGCGGAAAGCTTTATGAAGACGCTCAAGTACGAGGAGGTCTACCGCACCGAGTACCGCGACATTGCGCACGCTCGCAAATGCATTCGGGAGTTCTTGGAACGGACTTACAACAAGCGACGGCTCCATTCCGCACTGGGTTACAAATCGCCGGCTGCTTTCGAATCGGCAGCAACAGCTCGAAAGGTGCCGGCGTGAGTTTTCTTAGGTCCTTCGAAGATCTGTCAGCCGAGTATCGAAAAGCCGGGGTGGCGGATGCCTCCCGTTGTGGTCATCCGTTGGCCCAGCTCATTCGGTCAGCCGGGAGGTTGCGTTCCGACGATTCTCGTCTTGACGAGTCTTCGAGCCGAGATCCCTCGGCGAGTTGCTCTCCAGCAGAGCTCGCTTCCGTCTCTTCGACTACTGCGATTCTGCTAAAACTGAACAACCACCGCCTGAAGGCGGTGGGGTCGATGGGCGACTGAAAGTCGCAGGACGCGGCTGAAGCCGCTCCAGATTCCGGCTTTCGCTGCCCCGTTGTCAGTCATTCGGCACCGTGACCTTGAA
>Ga0194128_10005645_pt1 | contig 17380 bp, 15 predicted proteins | sample TA2KigCa65mmetaG_FD_148650 | JGI IMG/M metagenome (GOLD analysis project Ga0194128, IMG submission 148650) | Freshwater microbial communities from Lake Tanganyika, Tanzania - TA2015037 Kigoma Deep Cast 65m | ecosystem: Environmental > Aquatic > Freshwater > Lake | place: Tanzania: Lake...
CGGATCGCGCACGCTCTTGTTCCTGAACTGCTCGACGAACTTCGGCGGATCCACCGAGAAGTAGCCGTACGGCTCCGAGTTGTAGTCCATGACCACGCTCTGGATGATGCCGCGCGTGTCCATGCCGACCAGGAAGTGAATCGGGCCGTGGTAGCCCACGTCGGTCGGCACCAGGTCGGTGGTCCAGAAGATGAAGCCGATTGGCGGCGCGTTCGGGTTGGCCTTGGGATCGACGCCGTAGACCTTGTAGTGCAGCGGCGTGCCGCCGAACGTAGAAAAGCCGCCGGCATTCGGGAACAGGGTCTTGAAGTACGGTTCGGGCCGTGGGTTGGTGAAGGTCCGCCGGGTCTGCGCCGAAAGCGTGACAACGCCGACGAACACGACGAGCAAGGCTCCGAGGAAGCGCCGAATCTGCACTGGTCGGGTCAGCATACAATAGGCATCATGATGACCAGACGAGAAATGCTCGCGACGATCGGCGCCATGGCCCTGGCGGTGCCGGCGCTCAGGGCCGACGACACGTTCAAGGGCGAGATGGTGTGCGCCAAGTGCTACCTGAAGCGCCCAGACGCCAAGGAATGCCAGGACGTCCTGATGGTGAAGGACGCCACGGGTGCGACCGCGGAGTTCTACATCACCAAGAACACGGTCGCGACCGAAGCCGGCGAAGCGTGCATGGAACCCGTGCCCGCGACGGTGACCGGCAGCGTGTCCGAGAAGGACGGCCGGAAGTGGCTGACCGCCACCAAGATCGTCAAAGAGAAGAAGTAGCTACTCGCGCTCGAGTCTGACTCGAAGCGCGGTGCAATGCAGGAACGGACCGTGATTGGCAAACGTGGTCAGTGATTCACTTCGCGACATGACCAAGGCGCCGCGCAGACACAGCGGCACGGAGCTTAATTGGTGACGTGCTCCGTGACTCCGTGGCGTCTTCATTGTCAGCTTCCGTCACTCCCGCATGTGCCTGAGGTAGATCTGCTCTAAGTCGCTGTGCCCCAGCTGTTTCGTGTCCAGCGTCTCGACCAGGCGGCCGTGATTCATGATGCCGACCCGCGTGCCGGACTCTTTGGCGCGAAACAGGTCGTGCGTCGCCATCAGGATCGCCACGCCCCGCTGGCTCAGGGTCGTCAGCAGCTCTGAAAAATCGTTCGACGCCTTCGGATCGAGTCCCGAGGTTGGCTCATCAAGCAGCAACGCCGAAGCGCCTTTCGCGATCGTGATCGCGATACCCACCTTCTGCCGCATGCCCTTGGAATAAGCGGCCACTCGCTGATGCGCTTGGTTGGAGCTGAGGCCGACCTGCGCGAGAACGGCGAGCAGTTCCTCATCCGACTCCGCCGACGCGCGCGCGAGGCGGCTGAAGAAACGCAGGTTCTCGAGACCCGAGAGATTGCGGTATAGCGTCACCTGCTCCGGGATGTACGACAGCTGCCGCTTCGTCTCTACCGGATGCTCGACGACGTTGAGTCCGCCGATGCGGGCTTCACCCGAGGTGGGATCCATGAAGTTGAGAAACAGGTTGATGGTCGTCGTCTTGCCGGCGCCGTTGGCGCCCAGCAGGCAGAACACCTCGCCCGGTTGAATCGACCAGGAGACGTGATCGACGGCGAGCGTCGAGCCGAACGACTTGCACAGCTGAATCGCTTCGATCATCCTGCGACTCCTCGTTTTTCTCGTCGCTCAGGACGACCCTGAGCTGGTCGAAGGGTCACAGCTGATACCCCTCATACCGCTTGAACCCGACCCACCACAGCACCGCCGCCAGTGCGGCCAATGCCACCACCCGCAGCATGACGCGATTGATCATGAACACGGGCAACTCAGGCTGGTAGTGCCACGTCGGCGCGGCGGCGTATTCGGCCGGCGTCAGCGTCGCCGCATCGAGGACCCTGGGTTCGAAGAACGACCGCCAGTCGCGCTGGAACACCGACACCGCTTCGCGGAAGTGATCGAAGCGATACGTGCTGGCGCCGGCGATGTCGAGCAGCGCGACCTGCGCCACCATGGTCGGCGACAGCAGGCTGAGCCACGACGCCAGTTGTCGTTGCCGGCGCAGTTGCGCATCGAACGAGGCCTCCACGGCCTGCAGGCGATCCGCGACCCGCTGGTCGCGCGAGGCCTGGAGCATCGCAAACTGCCGCATCCCGTCCCGGCCCACGTTGGCGCTGGTCGGATGGTCCTGCAGGAACTGCCCCAGTTGCTGGCTGCCCTGCACGGTCGCTTCCTGGGTCGCGTTTCGGGCTTCGACCGCGGCCTGGACGCGTGACGGCATCGGGTACTGCACGGCGATCGCGAGGTTGACGAACGACGGCCCCACCACGGACAACAGCAGCCAGAGGCCGGCCAGCACCAGCGCGTTGGCGGGCGCGCTGAGCCCTCGCGCATTCACCACCAGGGCCAGCCCGTGCCAGACGAAGCCATACACGAGCACGGCCATCGTCCAGGTCACGCCGCGCAGGACGAACTGGGCGTCGAGCGGCGATGCCGTCGCCGCCACGGCGATGGGAATCGCCACCACCGGCACGGCCAGGATGAGGGCGCGGACAATCATCTTGCCGGCCACCACCTGCCCTAGCGTCACCGGCTGTGACAGCACCATGCGCAACGTGCCGCGGTCCCGCTCGCTGGCGGTAAGGTCGAAGCTGATCGCGAAGATCAACAGCGGATACAGGAACAGGATGACGAACGCCACATCGAACGCGCCGCTGGCCACAGCCTGGGGATGCTCGATTTGATCGCCGCTGACCATGGCGTCGAGCGATCGCGCGGTGACCTTGATGTAGTTCGGATAGACGTCGCCCTGGCCGACGGCGAGCGCCGCCAGCGCCGAGGGCGGCAACAGCGCCAGCCAGCCACGTTCGTTGGCAGCGACGTCGGCGCGAATCGCCGTGGTCTGGAGGCGTTGCTGCACCGCGCGCTGCTCAAAGGTACGAACCGTCTCGCGCTCGCGCAGCGTGCGGGCGGCGCCGAGCAGGCCCGCGATCAGCAGCACCATGGCAAACACCACCAGCACCACGCGCGTGATCGCGCTCGACGACAGCACGCGCCATTCGTGCCGCGCCAGGAACGCGACCAGTCCACCGTAGCCGGCGCGAGGGTGCATCATTCAACCCTCATGGTGGCGACCGACCAGGCGGCGGCAACCGCGGCGGCGACGAGCCAGAGCGCCAGCACCGCCGCGCTCAACCAGCGTTCCGCCAATGCCCATCGCGCAAACGGCACGTCGTAATCGAAGGGCGGCACCTGCTCCCACAAGTCCCGCCCGCGGACGTAGTCGAAGGTGTTGACGCGCCCGGAGGCGGCGAGCTCGCTGTTCAGGGTGGTGAGCATCGCCGATCGATACCGGCCGGCCGCATCGGCGAACTGCCGGTCGTGGGCTTCATCGGTGCCGGCAAACGCCATCGACAGCGACCGGGCGGCCAGCGTCGGCGCCACAATCGCCGCGCGCTCGAACGTGCGTGCCTGCTTCGCATAGAGGTCGAACAGTTCTGCGAAACGCCGGTCGTAGAGAGCCGTCTCGTCCGCCTCGGACTCCAGCAGGGCGACCACTTCAACGTTCGACGGCGCCATGGTCGACTCGAACTCCCCTTCGAGGAATCGCTCCATCACCCCATCGACGCGCTGGTCCCACGTCGGCCAGGTGTCTTTTTCGTCCTGGATCGAGGCGGCGAATTCAAGCGCCGATGGCGACGGGTCGAACCACTTCGCCGCGGCCATCGCCAGCGGCGGCGCCATGAACGCGTTGGCGAACCACAGCGCCAGCAGCACCACCAGCGCCGCGCCCTGCGACCGGGCACGCGCCGAGACTGTGATGCCGATCGCGATCCAGATCACAGCGTGTGCGAGATAGACCACGGCCATGCCGAACGCGCGCACGCCAATCGGCGCGTCGGGGTCCGCGGGCGCGTTCCAGAACACGATCGCCGCACCAACAGCGGACGCTGGGAGGATGACGGCGGCCAGCGGCAGCATTGCGCCCAGTGCCTTGCCGGCGAGCAGCGACGCGCGGGATACGCCCATCGCCAGCAACGGCCGCAACGTGCCCTGGTCGCGTTCGGCGGCAACACTCGAGAACGTCAGCGACACCACCAGCAGCGGCAGCAGCACCAGCGCGGCCGATGCCGGCGTCAGTTGCCCGAGTCGGCGGGTCGGCGTGGCGTCTTCAATCGGGCGATGCCGCGCCAGTTGCTGCTTGTGCGCTTCGAGAAACACGAACACGCCGACGAACGGATCGAGGCCGGGATCGATCGCCGACAGCGGCTGGACCGGCTTGAACACGAACGCGCCGTAGTGCGCGGCGGCGTGCGGGTTCATGTCGCCCTTGTCGAGCCACACGTCCCGCTCGGCCTGTTGCGCGTCGGCGTGCTGACGCGCGATCTGTGACTGGTTGTGAACGCCGCCGGCCACGGCGGCAATGATCAGAATCAGGAGGAGGCCGGCCGCCCAGCGGAACCGGCCATCACGCCAGATTTCGGTGGCGTCCTTGACGGCAATCGTCCAGAACGCGCCCACGTGCGGCTTACTGCTTCGCGGCGGTGGTGGTCGCGACCGTGTACTGCACTTCCTTGGCCTTCAGCGGTTCGACACCGTCGCCCACGTTCACGACCACGCGCATGCCGGCCTTGAGATCGGACTGCATGCCCTTGGCCTTGCCGCGCTTGAACGCGGTGGTCGGAATAATCTGGAAGGTCATGTCCTTGCCCTCGGTGGTCTTCATCACGACCTTGTCCTTGTCGATTGAGGAAATCGTGCCCATCAGCTTGTGATCGTGACCGGGGTGCGCGAGCGGCGCCGCCGGAGCGAGCAGGCTGAGTGCGAGCGCCAAGCACAGTGCGTACTTCATGTGAGTAGATTACCAACTTTTCGGGCCATGTCGAGCACCGCCGCGGAGCTCATTCCCGAGGCGCGCAGCTCCCGAATGCCGGTGTCCCCATCGGACTTGCTCAGTTTCTGCGTGGGCGACTTCATCACCAGCGGGTGGTGCCAGAAGCGCGGGGGCGTGCGGCGGCCAATCAACCAGGCCAGCCGCAGTTGGCGGCCGGTCGACGCCAGCAGGTCCTCGCCCCGGATGACGTCGGTGATTCCCTGCAGGTGATCGTCCACGGCCGCGACGAACTGGTAGGTCCAGTTGCCGAGGCGATCGCGCACCAGCAGGTCACCGCACTGCTCGCTGGGATCCTGCTCCTGCGGGCCCTTGATCGTGTCGACGAATCGCTCGACGCCCGGCTCGAATCGGACGCGCCATCCCGCACCGTCGGCCAGCGGCAGGCACCGCTCGCGGCAGGTGTTCGGATACCGCTCGCCCTGGAGGTCGCTGCGCGTGCAGCGGCACCCGTACACCAGCCCGCGATCGATCAGCGGCCGCAACGCCTCTTGGTAGATCGCCTCCCGCTCGCGCTGCCTGACCACTGGGCCGTGGTGGGCGAAGCCGAGCCACGCCAGGTCTTCGAGAATCGCGGCGTCGTACTCGGGCCGCGACCGCTGCCGATCGTGGTCTTCGATCCGCAGCAGCACGCTCCCGCCCTGTTCCCGGGCCGCGCCCCACACATGGAGGGCATTGACGACGTGTCCGAGGTGGAGGAAACCGGTTGGCGCCGGCGCAAAGCGTGTGAGCACGTGCCACTCAGGATAGCCGCACAGCCGTTCGATCCTCCGTCTCGACCGCCCGGCGCCAGACCACCGTCGCACGGCATGGGATTGGCGTATCAACCGTCAGAATGATTCTCGTCGGCCTCTTCCAGCGACACTACCACTGCGATGCTGCTGTCGAACGGACAGATCATGCCGGTGGCCCGGCGGTGCTGTTGCGGGATGTGGCTCGACAAGCCGGAAACATAAAGTCCATAATTCCCCACCATGATTTCTCGTCGAGATCTGTTTTCGCACCTGGCGATGGCGGCCGCGACCGCTCGCATTGCGCCCACCGGCCTGAACGCGCAGACACCGGGCGCCGCGCAGCGCTACGGCAAGGAGAAGTTGATCGTCCGCTCCATGCGGCCGCCCGACTTCGAGACGCCGGTGGCACTGCTCGACTCGTTCATCACGCCGATTGAGCACTTCTATGTGCGCTGTCACATGCCGGTGCCGCAGGTGGACGCGGCCTCGTGGACGCTGAAGGTCGGCGGTGAGGTCGACTCGCCGCTGTCGCTGTCGCTCGACGAGATCAAGAAGCTGCCGGCCCACACCATCACCATGACGCTCGAGTGCGCCGGCAACGGCCGCGCGTTCTTCGAGCCGGCGATGGCCGGCATCCAGTGGGAGAAGGGCGCGGTCGGAACGGCCCGCTTCACCGGCGCGCGCATGTCCGACATCCTGAAGAAGGCCGGCACCAGGGCCAGCGCCCTCAACGTGGAAATGCACGCCGCCGATCGCCCGATGGGCACGCAGCCCGCCTTCGTGCGGCAGGTGCCGATGACCAAGGCGGTACACCCGGACACGATCATCGCGTGGGACATGAATGGCCAGCCGATTCCGCTGGCGCACGGCGCGCCGCTACGGGCGATCGTGCCCGGCTGGGAAGGCGCCTATTCGATTAAGTGGCTCAACGCGCTGAACCTGATCCCCAGGGATTCGGACAGCTTCTGGGTGGCAACCGGCTACCGCTATCCCAACCGTCGCGTCGCCCCGGGCGCCGCGGTGGATGCCAGGGACATGGAACCACTGCGCGGCATGCCGGTGAAGTCGCTGATTACCATTCCCGCCAATGGCGCCGCGCTCGCGGCCGGCAAGATCAACGTTGGCGGATTCGCGTGGGCCGGCGAGAACGACATCAAGGCGGTGGACATCTCGACCGACAACGGCGCGACGTGGCAGCCGGCGCGGCTGACCGGTGAGCAGGCGCGCTTCGCGTGGCGGCGGTTCGAGTACACGCTGAACGCCGACAAGGCGCAGTCGTACCTGATCCTGTCGCGCGCCACCGACTCGCTCGGCAACATGCAGCCGGCGGTGTCGCAGTGGAATCCATCGGGCTACCTCTGGAATCAGTACGACTCCGTGCGCGTGGAGGTGAAGGGTGCCTAAGCGCCCGGCTGCCTGGGTGCTCGGGTGGATCGGTGCGCTGTGCCTGGGACAGGGCGTGAGCGCGCAGCAGCTGCCGCCCGGACCTGGCGCCGAGGTGTTGACGAACCGCTGCCTGATCTGCCACGACGCCGACATCGTGACGTCACAGAAACTGTCGCTGACCGGCTGGACCAATTCGGTCGCCAAGATGGTCCGGTGGGGATCGCAGATCACTCCCGAGGAGCGAGCGGTGCTGCAACCGTACCTGGCGGCGCACTTCGGCCCTCCTCGCCGAAGCTCCGGAGGCCAGGCGCCACAGCCCGACACCGCCGCCGGGGCCGCCACCTACCAGCGAGCCTGCCTCAGTTGCCATGATGCGGACATCATCGAGCAGCAGAAGTTGAGCAAGGCCGGCTGGACCAACTCGGTCAACAAGATGGTGCGCTGGGGGGCGTCGGTGATGGAGCCCGAGCGACAGCCGCTGGTGGATTACCTCTACTCGCGATTCCCACCGCGCTAGCCGCCTGCGCACCGCGCGGGCCAGGAGATGCTGTGCTAATCGGCCTCACCGCTGTCGTCGCCTTGTTCACGGGCTTGTGGATCGTGTCCGTGATCCTGAAGAACTCCAGCATTGTCGACATGTGGTGGGGCCCCGGCATTCTGGTGATCGGCCTCACCTATTTCCTGACGACTTCGGGGGCCCAGAGCCGCGGATGGCTGGTGGTGGCGTTGCTGGCGCTGTGGGCGATCCGCCTGGCGTGGCACATCGGCGCGCGGAACATCGGGCACGGCGAAGACTTCCGCTACGCCAAATGGCGAAGTGAGCGCGGCGCGTCGTGGTGGTGGTTCAGTTACTTCAAGGTCTTCGTCCTCCAGGCAGTGATCGCCTGGATCATTTCCATGCCGCTCTACTACGCTATCGCGCCGGCCGCGCCGGAGCGGCTGACGGCGTGGGATGTCGCGGGAGCGATGGTGTTTGCGGCGGGCTTCCTCTTCGAAGCGGTCGGCGACGAGCAGCTGCGCCGGTTCAAGGCGGATCCCACGAACAAGGGCCGCATCCTCGACAGCGGCCTGTGGCGCTACACCCGGCACCCGAACTACTTCGGCGAAGCGCTGCTGTGGTGGGGGTTCGGCCTGTTTGCGCTGGCCACCGGCAGCTACCTGGGACTGATTGGCCCGGCGATCATGACGTGGCTACTGATTCGGGTCTCCGGTGTCTCGCTGCTCGAACAAACGCTCAAGACCACGAAACCGGAATACGCTGACTACATCCAGCGCACCTCCGCTTTCGTGCCGATGCCCCCACGGTGACTGACACCACCACAAGCACCGACTCGCGCTCTCCTCGCTGGCTGCTGCCGCTGCTGCTGACGCTGTTCTTCGGGTCCGGCGCCTGCGCGCTGGTCTACCAGGTGATGTGGCTGCGCATGCTGGCGCTGGTGTTCGGCGTCACGGTATACGCGGCCAGCACCGTGCTGGCTGGCTTCATGGCCGGCCTTGGCGCGGGCAGCTGGCTGGCCGGGCGCCTGGCCGCACGGCTTCCGAAGCCGCTGGCGGCGTTTGGCATCGCCGAGGTACTGGTCGGCGTCACGGCGTTCAGCACGCCGTTCCTGCTCGACGGGCTGACCGGCCTGTGGATTTCGGTCCATCCGATGCTGCCCTCGTCCGTAGTGGCGCTCACCGCGATTCGCTTCGTCGTGGCGTTCCTGCTGCTGATTGTGCCGACATCGTTGATGGGGGCGACGCTGCCGCTGGTGATCAAGTCGGCGGTGACGCGCGACGCGCGGATTGGCTCGCGCATCGGCCTGCTCTACGCCATCAACACCACCGGCGCGATTGCCGGCGCGCTGAGCGCAGGGTTCTATTTCATCTCCGAACTGGGAGTGATGCAGTCGTTCGAGATCGCCGCGGCCACGAATATCCTCATCGGGCTGATTGCAATCGTCGCCGGCCATGCGATTCCGGCCCAGCAGCCGGGCGCCGAGGCCGCGGAGGCGGCGGCCGCCCCCATCGCCGATACCACTCGCGGCCAGCGGCAATTGATCCTGTGGGCGTTCTTCGTCTCCGGCTTCCTGTCGCTCGCGCTCGAGATCATCTGGTTCCGTGTGCTGGTGGTGTTCCTGCGGCCCACCGCCTACGCGTTCACGATCATGCTCGCGTGCGTGCTGGCCGGCATTGCGCTCGGCAGCGGGCTGGCCTCGCCGCTGCTGCGCTGGCGTTTGCCGTGGGTGCACGTGCTGGCGGGCATTCAGGCGCTGATCGGATGTTCGGCGGTCGTGTCGTTCAACCTGTTGACGCAGGCGCAGGCGGCGTCGGATGCGGCCACACCCCTGTTCGAGCGCATTGGCGTCAATCCCTACCTGGCGCCGCTGGCCGCATCGAGCCTGGTCGCGATGCTGCCGACCACGCTGCTGCTCGGCGTGGCGTTTCCGATCGGGCTGACGCTGTGGATCGGCGGCGCCAGCGCGCAGGACGCCAGCCGCAGAACGGGCATGTTCTATTCGCTGAACGTGCTCGGCGCGATTCTCGGGTCAGTGTTCGCCGGCTTCGTGCTGCTGCCGTGGCTCGGCACGCGGCCGAGCCTGATCCTGGTGTCGGCGCTGGCCTCCCTGTCAGCGGTACTGCTGGCGCTCTCCGAGCGACGCCGTCACGCCGGCATGTCGATCGGCATCGCGGCCACCGCGGTGCTGTTGCTGGCCGTCGGAGGGGCGATCGCGGTGGATCCGTTCGACGTGGCATTCGAGCGCTTTCACCCTAACGAGACGCTGGTGTGGCGCGAAGAGGGCGCGCAGACCACGGTCGCCGTGCACACTCGCCGCGGCAGTCAGCCGATGCGGGTGATGTATCTCGACGGCAACCACCAGGCGAACGATTCGCCCGGCACCGCCTTCGTCCACCATCGCATCGGCGCGCTGCCGGTCATGCTCCACCCCAATCCGAAGACCGCGCTGGTCATCGGCCTCGGCGGCGGCGCCACACCCGGCGCGGTGGCGCGCATGGGCATCGACACCGACGTCGTCGAGCTGTCACAGGCGGTCGTCGACGGCTCGGAGTTCTTCAAGCACATCAACTTCGATCTGCTGACCCGCCCGAACGTGCACCTGCACGTGGACGATGGCCGGAACTTCATGTTGATGTCGCGAAAGAAGTACGACGTGGTCACGGCGGACATCATCCTGCCGCGGCACGCGGGAGCGGGTTCGCTCTATTCGAAGGAGTACTACGAGCTGGTGCGCAGCCGCCTCGCCCCTGGCGGACTGGCGATGCAATGGAACGGCGGCGATACGGCCACCGAGTACAAGCTGCTGATGCGGACGTTCCTGTCGGTCTTCCCCTACACCACGCTGTGGGGCGATGGCAGCCTGATGCTGGGCAGCATGGAGCCGTTCACCCTGAGCCGCAGTGCCTACGAAGCGCGCCGCACGGGCTTCGAGCAGTTCCCGTGGGACGTGGCGACGCTGCGACGCATCTTCCTCGCGGGCCCGGCGGAGATGCGTGAGTTCGCCGGCGACGGACCGCTGCTCACCGACGACAAGCCGATGATCGAGTACTTCCTGTCCCTGCCCCTGAACGACGGTGACGGCGGTTACAAAGGCAGACGAATCGACGTCGACCGAATCCTCGTGCCGTAAGTCCGCCTTTCGCCCAGGAACGGCTTCGCCGAGATGGAATAACATTGGCAAGATATGTCCGTCGCCGCGTCCGAAATCGAGAGGTCCCGCGCCACGCTCGATGCGTGGGTCCGCGAGTTGATGCAATGGCACTTCAACCCTGACACCGGCTGCCCCTTCTGGCTGCAGTGGGCCGAGAAGGCCGGCTGGGAGCCGCGCCGGGAGATCAAGACCTACGCGGACCTCGACCGGTTCGGCCTGTTCCAGGATGAATGGCTGCGCGGCGGGCCGGTGCGCCGGTGGGTGCCGAAGGCCTACAAGGATCGGCCCATCTACACCTTCGAAACGGGCGGCAGCACCGGCGTCCCCAAGTCGCGCGTCAACATCGACGACTTCCGGATCGACTACGAGAATTACAGCGCCACGCTGCCGGACGACAAGTTTCCGAAGGGTGCCGACTGGCTGATGGTCGGGCCAAGTGGACCGCGCCGTCTCCGGCTGGCCATCGAGCATCTGGCGCAGCATCGCGGCGGCATGTGCTTCATGGTCGATCTCGATCCGCGCTGGGTCATCAAGCTGATCAAGATGGGCGAAATGGACATGATGGAGCTCTACAAGCGCCACGTCATCGATCAGGCGCTCACGCTCCTCAAGGCCCACGACTCAATCAAGTGTCTGTTCACGACGCCGAAGCTGCTCGAAGCGTTGTGTGAGCGCGTCTCGTTGAAGAAGGCCGGCATCACCGGCGTGTTCTGCGGCGGCACGGAAATGACGCCGCAGTTCCATCGCTTCGCCGTCGAAGAGTTGATGGAAGGCGCGCACTTTGCGCCCACCTACGGCAACACGCTGATGGGCCTGGGCCCTTCCAAGGCGCCTACCCCGGCAGACAACTGGGCGATCATCTACTACCCGCCGGCGCCGCGCGCGATGATCGAGGTCGTCGACCCCGATGATCCGTGGAAACTCGTGGAGTACGGCACGACGGGCCGCACCCGGTTGACGACGCTGACGAAGGAGTTCTTCATGCCGCGGTTCCTCGAGCGCGACGAGTGCGAGCGTGAGCGGCCGTGCGAACAGTACCCGTGGGACGGGGTGCGGAACGTGCGCCCGTTCTCGCGATTCCAGAAAACGGTTGTTGAAGGGGTTTACTAGCGGGGCTAGCGGGCTAGCAGGCTAGCAGGCTAGCGGGCTAGCGGGCTAGCGGGCCAACAGGCTAACAGGGATTACATGCTGCACTTACCGATACTCCGGTGGGGAGTGCCCTATCGGAGCGTGAACCAGGTCGTGACGCCGCACTTCCGCACGCGCGAGCCGTTCGTGTCGATGAGCCAGGCCAACATCGGGCTGATTCGCCGCGACCTGCTGCTGCAGGGTGAGAAGCGCGCCAGGCTGCAGAAGATTCCGTACGCCGATCTGGTGGCGATGGCCGGGCGCGCGGCCGAGTATTTTCTGAACGGCACGCTGCCGCTGGATCCCATGAGCGGCACCACGCAGTCGCCGCAAGAGTATCTCGAGCAGGTGTCGGCCACCACCGGCTCGCCGCACAGCAACGTCAAGCGCAACATGCTCAAGGTGCATGGCGTGCTGAGCAAGGTCGAAGAAGTCCTGGCCGGACTCACGCGCGGCATGGACTTGAGGGTGCTGGACGAGGGCTACGGCTCGGTCAATGGCCAGATGCTGAGCTTCTTCGCACGCGGCGACGCCATGGGCGTGGTGCTGCCGAGCAACTCGCCCGGTGTGCATTCGCTGTGGGCGCCGGCCACGGTGCTGAAGATGCCGCTGGTCCTGAAGCCCGGCAGCGCTGAGCCCTGGACGCCGCTGCGCATGATTCATGCGTGGGTCAAGGCCGGCGCACCAGCGGACGCGTTTGCCTATTACCCGACCGACCACGCCGGCGGCAACGAGATTCTGCGCTCTACCGGCCGCGGCATGGTGTTCGGCGACGTAGGATCGACGAAGAAATGGAAGGCGGATGGCCGCGTCGAAGTACATGGCCCCGGCTACAGCAAGGTCGTGATCGGTCCCGATCTGGCCGATCAGTGGGAGCAGTACATCGACGTCATCGCCGAATCGATCTCGAACAACGGCGGCCGAGCCTGCGTGAACGCCTCTGGTGTGTGGGTCACCAGGCACGCCGATGCGATTGCCGAGGCCCTGGCAAAGAAGCTGGCTACCATGTCACCACGGGCCGCCGATGATCCCGCCGCCGTGCTCGCCCCGTTCGCGGATTCCGAAACGGGCCGCCGAATTTCCGGAGTGATTGACGGAGATATGGTGACGGATGGCGCAGAAGGCACTGACAGCGCATTCGCGCAGGACGTGTCCGCGATGGTGCGCGGCCCTGGGCGTGTGGTCACGGCGCACGGCGGCACCTACGTGCTGCCGACCATCGTCCGCTGCGCGGCGAGTCATCCGCTCGCCAATCGAGAGTTCCTGTTCCCCTACGCCAGCGTCGTACAGGTCAAGGCGGAGGAGCTGCCGGACTGCCTCGGACCGTCGCTGGTGGTGACGTGCATCTCGAACGACCCCGCGTTCCGCGCGCGTTTCGCGGCCTCGCCGTCGGTCGATCGCCTGAACTTCGGGCCGATGTCGACAACGCAGATCGGGTGGGATCAGCCGCACGAGGGCAACTTGTTCGAACACCTTTACTGCCGGCGAGCCGTACAGCGGCTCGCCTGAGACTATTGACGATTGGGGGATTGCTTGATTCCTTGACGGCTGGGTGATTGACGACTTATCAATTGCCAAACAATTCGGCGATTTCAGATGGCCCAATCGCCCGACAATCAAGCAATCAAGGAATCACCCACGCACCCAATTCCCATGAAGGTCCTCTCCCTCTCCGCCGGCGCCGCTTCGATGTATTGCGGCAGCTGCATGCGCGATAACGCGCTGGCGGCGGAGCTGATCCGGCAGGGCCACGACGTCACGCTGCTGCCCTTCTACACGCCCACGCTCACCGACGAAGAGAACGTCAGCCGTCAGGAGCGCGTCTTCTTCGGCGGCATCAGCGTGTATCTCGAGCAGCACGTGCCGTGGTTCCGCAGCCATCGGCTGCTCGACGGCCTGCTGGACGCGCCGGGCGTCATCACGGCCTTCACCAGCGGATCGATCGCCGTCGATCCCCGTCAGCTCGGCGCGATGACCGTGTCGACGCTCAAGGGCGCCGACGGCCATCAGCGCAAGGAAACCGCCAAGCTGATCGAGTTCGTGACCAGCGAGCCACCGCCGGATGTCGTCAACGTGCCCTACACGCTGTTGATCAATCTCGCGGCGCCGCTCAAGCGGGCGCTGAATCGGCCGGTGGTCGTGACGCTGCAGGGTGAGGATTTGTTCCTGGAGGCGCTGCCGGAGCCGTACAAGACCGAGGCGCTGGAACTGGTGCGCTCACAGGTCGGTGAGGTCGATCTGTTCATCGCCGTCAGCGACTACTACGCGCGGTTCATGCGCGATTACCTGCGCATCCCCGAATCGAAGATGCGGGTCGCCCGGCTCGGCGTGAACGTCCGCGACCTCACCGTCAAGGGGGGGCTGGCCCCAAACGTCGCAAATGCGACGTTTGGGGCCAGCCCCCAACTGTTTACGATCGGATACTTCGCGCGCGTCGCGCCGGAGAAGGGACTGCACAACCTGGCGGAGGCCTATCGCATCCTGCGCACCGAGCTGGGCATGCCCGCCGGCAAGCTGGTGGCCGCCGGCTACCTCCCACCCGAGCACAGGCCCTATCTGCAGCAGATTGTCCGGCGCCTGAGCGAGGCGGGGTTGGGCGACGAGTTCGTGTATCGCGGCACGGTCGAGCGCTCGAAGAAGGTGCAGTTCTTCCACGACATCGACCTGCTGTCGGTGCCGAGCCCGTACCACGAGCCAAAGGGCCTGTACCTGCTCGAAGCCATGGCCTGCGGCGTGCCGGTGGTACAGCCGAATCACGGCGCATTCCCGGAAATCATCGAGCGCACCGGTGGCGGCGTCCTCGCCAAATCGGACCACGGCCGTGATGTCGCCGAGGCCATCGCCGAGCTGTGGAGAGATCCGGCGCGCGCCCGCCAGATGGGTCAACGCGCGGCCGAGTCCGTCCGTAACCACTACACTGTAGGCCACATGGCGGATGCCGTCCTCAATGCTTACCGCGACGCAACTCTCGAAGACGTATCTCACTCCCGCGGGTGAACTCACCGTCCTGCGCGACGTGTCGCTACGTCTCAACGCCGGCGAATCGGCGTGCATCATGGGGCCGTCGGGGTCGGGCAAGAGCACGCTGCTCTACATCCTGGGCGGGCTGGAGCCGCCGTCGACCGGGTCTGTCGATCTGGGCGGCACCAATCCCTACGCGCTGTCGGCGGATGCACTGGCGGCGTTCCGCAACAAGGAGGTCGGGTTCGTGCTGCAGGACCACTGCCTGCTGCCGCAATGCACGGTGCTCGAGAACGTGCTGGTGCCGACACTGGTTGGCGAAGCGGACAGCGGCGCAGCCGAACGCGCCCAGTCGCTGCTGGGGCAGGTCGGCCTTGGCCAGCGGCTGCATCACCGGCCGGCGGAACTGTCCGGCGGGGAGAAGCAGCGAGCCGCCATCGCCCGCGCGTTGATCCGGAATCCGCGATTGATCCTGTGCGACGAGCCCACCGGCAACCTCGATGCCGAAACCGCGTCCACGGTTGGAGACCTGCTGATCGCCATGCACGCCAGGCAGCACGCCATCATGATCGTCGTCACGCACAGCGACGCGCTCGGGTCGCGATTCGCCAAGCGGTGGCGGATGGATCGCGGCCGGCTCGCGGTCTAAGCCATGCTGACCAGGGCGAGCCTTCGTTATTACGCCGGCACCCACGCGCTGGTGGTGCTCGGCGTCGGCGTCGCCGTCGCGGTGCTGGCCGGCGCGCTGCTGGTCGGAACCTCGGTGCGCGAAAGCCTCCGCCAGCTGGCGCTCGGCCGCCTTGGCCTCACCGACGCGGTGGTCATCTCGCCCACGTTCTTCAGAACGGCGCTCGCAGACGACGTGCTGGCGAAGTCACCGCAGTATGTGTCGGCCGCCGCGCCGCTGATCATCGCCGATGCGGTGGTGTCGCACGAAACGTCGCATCGAACCGCCGGGAAGGTTGCCGCCTACGGCGTCGATGAGCGTTTCGGCAGGTTCCACGGTGTGGACGGCTTCAACCTTACCGGCCGCGATGCCCTGATCAGCCAGGCGCTCGCGGCGGAACTGGGCGCGAAGGCAGGCGACAGCATCACGCTCCGCGTCGCCAAGCCGACCGATATTCCCCTCTCAACGCTGCAAGGCCGGCGCGATGCCGCCGGCGAGCGCATTCGGCTGACGGTGGCCCGCGTCCTCGATCGCGCATCGATGGGCGAATTCTCGCTGGCCCCCTCGCAGGGCCCGGTGCTCGCCATCTACGTGCCGATGCAGCGGCTGCAACGCGATCTCTCGCTCGACGATCGCGTCAATACGCTGCTGCTCGGCTTGCGCGATCGTCCCGACGACCTCATCAACCAGGTGATTGGCCCGGCCGCCGATCTTGACGATTTCGGATTACGGCTGCGCGCGTCGGCCGACGGCAACACGATTGTCGAGTCACGCGCGGGATTGCTGACCGACGACCTCGTAAGCGGCGTCCGCGCCGCCGCCGGCGATGGGGGCGTGCAAGCGGAGAGCGTGCTCACCTACGTGGCCAATACCATGCGGATCGGCGATCGAGAGCTGCCCTATTCGGTCGTCGCCGCCAGGGGCACGGGACGAGGCGAGATTCGCCTGAACGAGTGGGCCGCCGCGGACCTCCAGGCGAAGCCCGGCGACACGGTCACGATCGAGTACTTCCTGTGGTCGGACGAAGATGGGCTCACCACCTCGCACGCCGACTTCACCGTGGCCTATGTTGTGCCGATGCAAGACGAGGGTGTCGATCCGACGCTGACGCCCGACTACCCCGGCATCAGCGACGCCGCCGACATGACGTCGTGGGATCCGCCGTTCCCGGTGGAACTCGGGCGCATCCGTCCGAAGGACGAGGACTACTGGGACAGGTATCGCGCCGCTCCGAAGGCCATCATCTCGCTAGAAGACGGCCAGCGATTGTGGGGCTCTCGCTACGGGAAGGTCTCGTCGCTGCGCTTGTCGGACCGCACGACGATCAGCCCACAGGCACTCGAACCATCAAGCGCAGGGTGGACGGCGCGACTGGTGAGAGACGAAGCGATTGCAGCATCGCAAGGCACCACCGACTTCGGGCAGTACTTCCTCTACTTCAGCTTCTTCCTGGTCGTCTCGGCGCTGCTGCTGGCGTACCTGTTCTTCGCCGTCGGACTGGAGCAGCGCACCGCCGAAGTCGGCATCCTCGCGTCGATTGGATTCTCGCCGGCGAAGATCCGCGGCGTCTTCATCCGCGAGGGCGCCATTCTGGCCGCAATCGGTGCGCTCGCCGGAGCGGCGGCGGCCATCGGCTACGCCGCGCTGATTCTCTATGGCCTGCGCACGTGGTGGGTCGGCTCGGTCGGCACCACCGACCTCGTGCTCCACGTCGATCCGGCCGCACTGATCGGCGGCGTGTTCGGCACGCTGATCGTGGGGCTGCTGGCGCTCTGGGGCGGCATTGGCGCCATGAGCAGGCGATCGGCCCGCGCGTTGCTGAAAGGCGACGCCATGGCACCGTCACCGCGTTCGAAACTCATCACCAGGATCCTTGCCGGACTGTTGGCAGTCACCGGCGCCGCCATGCTCGTGCTCGGCGCAGCGGGCACGCTCGATCCAACGGGGGCCTTCTTCGGAGCGGGCGGCTCGT
>Ga0194128_10005652_pt1 | contig 17363 bp, 17 predicted proteins | sample TA2KigCa65mmetaG_FD_148650 | JGI IMG/M metagenome (GOLD analysis project Ga0194128, IMG submission 148650) | Freshwater microbial communities from Lake Tanganyika, Tanzania - TA2015037 Kigoma Deep Cast 65m | ecosystem: Environmental > Aquatic > Freshwater > Lake | place: Tanzania: Lake...
CGAGCGCGGCGGCGGTGAACGACACCGGCACACGCACGAGCAGGTTCATCTCGTCGCGCGCGAACACCGGGTGCGGTGCCACGCGACAAATCACGAAGAGATCTCCGGGCGGGCCACCGTTGCGACCGGGTGCCCCACGACCCTTGATCCGAATGCGCGACCCATCGGCGACTCCGGCCGGCACGCGCACGTTAATCTCGCGGTCGCGCAATTCCACGCCGGTGCCGCGACATGTGCCGCACGGATGCTCGATCACCACACCGCGACCCGCGCACTGTGAACATGGCACGGAGAACGCAAAGCCACCCTGGTTCATCTCCGTGACACCGCGACCCGCGCATCGCGCGCAACGCTTCGGGGTCGTGCCGGTGCGCGCTCCCGAGCCGTTGCACGTCGAGCACACGGCTTCGGCGTTGATGTGCAGACTCGTCGTGAGACCCTTGGCTGCATCGACGAAGTCAATCGTGAGTGCAGCCTCCAAATCCGAGCCGCGTTGCGGACCGACACCGGCACCGCTGCGACGACCACCACCGCCGAACATCTGACCGAGCAGATCGCCCAAACCGCCGGCACCTGCCATGTCACCCATGTCGAAACGGAAGGCACCATTGCCGGGGCCACCGAAGGCGCCAGGCCCCAGACGACGGACTTCGTCGTACTCACGACGACGCTCTTCGTCGCCGAGCACGTCGTAGGCGGCTGAAATCTCCTTGAAGCGTTCTTCGGCGGCCGCGTTGTTCGGGTTGGCGTCGGGGTGGTACTGGCGCGCCAACTTGCGGTACGCCTTCGTGATGTCTTTCGCCGGCGCATTCTGCGCGACGCCGAGCACGGCGTAGTAGTCCTTCTCGAACCACTCTCGTTGTGCAGTCATGACGTCCTCGTTCCGGTAATCAGCCCTTCACCCTCACCATGGCCGCGCGAACCACGCGACCCTTCCAGCGGTATCCGGTGCGCAACACTTCGACGACGACGGGACTCGTTTGGCCTTCGTCGCCGGGTTCGTGTACGACCGCTTCCGCAGTCGCCGGATCGAACGGCTTGTCGGCCAAGTCGAGCGCCTCAAGCCCTTGTCTTTGCAGCGAGCCGAGCAGTGCCGACCACACCGACTCGATGCCCTGCACACCGTGCGCCGCCGCCGCTTCGCACGCATCGAGCACCGGCAGGATCGACTCGACGAGTTTGCCGGTCGCACGATCGACGTCATCGACCATCTGTGTGGTCACGCGCTTGCGGAAGTTCTCGAAGTCGGCCTGCAGACGCAGTGCGAGATCCTTGAATTCATCGCGTTCCTTGCTGACGGCATCCAGCACGTCACTCACACCAAAGTGCTGGCTCGTGTCTGACGAATCACCGGAGGGCGCCATGTCGGCGTGAGGGGCGGCGCCGTCGGCGCCCTCCGGGTTCGATGTGGTGGTGTCGTCGCTCATCGTGCGTCGCTTCGCGCTCGTTCGACGCGACTATTTCTCGTCGACGATTTCGGCATCGACGATGTCGCCGTCGTTGCCCGTGGTCGCCCCGTTGGCCGACTGACCAGTCGCCGAAGTGCCCGCCGCATTCGCGTCGCGCGACGCCGCTTCGTAGAGCTTCTGGCTGAACGCCTGGCTGGCGGTCATCAGTTTCTCCGTGGCGTTCTTGATCGCGTCCACGTCGGTGCCGGCGAGCGCCGCCTTCAGGTCACCGAGCGGCTGCTCGACGGCCTTGCGCTCGTCTTCGGTGACCTTCTCCCCTTGCTCGCGCAGCACCCTTTCGGTTTGGTACACGAGTGAGTCGGCGTTGTTGCGCACTTCGGCGTCGGCACGACGCTTGCGGTCTTCATCCGCGTGCGCTTCTGCGTCTTTCACCATCTTGTCGATGTCGTCCTTGGAGAGCGACGACTGACCGGTGATGGTCATCGACTGTTCCTTGCTCGTGGCGCGATCCTTCGCCGACACGTGCACGATCCCGTTGGCATCGATGTCGAACGTGACCTCAATCTGCGGCACGCCGCGCGGTGCCGGCGGCAGGTCGACGAGTTGGAACTTGCCGAGCGTCTTGTTGTACGACGCCATCTCGCGCTCGCCCTGTAGCACGTGGATTTCCACCGACGGCTGCATGTCTTCGGCCGTCGTGAACGTCTCGGTGCGACGCGTGGGGATGGTGGTGTTGCGCTCGATGAGTCGCGTCATCACGCCACCCTTGGTCTCGATTCCGAGCGAGAGCGGCGTCACGTCGAGAAGCAGGATGTCTTTTACATCACCGCTCAACACGCCGGCCTGCACGGCCGCACCAACCGCAACCACTTCGTCGGGGTTGACGGTACGGTTCGGCTCCTTGTTGGTGAATGACTGCACCAGTTCTTGCACGGCGGGCATACGGGTTGAACCACCGACGAGGATCACGTGGTCGATCTCACCCCTGGTGAGACCGGCATCGCTGATTGCCTGCTCGAACGGCTTGCGACAACGCTCCAGCAAGTCGGCCGTCATCTCCTGGAACTTCGCCCGCGAGAGCGACTCGTCCAAGTGCAGCGGACCACTCGCCGTCGCGGTGATGAACGGCAGGTTGATCTGCGTCTGTTGCACCTGCGAGAGTTCGATCTTCGCCTTTTCTGCCGCTTCCTTCAGGCGCTGGGCGGCCATGCGATCCTTGGACAGATCAACGCCGTGGGCGGCCTTGAATTGTGCGACCAACCAGTCGATGATCTTCTGGTCCCAGTCGTCGCCGCCGAGGTGGGTGTCGCCATGCGTGCTCTTCACTTCGAACACGCCGTCGCCGATCTCGAGCACGCTCACGTCAAACGTGCCGCCTCCCAAGTCGAAGACGAGCACCTTTTCTTCTTTCGAGCCCTTGTCGAGACCGTAGGCAAGCGCCGCCGCGGTCGGTTCGTTGATGATGCGCAACACTTCGAGGCCAGCGATCTGTCCGGCTTCCTTCGTTGCGGTGCGCTGCGCGTCGTCGAAGTACGCCGGCACAGTGATGACCGCTTGGGTCACGGTGTAACCGAGATATGCCTCCGCATCACGCTTCAACTTCATGAGCGTGCGCGCGCTGATCTCCTGCGGTGTGTACTTCTTGCCGTCGACGTCTTCGGAGTTCCACTTTTGCCCCATGAAGCGCTTGATACTGCGGAACGTGCGATCGGGGTTGGTGATTGCCTGACGCTTGGCTACTTCGCCGACGAGCACCTCGCCGGTCTTGGAAAATGCGACCACCGACGGCGTGGTACGCGCGCCTTCGGAGTTAGGGATGACGACGGGTTCGCCGGCCTCCAGCACTGCGACGACTGAGTTGGTGGTACCGAGGTCGATTCCGACTGCTTTGGGCATGATGGGCCTTTCCTTGTGGGAACGCCTATCCTATCGGCCGTTTCCCCAAACTTGAGCCAAAACGACTCAGGTTCTTTGTCATGCTCTCGTCAGGGCTGCCGCAATGGCACTCCAGCGCGGCAACGACGGCACGGCCCCCTTCACCTGCGTGGCGAGCGCCCCGGCGACCGCACCGGCGCCCAGCGCTTGGGGCAAGGCTGCCAACCCGCCGTCGAGGGCGAGCCGCGCGCTCACCGCCCCACAAAACGCGTCGCCGGCACCCGTCGTATCGACCGGGGTGACGGGATACGGGGCGATGCGGGTTTCGCCGTGGTGCGTCACGAGCCGCGCACCGCGCGCGCCTTCAGTGACGACCACCGCTGTGACCCCGCGCGCGAGCAACGACGCCGCACCGCCGAGCAACTCGACTTCATGTTCGTTGGGCGTGATCACATCGACGTGCCGCAGCAGTGCATCGGGCAATGCGATCGCCGGCGCCGGGTTCAATACGACGATCGTTGAATCGCCGGCCAGTTCGGCGGCGCGTTGCACCACGTCGAGGCGCACCTCCAACTGCATGAGCAACACCTTCGCTGAACGCAACAGCGCACTCGCACTCTCGATGTGCATCGGCGAGAGCGCATGGTTTGCACCGGGCACCACGATGATGAGGTTCTCGGCATCGTCAGACACGCCGATGAGTGCCCGACCGGTCGGCTGCTCGACCGTGTGCAGGTGCGTTACATCGACGTGGTCGGCGACGAGTGCACTGCGCAACGTGTCGCCCGCCGAATCACTCCCGACAGCACCGACGAAAGCAGTGCTCGCCCCGGCGCGCGCTGCGGCGATCGCCTGGTTCGCGCCCTTTCCGCCGCACGCCTCGAAGTAATCGTGCGCCGACACGGTTTCCCCGGGATGCGGCAATCGCTGTGCGAGCGCGACGAGGTCGAGGTTCGCCGAACCGACGACCGCCACGTCGGGTGCAGGTGCGTTGCTCACGATGTGCCGGTCTCCCTTGAATGTCTTCGCTCTAGCCTTGCGGCGTGAGCGCGGCAACGCAAACCACCCCCGGCACGCTCGTCGTGCTGCGCCACGGGCAGAGCACCTGGAACGAACTCAATCTCTTCACCGGTTGGCACGACGTGCCGCTCAGTGCCAAGGGTGAAGCCGAGGCCGACGCCGCTGGTCGCACGTTGCACGACGCGGGTCTGCATTTCGATGTGGTGTACACGTCGCTTCTGTCGCGGGCCATCGAAACCAATCGGCGCACACTCGCCACCCTCGGGCAAGGTGACGTGCCGATTCACACTGACTGGCGACTCAACGAACGACATTACGGCGCGCTGCAAGGCCTCGACAAGAAGGAAACCACCCGTCTGCACGGCGCCGAACAAGCCAAGATTTGGCGACGCAGCTATGACGTGCCGCCGCCGCCCGTTGATCGCACGAGCCCCCAACACCCCGCGAACGACGCGCGGTACGCACACATCGATGCAGCGCTATTGCCGGCGACGGAGTGCTTGCGGGATGTCGTCGCGCGCGTCGTGCCGTTCTGGCGCGAAGTGCTCGTGCCACTCATCATCGCCGGCAACGATGTGCTCGTCGTTGCGCACGGCAATTCACTGCGCGCACTCGCCATGCACCTCGAGGTAATCAGTGCCGCCGACATCGTCGAACTGAACATTCCGACGGGCGTGCCACGGATGTACCGCTTTCAGACTCCATCCGCAGATGACCTCGCGCGACACGAGTTGCGTGTGGCGAACGTCGCATACCTCGGCGACGCGGCGGCCATTGCTGCGGCGACGAACGCCGTCGCAGCGCAAGCGGGCACCTGAGACAACCTTCACCACGGTTTTGTGCATCTTTGCACGAATTGTTGCGTACCGTAATGACATGCCACGCAACGCCAATCCCCTCACCACACTGCATCACGTTCCCCTGTTCGCCTCGTGTTCGAAGAAAGATCTCGCCCGCATCGTCAAGGTGGCCGACGAGGTGTCCTTCAAGCCGGGCAAAGTGCTGATCGAACAAGGTCAGCCCGGCCGTGAAGCATTCATCATCTTGAAAGGCAAGGCCTCCGTGCGCCGCAACGGCAAGAAATTGGCGTCGGTCGGCGCTGGTTCGATGGTCGGCGAGCTCGCACTGCTCGACCACGGCCCACGCACCGCCACCGTCATCTGCGACACCGATTGCGACGCGCTCGTCATCAGCCAGCGCCACTTCCATGGTGTGCTCAGCGACGTGCCGGTGCTTGCGCACAAACTGCTCTCGACGCTTGCGTCACGCGTACGCGATCTCGATCGCGCTGTCGTCAGCTGAACGCACGGGGTTCTTCCCTGCACAACTAGCGTTGCCCCCGTCATGCACGGCGAGGCGACGACGGCGCCACGGTCGAAGCGGCTGAAGCCGTACCAACTGTCGATCATCCTCGGCTGTGGCATCGGCGTGTTCACGCTGGTGTCGGGCATCGTGCCGACCATCACGGGTTGGGAGAGCGACTCGCCCGTGCACCGCACCGTATTTGGTGGAATTCCGGGGCCGCTCAAGATCGCGTTTTACACGGTGATTCCGGTGATGCTCATTTGGGGCTCGCTGCGCTTTGCCGACCGTATCCGTAATTGGGAGCGTGGCGCACCCGACGATCGACGTACCACCCGCAAAAACGTGAAGCGACGCCTTGCTGACTTCCGTGCCGGTGTCTACATGCGCACGCTGCTGCGCGACTCCGCGGCGGGACTCATGCACTCGATGATCTACTTCGGGTTTCTCGTGCTGCTCGGCGTCACGACGGTGCTGGAGATCGACCACCAGATGCCCCCGGCGCTCAAGTTCTTGCACGGCGACGTGTACCGCGGTTACGCCATCGTCGGTGACGTTGCTGGTGTGGTGTTCACGGCGGGCGTCGGGTGGGCGATCGTGCGGCGGTACGTGCAGCGGCCGTATCGCATCCGCATCAAGTCCAAGCCCGAGCACGCGTGGATTCTCGGCGTGCTGCTCGCCATCGGTGTGAGTGGTTTCGGCACCGAGATGTTCCGCATCGCCGCCGAACAAGCGGCAGGCAAGAACATCGACTACGAACGCTGGAGCATCGTCGGCTGGCCGCTCGCGCAGACGGTGAATGGTTTCTCGCTCGACACGCTGCAGTCGTGGCACCAGGGGTGGTGGGTGTTCCACGTCATCACCTTCATCGCCTTCTTGGCGTTGCTACCGATCACGATGTTGCGGCACGTCTTTACCTCGCCGCTCAACATGTACCTGCGCGACCGCGAACGACCCAAGGGTGCGATGCGTGCGATGCCCAACCTCGCCGAGACCTCGCTCGAGTCGTTCGGCGTGAACGCAATCGAGAACTTTACGTGGAAGCAGCTGCTCGACCTTGACGCATGCACGATGTGCGGTCGTTGCACGAGCGTGTGCCCGGCGCACGTGACCGGCAAGCCGCTCGATCCGCGCGAAATCGTGCTGAAGAGCGGCGAGGTGATGGCGGCGACGGCCGCGCATGCACCCGGCGGCAGGGTTTCGCCGCCGATCGGTGTCGACTCCGAGATCACCGTGTCGGCGAATTCGGTGTTCGAACGCATCACCGCCGAGGAAATCTGGTCGTGCACCTCGTGCAAGGCGTGCGATGAGATCTGCCCGGTGAACATCGAGATCCTCGACAAGATCCTCGACATGCGTCGCTATCTTTCGCTGATGGAGAGCAACTTCCCGAGCGAACTCGGCAACGCGTATCGCGCCATGGAGAACCAGGGCAACCCGTGGGGCATGAACCAGGGCGACCGCGCGGCGTGGGCGAACGGTCTCGACGTGACCGTGCTCGACCCGGGTCAGGCGCTCACGCACGAGTACCTCTACTGGGTTGGTTGTGCCGGCTCCTTCGACGACAAGAACAAGAAGGTCACGCAAGCGATGGCGAAGTTGCTGAAGCGCGCTGGCATCGACGTGGCGATTCTTGGCCCGAGCGAAATGTGCACGGGTGACTCTGCGCGACGCAGCGGCAACGAGTATCTCTTCCAGATGCTCGCCACACCGAACGTGGAGATGTTGAACGGAATGGGTGTGAAGAAGATCATCACGCAATGCCCGCACTGCTTCAACACATTGAAAAACGAATACCCGCAACTCGGTGGCAATTACGAGGTGGTGCACCACACGCAGTTGTTGGAAGAGTTGATCGCCTCCGGGCGCCTCGACATGAGCAATGCGTCCCTCGACGACCGCATCACCTACCACGACTCGTGCTACCTCGGTCGACACAACGACGTGTACCTGGCACCGCGCAAGGTGGTCGGCTCGATCAAGGGCATCCAGGTGGTCGAGATGCCGCGCAACGGCACCAAAGGCATGTGTTGCGGTGCCGGTGGCGCGCGCATGTGGATGGAGGAAAACATCGGCACGAAGGTGAACGACGAACGCGCCCGCGAAGCGATTGCGACCGGTGCGACACGCGTCGCGACCGCGTGCCCGTTCTGTTACATCATGATGGACGACGGCGTGAAGGGTGCGGGCAAGGACGAGTCGCAGGTGAAAGTCGGCGACATCGCCATCCACGTGCTGGAAGCAATCGAGAACGGCGAGCGCACCGCCACCTCAATCGGTGCGCCGTTGCGCGAAACTGTCGTCGGCGAATGACGCCTGCTTCGGTGGAGCCCACGAATTGGGTCGCGTGATCATGCCCTCCCCCACGCCGCATGAAGCGATCCCGGTGCTTCGTGTCTCTGACGCCCTTGCTTCTGCCCGCTGGTACTCCCAGCTCGGCTTCAGCGAAGATTGGCGGCATCAATATGAGCCGGGATCCCCCTGGTTCGTCTCGGTGAGTACCCCAGATGGAGCGACGCTCTTTCTCTCCGAACATGTCGGGGATGCTGGGGCGAACGGTTCGGTTTTTCTCGTCACTCGCGACGTTGACGCAATTGCTGCGGTGTTGGGATTACAGGCAAGCGTCATGCCATGGGGAGATCGCGAATGCACGACGGTGGATCCGGACGGCAACAAGGTGCGAGTCAGCCAGCCCGCCGGCTGACCATCTCGTTTGTGATTCGTCTGGCCGCAAATCGGGGAGATGAGTCGGTCGAATTTGTCTAGCGGAAGTTTTCGAAGTAGCGGCTCGGTGTCGGGCCGCGTTGCCCTTGGTACTTCGAGCCGCGCGCGCCTGAACCGTACGGTTTATCGGCAGGCGTGGTCATCGTCATGAAACTCACTTGCCCGATCTTCATGCCTGGGTAGATGGTGATCGGCAGGTTCGCCACGTTCGACAACTCCAGCGTGATGTGGCCGTCGAAACCGGCGTCGACGAACCCCGCTGTGGAGTGAATGAGCAGACCGAGTCGCCCGAGCGAACTCTTGCCTTCGACGCGAGCCACGAGATCGTGGGCGATGGCGACTCGCTCGAGGGTGGAACCCAGCACGAACTCGCCTGGATGCAGCATGAACGCCTCGTCGTTCGTGACTTCCACCAATTCGGTCAGGTCGGCGAGGTCTTTCTTCACGTCGATGACCGCCGCCGTGTGGTTGCGGAACACGCGGAACAGGTTCGAGACCTTCACATCAACTGACGACGGCTGCAGGCACGACTCGTCGAACGGATCAATGACGATGCGCTTGGCCGCAATGGCCTCACGAATGCTGCGGTCGGAGAGAATCACTGTCAACGAACCCTAGTGAATGATCTTCGCGAGACGGCTTGGTGCCCATGTCGTGCGAGAACTGTCGTTGGTACGATTTTGGTGATTCTGCGGGTGTAGTTCAGTGGCAGAACATCAGCTTCCCAAGCTGAGAATGCGGGTTCGATTCCCGTCACCCGCTCACGACGAGCGTGAACAGCGCCCACAGGGCCGCGACCAAACCGAGCAGTGCCATGCCGATGCTGCGCACGCGCGGGGCCTGAGTGAGTTCCCCCTCTTCGCGCGCTGTGTCACGCGGCTTGAACAGTGCGGCCAGATTGCCGACGAACATCGCGCCGCCGAACGCAAGCAGCAGCCACGCAAGCAGGTCTTCGCCGAGGAACATCGGGGGTCGTTCGCCTAAATCGTCGTCGGCGGTGTGCCTTCGAAGAAGTTCTCGAAGCGCGTGAAGGGCTCGATCCACGCCAGCTTCACGGTGTCGGTACGACCGGAACGGTGCTTGGCGACGATCAAGTCGGCGGTGCCACGCGCGGCGGTGGAGTCACCCGCTGCTTCGCCACGGTAGATGAACATGACGACGTCGGCGTCCTGCTCGATGGCGCCCGATTCGCGCAAGTCGGAGAGGTTCGGGCGTTTGTCGCCACGGCTCTCCAGGTTGCGACTCAGCTGGCTGAGCGCCACGATCGGCACGTTGAATTCGCGGGCCATCAACTTCAGGTTGCGGCTGATCTCACTGACTTCGAGCTGACGGTTCTCCACCTTCGTATCGCCACCCATCAACTGCAGGTAGTCGATGACGATGAGCGCCAAGTCGTCCTGCGCCAGTCGCACACGTCGCGCACGGGCACGCATCGAACCAATCGAGGTGGACGGCGAATCATCGATGATGAGCGGGATGTCGAGGCGACCGACCGCTCGACCAATCTCGGTCCACTGCCGCTCGCTCGGGGCGGCGCCGCGCAACACTTCCGACGGCACGCTCGCTTCACTGGCGAGCACGCGTTGCGAAAGTTCGTAGGCGCTCATTTCCAAACTGAAGAAGATGACGGGTCGCATCGTGTTACGCGCCACATTCACCGCCATGTTCAGGGCGAGCGCGCTCTTGCCCATGCCTGGTCGGGCACCGATCACGTGGAGTGCGCCAGGCTGCAAACCGAGCAACAATTCGTCGAGCTTGGTGAACCCGGTCGGCACACCCGTCATTGAGTTGGGATTGTTCCAACGTTCTTCGATCGTCTCGAGCGACTGCGTAAGTAGTTCACTCAATTGCTGCGCACCCTCGTTGAGCTTGCCGGCGGAGACGTCGTAGATCTTGCTCTCTGCTTCGTCGAGCGCCTTGTCGACATCGGGTGGTTCGCTGTAGGCAATCTCGGCAATTGCGGCAGCAGCCGTGATTACGCGACGCAGTTTCGCTGCATCGCGCACGATCTTTGCGTAACGCTCGGCACTCGAGATCGCCGGCGTCGCATTCTGCAGTCGCACGAGTGCATCGAGCCCACCGATGCCTTCCAGCAGCGCAGCCTTGCGCAGTTCTTCTCCGACCGTGACGGGGTCGACGGGCTCGCCGCCGATGGTGAGTGAGCGAATCGCATCAAAGATGTGGCGGTGAGCCGGTTTGTAGAAGTCTTGATCGGTGAGCCCAACTTCGAGCACCGTGGAAATCGCGTCTTCGGACAACATCATCGCGCCGAGCAGCGATGCTTCGGCGTCGACGTTGTGCGGGGGTATGCGCGGCTTGGAGCCCTCTGCGTCGCCGCGGCGTATGTCGGTGATGGTCACGCTTCTACCTTCGTCGGTCGCGCCTGTTGATCACAAGAGGGACAACCCTGTGATTTGTGCGTGGATACACGGTGGAAGGGCTGTGGTCATCCTGTGCAGACGCTGTGGACAATACCCGAGGGGTGTGCCCGCTCGATGTCAACCGGCACGAACCTCGACGTTCAACGTGCCACGCACGTCGGCGAACAACGCCACCACCACATGGTGCGAGCCGACCTCGCGAATGGGGTGTTCGATCGACACATGCTTGCGTTCGACCACCACATGGAACTGTCGTTCAACCGCTTCGGCGATGTCGGCGGCGGTCACCGAGCCGAACAACTTGCCCGTCGCCCCGGCCTTCGCGGTGATGACGAGCGGTGTCTCGGCAAACGCTGCAGCTACCGCCCGCGCTGATTCGCGGTCGGCGGCCTCGCGCACCGCATGCGACTTCTTCAGTGAGGCTGCCTGCTCCACCGCCCCGTCGCTGGCCTCGACGGCCAACCCGTTCGGGATGAGGTAGTTGCGGGCGTGGCCCGACGAGACGGTAACGATGTCGCCGCGACGCCCGATGCCTTTCACGTCCCGGCGCAAGAGCACCTGCACGATGTCAGCCCTCGGTGGTGGTTGGGGCGACCGTTTCGACCGCTGAATCCGCCGCGGCGCTCGGCGCGTCGGGGATGTTCTCGTACCGCTCGACCACGTCGCGGCTGACTCCGCCCCGCTCTTCACGGTCGTCGTCACGGTTGCGCGGACCGCGCAGACCAGCGACGCGCTTGGTGTAGGGCAGGAGCGCCATCTCGCGGGCGTTCTTCACGGCCGTCGCGATGTCGCGCTGCTGTTGCACGTCGGCACCGGTCATGCGGCGCGCCTTCATCTTTGAGCGGTCGCTCATGAAGCGTTGCAGCAAGTTGACGTCCTTGTAATCGATGTAGACGATGCCCTCCGGGTTGAGCGGGTTGGGCTTCTTCTTGTAGCGGCGCTGCAGCAATTTCGCGGCGCGGAGCTTGTTCTTCTTGCTGGTCATGTTCGGTCTCCTTGACTATCTCGTGTGGTTCAGAACGGCTCTTCGCCCTGGAACGGGCTCGGCTCGCCGACCGGGTTGGCACCGCCGCCGGTCTTCTTTGCGCCACCCTCTTTGCGGGGCGTTCGCTCCACTTGTGCGGTCGCCCAGCGCAGGCTCGGCCCGAGTTCATCGGCGATGACGTCGATCGCGGTGCGCTTGTCGCCCTCGCGGGTGGTGTATTCGCGCTGCTCGAGTCGGCCGGTCACGACGATTCGTACGCCCTTCGACAATGAGGCGGCGGCATTCTCGCCAAGGTCGCCCCAAGCGGTGACGTTGAAGTAGGAGGTCTGCTCCTGCCATTCGCCGTTGACCTGATAGCGACGACCGACGGCGATGCCGAACGATGCGACGGCGCGGCCGTTGGCGGTGAAGCGCAACTCGGGGTCGCGCGTCAGGTTTCCGACGAGGGTGATGGTGTTGTCTGCCATGGTGGTTCCTTCTTTGGGCGTTGCGATGGGTTACTTGGCGGCACCCGCGGGCAACAAGCCGCGACGCGCTGCTTCATGATCGGGAAGACGCAGCAACTTGTGTCGCAACACGTCGTCGGACAGTCGCAGTGCGCGCTCGACTTCAGCGAGTGCACCGCCCTCGGCGACGAGGTTGAAGACGGCGTAGTAGCCGTCGTTCTGCTTCTTGATCGGGTAGGCCAGGCGACGCCTGCCCCACCAATCGGGCGTTCCGTGGACGGAACCGCCGACGTTCGTCACCGATTTGGTGACCTGCTTGATCCAACCGTGGGCGGTGTTCTCATCGAGTGCACCGCTGACGATGATCATCAACTCATATGGACGCATTGCATGACTCCCTTCGGACACGACCCAGCGGGTCGAGGCCCCGTGAGGGGCAGGGTGGATAGGGCCTTTGAGCGTACCGTCACCCAGCGAGCGTGCCAACGGGATGCCACACAGATGTGTGGGCACGAGCCGTCAGGCGCGGCGACGAACCTGCTGCGACGTCGAATCGCGCACCCGCGGGACCACGGCGCGGCGCTTGCGGGGTCGGGCACCGCCGCGCGGGGCGGCAGTCAGCAGGTGATGCCATTTGCAGGCCACGCACACTTCGACCGTGTAGGCGGCGAAGTGTTCGGGGCGACGGTCGACCGCGCGCAATTCGTCACCAGAGGTGATGCAGCGCCCCGACTTCGGCAAACGAGGACCAAACAAATACGTGACATTGCGCAGCGACGGCGTCGCGCACATCGGGCACGGCGTGTTGCGCGGCCTGCCGTAGTGACGCCCCGCCCGTACCAAATCGCGGTGTGCATCGCACGCGTCGTGCAGCGGCACGTCGCCGGCGCGCACGCTGTCAATCATTGCACGGCGCATCATGCGGAAGTCGATCGTCGCACCGCGCGAAGCACGCCCTGTCCTCTTCATCGCCCCCACCGTAGTGGGTTCACTTGTTCGAGCGGGAAGCCCACCACTCATCGAGTCGTCGGCGAATCTCAACGTCACCGATGATTCCTTCGTCGAGACGAATCTCCATCAAGAAGTCCATCGCTTCGCCGACGGTCCGACCTGGTTCGATGCCGAGATGTCGCATCACGGCGATGCCGTCCATCTCCGGTCGCAACGCTGCGAGCTCTTCACTTTGCGCGAGTTCCTCGATGCGTGACTGCAGTTCGTCCATGCGTTGGTTGAGTGCGTCCACCTTGCGCTCGCTGCGGGTCGTGCAGTCGCAGCGCACGAGCGTGTTCAACTCGGTGAGCAAGTCGCCGGCGTCGCGCACGTAGCGACGCACCGCTGAATCCGTCCAACCCATTTGATACGTGTGGAACCGACCACTCAAGAAGACCAGTTCCGACACCTTGCGGATGTCTTCACTCGCGTACCGCAGTTCGCGCATGCGACCGCGGGTCATCTTTGCCCCCACAACTTCATGGTGATAGAAGGTCATGCCTCGGCCCGGCATGGCCTTGCGCGTGCGCGGCTTGCCGATGTCGTGAAAGAGGGCCGCCAAACGAACGATGCGGAAATCGCCCGCCATCTCGGGGCGAACGTTTTCAACCACGGCCAGGGTGTGGGTGAGCACGTCTTTGTGGCGGTGGATTGGGTCCTGTTCCAATGACAGCGCCGGAAGTTCGGGGAGGAAACGATCGGCGAGCCCCGTCTCCACTGCGAAGCGCAGGCCGAGTGTCGGAGAATCCGTCACCATCATGCGGTCGAACTCGCTGCGCACACGCTCTGCCGCCACGATGGTGAGTCGCTCGTTCATCGACTTCACCGCCGCCACGAGTGCATCGTCGGGTGCGACGGCAAGCGTGGCGACGAAGCGCGCCGCACGCAACATGCGCAGCGGATCGTCGCTGAAACTTTCCCGCGGTGTCAGCGGCGTACGCAACCGCTTGGCCATCAAATCATCGAGCCCGCCGTGCGGGTCGACAAGCCGTGGCGAGGCAGCAGTCAGTTCGAGTGCCATTGCATTGATCGTGAAATCGCGCCGCGAGAGATCGGCTTCCACCGAATCGGAGAACTTCACTTCCGGTTTGCGCGAATCTGGCGAATACGCCTCGGCGCGGTGCGTGGTGATTTCCAGCGTGCGCGACCCACGTTTGGCAGCGATGGTGCCGAAGCGCTCGCCTTGCGTCCACAGTGCATCGACGAGCCCCCCGAGCAGCGACTTCACTTCGTCGGGGCGCGCATCGGTCGTGAAGTCGAAGTCGAGCGCGGCAACATCGCGCCCGATCAACAGGTCGCGCACCGTTCCGCCGACGATGTACAGACGTCGTCCGCGTTGCCTGAATGCAGCAGTCAGCGGTGCGAGTTCGGCGACCACCGCATCGAAGCGCGCCGGCTGCACGAACTACAGGCTACGCAACACCTCCGCCACTAGCGTTCGAGTGTGTCGGCTGTCGTGTTCGGGCCGCTTGCGCAACGGCGCAGCGATGAGCAAAGAATCAGCGCGATGTGCAACACATATGCCGCCTTGTCGCAGCGCACCCCCGGGCTCGTGCAGCGAACGCCGGCACTCAACGAACGCGATGCGATGTGGTTCCGCGAGCGCGGTTTCAGCGTCGTGCAGTCGCTGACGCTGCTGCGGCGCAGCACGATTGCAAGCGCGCCCGAGCGTGCAGTTGCGAGCACACCCGATTTCGCAGCCACACAGATTGCTCGATCGTCGTGGCGCATGCTGCGGTCCCGCCGCCGCAACACTCTGCTCTCCACCCATCTGCAGTTGGACGAGATCGCCTTCCCGTCACCCTGGAACCTGCATCGGGAGGCGTTCGCCCGTGCATGCGCGGCAACCAGTGATCACGCAGTTTTTTCGCTGAGCGCTGCAACACCGACTTCGATGCTCAGCGGGTACGCCCTCGTTGGTCGCACGGGTCACACCGCATATCTGCAGCGCTTGGCCGTGCACCCCACGGTGCGTCGGCGCGGTATCGGCAGCGGGCTTGTATCGGAGTGTCTCGCATGGGCGTACGAGCGCGGCGCCACCGAGTTGTACGTCAACACCGAGCCGCACAACGAGGCAGCGCTCGCACTGTACCGCGAACTTGGCTTCGTCAAGGTGCCCGAACAACTGAGCGTGCTCGAACGCGAGATCGACGGCCTCGCATGACCCGCTCACTCTTTGCGCGCTTCTCCAGAACAGTCACCGTGCCGGTCGTGTCGGCACTCACCATCTCGCTGTCGATTGTCGGCGGACCGGTAGCCCCTGTACAGGCGGTGGACTACCGCCTCGAGATCGTCACCAGCAGTTTCACCACGCGAATCGGCGGACGTGTGATTCTCACCGTCGCCACACCGAACAACAATGACATCGTCAACCTGCTCACCGACCCCGCGGCAACGGCCACTGCTGATATCAGTGCGCCACTCGTGACGCGCGAGAGCGTGGCAGCGATCGTCGCCGGTGGAGCATTCGAGCCCGAGTCGCAGACATTGCTCGTCGGGCCACTCTTTCGCGCAACGACGCGCAACGATGCCGGGGTGTTCCAACTCAACCTGCCAACGTCGGCAGCGCAGCGTCCCGATGCGTTGCGCATCACCCGTGAAGGCTTGCGGGCGTTGCGTGTGACAGCGACCGCACCCAGCGGTCTTGTTGCCCAATTGACCACGTTCCTCAATGTGGTGTCGAATCGCACGTACGCGCCGTTGTCCGTGTATTTCTTCGCCGACGTCGACGGCGCGCCATCGTTGCAACCTGACGGCACCATTCGCCTCGGCGAAGCGGAACGCGAGCGGTTGCTCGACTTGCGCGACCTCGTCTACCGCAAACCGCCAGCGGTGCAGGTGAGCGTTCGCATTCGACCTGAGTTGATCGACGCACTCGCACGATCATCGTCACCCGGCGATCAGCAACTGCTCACCGATCTGGTCGACAAGCTGCCCGAGAGCGATGTCTTGGTTGGCACATTCCGACCGACGAACGTCTCCGCATATGCAGCGGCAGCCCTCAAGGCTGCGTTCGAGGCGCAATTGCTGCGTGGCGAGACCGTACTCGACGCCGTGAACGGGCCAACACTCTCGACGCGTACCACGTGGCTCACGAGTGAAGCACTCGATGCTGCCGCCATCGACGTCTTGCGCGCCTTCGGTGTCACCAATGTCATCGCCGTCGGTGACGCCGTGCGTCTTTACGGCACCGAAACCGACCCCGCGCGACCGTATGCGATGCGTTCATCGACCAACGGCGTCGTCTTGTCGCTCGCCGACCCGCGTTACGCGCGACTGCTCGACCAACCAACCGGCACCGCTCACGAATCCGCAGTGGCGATTGCCGCGGAACTTCTCGCCCAGCGCGACGCCATCGCCAACTCGGCGATCGGGCCCGCCGCGCTTCTCAACCGTCAGGTCGTGCTCGCCAGTGCCGCAGGCGTACCCGACGAACCGCTCATCGCCACCACGCTGCTCAAGCTCCTCCGTGCTGCACCACAAGTGTCTCTCCGTAGTGCGCGTGACATGGCGCCAAGCCTCGAAGGGCTGGCGCGCATCCAGCCACCAACGGTCAAAACCGTGGATGCACTCTCCATTCAGTCGCGCACCAACGCGGCACTTGCTGCGGTGGATGCAGTGCGCGAGATCTTGGCCACGAACGACGGGGTCACCAAGATGTGGACTGAGATCATTGACGTCGCCAACGACACTTCGCTCACCGAAGCTCGCCGCAACGAATACCTCCAGACGGTGCTCACCCAGGTGGATTCGGTGCGCACCGCAGTGGTGCTGCCGTCATCGTCGTTCACATTTGGTAGTCGCGAAAGCAAACTACGAATCGGTCTCGATAGTTCCTCCAACTTTGCGGTGTCGATGCGACTGCAAATAGCGAGCCCGACGGGCAAGATGACCTTTACGCCGTCGTTCGTTGACATCGTCATCCCTCCGAACGGTCAACGCGACGTGGTAATCGACGCAACCGCGCGCTCGAACGGTCTGATCCCCGTCGAATTGATGCTGATGAGCCCGAACGGCACCGTGCTCGACGTGGCCGAAGTACGGGTGCGAGTGAACGCCATCGCGGGTCTCGGTCGCGGTGTCAGCGCGGTGTTCGTTGGCCTGCTTGCCGCCTGGTGGATCATCCATACCCGGCGGCGAATCAAGAAACAAAAGGCAAAAGAGCACCCGGCACTACGCTCCAAGTCATGACCGTACGCATCGTCACCGACTCCGCCTGCGACCTGCCCCA
>Ga0194128_10005654_pt1 | contig 17359 bp, 18 predicted proteins | sample TA2KigCa65mmetaG_FD_148650 | JGI IMG/M metagenome (GOLD analysis project Ga0194128, IMG submission 148650) | Freshwater microbial communities from Lake Tanganyika, Tanzania - TA2015037 Kigoma Deep Cast 65m | ecosystem: Environmental > Aquatic > Freshwater > Lake | place: Tanzania: Lake...
GCCGCAGCCTCCGCCGCCACGCTGGGCACCCCCAGCCGCGCATCCCCGAGCCGGGCCTGCACCTCAGCCGCCAGCCGCTCGGGCCGCAGGGTGAGATTGATGAAGCCGGGGCCGGCGATCTGGGGCGCTTCGCAGAGCGCACCAAAGGCGGGATCGGCCGCCAGCTGCGCCACGATCGCGGTGGCGATGGCCCGGGGCGGCTGGCCCAGGGGCTTGGCCAGGGGCAGGGCACCGTTGGCCTGGAAATCACCGAATTCGGGCTTGCTGGCCGGCGCCAGCTGGGGATCCAAGGGCTGGCCGGCCGCCAGGGCCGCAGCCGCAGCCTCGGGGAACGCCCGCTCCATGGCCGCCAGCAACTGGCCGTTCAGGGTTTGGGCGATGCGAAGCATGGGGGCCGGGCCGGGGCAGGTTCGTCTTCGATCATCCCGCGCAGGCCGTCAGACCCAGCTCCTGCTCCAGAGCCCCGATCCGGTGGTGAGGAGTTGTGGAGCCACCCAACCTCGACGAGAACGGATCGCAGTGTGCAGAGGGCCGCCCGAGCTGCCAACACGAGGGGCTCAGGCGTCAAAGCGCATGCTCAGATCCAGCCAGGCACTGCGGGTGATCGGCGCACTGGTGGAGATCAGATCGATGCCTGTGGCGGCGTAGCTCCGCAGCTGCTCGAGTTGCACACCGGAGGCCTCCAGCACCAGCTGCCGCCCCTGGGCGAGCGCGCGCAGCTGGGGCACCAGCTCCGCCAGCTCCTGGGGCGGAAATTCGTCGAGCAGCACCCCATCCGCACCAGCCCCCACCGCGGCTTCCGCTTCTGTAGCGGTTTCCGCCTCCACGATCACCCGGGCCGGCCAGGGCGCCGCGGCCCGCACCGCCGCAATCGCCGCCTCCACCCCACCAGACACCCCACCGACCCAAGCCAGGTGGTTCTCCTTGAGCATCGCGGCGTCATCGAGGCCCTGGCGGTGGTTGATGCCGCCGCCGCAGCGCACGGCGTACTTCTCGAGCAGCCGCAGACCCGGTGTGGTTTTGCGGGTGTCGGCCAGACGCACGCCGGTGTCCACCAGCTCCGCCACCAGCGCCGCCGTAGCGGTGGCGATGCCGGAGAGCCGCATGGCCAGGTTGAGGGCGGTGCGCTCGCCGGCTAGCAGGGCCGCGGCCGGGCCCTCCAACTCCAGCAATCGCTGGCCGGCTGCCACCGGCTCGCTATCGGCCACGAGCAGGCGCACATTCACCCCTGGATCCAACAGGCGGAATAGCGGCTCCAGCAGCACGCCGCCACAGAACACCCCATCGGCCTTGGCGCGCCAGTGGGCCCGGCCGCTGCAGCCCGCCAAAGCCGCCGCCGTGAGATCGCCGCGGCCCAGATCTTCTGCCAACCAGGCGCGCAGCTGCTGCTCCAGCTGGGGGGTGAAGGGCAGGCGGGTGGTGGTCATTGCCGCTTGGAGCCAGGGCTACCAATGATGCGGCGAAACTGTGATGCGGCGAAGATGCGGCAGAAATGAGGTGGCGGAATGGGTCCCCCTCCCCCAGCAGGTGCCGCTGCTGGGCCCGCGCAACGCTGCTGAATTTCGTACAACCTGTACAGAGTTCAGGAGCAGCGCTCAACAGGATCAACCCCCTAACGGATCAACACGGCGCATCAACCTGACGCACCAACACTGATCCAGGCCGGCTTCGCCACCAGTGCCCCGGCTATTTACCGATGCAGAAGCGGGCGAACACCCGATCCAGCACCGCTTCGCTCACCTCCTCGCCGGTGATCTCCCCCAGGGCCCGCACAGCGCCCCGTAGGTCGATCGTCCAGAAGTCCCAGGGTAGCTGCTGTGCGGCCGCCTCGAGGGAAGCCTCCAGGCTCAACGCCGCCGCCCCGGCCAGATCCCGCTGGCGGGCGTTGAGGGCCACCTGCACGCCCTCCAAGGATCCGGCGCCGCAGCGGCGCAGCAACTCCGCCACCAACGCCTCCCGCCCCTCGCCGCTGAGGGCGCTGAAACTCACATCCGCCGGCGCCCGGCCCCCGTCCTCCGGCGGCACCAGGCCCACCGGCAGGCCCGCGGCATCGGCCTTGTTGCCCGCCACCAGCAGCACGGCACCGGCCGGCACCAGCTCCCGCAGGGCCTGATCCTCCAGGCTCCAGCCGGCGCTGAGATCAAACAGCAGCAGCACCGCATCGGCGGCGGCCAGGGCCTCGTGGGAGCGGGCGATGCCCAACTGCTCCACCCGGTCGCTGGTGGGGCGAATGCCGGCGGTGTCGAGCAGGGTGAGCGGCACGCCGTCGAGCACCAGCTCGCTCTCCAGCAGGTCGCGGGTGGTGCCGGGCAGGTTGGTCACGATCGCCCGCTCGCGGCGGCTCAGCAGGTTGAGCAGGCTCGATTTGCCCACGTTGGGGCGGCCCACAATCGCCACCCGCAACCCCTGACGCAGCAGCTCCCCCTGGCGCGCCTCAGCCACCAGCTGCTCCAGCTCGCACCGCACCGCCTCCAGCTCCGCCACCACCGCGGCGCCATCGAGGGGCGGCAGATCCTCCTCGAAATCCACCCGCGCCTCCAGCTCCGCCAGCTGATCCAGCAGCCGCTCCCGCAGGGCGCCGATGCGCTGCTGCAGGCCACCGTCGATGCCGGCCATGGCCAGCTGGGCCGCACGGCGCGAGCGGGCCGTGATCATCTCGCCGATCGCCTCGGCCCGGGTGAGGTCGAGCCGGCCGTTGAGGAAGGCCCGCTGGCTGAACTCCCCTGGCAGGGCCCGCCGCGCCCCGGCCGCCAGCACCAGCTCCAGCACCCGCTGCACCGCCACCAGGCCGCCGTGGCAGTGCAGCTCCACCACGGTTTCACGGGTGAAGCTGCGGGGGGCCCGCATCAGCAGCAGCAGGGCCTCATCCACCCGCTCACCGCTGGCGGGATCCACCACGTGGCCGTAGAGCACCCGATGGCTGTCCCAGGCCTGCCGCCCGGGCGCCGCAAACAGCCGCCGGCCGATCGGCTCCGCCTCGGCCCCGGAGATTCTTACGATCGCCACACTGCCCTCACCCGGAGCCACCGCCGTGGCGATGGCCGCGATGGTGTCAGCGGTTCCGGAGTCGTTGAGGCGCATGCCCCCATTCCAACCCCACACCGCCCTGGGCCGCCGCCTGCGCCAGCTGCTGGCCTGGCTCTGGCACCAGGAAGGGAGCCACGGCCAGCGGGCCCGGGGTCTGGCCGCTGGACTGTTCTGCGGCTGCTACCCGTTCTTCGGCCTGCAGATCCTGTTCAGCGTGGCGCTGGCCTCGCTGGTGCGGGGCAACCACCTGCTGGCAGCCGCCGGCACCTGGGTGAGCAACCCCTTCACCTACGTGCCGCTCTACTGGTTCAACTACCAGCTGGGCTGCTGGTTGCTCGGGCCTGGGGGGGGATGGCCCGGCCTCGACAGCCTCCAAGACGGCCGCATCTGGCACAGCAGCGGGGCGTTCGTCAGCCGCCTGCTGCTGGGCTCCACCCTGATGGGGCTCGCGGCCGCCCTGCTGGGGGGCTGGCTCTACTGGCACTGGCTGGAGCGGGAACATCGCCGCCAGCAGCAGGGCTGATCAGGAGTTGGCCAAGCCGGGAAACACCATCAGGTCGATGTGGCCCCCTTCCGGGTGGCGCCACTCGCGGAACTCCTCAGCCAGGGCGTGTTGCTCCTGGGGCAAGGCCTGGGCCTGCAGGTCCTGGAGGCGCTGATGCACCAGGTCGAGGGTTTCGTCGATCAGTTGGGCCGCTTGCTCGGAGGTCATGGCGTGGCATGCGGGGAATGGGGTGGTTGTAAAGGGACCCCAGCCGAGCCGCTGTAGCCGTCATCACGGCTGAACCAGCCCTGTGGTCAGACCCTCACCCAACAGCGACCAGGTCTGTGGTGCGAGGATCGCCATCCATCAACGAAGGCCTGTGGCGGACGGCAAGGGTTCCTCGCGGTCGGCGCTGTCCGGCCTGCTGCTGGTGTTGGGCTCGATCGGCGGCCTGGCCCTGCTGGTTTGGGTGACGCTGGTGATGCTCGACCTCAAGCACCTCAACACCGGCGGCTTCACCCTGCCCTAGCCGATGCCCGTACGGGCAATGTCGAGCACATCCGCCATCGAGCGGATCTGGTTGATGGTGTTGGTCAGCTGGCTGGCACCGTCGAGCTCCACCCGCAGATCGATGCGGGCGGGCTTGCCGGGATTGGTGCGCACCCGGGCATCACAAACGTTGATGCGGTGGTCGGAGAGGCGGGTGAGGATGTCCTTGAGCACGCCCACCCGGTCAAGCACCTCGATGCGCAGCTGCACCGGATAGCGACGGGGGCGAGCCTCGGCGGCGGGATTCCAGCGCACCGGCAACCGTCGCTCGGCCGGCACCTGGTCCACGTTGGAGCAGTCCTGGCGGTGAATCGTGATGCCGTGGTTGCCCAGGGCCACGGCTCCGAGAATCGGCTCGCCGGGCAGGGGACTGCAGCAGCCCCCCAAGCGGTAGTCGAGGCCCTCGAGGCCGAGGATCGGGCTGGCGCCGCCCGCCCCGCTCGCCTGGGAGTCGGCCTGGCCCGCATGGGCAGCCGCCACGCTGGCCGCCACCTGCTCGTTGCTGAGCACAGGAGCCGCCGCGGCCGTGGCCAGGCGCAGTTCCTCCCGCAGGCGGTTGAGCACCTGGTGCAGGGTGACCCCGCCAAACCCCAGCGACGCCAGCAGGTCTTCGGTGCCAGTGAGGTTGCAGCGGCGGGCCACCTTGGCCATCGCCTCCCCATGGAGCAGGGCATCGAAGCCATCGCGGCCCAGCTCCCGCTCCAGCAATTCCGTGCCGCGCAGGATGTTCTCCTCACGGTGGCTGGTTTTGTACCAGTGGCGGATGCGATTGCGGGCCGTGGGGGTGGCCACGAAGTTGAGCCAGTCGAGGCTCGGGTGCGCCGACTTAGCGGTGATCACCTGCACGAAATCGCCGTTCTGCAGGGGAGTGGCCAGGGGGCAGAGACGGTCGTTGATGCGCACGCCCTGGCAGTGGTTGCCGATCTCCGAGTGGATCCGATAAGCGAAATCCACGGCTGTGGAGCCCTTGCGCAGGCCCACCACATCGCCATTGGGAGTGAACACGAACACCTCTTCATCAAAGAGGTCTTCCTTGATCGAGCGCAGGAAATCGCTGCTGTCGGTGCCGCCGTCATCCTTCTGCCAGTCGACCAGCTGCCGCAGCCAGTTGAAGCGCTCCGCATCGGCACCGGACGCGGCCGGTGAACCACCCTCCTTGTACTTCCAGTGGGCGGCGATGCCGTACTCGGCCACCTGGTGCATGTCGGTGGTGCGGATCTGCACCTCGATCGGCCGATGACGGCCGATCACGGCCGTGTGCAGGGATTGGTAGCCGTTGGGCTTGGGCAGGCCGATGTAGTCCTTGAAGCGCCCTGGAATCGGCCGGAAGGTGTCGTGCACCACCGCCAGGGCCCGGTAGCAGCTCTCGAGATTCGGGCAGAGAATCCGCAGGGCCGCCACGTCAAAGATTTCGTGGAAGGCCTTCTGCTGGCGCTGCATCTTGCTCCAGATGCCATAGAGGTGCTTGGGCCGGCCGCTCACCTCGCAGTTGGCCAAGCCAACGGCAGCGAGGCGATCCCGCAGCAGCTGCACGGTCACCTCCAGCCGCTCTTCGCGCTCGCTGCGCTTGGTGGCCACCTGCTGCTGCACATCCCGATAGGCCTCGGGCTCGAGGATCTTGAAGGCCAGATCCTCCAGCTCCCACTTGAGCCGGCCGATGCCGAGGCGGTTGGCCAGGGGGGCGTAGATCTCGCGGGTTTCCCGGGCGATCCGCAGCTGCTTCTCGGGCTTGAGGGCGCCCAGGGTGCGCATGTTGTGCAGGCGATCCGCCAGCTTCACGAGCACCACGCGGATGTCGCTGGCCATGGCCAGAAACATGCGGCGCAGGTTTTCGGCCTGGGCCTCGGTGTGGTTGGTGAAGTGGATGCCGCCGAGCTTGGTCACCCCCTCCACCAGGGCCCGCACCTCAGCCCCGAAGTGCTGCTCGATCTCCTCGGACGTCACGTCGGTGTCTTCCACCACGTCATGGAGGAAGCCGGCCGCAATCACGCCGGCGCTGGCGCCGATGTCGCGCAGCAGGTCGGCGACGGCAACCGGATGAATGATGTAGGGCTCGCCGCTGGCCCGGAACTGGCCCTCATGGAGCTGGTAGGCGAAATCAAAGGCGGAGGCCAGCAGGGCCTCGGGATCGGTTGGGCAGCTTTCCCCCTCCCCCGGCGGCACGTGCTCAATGCAGCGCTGCAGCCACTCGGGCAGGGGCACGCCGTAGTCGGCGGGGGTGTGGATCGGCCGGCGCCCCAGGGCTTGGCTCTCCGGGGCGGGCCCAGGGGCAGGTGGAGCAGCCGCGACTGAAACAGCCACGGCGGTTGCGTCCAGATCAGGAACCGCCCTGAGCATTCCACCCTGCGGAGTTCCCTCATCGTATGCAGCGGCGGCCAAGCTGGGGAGCATGACCAGCCCCGTGCTTGCAATCGACAACCTGGTGGTGCGCTACCCCGGTGCGGAGCGTCCCACCCTGGATGGGCTGACGCTCAGCCTGAGCCCGGGCGAGCGGCTGGCCCTGGTGGGCCCCTCCGGCTGCGGCAAAAGCACCGTGGCCCGGGCGGTGCTGCAGCTGCTGCCTCCAGGCAGCCAGTGCAGCGGTGGGCTGCTTCTGGCCGGGCAGGACCCCAGCCGGCTGCGGCGGTCGGCCCTGCGCCAGCTGCGCGGCGAAGCGGTGGGGCTGGTGTTCCAGGACCCGATGACCCGGCTGAACCCGCTGCTCACGATCGGCGACCATCTGGGCGACACCCTGGCGGCCCACCGTCCCCAGTGGCGGCGGCGCCAGGTGAGGGAGCAGGCCGAACAATTGCTGGAGCGGGTGGGCATCAAGCCGGAGCGCTACGGCAGCTACCCCCATGAGTTCAGCGGCGGCATGCGCCAACGGCTGGCGATCGCCCTGGCCATGGCCCTGCAGCCGCCCCTGGTGATCGCCGACGAACCCACCACCAGCCTGGATGTGGCCGTGGCCGGGCAAGTGATGGCGGAACTGACCAACCTCTGCCGGGAAGCGGGCAGCGCCCTGCTGCTGATCAGCCACGACCTGGCGATGGCGGGCCGCTGGTGCGACCAGATCGCCGTGTTGGATCAGGGCCGACTGCTGGAGCAGGCCCCGGCCCTGCAGTTGCTCACCGCCCCGGCCTCCCCCCTGGCCCAGCGGCTGGTGGCCAAGGCGCGGGAGCGGGAAGGTGCCCAGAGCCCCTCACCCGCGCCGGCCGCTGCCCTGCTGGAGCTGGAGGAGCTGCGCAGCTGGCACGCCCTGCCGACGCTGCCCTGGCAGACCCGCTGGCTGAAGGCGGTCGACGGGGTGAGCCTGCGGCTCCAGCCAGGCGAAACCATTGGCCTGGTGGGCGCTTCCGGCTGCGGCAAGAGCACCCTCTGCCGAGCCCTGATGGGGCTGGCACCGGTGCGGGGCGGCAGCGTGCGCTTGGAGGGCCGCAACCTGCTGAGCCTGCGGGGCCGGGCCCTGCGCCAGGCGCGGCGCGGCATCCAGATGGTGTTTCAAGATCCCCTGGCCTGCCTCAACCCCCAGATGGCGGTGGGTGAGGCGATCGCCGATCCACTGCTGATCCACGGCCTGGCCAGCCGCGCCCAGGCCCGCCAGCGCGCCCGCGAGCTGCTGGGCGCCGTGGGGCTCACCCCGCCGGAGGCCTTCGAAAACCGCCTGCCCCGCCAGCTCTCGGGCGGCCAACAGCAGCGGGTGGCCATCGCCCGGGCCCTGATCCTGGAGCCGAAGGTGCTGCTTTGCGACGAAAGCGTGAGCATGCTCGATGCTGAAGTTCAGGCCGACGTGCTGGCGCTGCTGCGGGAGCTGCAGCAGCGGCTGGGGCTGGGGATGCTGTTCGTCACCCACGACCTGGCGGTGGCCAGCGGCTTCTGCCACCGGGTGATCGTGCTGGAAGGGGGGCGGATCGTGGAGGAGGGCCCTGGCGCCGAGCTGCTGCACAATCCCCAGGCGGCGATCACCCGCACATTGGTGGAGGCGTGCCCGCGGCTGCCGAGCGTCGCCTGAGCACCGCCAGCAAGCGCTCAAACACCTCCGGCAGCGGTGCCTCGCACACCAGCCGCTCGCGGCTGATCGGGTGATCGAGGCCCAGCTGCACCGCATGCAGCGCCTGGCCGGGCAGCTCAACCGGCAACTTGCGGCAGCGGGAGTACACCGGATCGCCCACGATCGGATGGCCGATGTGGGCGCAGTGCACCCGGATCTGGTGAGTGCGGCCGGTGTCGAGCTTGAAGCGCAGCAGGGCGTAGTCCCCCAACCGCTCAATCAAGCGCCAGTGGGTGCAGGCATGGCGGCCGCTGTCGTCATGCACCACGGCGTATTTCTTGCGGTCGGCCGGATGGCGCCCGATCGCCCCCACGATCGTGCCGCTATCGCCCGCCGGCTGGCCGTGCACCACCGCCAGATACTGGCGCGAGGCAATCCGCTTCTGAATCTGCACCTGCAGCTTCACCAGGGCCTCCTGGCTCTTGGCCACGACGATGCAGCCCGTGGTGTCCTTGTCGAGCCGGTGCACAATCCCTGGCCGCAGCTCGCCGCCGATGCCGGGCAGATCGGGGCAGTGGTGCAACAGGCCATTCACCAAGGTGCCGTCCCGGTTGCCCGGGGCCGGGTGCACCGTGAGGCCCGCCGGCTTGTTGAGCACGATCAGGTGCGCGTCTTCAAAGAGCACATCCAGCGGCATCGCCTGGGCCACCAGGTAGGGGAGCGGCTCGGGCGGCGGCATCCACAGCTCCACCGTGTCGCCCTGCCGCAGCGGCGTCTTGGCCCGGCCGGTGACGCCATTCACCCGCACATAGCCGGCCTCGATGAATTTCTGGATGCGGGCGCGGCTCTGCTCCGGCCGCTGGGCCACCAGCCAGCGGTCCAGCCGCATCGGCAGCGGCTTGGGATAGGTGAGCGTCAGCAACTCGCCCTCCCCCTCGCCAAAAGCCCTGCCAACCCCGAAGTCTGCTACGGGCTGCTGTGCAACCTGCTGTTCAAATTGTGACCACATTTGTGGTCTCATGACGCAGCCGGCAATTCCAGGGCAATGGAGCCCAAGCGGGCACAACGGAAGTCGTCGAGCAGCTTGGTGGCCATGCGCAGGCTGTCGCCACTGGTGTGCCGCGCCGCGGCGGCGGCCAGCCAGCCCTCCACGTCTGGGCCGCCGCCCACCAGCGCACCGAGGGGAATGCCGTAGCGCTTCTCCACCAGGGCGGGCGGCACCCCGGCAGCCGGCTCAGCCTCCAGCAGGGTGAGCAGCTGCAGGAACGCCCGGGCGGCGGCTTCGTTGTCGTAGGCGGCCTGGCCGATGTCGTCGCAAAGGGCCAGGCGCAGGGCGGCCTGCTGGTCGTCGAGGCGGGGCGGCAGCACGCCGGGGGCATCGAGCAGGTCGAGGTCCTGGCCGAGGCGCACCCAGCGCAGGCTGCGGGTCACACCAGCGCGGCGGGCACTGTCCACCACCTTCTGGCGCACCAGCCGGTTGATCAGGGCTGATTTGCCCACATTGGGGAAGCCCAGCATCAGGGCCCGCACCGGCCGTGGCTTCATGCCGCGCCCGGCCCGGCGGGCATTGAGGGCCGCGCCGGCCCGAATCGCCGCCTGCTGCAGCTGTTTCACACCGGTGCCGGCCTTGGCGTCGCACCACCAACAGGTCTGGTCCTGGGCCTTGAACCAGGCGGTCCAGGCCTGGCGCACCGGCGGCGGGATCATGTCGACCCGGTTGAGCACCAAGAGATGCTGCTTGCCGCTGATCCAGCGCTGCAGCCGCGGATGGGAGGTGGCCAGGGGGATGCGGGCATCCCGCACCTCGATCACCAGATCCACTTTGGCCAGATTGGCGTTGAGGGCCTTCTCCGCCTTAGCAATGTGGCCGGGATACCACTGAATCGCCGGGGCATTGACGCTGAGCGGAAGCGTCTGGGGCATCAGGGCACCACCAGCACCGGACAGGGAGCCAGCTGAATCACCCGGGCGGCGGTGCTCTGCTGGTCGCTCTCGATCGCGATGCCACGGGTGCCCATCACGATCACATCGGCATTGATCTCATCGGCCACATCGCCGATCACGAAGGCGGGCTTGCCCTCCCGCTCGATCACCTGACAGCTGACACCTGCCTCGTCAAAGCGAGCCCGGGCTTGCTGCAGCAGCTCTGCTACGGCAACGGGATCATCCTGGCCAGGCTCCACCACCGACAGCAACACCAACGTGCTGGCGTGCTGCTGGGCCAGTTTCAAGGCCACCGCCGCCGTTTCCATCGCCTGACGGCTCTGGTCGATGGGAAAGAGAACGGTGTCAAACATGGAGCGATGACCGAAGGCAGAGCCCAGGCAGGCGGGAGTTTCAGTCTGGAGGGCCGTCCGGGATCCGGCCAGGGCGGCCGGTTGGCGGAAATCCGGCATCCGGGGAGCAGTAGGCGCTGCGGGGGCTAGCCTCCCCCGGCAAATCCGTAATTTCCATACCCCCATGGCGAAGCGATCCCTGGCCAGCCTTTCGGCCGATGAGCTCCGCGGCAAGCGCGTGCTGGTGCGGGTCGACTTCAACGTACCGCTCGACGATTCCGGCGCGATCACCGACGACACCCGCATCCGCGCCGCCCTGCCCACCATCAACGATCTGACCGGCAAGGGCGCCAAGGTGATCCTGGCTGCCCACTTCGGCCGTCCCAAGGGTCAGGTGAATGAGGGCATGCGCCTCACCCCCGTGGCCGCCCGCCTGGCTGAGCTGCTGGGCAAGCCCGTGGTGAAGACCGACAGCTGCATCGGCCCTGACGCCGAAGCCAAGGTGGCTGCCATGGCCGAGGGCGACGTGGTGCTGCTCGAGAACGTGCGCTTCTTCGCCGAGGAAGAGAAAAACGACCCCGGCTTCGCCGCCCAGCTGGCGGCCCTGGCCGATGTCTATGTGAACGACGCCTTTGGCGCCGCTCACCGCGCCCACGCCTCCACCGAAGGCGTCACCAAGGCCCTCAGCCCCAGCGTGGCCGGCTACCTGATGGAGAAGGAGCTGCAGTACCTGCAGGGCGCCATCGACGAGCCCAAGCGTCCCCTGGCGGCGATTGTGGGCGGCTCCAAGGTGAGCTCCAAGATCGGCGTGCTCGAGGCCCTGATCGACAAGTGCGACAAGGTGCTGATCGGCGGCGGCATGATCTTCACCTTCTACAAGGCCCGCGGCCTGGCGGTGGGCAAGAGCCTGGTGGAAGAGGACAAGCTGGAACTGGCCAAGGAGCTCGAGGCCAAGGCAGCCGCCAAAGGCGTGCAGCTGCTGCTGCCCACCGATGTGGTGCTAGCCGACAACTTCGCCCCCGACGCCAACAGCCAGACCGTGTCGATCAATGCCATCCCTGATGGCTGGATGGGCCTGGACATCGGCCCCGACTCGATCAAGGCCTTCCAGGAAGCCCTGGCCGATTGCAAAACCGTGATCTGGAACGGCCCCATGGGCGTGTTCGAGTTCGACAAATTTGCGGCCGGCACCAACGGCATCGCCCACACCCTGGCCGACCTGAGCGGCAAGGGCTGCTGCACGATCATCGGCGGCGGCGACTCCGTGGCGGCCGTGGAGAAAGTCGGTGTGGCCGAGAAGATGTCGCACATCTCCACCGGCGGCGGCGCCAGCCTGGAGCTGCTGGAAGGCAAGGTGCTGCCCGGCGTGGCGGCCCTCGACGAAGCCTGATCGAGCTGGGGCCTGACCCCACCGGGTCAGACCTCAGCGACAGGGGGCTCAGGCCCCCTGTTTTTGTTTGGGCTGCTGAGCGCCCTTGAGCGAATCGGGCAGACCGAAGCGGCGCTGCAGCTCCGCCAGATCAGCCATCTGCTGGCGCCGTTGCTGCCGGGCCTCCTTCTGCAGGCTGGTCTGACAGGTTTCCACAGCCGCCAGGTCGCAGGCCGGCACGATGCAGCGCTCGGCCTGGCTGAGCTGATCCAGACGCTGGCTGGCAAAGCGCTTTTCCAGATCCCGGCGAGCAGCGAAATACTGCTGCCGCCTGCTGGTGCTGAGCCGGCTCAGCGCCTCAGCCTGCTGGCGCTGCATGGCTTCGCGACGCTCACGATTGGGGCGTTCCGACGTGGAGCGTTCCAGGTTGGGGCGCTGGGGAGCAGGATTCCCCGACTGGCTCTGGGCCAGCATCGGTCCACTGCAGAGCAGGACAACCGCGCCGGCCAGCAGGGAACGGCCGAAAGGCACGGCACGGGTCAAACGGAAGTATCCAAATGGCAAAAGTCCATGGGGATTGAGATGGAGAGCACAGGTCGCCCGTCGTCGCTTCATTCTGGACAGGTTTCGCCGCCCGTGGGCTGGGTTGGCCTGGGGGCCCTGGGCATGCCGATGGCGATCAACCTTCAGAGGGCAGGCTTTCCGCTCACGGTGCACAACCGCAACCGCCAGCGCGAAGCAGCGGTGCTGGCCCTTGGGGCCCTGGCGGCTGCCAACCCGGCGGAAGCCGGCGCCGGGGCCGAGCTGCTCTGCCTCTGCGTGAGCGACGGTCGGGCCGCCGAGGCGGTGCTGTTCGGTGGTCAGGGGGCCGCCGCAACGCTGCGGCCTGGGGCCCTGGTGATCGATTTCTCCACCATCGCTCCAGCCACCAGCCAAGCCCTGGCGGCCCGGCTGGCCCAGCAGGAGGTGGGCTACCTGGATGCGCCGGTCACCGGCGGCACGGAGGGGGCTCGTGCCGGCAGCCTCACGGTGTTGGTGGGGGGTCCATCGGAGCATCTGGAGCGGGCCCGGCCCGTGCTGGAGGTGGTGGGCAACCGCATCAGCCACCTGGGTCCGGTGGGTGCGGGGCAGCAGGCCAAGGCGGTGAACCAGGTGCTGGTGGCCGGCAGCTATGCCGCCGTAGCCGAGGCGATGGCCCTGGGGCAGCGGCTCGGCCTGCCGATGCCCCAGGTGCGCGAGGCCCTGGCGGCTGGCGCTGCCGGCTCCTGGGCGCTGGAGCACCGTGCCGACAACATGCTCAACGGCCACTTCCCCCTCGGCTTCCGGCTGAAGCTGCACCGCAAGGACCTGGCCATTGCCCTGGCGACGGCTGTCGAAGCCGGCCTGGAGCTGCCTGTGAGTCGCCTGGTAGCAGCGATGGAGGATGACCTGGTGGAAGCGGGCCATGGCGACGATGACGTGTCGGCCCTGGCCCGCTGGTTCACCAGGGATGCCTGATCAACAGCCCGACGCCACTCCGCCCAGGATGCCGCCGAAGGCCGCACCCATCGGCACGGCCCAGCGACGGTTGCGGGGACCATTGGCCAGTGCCACCCCCAGGCCGCCGCCGAGGGCGGCACCCACCAGGGGAGCGGCGAGGGAACAGCTCCGCGCAGGTGCGGCATAACCGCCCGGATAGGCCGCTACCGGGTAGGCCGCCACCGGGTAGCTGCCGTAGCCGCTCACGGGACGGGGGGTGAAGCGGACCCGGGTCGTGTAGATGGGCTGGGGTGTGTAGACGGGCTGGGGGGCGTAGGCGATCGGCGGCGGCCCATAGGACTCGTAGGTGTAGCGCTGGTAGGTGTTGGTGTTGGGGTAGGCGATAGCTGGCACCGGCAACGCCAGGGCGACCAGGGCAAGGGGAAGCAGGGAAGCGCGCATGGGATGACTCCAGGGGGTGGTCATGAATCGCAGCGGTTGGGCTGGCACCCCTGAACTGTGCGGCGGCCGACCCGGCGAAGTGCAACCGAACCGCCCCGAATCTGTGACCAAATCCGACCGACCCGGCACAGGCCTGTCTGCGCCAGGGATTTCAGAGCCGCAGGTTTCAGATCTCCGAGCGGGAGCGGCCCTGCAGGGCGATGCCAAAGCGCCGGCCAGCCGGGCTCTCGGCAGCCAAGCGCTCCAGGTGACCGTCGTGGGCCCGGGCCACCCGGGCCGCGATCGCCAGACCAAGCCCGCAATGGCCGCTGCCACCGCGGGCGGCATCGAGGCGCTGAAACGGCATCAGGGCCTGGTCCCACTGCTCCGCGGGAATGCCGGCACCGCAGTCCCAGAGAATGATCCGGAAGCCCTCGCCCGCAGGCTCGGCGGCCCGCAGTTCCAACCGCAGGGGAGGGACGCCGTAACTGCGGGCGTTGTCGATCAGGTTGGCCACCGCCCGGCCGAGGGCCACCGGCTGCACCACCCGCACCAGCGGCTCCAGCTCGAGCGCAAGCTCCGTGGCATCGAGGCCGCCCGCCTGCTCGGCCAGCAGTTGGTCGAGGGGTACGCAGACGGCGGGCTCATGGTCACCACCGCCGGCGAACAACAAAAACTGGCCGGTGATCCGCTCCAGGGAGGCCAGGTCGGCCTCGGCCTGCTGCAGATCAGCCGGGGCCAGGCCTGTGAGGCTGAGCCGAAAGCGCAACCGGGTGAGCGGACTCTTGAGGTCGTGGGCGATGCCGGCCAGCATCACGGCCCGCTCCTGCTCCCCGGTCTGAAGGCGCTGCACCATGGTGTTGAAGCGCCCGGTGAGCTGGCGCACCACGGCCGTGCCCCGCTCCTGCTGGACCGCAGGCCAGCGGCGGCCACCCACCCCCGTGAGCGCCTGCTGCAGGAGCTGGAGTGGCCGTTGCACCTCCAGCCAGAAGAACAGCAGCAGCGCCACACTGCCCCCCAGCCCCAGCCCAGCCAGCAGCAGCCAGGGATCCGGGGGCCAGGGCCGCACCGGCGGGATCGGCACCAGCAGCCAGACCGGATCCAGGGGCGCGAGCAGCGACACCCACACCCCCCGCTGGGGTCCCTGGGCGGGCAGCACCGTGGGGCAGGGCGTGAGGATGGAGCAAAGCACCTGACGCAGCAAACGGGCCTGGGCCTCCAGGGTGCGGTCGGGGCGGATCGGCGGCGCAGCCCCCACCCGCAGGGGCAGGCCGCTGAGACGGGCGAGCCTGGCTGGTGGCAGCCGATCGAGCGCCAGCTCCGCCAGGCGCAGCTGGAACAGCACCTCGGGGCCCTGCTGAGCAATCCGGTCGCGCTGCAAGCGCTCCGCCAGCAGCAACTGCAGCTGGGCCGTGCTGAGCAGGGCCACGCCCAGCCCCACCAGCCCATAGCGCAGGGCGTTGCTAACGACTGCGAGGTTGGCCATCGGGCACGAATACATAGCCATAACCCCACACGGTCTGCAGGTAGCGGGGGCGGGCGGGATCCGGCTCCACCAGCTTGCGCAGGCGGGACACCTGCACGTCCATGCTGCGGCTGTCGGTCACCGACTCCGGGCCGCGGGCCAGCTCCACCAGCCGCTCCCGCGACAGCGGCCGGTGCGGGTGCTGCACGAACGCCGCCAGCAGGGAAAATTCACCGGAGGTGAGCACGGTCACCGCCTCACCCGTTGTGGCCTCACCAGCGGTGAGGGTGCGGGCCGAGAGATCCAGCACCTGGGAGCCGATCGTGATCGATTCCCCTTGGGCCAGCGGGGTTCCCGCCGGCAGGGCCCCGCGACGGCGCAGCACCGCCTCGATCCGGGCGGTGAGTTCGCGGGGCAGGAACGGCTTAGCCAGGTAGTCATCGGCCCCCTGCTCCAGACCGATGATCCGATCGACCGCATCGCCCTTGGCCGTGAGCATGACCACGGGCAGATCGTCACCGCCATCCCGCAGGCGCCGCAGCAGGGTGAGGCCGTCGTCACCCGGCAGCATCAGGTCGAGCACGACAAGATCGGGGCGCTGATCGTTCAAGCGCGCCATCAACTGCTCGCCACTGGCCAGGCAGCGGACGTCATAGCCCTGGTCGGTGAGGTAGGTCCCCACCATCTTGCGCAGTTCCGGATCGTCATCGACCACCCAGATGCGCTGCCCCGCGCCCATCGGTCCACCCCGGAAAGATCTGGTCACAGCTTGCCCGGGGTTCGGCAACAGTGGGCCGCGCTGGACTGCATAGCCTGAACCGATGCGTCACCCAGCCATTCCGATCGCCCTGGCCACCGCCCTGCTGCTGGCCGCTGGAGCCGGCAGCGGGCAACCGGCGTGGGCGGCCGATGAGCTGCAGCAGTACCAGCAACGCCTCGGCCAACTGTTCCGCCAGCTGGATCGCAACGGCGACGGTCGGCTGGAGCGGGACGAGGTGCGCGCCAACGCCTACATGCAGCGTCACTTCGATCGGCTGGATCGCGGCGGCAAGGGCTATCTCGTGCCGGCAGACCTGCGATGACTGCCGTGCGTTCAGGGCATGGGGCCGCTCAGGGGGTGAGCTGGGCCTTGTCGGCCACCACGAGCACCCGCTTGGTGGCACTGACAATGCCCTTGGGATGCACGAGCAGGATCGCCCAGGTCTGGGCACCGGGGGAAAAGGGGGCCTGCACCGACTTGAACAGGCCACCCCCCCCGAGGGCGCCCAGCTGCAGGTTGGGACTCTCCAGCGCATTGACCTGCTGACCGGTCAGAGCCACCAGGCCCCCTGCCGCGATCGCGCCGTCCAAGGGCTCATCGAACAGCACATCCACGTCGTAACGCTGGCCGGTCAGCACCGCATCCGGGATCAGCAGGCTGACGGGCAGATCGGTTTCACCACTGCGGAGCAACGACTGCTCGCGAATCACGCTCTGGCCATTGATCCGGCCAGCGCTGCTACTGAGCACCAGCTGCTGCTGGGCCTCCAGGCGGTAGCGGGTGGGCCCCTCCTCCCGGCTGCCCCGCACCTGCAGCTGCACGGTGCTGCGGCCATCCCGCAGGGGAGTGCCCGGCCTGACCTGCCAGCGCGCATCGGGGAACTGGCGCAACAGGCTGCGGCGACGCATCTCCACCAGGGTGACGTCCAGACCGGGCCCGTTCTCCAGCACGGCACCGAGCTCGCCGCTGCCGTTGAGCGCCGTCTCCAGCGCCTGCAGCTGGGCGGCACTCGGGGCGGCCGCGGCAAGCACCGGCAGGCTGCCGCCCAGGAGGGTGGCCAGACCGGCCACCCCCAGCATGCGGAGCCTGGGGCCTGGCAGGAATCGGCTCAACGGTTGGAGGCGCGGCATCTCAGCGGCGGAAACCGCTTTTAAGTTAGGCGCGCTTCACGGGCGGCGCTTCTCCCCGTCCGCCCGGCCAGCCCACCCGTGACCTGCCCACCATGCCCAGGCTCCTGATCGCTGCCAGCGGCACCGGCGGCCACCTGTTTCCCGCCCTGGCGGTAGCTGACGCCATGCACGCCAGCTGGAGCGTGCAGTGGCTGGGGGTGCCCGACCGCCTGGAAACCCAACTGGTGCCGAGCCGCTATCCGCTGCACACCGTGCGGGCCGGCGGGCTGCAGGGCCGGGGTCTGCGGCGCATGCTCAACCTGCTGCAGCTGCTGCAGGCCACCCGCTCAGTGCGACGGCTGATCCGCCGCGAACAGATCGACGCCGTGTTCACCAGCGGCGGTTACATCGCCGCCCCGGCGATCCTGGCGGCCCGCTGGTGCGGCGTGCC
>Ga0194128_10005655_pt1 | contig 17352 bp, 21 predicted proteins | sample TA2KigCa65mmetaG_FD_148650 | JGI IMG/M metagenome (GOLD analysis project Ga0194128, IMG submission 148650) | Freshwater microbial communities from Lake Tanganyika, Tanzania - TA2015037 Kigoma Deep Cast 65m | ecosystem: Environmental > Aquatic > Freshwater > Lake | place: Tanzania: Lake...
CGATGGTTCACCACCACCTCGGTCACGCGCGGCGTCCGCCCTAAGACGGAAGCCACGAACTCGCCGGCCAGCGCCGGCAGGTAGCGGTGCATCCCCGGGCGCAGCTTCAGCGGTTGCACGACATTGGCCCGGTACACCTTCAGCGAACACCCGTTGTCGTGCAGCCGCAGCCCGGTGATCGCGCCGAGCAGCCGGTTGGCCACGATGGACGGCAGATGGCGCGTCACGAAACTGTCCTTTCGATCCTTCCGCCAGCCGCACACCACGTCGTGATCGCGCGCCAGCGCCAGCAGTTTCGGGATGTCGGCCGGATCGTTCTGCAGGTCGCCGTCGGAGGTGACGATGAACTCGCCGCGGGCGCGGGCGAAGCCGGCCGCGAACGCCGCCGTCTGTCCGAAGTTGCGCGTGAACTGCACCACACGGACCCGCCGATCGCGCGCCTGTACCTCGCTGAGCCGGGCGAACGTCGCATCCTCGCTGCCGTCGTCCACGAGAATCACCTCGTATTCGCGGCCGAGGCCCTTCAGGACGCGCGTCAGCTCGTCGTGCAGCGGCACGACGTTCCTCTCTTCGTCACGGAGGGGGATGACGACGGAGATTTCAGGCGTCATGGATTGTGCGGCGGGAGACGAGCCACCAGACGACGCCCATGACGACGAGCAGGCCCGCCATCCACAGCGCCACCTCGCGCCCGCGCGTGCGCATCAGCTCCAGCGCAAGGTCGCCATACCAGATCGCCAGCAGGCCCATCGCGGCGTAACGAAGCCCGCGCGAGATCGCAATCGCCAGCACGAACTTCAGCGGCGGCACTTCCGCGACTCCGGCCATCAGCACGAACAGCTTGAACGGCGCCGGCGGCGGCAGCAGCCCCGGGACGATGAGCGCCATGAGACCGTGGCGGCGGTAGAGCGCCAGGATGCGCTCGGTGTTTCCCGACCGCATGCGGCGCCTGCGAAACGTCTCGCCGCCCTTCTTCGCCAGATAGTAGATGACGTAGCAGCCCGCAATCGATCCAAGCGTCGCCATTGCCGCGTAATAGAGCATCCACGGCTTGTTGTTCGTCACCATGAGCACGACGAGGATGTCGTTGATCTGCGGCAGCGACACGAACGACGAGTCGAGGAAGGCGACCGCGAACAGCCCCGGCCCGCCGATGGCGAGCGCGAAACCGTAGATCCAGCTGATGAAAGATTTCACGAGGCGCGGAGAGTCAGCTACCGTAGGGGCCTTGATTATAGTTCGTGCCGAGCGGCTGCTCGCCCTCGGCGCCGCCGCCGCCGGCCTCGTCGCGTGGCTCGTCTACCTCGAGGCCGGCCTCGTGCTCAGCCACTACGACGCCAAGGCCCACCTCGTCGTCGCCCGGCGCGTCATCGACAACATCACGCCCGGCTGGCAGCAGCTCGGCGCCGTGTGGCTTCCGCTGCCCCACCTGATCCACGTGCTGCCGACGCAGGTGGACGCGCTCTACCGGACCGGCGCGTTCGCGTCGCTCGTCTCGATCGCGTGCCTCGGCGTGACGACGTTCGCGGCCTCGCGCCTCGTCCTGCTGATGACGGGCTCGCGCCTCGGCGCGACGGTCGCCGCCGTGCTGCTCGCGCTCAACCCGAACCTGCTCTACCTGCACACGACGCCCATGACGGAGCCACTCTTCCTGGCGACGACGAGCCTGGCGGTGCTGTGGCTGTACGAATGGGTGCCGGCGAACGAACCCCGGGTGCCCTGGCGGCTGGGGTGGACGCTCTTCGCCGCGATGTGGACACGGTACGACGCCTGGCCGGTCGTCGCCGCGGCGATCGCGGCCACCGTCTTCGCGTCCCGCCGGCTGGGCGCCTCGCGCACGCTCGCCCTGCGCCGCGCCGTGAGCCTCGCGGCCTGGCCCGCCGCGGCGGTCGTCGTCTTCATCATCAACAGCCGGGTCACCGTGGGCCAGTGGTTCGTCACGGGCGGATTCTTCGTCCACGAACCGATGTACCTGCGCCGGCCGCTGCAGGACCTCGCCGCCATCGGGTGGGGCGCCTGGCAGCTCAGCACCTTGACGACGGTCGTGATCGGCGGCCTGGCGGCGGTCGTGCTCGCCGTTCGCGGCTGGCTGCAGCGCGAGCACGCGGCGCTCCTCGTTCCGGTGGCGCTGTTTGCCGCGGCGGCCGTGCCTTTCTACGGCTTCTTCGAGGGGCATCCCTTCCGCGTGCGCTACATGATTCCCGTGGCGGCGGCGTGCGCGCTCTACGCCGGGGCCGCGGTCGGCATCGTCCGCCAGCAGGCGGTCTACGTCCTGGCGGGCCTGTTGATTGGGATCACGCTCATTCAGTCACCGCCGTGGCGCCAGGATGCGCCGATGCTGGTCGAAGCACAGTGGGACCTGCCGGCGAGCGGGGCGCGGCGCGCGGTCACGTCGTGCCTCGCGGACGCGTACCGGGGCGAGAAGATTCTCGCGAGCATGGGCTCGCTCGCCCATTACATGCAGGAGCTCTCGCACGAAGGGTTCCGCCTTGCGGACTTCATCCACGAAGGCAACGGGGTGATCTGGGATCTGGCGCTGCAGACGGGGCCGGCGCCCCACGCAGGCTGGATGCTGGTCGAGGAGCAGGCGGAGGGCGGCGACCTGCTGGCGCTGCGGATCCGGGGCGACGCCGCCTTCACGAACGGGATGAACCGGGTCTGTGAAGGAGGCGGCGTCGCGCTGTACAAACGCCCGTAGGGGCACGGCGCCGCCGTGCCCCTACCTTCCGAAGCGAAATCCGACGTTGACCTGGTAGGTCCAGCCGCCCAGATCGATGCGCGGGTCCGGGAGGTCGGAACTGGAAAAACGGGTCCCGAGCTCCGCATCCGCGCTCTGGTAGCGGACCTCGAAGCCCGCCGCCACGCTGTCGCCGCCGAAGCGGATTCCGCCCAGGGCCACCGGTCCAGTCGCGCTGCCCGACGCGACGTACTGTTCGCGGAAGATGACGCTCTGCGGGTCGATGAACTCGCCGGTCTCGCTGTAGCGCCACGCGATCACGCCGAGCCCGCCGCCGAGATACGGCTGAACGCCGGACGCCTGCCCGAGCGGCAGCACCCGGAAGGTCAGCGCCATCGGCACCGTGCGCAGCCGGAGATCCTGCTCGATCTCGCTGCCGTCGGTACGATCGACGAACTCGCTGTAGACGGAGGGGACGGTGCGCCGCGTGAACCCGATGCCGGCGCCCGCCTCGACATAGCCGCCAAGCGGCACGAGCCACTCGCCGCCGATGCTGCCCGTGTTGAAGTCGCTGACGTCGAACGCGAAGAAATTCAGGTTTTCGTTGAGGACGTCGTCCTCGACGCGCGCGTCCTCGCCGCGCACCGCGAAATAACCCAGGTTCAGATTGATCGTCTGCTGCGCGGCCGCGGGCTGCGCCGCACCGGCCACCAGTGCAAAGACCATGAGGGCCACGCCTCGGTTGAGCATGAATGCCTCCACCGGGCCGTGGTAGCACGCGGAGTGCCAGGCCGCGATCAGCGAAAAGCCTGAGGTTTCTGGCGGACGTCCCGGATCACGTCCAGCATCTGCGTGTGGACGTGTCCGTTGGAGGCGACGAGGTGCGCCGCGGCCGGATCGAACGGCGAACCGTCCATCCCGGTGATGCGGCCGCCCGCTTCCTCGACGATCAGGGCGCCGGCCGCGACGTCCCAGGGCTTGAGATGCTGCTCCCAGAACCCCTCGAACCGGCCGGCGGCGACGTAACAGAGATCCAGCGCCGCCGATCCAAGGCGGCGCACGGCGCGCGCACGGCCGAGGAAGCCCGCGAACATCTCCACCAGGTGGCCGGTCTGCGTGTGCACATCGTAGGGAAATCCGGTCACGAGCAGCGAGTCGCCGAGGCGCGCGGTGCCGGACACGCGGAGGGCGGCGCCGTTCAGGAACGATCCGTAACCGCGCTCCCCGGTGAACAGCTCCTTGCGCGTCGGGTCGTAGATGGCGCCGACCTCCACGCGGCCATCGATCTCGAGGCCAAGCGAGGCGCAGAAGATCGGCAGGCCATGCGCATAGTTCGTGGTGCCGTCCAGCGGGTCGAAGACCCACCGGTAGCGCGAGCCGCGGCTGGGCGCGGCGCTGGTCCCCTCCTCCGCCAGCACGTCGTGGTCGGGGAACCGCTCCTCGATGACCGCGCGGCACATGCGCTCGCACTCGAGATCGACTTCCGTGACGAGGTCGATCTCGCCCTTCTTCGACACGCGGAATCCGGACTCCCGCCGCGCGAGCTGAATGTCACCGGCGCGAAGGACGATCTCGACGGCTGTGGCGAGGAAGACGGGGTCTACCTGAATCGCATCCACCAATGCGATCAGGCTTGCTGCGGCTGCACGCGCTTGACCATGACGACTTCCATCCCGCCCTCGGGCGCGCGCTGCAGCACCATCTCGTCCATGAAGCTGCGGATCAGGAAGATACCGCGGCCGCTCGATTTGAGCAGGTTGTCGGGGGCGAGACAATCGGGGATCGAGGCGGGGTCGAAACCGGGGCCCTCGTCGCGGACGCGAATGGCGATGCCGGGCCCTTCGCTGTCGAGCGGCGTGAACTCCACGTGCACTTTCTTCCGCTCGTCGTTCGCGTTGCCGTGCTTGATCGCGTTGATCACCGACTCGCGCACGGCCACGCCGACCCAGTGGAGGGCGTCCTCGTCCAGGCCGGACATGCGGCCGACGTGGTCGCTCACCACCTGGACGAAATCGAGCATGTCAAAGGTGCTGTGGAAGTCGAGGCGGACGGTGTTGCCGCGCGGCATCGGGCGAAGGAATTATAAGATAGTTCGATGACCGCTTCCGTGATGGTCCAGCCGGCGGCGCGCGTGCGCGGCCGGGTGCGGCCGCCGGGCGACAAGTCGATCTCCCATCGCTACGCGCTGCTGGCGGCCATCGCGGACGGATCATCCACGATCCACGGCTACTCGACCGGCGGCGACTGCGCGTCGACGCTTCGCTGCCTGCGCGCCCTGGGCGTGCACATCGACCACGCCGGGCAGGATGCGCGTACGGGCCTCGACATCCGGATCACGGGGCGCGGCGTGCGCGGCCTGCAGGCCCCGGCCGACACCCTCGACGCGGGCAACTCCGGCAGCACCATGCGCATGCTGGCCGGCATCCTGGCCGCGCATCCCTTCGCCTGCCGCATCACCGGGGACGAGTCGCTCCAGCGGCGGCCGATGCGCCGTATCATCGTCCCGCTCGAGCGCATGGGCGCGACGATTGCGTCCACCGACGGACGCCCGCCGCTGACCATCCAGGGCGCCGAGCGGCTCCGGGCCATCGACTTCGAGCCGGACGTGCCGAGCGCACAGGTCAAGAGCGCGGTGCTGCTCGCGGGCCTTCATGCCGAGGGCGTGACGAGCGTGCGGGAACCGCTGCCCACACGGGATCACACCGAGCGGGCCCTTCACGCGTTCGGTGCCGGGGTCCACCTCGACGGGCGTCGCGTGATCGTGGCCGGCGGCCAGCGGCTGACCGGCCGTGAGCTCACGGTGCCGGGCGACATTTCGTCCGCGGCCTTCTGGATGGTCGCGGCGGCGGCGCTGCCCGGCTCGGAGGTGACGATCGACGAGGTGGGGCTGAATCCCACGCGGACGGGGATCCTGGACGTGCTGCGGCGGATGGGGGCCGCGATCGAGACCGACGCGCACGCGTCCGCCGGCGAGCCGATGGGAACCATCACGGTCCGCCACGGCACGCTGGCCGACACGGCCGTTGCCCCCGAGGACGTCCCCGGCGTGATCGACGAGCTGCCCGTGCTCGCCGCGCTGGCGACGCACGGCGGGTCGCTGCGCGTCAGCGGCGCGCAGGAATTGCGCGTCAAGGAGAGCGATCGGATCTCGGCGCTGGCCGACGGGCTGCGCCGCATGGGCGCCGACATCGACGAAGCGCCGGACGGATTTCACGTCCGCGGCGCCAGGCGCCTGACCGGCGGCGAGGTGGACGCGCGCAACGACCACCGGCTGGCCATGGCCTTCGCCGTGGCGGCCCTGGGGGCCGCAGGACCGACCACCATTCACGACGCGGGGGCGGCGGCGGTATCGTATCCGGAGTTCTTTTCGGTGCTCGAGTCGCTGCGCGCGTGAAGGCGGACAAGCTGTATCTTGTCGGCTTCATGGGCGCGGGCAAGACGACGGTGGCGCGGGCGCTGGGGCGGCGGCTCGGGTGGCGCGTCGAGGACATCGACAGCTGCATCGAGGCGCGCGAGCGGCGCGACGTCGCGACGATCTTTGCGCAGGACGGCGAAGCGTACTTCCGCAGAGTGGAGCGGGCCTGCCTCGTCGACCTGCTGACCGTTCGCCACGCGATCGTGGCGACCGGTGGCGGGACATTCGTCGATCCGGAGAACCGGGCCGTCATGCTCAGCGACGGCGCGGTGGCCTGGCTCGATGTGACCCTCACGCAAGTGGTGGAGCGGATCCCCCCGGACGGACGCCGGCCGCTGGCCGCGGACCGTCCGCAGATGGAACAGCTGTACGCGGCGCGGCAGCTCGCCTACAGCCAGGCGCACGTCCGTGTGGACGCCGGCCGCCCGGTGGACGAAGTCGTCGAACGGCTCTTGGACTGGATTGGATATTAGGGCCGGCCTGAAGGCCGGCCCCTACACATGCGATATCTCGTCATCAGCGACATTCACGCGAACCTCGAGGCGCTCGAGGCCACGCTGGCATCGGCGGACGGCTACGACCGCGCGCTGGTGCTCGGCGACCTCGTCGGCTACGGCGCCGACCCCAACGCGGTGATCGAGCGGGTGCGCGCGCTCCCCGAGGTCACCATCATCCGCGGCAACCACGACAAGGTCGGCTCGGGGATCGAGGACGTCGAGGGCTTCAACCACCTCGCGCGGTTCGCGATCGCCTGGACGACGAACAACCTGACGCCGGAGAACAAGGCGTGGCTCGCCGCGCTGCCGCAGGGCCCGGTCATCATCGATCAGGGCGTCGAGATCTGCCACGGCACGCCGTTCGACGAGGACGTCTACGTGTTCGACGATCTCGACGCGCTGCGCGCGCTGCGCGCCGCGCGCCGGCCGCTCTGCTTCTTCGGCCACACGCACGTGCCGGCCATCTTCCAGCTGAACGATCCGACGCCGGATGCCGACGGCCGCTTCCGCAGCGAAGGCGAGCTCGACGTCGTCGGGCCGCCGCGCGGCAGCGACTTCCGGCTCGAGCTCAACGAACGCGCGCGCTATCTGGTGAACTGCGGCGCCGTCGGCCAGCCGCGCGACGGCGATCCGCGCGCCGCGTTCGGCTTCTTCGACACCGCGACGCGCACGGTCACGATGATGCGCGCGGCGTACGACGTCGCCGGCGCGCAGGCGAAGATCGTCGGCGCCGGGCTGCCCGAAGTCCTCGCGCAGCGCCTCGCCGTCGGCCGCTAGAGCGGTTTCTGAAACGTCGTAGTGTCCGGCTGTAGCCGGACCAGGTCGATCGGCACCGCCGTGTGTGGTCCGGCTAAAGCCGGACACTACGAAGAAGTCGACACCGCGCTAGTACGCGGTTTCTGCAGCGCAGACATCCCCGGTGCCGCTGCAGACACTGCCACCTCTCCCGCGCGATCCCACGGGTTTCCGCAGCAACTCCACGCTGATCAAATGGAACGTCGGCGCGATGGCGGTGCTAACCGCGATCTTCGCCGCGATCTCGCGCTTCTGATACCGCGCGCTCACGACGCCTTGGGAGTTGGAGGTTGGGCGGTGGGAGTTGACTTGATTTTGCGAAGCTGCGCGGCGTAGGCGTCCGCTGCCGCGCGCGACCCGAGGATCCAGCCGATGACCACTCCGAGCAGCAGGATGCTCGGGATGTAGAAGAAGTGCCCTGCGGTCACGTACGCCCGCTCCGCTTCACGTCCGACTCGAGCCGCTCGAGCTCCCGCTGCACGGTGGACAGCCGCCGCGCCACGGAGACGACGTAGGCGAAGAGCGCGACCAGGACGAACGCATAGGCGGCGATCAGCAGAGGCGCCGCCGGGAGCTGATCCTGCGGCGGCAGCTGATCCACGGGAACGAATTCATCCTGCTGCTGCGGCGGCGAGGCAGGCTGCTCGGCGCCCAGGACGGGCGACGCATGCGTCGCCCCTGCAACGACGATCATCGAGATCAACACGAACAAGCGGCCAGCGTGCGTCACGTTATGCATCCAGGGAGAGGTAAAGCGCGTCGAGCCGCGCGCGCTGCGCTTCGAGGATCACCCGCATCCGGAGCAGGAGCACGAACAGCAGCAGGAACGCCGCCAGCGCAAACCACAACGGCACCCCCATCGACGTCGGCAGCGTGGGCACGACGCTGGTCGTCGGGTGGATCGTGCGCCAGTAGTTCACCGAGATATAGATGAACGGCACGTTCGCCATGCCGAAGAGCGCCAGCCCCGCGGCCAGCTTGTCGGAGCCCGGCCCGCCGTACTTGCGCAGCAGCAGGTACGCCACCGCGACCATCCATCCCATGAGGCTGGACGTCAGCCGCACGTCCCACTGCCACCAGACCCCCCACGCCTTGCGCGCCCAGAGCGGCCCGGTGACGAGCGCGATGATGCCGAAGAGCACCGTCAGCTCCGCGGCGGCGTAACCCAGCCGGTCGTGCCGCGGATTGCCGCCGAAGAGATACCGGATGCTCGCGTAGCCGCACACCAGCGCAGAGATCAGGAACGTCATCGCCGCCGGCATGTGGTAGTAGAAAATCTTCTGCACCAGCCCCATCGTCGACTCGTACGGAGCGTTGGCGATGAGGAGCGGCGAGGCGGCGAACATCAGGCCGCAGATCGCGGCCGCTGGCGTGAACCACTTGGGCATAGTCATCGTGGTCCGCCTAAAGGCGGACACTACGTACGTCGTACGTAGTGTCCGGCTTCAGCCGGACTAATCCGTCATCAACGGTTCGAAAGTCCATAACGCAAGCGTGACAAATACGACGTCGAAGGTGACGAGCAACGCCGTCCAGAAGCGCACCAGCGCCACCTCGAACTCCGGCTGCGCCAGCAGCGCCGTGGCCCGGACCCCGGCAATGATGACCGGAACGGTGATCGGATACAACAGCACCGGCAGCAGCACGTCGCGGCTGCGCGCCCGCACGAGCATGGCGGCGAAGAGCGTCCCCACCGACGCGAACCCGAGCGTCCCGGTCAACAGGATCGCCGCGAGCCAGAACGGATGCGCCAGCAGGTTCGTCTGGAACAGCAGCGCCACGAGCGGAAGAAGGACGACCTCCGCCGCCAGGAGCAGGACGAGGATGCCCAGCAGCTTGCCGACATAGATCGCCGGCCGCGGCGACGGCGCCAGGAGCAGCGCGCGCAGCGTTTCGGACTGGCGCTCCCGCTCGAACGCGCGCCCGAGCGCCAGCGTCCCGGCAAACGCAATCGAGATCCACAGGATCCCCGCCGCCCCGTCCTCCGGCGCGCGGCCTTCCTGGACCAGCGCGAACGCGAAGACGAGCACGCAGGACACGGCGAAGAACAGCGTCGTGTAGGCGATCTCGAGGCTCCTGACCTCCACCGTCAGGTCCTTCCGCAGCACCAGCCAGACAATCCGCGCGAACATCAGCGACCGGGCCGACTGAAGTCGGCCCCTACGAGCGACCGGTACGTCGCGCGCAGCCCCTCGGGACGTGTGGCCGCGTGCACCATGCGCCCATCGCGCAGGAACACCGCCTGGTCGAGGAGCCCCTCGGCGAGCTCGAGATCGTGCGTGGCCAGCACGACGATCGCGCCGGCGTCGCGCAGCGCCCGCAGCCGCGCCAGGAGCGCCGCCGCCGACGCATCGTCCAGGCCCGTGAACGGCTCGTCGAGCAGCACGAGCCGCGGCTTGTGAATGAGCGCGCGCTCCAGCGCCACGCGCTGGCGCATCCCGCGCGAAAAGCTCGCAACGGGATCGTCGCCCCGGTCCGCGAGCCCGGCCTGCTGCAGCGCGGCGTCCGCGGCGGCGTGCCGGTCGAGCGCCGAGTACATGCCCGCAAAGAACGCCAGGTTCTCCCGCGCGGTGAGCTCGGGATAGAGGAAGAGATCGTGACCGAGGACGCCGATCGCCGAGCGCAGCGCCGGACCGTGTGGCCCCGCCTCGTGAGCGCCGTAGCGCACGCTGCCGCCGGTCGGCCGCAGCAGCGTCGCCAGCACCGCAATCATCGTGGACTTCCCCGCTCCGTTCGGCCCGAGGAGACCGACGATGGCGCCGCGGGCGGCGCGGAAGGAAATATGCGAGAGCGCGCGGCGGCGGCCGAAGGTGCGTGAGACGTCTTCGACCGTCAGGTCGTCGAAGTCAACCGTCATGCCTCGACTACGCTCGGCATGACCCCGATCAGGGTCGAGGGGTCACGCGGCAGGCGTCGCCTCGTCCAGCTCGCCGTAGATCCGCTCGAGCTCGCTGAGGATGCGCTCGCGGCGCGCGGCATACTTCGCGTCAGGTGCGCCGCCCTTCCGGTGCCGCTGCTCGAGGGCGGCGAGCTCGCCCAGCAGCGTGTCGCGCCGGTGCTCGAGGCTCCTGCGCGTGTCCCGCCGCTTCGCGCCCGACGACAGCGAGAGCCACACACCCGCGCCGACGATGATGCCGGCGATGGCGAGCGCGGTATACCGCGGCACCACGCTGTGCGACGGGACGTTGGCCAGCTGAATCGTCAACGTGCCGCCGGCAGGCAGCGACGGCCCGTTCGCGACGAAGAACGGCGTGCCGTTGTCGGAGGCCACCTCGCGGGTGTCCGCGAACTGCGGCGACGTCACGGACAGCCCGGTCAGCTTCTCGACGCCGACCGTGACCTGCTGGAGCGCGGCGGGCCACGTCTGCTCGATCGTGATGTCGCTGCGATCGAGGTTGAGGCGGAAACCGACCTGCACCGACGTCGCGCCCGGCGCAAACGGCCCGACGACCGTCACACGGTCGCCGCTGACGGTGGCCGCCGGCGACGAGCCCTCCAGCATCGCGGCGCCGGCCGCGCCGGTCGGTAGGTCGAGGATGAGCGGCCCGCCGATGTCCACGCGCGCCCGCGCGTTGTTCAGGATCTCGAGGACGTAGAACACCTGCAGCGCGTCGTTCTCGAACTGCATCACGACGCGCGAGTTCTGTCCGATGACGACGGAGCCCTTCACCGGCGGTGCGGCAAGGCTTTCAGCCTCCTCTTTGGCGCGCCGGTCGGCGACGGCCTCGAGTCCCGCCACGAGAATCACGCGCAGCCCGCCGGATGCCGGCACGTCGAACGGCTGCGACGTCATCTCTTCACCGTCCACCGTCGCCTTCGCGCTCGCGGCGGCGCCCGCCGTGAGTCCCGTGAACTCCGCCCGCCCCTCGGCGTCCGTCGTCGCGGTGCGCGTCTGCCCGCCGACGGCCAGCTCCACGCGCTGGCCGCTGATGTTGTTGCCGATGTTCTCGCGCACGACGCGCACCGTCACCGTACCCGCCGCGAGCTCCGGAGCGGGAATCGCGCGCCCGTGAATCAACGATGGGTCCGGCATGTTCAGCTGGGCCGGGAGAGAAATCCCAAATCCCAAAACCCAAATCCCAAGTCCCGAAATCCCCAATCGCCAATTGGCGCTCATGCCGTGGCTCCGAGGGCTGTGCCGCAGTTCTTGCAGAACCTGGCGTCCGCGTCGTTCTCGATCTGACAGGCCTTGCAGAGACTCGCCACGGCAACGGGACGAGCGCCCACGCGTTGCTCGATTTCCTTCTCGATCTGCTGCCGGTAGCTCGCGCCGGCGTCGAGCTGCCGCATCAGCCCTGCCGCGCGGGCGCGCAGCCGCGTCGTGATCTCGGCGAAATCCTTCTCCGACACCTTGCCCATCGCGCGGTCGAACTCGACGTCCTTGATCGAGCGCAGCACCAGCGTCTTCTCGCGCTCGAGCGCCGCGCGCGTGCGCCCGCCCAGCACCTGCGGCGTGCCCGCGTCGGTCCCGCCCGAAAACGGCGCGAGCGCCCGCCACACGCCCACGCCGAGCGCGGCGGCCGTGAAGATGGTCACACTGAGGAGGATGATCCCGGCCGGCGTCTCACCGCGCGACAGGAAGACGACGATCGTCGCCCCGATGAGTCCCGCGAGCGTGAAGAGCTGCCAGGGTTGGAACTGTTCGCCCGCAGTGTCCGGCTTCCCTGGCCCGAGCGAAGTCGAGGGCAGCCGGACCGGGTCGTGAGCATCAATCGAGGTTTCTGAGCTCATCGTCCAGGCGCGCGTCGAGGGCCGCGTCGACGGGCGCGTCCGCCGCAGGCGCCGCGCGCGTCGACCACCGGCGCGCGGTCACGACGATGCCGACGAGCGCGAACCCGGCCACGAGATACGGGAACAGCCACGCGAGGCGGTTGAAGCCGCGATCCACCGGCCGCGCGAGCACGGCCTGGCTGCCGAACTCCTGCACGAACGCCGCGAGAATCGCGTCGCGGTCCCTGCCCTCGCTGATGTACTGCAGGATGCGCGCGGTCTGCTGCGTGTGTCCGTGGCAGTTCGGGCGCATCTGGCAGCTCCCGAGCGTGCTCAGGCAGGCGCCGCACGTGCACATGATCTCGCCCTCGAGCTCGCGATGCAGCGCGGTCTTCACGTTGAGCTGTCCCTGTGCGCCCTGGGTGCCGTCCTGCGCCTGCACGGCCGCCGGCAGCACGAGCGCCAGCAGCAGCAGCGCGGTCGGCACCGCGCCCGCGCCCGCCGGCACCCTGGCCGTCGCGAACGAGAACGCGGCGTCCGGCAGCAGCGCGATGCCGATGCCGAGCGCCATGATGCCGAAGCCGAACCACACCCAGTTGACGAGCGGGTTGACGACCAGCGACAGCGTCGCCGCCTGCTTCGCGACGTCGTAGGCCGGCAGCACGATGTAGACGTCCTCGGCGAACCCGCGGCGGATCGCGACCTCGGTGGTCGGCGAGTCCTCGTGCTTGCGGAAGAACCACTTCGCCGGATACATCTTCGCGAACTCGCCGCCGTCGCGCAGCACCGTGACGTGCGCCGTGATCATCTGCTTCTGCCCGTCGTCGGTCACCGTCAGCGCATCGTGGCGGAAGGTGAAGTCGCCCACCGTCACCTGCTGCCCGGGCGTCAGCACCGCGTCTTCCTCCTGCTTGAAGCCTTCGCCGGCGAAGCCGAGGAACAGCAGCACGATGCCGAGGTGGACGACGTAGCCGCCGTAGCGGCGCTTGTTGCGCGCCACGAGGCCGATGAGCGCGGTCAGGATGTCGGTGCCGCTCACGCCCTGGCGCACGCGCGCGCCGCGCCAGAACTCCTGCGAGATGGTGCCGAAGACGAACGCGCTCAGCGCGAAGCAGATGCCCGAGACCCACACGCGGACGCCGAGCGCCACCAGCGCGATCGAGACGACCAGCGCGAACCCGGTCGGAAAGAGGAACTGATCCGAAAGGTTCAGGAGCGTGGTCTTGCGCCACGCGAGCAGCGGCCCGATCCCCGTCAGGAGCAGCAGCGTCAACCCGATCGGCAGCATCCACTGGTTGAAGAACGGCGGGCCCACCGTGATGCGCTCGCCCGTGACCGCCTCGCTCAACGTCGGGAACATCGTGGCGAAGAGGACGAAGAAGGCCGAGAACACCAGAATCCAGTTGTTCATCATGAATGCCGCTTCCCGCGACACCCAGGAGTCGAGCTCGTTGCGGGCCCGCAGCAGCGGCAGCCGGTAAATCACCCAGCCGAAGCTGAACGTCACGATCGCGACCATGAAGATCGTGAAGAGCCGCGCCAGCTCCGGGTCCTCGCCGAACGCGTGCACCGACTGCACCACGCCCGAGCGCGTCATGAACGTGCCGAAGATGGTCAGGAAGAACGTGAGGATCACCAGCGTCACGTTCCAGACGCGCAGCATCCCGCGCTTCTCCTGCACCATCACGGAATGCAGGAAGGCGGTCGCGGTGAACCACGGCAGCAGGCCGGCGTTCTCGACCGGATCCCACGCCCAGTAACCGCCCCAGCCGAGCTCCTCGTAGGCCCAGATCATGCCGAGGCCGAGCCCGATCGACAGGAACAGCCACGAGATCATCGTCCAGCGGCGCACGGCGCGCAGCCACGAGTCGTCCAGGAAGCCGGTGATGAGCGCCGCCATGCCGAACGCGAACGGGATCGTCAGGCCGACGAAGCCGAGGTACATGGTGGGCGGGTGAATCACCATGTAGAAGTTCTGGAGCAGCGGGTTGAGCCCTGCCCCGTCGGCGGGCGCCTCGGTCAGGAACGTGGAGAAGGGGTTGTTGTGGATGATCATCAGGTACAGGAAGAACATCTGCACCACCGCGATCACCGCCACCACGTACGGGATCAGCTCGCGGTGGCGCTCGCGGTTCACGTACACCGCGATGCCGCCGAAGAACGCGAGCAGCGTCACCCAGAACATGATCGAGCCGTCGAGCCCGCCCCAGTACGCCGTCAGCCTGTAGAAGAGCGGCTGCACGGAGTCCGACGTGCGCTGCACGTACCGAATCGAGTAGTCGCCCACGACGAACGCGTGGACGATGATCGAGGAGGCCACCGCCATGACGGCGGCGAGGAGGTAGAACGCGCCGACCCCGCTCTCCACGAGCGCGCGCGAGCGGCGGCGTGCTCCCGCCACCGAGATCGCAGCTGCGTAGGCGGCGACGACGAAGGCCGCCAGGAGCAGGTAGTACCCGAGCCCGGCCATTACTCCGTACCGGTGTTCGTCAGCGTCGGGGTGTTGCGCGGCTCGTACTTCGAGGGGCACTTGGCCATGATGCCGTCCTCGTTCACGAGGAACGTGCCGTCGGCCTGCAGGGCGCCCTTGATCACCACCTCCGCGTCGTTCTTGAAGGTGTCGGGGGCGATGCCCGCGTAGTACGCGCGGATGACCTTGCCGTTGTTCTCGACGTCGAACCGGTATTCGAGGGTGCCCGGCTTCTGGCGCACGTCCTTGGCGAACCCGTGGACCTGCAGGCGCTTGCCCTGCCACTCGGCGGGACTCGCGAGCACCTCATCCACGTGCTTGTAGTACTCGGTGCCCTCGCTGAGCGTCGAATACATCAGCCCGACAAAGGCCAGCACCAGCACCAGCCCGGTGATACCGATTCTTGCGGCTTTGTGACTCATAGATAAGGACCGGGCGACGCATGCGTCGCCCCTACAAGGATTTACGGCCTCAGGATACCAGTAATCCGGCGCCCGTGCACAACTGGTACACGACCGCGACCGGCAGCCCCACCACGTTGGAATAGGACCCGTGAATCCGGGTGACGAACCGCGACGCGAGCCCCTGGATCGCGTACGCGCCGGCCTTGTCCATCGGCTCCCCGCTGGCCACGTACCAGTCGATTTCCTCGCTGCTGAGCGGCGCGAACGTGACGGTGGTACGGGCCACCTGCGTCTGTACGCGCCATCGTACGACCTCTCCTCGTACGTAGGGGCCGGCTTCAGCCGGCCCTTCAGGATGGATCAGGCACACGGCGGTGAGCACCGCGTGCTCGCGGCCCGACAGCATCCGCAGCATCCGTTTCGCATCATCGGCGTCCGCCGGCTTCCCCAGCACGTCGTTGTCGACGAGCACGATCGTGTCGGCGCCGAGGATCGGACGCTCCCCCGCGCGCGGCTTCACGGCTTCCGCCTTGAGTTGCGCCAGGCGCCGCGCGAAGCCCTCCGGCGTTTCCTCGATATCCATGACCTCGTCAACAGCGGCGGGAATGACGTCGAAATCGATGCCGGCCGCCGTCAGCAGCTCGGCTCGACGCGGTGAGGCCGATGCGAGAACAAGTCGCACGTCCCAATGCTATCCTCGCTGTCTACCGCAACGCCTGAACGGCGTTGCTGAAGGCCTTGATTCCCGTTCAGAACATGTTGTCGCCGGCGCTCGCGGCGATTCTCGAGAACACGCCGCTGACGCCCGAGAAGGTGTCGTTCGCGTGGCGGACCGCGGTCGGGCCGGCGATCGACCACGTGTCGACCGTCGAGCTCCGCGACAGCGTCCTGCACGTCACGGTGAGGGATGCGCGGTGGCAGCGCGAGATCGAGCATTCAGCCGGGCTGATCCGGTCCCGGCTGCAGCCGCTGCTCGGCGCGGGCGTCGTGCGGGTGATCGCGGTGACCACCCAATAGCGCTGGCGTTCGGATAGCGCGCCACCGGCGTTTCTCTGTGTGAGTAGGCAGAGAAACGTGTCATGTGGACCCGGGCAGCGGCGATGACGGTGGGGACGGTGTTGACCGCGGCAGCGGGCGCCTCGGCGGCGCCGGCGGAGCCCGGGATGCTGCGAACGCCCGGGGGATGCGCACTGGGTGCGGGTCATCCTGCAGGCCGGCTACCGCTCCGAGCAGCTCGGCGGCCAGGTCCAGGCCACGCGCGCGACGATGGGCTTCACGCCATGCGGACGGACGCCGGTGGATTGCCGGGTCGCCTACGTCTTCTACGACCGCCTCGAGGAGCTGTCGCGCGCGTCGAAGGTACCGCTCGGCCGCATGCTTGGCCTGGCGATCGCGCACGAGATCGGGCACATGCTGCTCCCGCAGCCGAGCCATTCACCGGAGGGCATCATGCGGCCGTCGCTCGAGCTGGAGCGCTCGATCCTGCCGATCTTCACCGCGGCGCAGGCGGACACGATCCGCGCGCGGCTCGATCAGCGCAGGTACGGCAGCGACAGGTAGAGGAGGAACGCGGCGGTCCCCAGCCCCGCCGCGATCTCCAGCGGCTGGATGGCGTCGAGCGGCGCGTGCACGCGCCGCTCGGCGTCCCAGCGCCGGAGCAGCTGCGCCTTCCACCACACCTGCATCGGATCTGCGGCGCCCATCGCCGACGGCAGCGCGGCAACCCGCGTCATGAACGCCGCCACCGCGCGCTCGTCGTCCTCGTTGAGATCGAACCAGCTGGTCATCTTCTCCCCCGGGCCGGCTGAAGCCGGCCCCTACGACTGAATGCCCTTTGCCCGCAGGAGATCCCGCAGCCGGCGGCGCGCCCGGAACAGCAGCACCTTGATGCTGCCGCGCCGCAGCCCGAGCGAGCTCGCAATCTCCTCGTGGCTGTCTTCCTCCACATACGCGAGCCACAGCAGCGCACGCTCCCGCGGCGCCAGTTCTGCGAATGTGTGCGCGATGTCGCGGTCGATGTCGGCCGCGGGCTGCACCTCGCGCCCGCGCGCCCGGCTTCCCTCTTCGTGCCTGCCGATCCGCCAGCGGTCGACGATCAGATTGCTCGCGATCCGATACAGGTACCGCCGGCGATCCTCCTCGCTCGCGCCGACCTCCGCCCGCAGCAGCCGCAGGAACGCCTCCTGCACGATGTCGTCCGCATCGGCGGCATTCCCGGTGACGCGATACACGTATGACCAGAGCGCGCGTGTCGCGCGGCCGTAGAAGCTGGTGAACGCTCCTTCATCGAGACGCGCCATCGACCAGGCCGAGGCGCTTCGACAGTCCGTACGACGCGCCAGCCGACAGCAGGAGACCGACGCCAATCGACGTGGTGATGGTCA
>Ga0194128_10005659_pt1 | contig 17346 bp, 18 predicted proteins | sample TA2KigCa65mmetaG_FD_148650 | JGI IMG/M metagenome (GOLD analysis project Ga0194128, IMG submission 148650) | Freshwater microbial communities from Lake Tanganyika, Tanzania - TA2015037 Kigoma Deep Cast 65m | ecosystem: Environmental > Aquatic > Freshwater > Lake | place: Tanzania: Lake...
GTCGCGACGCAGCGGCAAAGCAGTCGACATGGCGAACCTCCTGGGTTCGCCCCATTGATTCAGACTTTCGCCTTCTTGGGAATCCCCCGCGTGACGCTCAGCGAGTCGCGATCATTGCCGGTTGGTATAAGTTGGACTATCTCTTCGAACCATCATGACGGTTAGAAATCAGAGGAGGTCACCATGCTCAATCACGTCTCCATCGGCGTGCGCGACATCGCGCGGACGAAGCGGTTCTACGACGCGGTGCTGACTCCGCTCGGTTACAAATGCCTGAGCGAAGGCGACACCTCGCTCGGCTACGGCCGCGACGCGGTCGCGCTCTGGATCGGCACGGCGGATCACCCGGTTCCGTCCGATGAGAAGTCGGGTCTGCACTTCTGTTTCGACGCGCCGACGCGCAACAGCGTTGACGCTTTCCATGCCGCGGCGCTGCGTACGGGCGGACGCGACAATGGCAGGCCCGGCCTGCGCGGCGACTACGGCCCAAACTATTACGCCGCCTTCGCAGTCGATCCGGATGGTTATCGGATCGAAGCCTATTGCGGCGTGGCAGTGAGCTGAGGCAAAAGAGCGCTCGCGGCGGAACCAACGGTTCCGCCGCCGACTGCCGCCTGGCGCTGCGTGCGCCTTTCGACATCCGGACGGTCAGCGCCCACTCAGCATGTCCGAGCAATTGCCTTTCACGTGGCGTGGTTTTCTCGACGGTGTGCGTAGGTCGATGCCGATTGCCTTCGGCGGCTTCGGCTACGGCATCGCCTTCGGCGTGCTCGCGGCCGACATCGGGCTGAGCTGGCTCGAAGCCGTGCTGATGAGCGCGCTGATATTCGCCGGCGCGTCGCAGCTCGTGGCGCTGCAGATGTGGACAAACCCCCCGGCCGCTATCGCGCTGGCGCTGGCCACCGCTGTGGTGAATGCGCGCCATCTTCTCTATGGTGCAGCGATTCATCCCTGGTTCCGGCGGCTTCGTTGGTTCCAGTCCTATCCCTCGCTCTTCTTCATGGCCGACGGCACCTGGGCGCTGACCCTGGAAGCCCTGCGCAACAATCGCGGCAATGGTGCTTTTCTGCTCGGTGCCGGACTGTTGACCTACATTGAGTGGGTGGTATCGACCGGCGTGGGCCACGCTCTGGGCAAGGCAGTCGGCGCGCCCCAGGCCCTCGGCCTCGATTTCATGCTCGCGGCCTTCATGTCGGCGCTGATGGTCGCTCTGTGGCGCGGGCGCGCCGATGTGGCGCCGGCCGCCGCTGCCATCATCGTCGCCTACATCACGCACAGCTTCGCCGGCGCGCAGTGGCACATCATCGCCGGCGGGGTCGCCGGCGCCCTGGTCGGAGCTTGGCGCCATGTCGATTGATCCGACGGTTCTCGCCGCGCTCGCGGCGATGGGCATCGTCACCTATCTGACCCGTGCGGGCGGCTTCTGGCTGATGGGGTTCATAGCGCTGACGCCGCGAATCGAGGCGGGGTTGCGTACCATACCGAGCTCGGTCATGGTCGCCCTGATGACCCCTCTGGTGCTGAACGCGGGGCCGGCCGAGGCAGTCGGCTACACGGCCGTGCTGATCGTCATGCTCACGGCGAAAAGCGACGTATTTGCCGCCATGGCCGGTGTCGCCGGAGTGGCGCTGACGCGTGCTCTCATGTCCGGGACCTTGTCATGACCGAAATCGTCTGCCGACCGCTCACCGCCAAGCGATGGCCGGACCTCGAGAAGCTGTTCGGCGCCAACGGCGCCTGCTCCGGTTGGTGGTGCATGTGGTTTCGGCTGAGCCAGCGCGAATTCGACGCCCGCAAATACGAGCCAAATCGCCACGCATTCCGCGAGCTGTGCATGGCCGGCCGGCCGCTCGGCGTGATCGCCTATGAGGGGCGCAAGCCGGTCGGATGGTGCGCGGTCGCGCCGCGTTGCGACTATCCGCGGCTCGCCGGCTCGCGCCTGTTCAAGCCGATCGACGACCGGCCAGCTTGGTCGGTCACCTGCTTCTTCGTCGCGCGTGATGCGCGCCGGGGCGGCATCACGGCCGCGCTGCTCGAGGGCGCGGTCGACTATGCGCGTCGCAAGGGCGCGCGCGTCATCGAGGGCTATCCCATCGATCCGGGCAAGAAGAAGGATGTCATGTCGATGGCCGCCTTCCACGGATTGGTCAGCGTGTTCGAAGAGGGCGGCTTCGCCACCGTCGCCAAGCCGTCGGCCGGGCGCCGCTATGTGCGCCTGGAGCTCAACTGACGCCTCACGGCCGATCCTTCGACAGGTCGAGCTTCATGCCGACATGGCTGGCGACGAAGCCGAGCCGCTCATAGAAGCGATGGGCGTCGGGCCGCGCGCGGTCGGTCGTGAGCTGCACCAAACCGCAGCCCATCTCGCGGGCCCGGGAGATCGCGAATCGGAACAGGGCCTCGCCAAGGCCGCGATCACGGTGGCTGCGCGCGACGCGCACGCCTTCGATCTGCGCGCGAATCATGCCGAGCCGCGAGAGACCGGGAATCAAGGTGAGCTGCAGGCAGCCGACGACCACGCCGGCCTCGACCGCGACAATGATGTCGTTGCCGCCTTGCCGGCGCATCGCGGCGAAGGCGTCCGTGTAGGCCTGGGGCAGGGGCTCGGCGTAGCTTTCGCGCGTCGCGCCGAGCTCGTCGTCGGCGAGCATGCGCACGATGGTCGGCAGGTCTGCCTTCGTCGCCGACCTGAATTCCATCGCGCCTGGTCTCCTGAGCCGGGGCGACCCGAATCAGGACATGATCACCTTTTCCATGGTCGCACCGTCGAGCTTGGCGCCGTCGAGGCGTGCCTTGGTCATATTGGCGCCCGTCAGGTTGGCGCCAGTGAGATCGGCCTCGGTCAGATTGGCATGCCGCAGATCCGCGCCCGTCAGGTCGGCGTTGATCAGCTTGGCGCGCGACAGGTTGGCCGGCCACAGGCGTCCGGTCGCCTTGCCGGAGCTGTCCTTGAGGTCGACCGGTCCGAGGATGGCGCCGCGCAGATTGGCGTTGGTCATGTCGGCCTCGGTCAGGTTGACGCCGTCGAGCGTTGCGAGGCTCAGATTGCTGTCCGTCAGGTCGGCATGCCCCATGTCCGACATGACGAATAGCGACTGCGCCATGTTGGCGCCCTTGAGCGTCGCCCCGTTCAGATTGGCGCCGCTCAGGTTGACCGAGGACAGATCGACGTAGGTCATGTCGGCATTGGACAGCTGCGCGCGCTGACCGACGCGGCCGTCCTCGCGGATCCAGACATAGTGGCTCTTCAGGATCTCGCGGATGTCCTGGGGCAGCGTGTCTTCGCCGCGCACCAGGTTGGCTCCGGTCATGTCGGCTGCCGACAGGTCGCAGCCTTCGAGATTGGCGCCGTCGAGGTTGGCGTGGCGGAAGTCGGTATTCTTGACCACCGCGTTCGACAGATCCGCGCCCGTGAGATTTGCGTTGTGCAGATTGGCGTCGGTCAGGTTGCAGCCGGCCAGTTTGGCGTTGGTCAGGTTGGCGTTCTTGAGCGCCTCCGCCATCAAATTGGCCCCGGAGAGCTGCGCGCCTTCCAGGTTTGAATTGTTCAGCGTCGCGCGCGCGAGATCGGCGCCATTGGTGTTGGCGGTGCGCGCCGCCGGCTTCCTGGCGCCTGGCTTGCCCGGCGGGGATTTGTCGCGCGTCTTGGCGTCCGGCTCGTCGCCGGACAGCAGCACGCCGCCGCGGAAATCGGCGCCCTTGAGATTGGCCCCATCGAACCGGACGTTGCGCAGGCTGGCGCCGCGCATATCGGCCTCGCCGAGGTCGGCACTGGTCAGGTCAGCCCCGTCGAGCACCGCGCAGAACAGGTCTGCGGCCCGCAGATTGGAGTGCGACATGTCGCACCGGCTCAAATCGGCGCCGGAGAACTTGGCCTGCTGCAGATTGGCCCGGTCGAAGCTGAAGCCCATCAAGCTCATCTGCGCAAAATTGGCACGAACGCCGCCCTGCTGCTTCTTCAGCCAGCGCTCATGTCGGCCAAGGATTTCAATGATTTCCTGCGGTGTCATTACCCCCCCAACCCGGGCAAGATATTACGCATACACAGAGTCTGAAACAAGCAATCCCACCGGAACACAGACTGTTCGCGATCGCCCCATCATTTTTTAGCGGCAAAGATGCGCCGCCCCGGTTCCGAGCCTGCGCCGGACGTACGAATGGGCGTAGTCTCGGCGACACTGGCAAATTGTCAAGCAAACGCGCCCCCGATTCTCCCAACGGAGTGCGCAGCCGAGAGAATGTCCGGCATTTGATCCTCATCGGCGATAACGCGCTGCATTCGACAACACGCGGCGCATCGCCGGGACTGTCGGCCTTCGCCTCGTCGCGCGCGAATTCGGTCAGGATGGACTTATCCGTGTTCGTGGGTCGGCCTCGTTGTTCGTGCCGTGGATGGTCGGCACGAGTTCACGCTCGGCTCCGAGCAGAGGTGCCGTGCCGACGTGTCGGTGTCCCGACATTGCGGACGCTTCCGTTTGGCGCCCGGGTCGACGGACCGAAAGTCCTTTCGTCTCGGCCCTCTTGCGCAGGGATATATATGCGAATGCAATTCATTCGCATATGCAAATTCGGGCAAATGCTTTGAAACCTTCGGGCTTTGCCGTTTCGCCACCATGCTATGATCCAGCATTACCGCGATCAGGATGGGCGCATGACCACGATGCTGATGAGCCACAAGGCCTGCTTCGATCATGATCCCGGCCGCATGCATCCCGAGCACCCGTCCCGGCTCAAGGCCGTGCTGACGGCACTCGAAGCGCCCGAGTTCAGCGGCCTGGTCCGGCGCGAAGCGCCGCGCGCGGAAATCGCCCAGATCGGCCGCGTGCATCCGGTGAATTTCGTGCGGGCAGCGCTCGATGCGATGCCGACGGAAGGCCGCATTGGCTTCGACGCCGACACGGTCGTATCGCCGGGTTCGGGGGAGGCGGTGCTGCGCGCAGCGGGTGCGGTGTGTGCGGCGGTCGACGCCGTCGTGGCCGGCGAAGTCGACAACGCCTTTTGCGCGGTGCGTCCGCCCGGCCACCATGCCGAGCCCATGCGTGCCATGGGGTTTTGCGTGTTCAACAACGTGGCGGTCGGCGCGTTGCATGCGCGCGAGGTGCACGGTGCGCGCCGTGTCGCGGTGATGGATTTCGACGTGCATCACGGCAACGGCACTCAGGCGATGTTCGAACGCGACGGCGAGCTGTTCTATGCCTCGACTCATCAATGGCCGCTCTACCCGGGCACCGGCGCGCGCTCGGAGCGCGGTGTCGGCAACATCGTGAATGCGCCGCTGTCGCCGATGTCGGGCTCGGCAGAGTTCCGAGCCGCGATGACGGAGATCGTGCTGCCCGCGATCGCCGCGTTCAAACCGGACTTCCTGCTGATCTCGGCAGGATTCGACGCTCATGCCGACGATCCGCTGGCCTCGCTCCGTCTCGCGGATGACGACTATTCCTGGGCAACCACGGAACTCGCGAAGATCGCCACGACGAGCTGCAAGGGCCGGCTCGTGTCGACACTCGAGGGCGGCTACGATCTCGACGCGCTGGGTCGTTCGGCAGCCGCCCATGTGCGCGCATTGATGGCGGCATGAACACGCGGATCGCGGTGCCGGCGCTGATCGCCGGCCTCGGGCTGGCGCTGCCGGCGCAGTCGCAGTCGCTGAACTCGAAAACGCCGCGCGACTATCCCTCCTGCGTCCACGCCTTGCTGTTCAGCCTGACCAGGGAAGCGCGCTTGGACTACGACGCGATCTGCCGCGAGCAGTTCCCCTCGACGGCGCCGCCGAAGCTCGAACCGGATCCCGAGCCCGAACCCGATCCGGAACCGGAGAAGCCTGCCGAGGCAACGCAGCCGCTCGAGCAGCAGCAGGCCAAGCCCGAGACGCCGCCGCCACCGACCAAGAAGGGCACGGCCGAAGCGCCGATCGATCTGGAGCCTGCGGTGCTGCGCCGGATCGAGAAGGATATCGCGTGTTCGGAAAGGGCCTGCGTCGGGCCGGTCGTCAACGGCAGCGGCGCGTTCACGGTCACGCAGCTTACCTTTGCGTTGGTCGCCGTGACCCCGGAGAATTCGACAGCGGTCTTTGCCGGGCGCTTCCAGCCGCCATCCGGGACCAAGACCTACGCCCACGACGTCAAACTGGCATCCTTCGAGCGCAAGCTCGTGCGCTTCCAGGCCGAGCTGCCGGCCGCGCCCTTCTACGCAGTCGTCATCGTCGGCGGCAAAGGCTACGAGAATTAGGGGGCCGAGTTTCGCTCGGTGACCGACCATAGCAACCAATTGCTGTGCGGATTGCTCGATCGGCTCGAGCCCGGTTGGCTGCCTCAGGAAATATTTCACGCGATTGCTCGTCTGGTCGTCACGCCGACCTACGTCGTCATTCCCCAGTTTCGCCGCGACGATCGGGTATTCGTTCACCTCTGCACCCGCGCTAGCAATGATCCGTACTACGCGTCGCTCCTGAATCCCATCGGCACGGTCCTTCGCTCGACCGACAAGAGCCTGTCGGCGGTCTACCAGCGTCTGCTCGCCGCAGAGTTGCCAGGCGCGGCGGTTCGACGTGGCCCGCGCTTCGTCGATGTCGCATTCGACATGATCGCGCGCGGACGGGAGATTTCACTGATCCATTGGGTCGAGCTCGCAGAAGGCGCGCCATCGCATCTTCTCTTCGATGTAGCGGTTCTTCCGGCCAACGTCGTGCCGACCGACTATCGACGAATCGAAGTGGCCGCCGCGCACTTTTGCGCGACTGTGGCTGCGGAGGAGGACCGGCGATGATCGGCCGCGGCGGATCGCGGCGCGCGCACGAGCCGCCGCTTCCGGCGGCACCATCGCGTCATTGGTCGGATAATTGAAAAGTCAGGCCGGCTCGGCCGCCTCGATCGCCTCGGCGAGGGTGCGCCGGCACCATTCGAGCCGCGCCTCGGCCTGCGCGATCTCGAGATCAAGCCACGGCCGCAGCATGCCGTCCTCGGCAAGCCGATCGCTGCGCAGGCTGGTCAAGCGGGCGATCTCGCCACGGAACACGTCTTCGATCATGTCCGCTTGCGCCAACCGCTCGTCGCGCGACAGCAGGTGAAAGAAACGCAGCTTGAGCGCCATGACCAGCTTGTTCATGTCGTTGACCTGCGGACGCAGGCCAGCGGTCAGAAGCTGATGCAACGTCGCCTTGCCCTGCGCGGTCAGGCGCAGCAGCGGGTTGTCGCAGGCCGGCGCACCGGTCACGGGCTCGGTCAGCCCCTCGAAGCGCAGCAACTCGATCGAGCTGCCCAGCAGGTCGAGAGAGGGGCCGACCAGATGGCCGATGAAGTGGCGCACCTCGGCCGCAATCTCGGCATAGTGCCGGGGGCCGCGCGCCATGCTGCCCAGCGCAGCCAGCCGGATTGCCTCGCTCGGGATCAGTGAATTATCACGGTACATGGTTCTCAGCCTAGCTCAGTTGAGAATCATTCGCAACGGGAAATGTCGTCGTGTCAGATCGGAACATCGGCTAGCGCGCGAGCCAATTGGCGAACTGGATGGCGAGCTCGTCCTGGCACGCCGCCCAGAAGCGCGCATCGGTCTGCAGGCCGTGCGCGAAGTTCTCGGGCGCGTTGGGCAGCAGGGGCAGGACGCGAGGGTCGACCAGCGCGATCGCCTCGACATGCGCCGGGCCGTAGGCGACGTGCTGCGACTGCTTGGCCATCACGGTCGGATCACTGGCGAATCTCAGGAACTCGTAGGCAAGGTCGAGCCGGCGCGCGCCCTTGGGTATGGCCCACAAATCCATGTCCCACACCTGGCCGTGCCACATGATCTTGAACGGCCGCTTCTCGTGCCCGATGGCATAGGCAATCCGGCCATTGAGCACGGTGGTCATGACGACCTCGCCGTCGGCGAGCAGCTTGGTCGGGCGGTTGCCGCTGTCCCACCACGCCTTGATGAAGGGCTTGATGGTCGAAAGCTTGCGGAAAGCGCGCTCGACGCCTTCGGGGACAGAGAGAGTCCGGTAGACGTCGCCGGGCGGCACGCCATCGGCCATCAATGCCATTTCCAGGTTCACGCGCGGCCGCTTGCCGAGCGCGCGCGCGCCGGGAAACCGCACCACATCGAAGAAATCGGCGATCGACTGCGGCTGCGGGCCGGAAGCGGGGAACCGTCGTTCGTCGAAGGCGACGACGGTCGACCAGATGACCGAGCCCACCGCGCAGTCGAGCGCCCCGCCGGGCACGAAGCCGGCGCGATCCCCGATGCGGGAATAGTCGAGCTTCTCCCACAGCCCCTGGTCGCAGCCCCTGACGGCCAGGGACATCGTCGTGTCGACGATGTCCCATGAGACTCGCCCAGACTCGACCATGGCCTTGATCTTGGGCAGTTCGCCATCGTATTCGGCCTCGCGCACGACGATGCCCGTCTTGGCCGTGAATGGCTTGAAATAGACTTCGCGCTGGCTTGCCATATAGGCGCCGCCCCATGAGGTCACGGCGAGCACGCGATCCTGCGCCAGGACCGGTCCTCCGATCGCCAGCACGAGGGCGGCGGCAACCAGACCACTCGCAGAATTGGTCTCGGTCATTGTCGCGGCCGTATCCAGTCGCTGCCGGCCATGCCGTCGAGCCATGGTCGGCCCGGCCGCTCAGGCGGCGCGGCGCAGATCGAGATGCCGCCAGACGGCGCCAAATGCGCCGACCAGGCGCTCGACGGCCGCATCGTCATGGAGCGGCGTCGGCGTCAGGCGCAGCCGCTCCGTGCCGCGCGGCACGGTCGGGTGGTTGATCGGCTGCACGTAGATCGCGTAATCGTCGAGCAGGGCCTGGCTCGCGCGGCGGCACAGGCGCGCGTCGCCGACGAGCACGGGCACGATATGGCTGTCCGACGGCATCACCGGCAGGCCTGCCGCGAACAGACGACGTTTGACGAGCTCGGCTCGTTCCTGATGGTGCCGACGCTCGGTCTGGCTTTGCTTGAGATGGCGGATGCTGGCGCAGGCGCCGGCCGCCAGCACGGGCGGCAAGGCCGTGGTGAAGATGAAACCCGGTGCGAAGCTGCGCACGGCGTCGACGATCGGCGCCGCGGCGGCAATGTAGCCGCCCATGACGCCGAACGCCTTGCCGAGCGTTCCCTGGATCACATCGAGGCGATCCATCACTCCGTCGCGTTCGGCGACACCGGCGCCCCGCTGGCCGTACATGCCGACGGCATGCACCTCGTCGAGATAGGTCATCGCACCATGGCGGCGCGCGACCGCGGCCAGATCGCCGATCGGCGCGATATCGCCATCCATCGAATAGACGGACTCGAAGGCGACGATCTTGGGGCGCGCCGCCTCGCAAGCGGCAAGCTGACGCTCCAGGTCGTCGACGTCGTTGTGCCGGAAGATGCGTCTCTCGGCCCCGCTGTGACGCATGCCCGCGATCATCGAGGCGTGGTTGAGCGCATCGGAGAATATCACCGTGCCGGGCAGCAACCGCGCCAGCGTGCTGAGACTCGCTTCGTTGGCGACGTAGCCCGAGGAAAACACGAGGGCGGATTGCTTGCCGTGCAGATCGGCCAGTTCGGCCTCGAGCTCGACATGGGCGTGGGTCGTTCCGGAGATGTTGCGCGTGCCGCCGGCGCCGGCGCCATACCGGCTGAGCGCCTCGGTCATGGCCGCGATCACGACAGGATGCTGTCCCATGCCGAGATAGTCGTTGCTGCACCAGACGTCGACCTCGGCCGCGTCCTTGTTTGCCACCGACGGCGGCGGATCGCCTGGCAAGCGCTGCTGCGGACCGCGATAGCGCGCACGCGGGAACCGGCCGCGCCGGCGCTCGAGATCCGCGAAGATCCGGTAATTGCCCTCGGACTTGAGCGCGTTCAGGCGCTCGCTGAAGGCACGTTCATAGTCCATCGACCGCCAATCCCCTGTGGCGCATGGTCCCCTTGCGGGAGGCCATCGCCGGCCAATTCGTCATGCGGCCTGCGCATGAACGGAGAACAGCGGCGGCGGCCGGACTATTCCGGCCCCCCCGGCTGCATGGGCACTTGCTTCAGTCGGCGACCGAAGCAAGGCCCTCGTCATTGACCCAGCGCAGCGTGTCGTCGAGCGCGCGGCTCACCTTGCTGCACAGCTCGTCGACCTCGGCCTCGGTGATGATCAGCGGCGGCGTGATCGCCAGCGTGTCGATCATGCCGCGCGCGATCAGGCCGTGCTCCTGGGCGCGCCGCGACAGGTAGGCGCCGACGAGCTGCTTGGGATCGAACGCATCCTTGGTCGCCTTGCTCCTGACGAGCTCGATGCCCGCAACCATGCCGACGCCGCGCACTTCGCCGACGAGCGGATGCTCGGCGAACTTGCGCAGCCCGGCCTGCAGGCGCGGGCCGACCCGCTTGACGTGACCGATGATGTCGCGTTCCTCGTAGATCTTCAGCGTCTCGAGCGCGACCGCCGAGCTCACGGGATGGCCGCCATAGGTGTAGCCGTGCCCGAAGGTGCCGATCTTCGCGCTGTTCTCGGCGATGCCCTGGTAGACCTTGTCGTTGATCATCACGCCGGCGATCGGCAGGTAGGCCGCCGACAGCGCCTTGGCCATGGAGATGATGTCGGGCTTGAGGTTGAAAGTCTGACAGCCCCACATGTTGCCGGTGCGCCCGAAGCCGCAGATCACCTCGTCGGCGACGAACAGCACGTCGTGCTTCTTCAGCACGGCCTGGATCTTGTCGAAGTAGGTGCGCGGCGGAACGATGACGCCGCCGGCTCCCATCACCGGCTCGGCGATGAAGGCGGCCACCGTGTCCGGGCCTTCGCGCTGGATCATCTGGTCGAGGCTCTCGGCCAGACGCGTCGCGAAGTCCTCCTCGCTCTCGCCGGCATTGGCGAAGCGATAGTGATGCGGGCAATCCGTGTGCAGGATGCCGGCGATCGGCAGATCGAAATCGCGATGATTGTTGGGCAGGCCGGTCAAGCTCGCCGAGGCGACCGTCACACCGTGATAGGCGCGCAGGCGCGAGATGATCTTCTTCTTCTTCGGCCGGCCGACCGCGTTGTTGTAGTACCAGACCAGCTTGACCACCGTGTCGTTGGCTTCCGAGCCCGAATTGACGAAGAACACCTTCGACATCGGCACCGGCGCCATCGACAGCACCTTCTCGGCGAGGTCGACGCCGACGTCGACCGTCTTGCCGGCGAACACGTTGTAGGTCGGCAGCTTGAGCATCTGCTGGTATGCCGCCTCGACCAGCCGCCGCTCGCTGAAGCCGAGCGAGGCGCACCACAGCGAAGCCATCGCCTCGAGGTACTTCTTGCCGGTCTCGTCATAGACGTAGATGCCCTCGCCACGCGTGACGACGAGCGGCCCGTCCTTCTCGTGCTTCCGCAAATTCGTGTAGGGGTGCAGATAGTGGGCGATGTCTCGGCTGGCGATCGAATTGCCTCGGGCGCTCATGATGTTCTCCGGAAACCGTCGTGATGGCGTACACCCAGTCTAGCACGCGGAGCCACGTTGATGTCACCCGGCCATGCGGTGCCGACAAGCGGTTAGCAGCCGCCATTCAGGCGCCTTTTTTTGGCCTCGTACGCCGGGAACGGCAGGCTTGCCACGCAAGGCCCGCTGGGCCATATAGGCGGCATCGCGGCCCCACCATGTCGCCACGGCAAAGGTGCGGTGTCCCGCTCGAACAGGGAGACGTCACTATGACACTCAGACTCGCAGTCCTCGGCCTTGCCGCCGGACTGACGCTTGCGCTCGGGTCCTCGGTGGACGCCAAGACTTTCCGCTATGCAACCGGGTCGGATCTGCTCGGTCTCGATCCGCACTCCAACAACGAGGGTCCGACCAATGCGATGAAGGGCAACCTTTACGAAGGTCTGCTGCATCGCAAGCCCGATCTGTCCCTGCAGCCTTCGCTGGCGACGGAGTGGACGCAGACCGCGCCCGACGTCTGGCGCTTCAAGCTACGCCAGGGCGTCAAGTTCCATCAGGGACAGGCGTTCACGGCGGACGACGTGGTGTTCTCGCTCGCCCGCCAGTCGCAGGCGACGTCGGACATGGCCTACGCGGTCGCGTCGATCAAGGAGATCAAGAAGGTCGACGACCACACGATCGACCTGGTCACCAAAGGGCCGGACCCGGTCCTGCTGCAGAACCTCCCGCTCTTCTTCATCATGAGCAAGAGCTGGGTCGAGCAGAACAACGCCGTCACCGTCGAGCGCGGCGCCGGCAAGACCAATTTTCCGAACATCAATGCCAACGGCACCGGCCCGTTCCGAGTCGTCGAGCGCATTCCCGATACGCGCACGGTGCTCGAGCCGAATACGGCGTGGTGGGGTCATGCGACGCGCACGACCAACATTACGCGCGCCGTCTTCCAGCCGATCGGCAATCCCGCCACCCGCGTGGCGGCGCTGCTATCGGGCGAGATGGACCTCGTTTATCCCGTGCCGCTGCAGGACGTCGATCGAATCAAGGCCCAGGGCGGCGTCCAGGTTCTGCAGGGACCGGAGTTGCGCACCATCTTCCTCGGCTTCGACCAGTGGCGCGACGAGTCGCTGGACATGCCGGGCAGCAAGAAGAACCCTTTCAAGGACGTGCGGGTGCGCAAGGCGTTCTACCAGGCGATCGACATCAACGCGATCCATCGTGTCGTGATGCGCGGCGCCTCGGCGCCGACGGCATTGATGGTGGCGCCGGGCATTCAGGGCTTCCCCGAGGAGCTCAACAAGCGCCTGCCCTACGATCCGGAAGCCGCCAAGAAGCTGCTCGCCGAAGCGGGATATCCCAACGGCTTCCCGGTCACGCTCGACTGCCCGAACGACCGCTACGTCAATGACGAGGCGATCTGCCTCGCCATCGTGCCGATGATCAAGCGCATCGGCATCGACATCAAGCTCAACGCCCAGACGCGCTCGAAGCACTTCAACAAGATCGGGCGCACCGAGAACAACATGACCAGCTTCTACATGCTGGGCTGGACGCCGGGCAGCTACGACTCGCTCAACGCGATCATGAACCTGATGAATCCGGAGAGCATGGGAACCGGGCACGCCGAGTGGAACAGCGGGCGCTACAACAACGCGAAGGTCAACGAGCTGAGCGACAAGATCAAGGTCGAGACGGACCAGCTCAAGCGGAACGCCATGATCCGCGAGGTCTTCAAGATCCACCAGGACGAGGTCGGTCACATCCCGCTCCATCAGCAGGCGCTGGCCTGGGGTGTGCGCGATTCCGTCGAGAAGGTGTGGCAGCGTCCCTTCGACGACGTCGACTTGCGCTTCATCACGATGAAGTGAGTTCCTGACTCTGCGGGCGGCCGATTCCGATGAACCGGATCGGCAGTCCGTTTCGTTGAGTTTCCTCGTTGAGTTAGGCCGATGCTCGCCTTCATCGTCCGGCGGCTAATCCAGTCAATCATCGTCATGCTGGCGGTCGCGTTCATCGCGTTCTCGCTGTTCCAGTTCACGGGCGACCCGATCAACAACATGGTCGGCCCGGAAGCCTCGGCCGAGACGCGACAGCTCTTGCGCGAGCGGCTCGGCCTCGACAAGCCGTTTCCCATCCAGTTTCTGCATTTCGTCGGCAACGTCGTGCAGGGCGAGTTCGGCGTGTCGTACCGGCTCGGCATGAAGGTCGAGGACATCCTGGTCCAGCGCCTGCCGGCGACCCTCGAACTGGTCGCGGTCGCCGCCCTGCTGGCGCTCGCGGTCGGCGTGCCGTTGGGCGTTTATACCGGGCTCCACCGCTATGGCGCGGTCAGCCGCCTGATGCTGACCCTGTCGCTGGTCGGCATATCGCTGCCGACCTTCCTGATCGGCATACTGCTCATCCTCGTCTTCGCCGTGTGGCTCGGCTGGCTGCCGTCCTTCGGGCGCGGCAAGGTCGTGTCGATCGGCTGGTGGACGACGAACTTCACGTCATGGGACGGGTTTCGCTCGATCATCCTGCCGGCAATCACGCTGAGCCTGTTCCAGATGACGCTGATCATGCGCCTCGTGCGCGCGGAGATGCTGGAAGTGCTGCGCACGGACTACATCAAGTTCGCGCGCGCGCGCGGCCTGACCAACCGGGCGGTCAATTTCGGACATGCCCTGAAGAATACGCTGGTGCCGGTCATCACCATCACCGGCCTCCAGATCGGCGCGCTGATCGCCTTCGCCATCATCACCGAGACGGTGTTCCAGTGGCCCGGCATGGGCCTGCTGTTCCTGCAGGCGATCCAGTTCGTCGACATACCCGTGATGTCGTCCTACCTGGTGCTCGTCGCATTTCTCTTCGTCATCATCAACCTAGTCGTCGACCTGCTCTATTACGCGGTCGACCCGCGGCTGCGCATCGACCGCGCCGCCGTCGGCGCCCATTGAGCTCGCGGGCATGACGGAGATGCATGCCTCCGCGACGGTCGGCGGTCGTACCGTCGACCTGATCCGGCGCTTCCTCGACAGCGACGTCTTTCACAGCTTCAAGCGGTCGCCGGTGGTCATGGTCGCCTTCTGCGTAGCGATGATCTTCTTCGCCGGCGCCTTCTTCTCGCCCTGGCTTGCGCCGCACAACACCTTCGACGCGTCGACGCTCAACCTGATGGATGCCTTCCGTCCGCCCGCGTGGAAGGCCGAGGGCATGAAGGAGTACCTGCTCGGCACCGATGACCAGGGGCGCGACGTGCTCTCCACCATCATGTTCGGCATGCGCGTGTCGCTGATCGTCGGATTCTGCTCGGTCCTGCTGGCGGTCGCGATCGGCGTCACATTGGGCCTGATCTCGGGCTATCTCGGCGGGGCGATCGATTCCTTCATCATGCGGGTCGCCGACGTGCAATTGTCGTTTCCGGCGATCCTGGTCGCGCTGCTGATCGACGGCTTCGCGCGCTCCTTCCTGCCGCGCAGCATGCACGAGGAGCTGGCGCTCTACGTGCTGATTCTGGCCATCGGCGCGTCGAACTGGGTGCAGTTCGCGCGCACCGTGCGCGGTTCGGTCATGGTCGAGAAGGGCCGCGAATACGTGCAGGCAGCGCGGGTCATCGGCATACATCCCGCGATGATCATGGTGCGTCACGTGCTGCCCAATGTGATCGGACCCGTGCTGGTCATCGCCACGCTCGCGCTCGCGGTCGCGATCCTGACCGAAGCGACCCTCAGTTTCCTCGGCGTCGGCGTGCCGCCGACGCGGCCGTCGCTCGGCACGCTGATCCGCGTCGGCAACAATTTCCTGTTCTCCGGCGAATGGTGGATGACGATCTTCCCCGGCGCCGCACTCGTGCTGCTCGTCCTCGCGGTCAATCTGCTCGGCGATTGGCTGCGCGACGCTCTCAATCCCAAGCTGCGCTAGTTGTTGTCAGCCATGCGCGCCAATCGGCCTTTGCTGGAAGTCGACCGTTTGCGGGTCGAGTTTCCGACGCGGCGCGGCACGCTGGTGGCGGTCGACGAGATCTCGTTTCACATCGACCCGGGCGAGGTGCTGGGGGTGGTGGGGGAGTCGGGTGCGGGCAAGTCGCTGACCGGCTCGGCGATCATCGGGCTGCTCGAGCCGCCGGGCCGGATCGCCGGCGGCCGCATCCTGTTCGACGGGAGCCGCATCGACGACCTGCCCTATGAGCAGATGCGGCGCATCCGTGGCAAGCAGATCGGCGCGGTGTTCCAGGACCCGCTGACCAGCCTCAACCCGCTCTACAGCGTCGGCCGCCAGCTGATCGAGACGATCACCACGCATCTCGACCTGTCGGAGGGCCAGGCGCGCAAACGTGCGATCGAGCTGCTCGCCGAGGTCGGCATACCTGCACCGGAGCGGCGCATCGACCAGTATCCGCACCAGTTCTCGGGCGGCATGAGGCAGCGGGTCGTGATCGCCTTGGCGCTGTGCGCCAATCCCAGGCTGATCATCGCCGACGAGCCGACCACGGCGCTCGACGTGTCGATCCAGGCGCAGATCATCGCGTTGCTGAAGAAGCTGTGCCGGGAGCACGGCACGGCGGTCATGCTGGTGACCCACGACATGGGTGTGATCGCCGAGACGGCCGACCGGGTGGCGGTGATGTATGCTGGGCGGATTGCCGAGATCGGCCCGGCGCGCCAGGTGATCAAGCAGCCCTTGCACCCCTATACGGTCGGCCTGATGGGCTCGATCCCGATGGTCGGCACGGACGCCGACCGTCTGGTGCAGATCGAAGGGGCGATGCCGAGGCTGACCGAGATACCGCCGGGCTGCGCCTTCAACCCGCGCTGCCCCAAGGTGTTCGAGCGCTGCCGCCATGACCGCCCCGACCTGATCCGGGTCGGGCCAGCCAGCACCGCCTGCTGGCTCTATGACGGGCAAGCCGGCCATGACTGAGCCGCTGCTCAGGGTCGAGGGGCTGGCGCGCTATTTCGACGTGTCGCCGCCCTGGCTCAACCGGGTGCTGGAGGGTCAGGGGCGGCTGGTGCTCAAGGCGGTCGACGGGGTCAGCTTCACGATCCCGAAGGGCGAGACCTTCGCGATCGTGGGCGAGAGCGGCTGCGGCAAGTCGACGGTGGCGCGGCTCGTGGTGGGTCTCTACCGGCCGAGCCGTGGCCGCATCCACTTCGCGGGCCACGACCTCGGCGCCATGACGACGCGGGCGCAGATGGCGCCCTTGCGGCGCAAGCTGCAGATGATCTTCCAGGACCCCTATGCGAGCCTGAACCCGCGCTGGCGGGTCGCCGACATCATCGCCGAGCCGATCCGGGCGTTTGGCCTCCTCGAGGGCCGGCCGGCGACCACGGCCCGGGTCGGCGAGCTGTTGCGCCAGGTCAAGCTGACGCCGGCCGATGGCGAGAAATACCCGCACGAATTCTCCGGCGGCCAGCGCCAGCGCATATCGATTGCGCGCGCGCTGGCGTCCCAGCCCGAGTTCCTGGTGTGCGACGAGCCGACCTCCGCGCTCGACGTGTCGGTCCAGGCGCAGATCCTCAACCTGATGAAAGACCTGCAGCGCCAGCTCGGCCTCACCTACCTGTTCATCAGCCACAATCTGGCGGTCGTCTACCACATCTCCGACCGGGTGGCCGTGATGTACCTGGGACGCCTGGCCGAGGTGGCGCCGACGCGGCTCTTGTTCCGCCGGCCGCGCCATCCCTATACGCGCATGCTGCTCGACACGATCCCCGACCTGGGCATGACCGGCCGGCAGCGCATGCCGGTGGCGGGCGAGGTGCCGAGCCCGATCGATCCGCCCACGGGATGCGCCTTCCATCCGCGCTGCCCGTTCGCCAACGAGCGCTGCAAGGCCGAGCGGCCCGAGCCGCTGCCGACACCCGAAGGCGCGCTCGTCGCCTGCCATGGCGTGCAGGAGGGCAGGGTGCCGGATGCGCCGCTACAAGCGGCTTAGCGCGGCAGCACGATGCACGCGCTGGGCTCGATGATCGTCGCGCGCATGGTGGCGCCGGCCGCCAGC
>Ga0194128_10005665_pt1 | contig 17340 bp, 17 predicted proteins | sample TA2KigCa65mmetaG_FD_148650 | JGI IMG/M metagenome (GOLD analysis project Ga0194128, IMG submission 148650) | Freshwater microbial communities from Lake Tanganyika, Tanzania - TA2015037 Kigoma Deep Cast 65m | ecosystem: Environmental > Aquatic > Freshwater > Lake | place: Tanzania: Lake...
CGCGTTCCGCATGCACGCGGACGTTCCGCTCGTCGTCCCCGAGGTCAACCCCGACTCGCTGAAGCGGCACACCGGCGTCATCGCGAACCCGAACTGCGTGGCGATCATCCTCACCGTCGCCGTCGCGCCGATTCACCGCGCGGCCGGCATCCGCCGCATCGTGGTGTCCACGTATCAGTCGGCCAGCGGCGCCGGCCTGGCCGCGATGCAGGAGCTGCAGGCGCAGGCGAAGGACGTGCTCGACGGGCGCGCGGTCACGCCGAAAGCGCTGCCGCACCAGATTGCGTTCAACGTGTTCTCGCACAACGCGGCGATCGGTCCGGACGGCTACAACGGCGAGGAGTCGAAGGTGATGGCCGAGACGCGCAAGATCCTCTCGGACCAGGAGCTCGCGATCACGGCCACCTGCGTGCGGGTGCCCGTGCTGCGCGCCCACAGCGAGTCGATCAACCTGTCGCTCGAGCGGCCGCTCACGCCGGAGCGGGCGCGCGCGCTGCTGGCGGAAGCGCCGGGCGTCGAGATCGTGGACGAGCGCGACAGCAACCGCTTCCCGATGCCGACGATTGCCTCGGGGCGCGACAGCGTCTACGTCGGCCGCATCCGCCGCGACCTGTCGCAGCCGGAGGGCTACGGCCTCGACCTGTTCGTCTGCGGCGACCAGCTCCGCAAGGGCGCCGCGCTCAACGCCGTCCAGATCGCGGAGGCACTCGTCGGAGTGGCCGCCCGATAAACGGATGCTGAGATTCCTCACCGCGGGCGAGTCGCACGGCCAGGCGCTCGTCATCACGGTCGACGGCATGCCCGCGGGCCTCGATCTCGACATCGACGCGCTCAACGCCCAGCTCCGGCGGCGGCAGGGCGGCTACGGCCGCGGCCGCCGCATGGCCATCGAAAGCGACCGCGCCGAAATCCTCTCCGGCGTGCGCAAGGGCCGGACGACCGGCGCGCCCATTGCCATGCTCATTCGCAACCGCGACTGGGTGAACTGGCAGCAGACCATGCACGTCGAGCGCGAGATGCCGGACGGCGCCACCGGCACCAGGCGCGCGGACGTCACGCGGCCGCGCCCCGGGCACGCGGACCTCGCGGGCGTGGTCAAGTACGGCCACGACGACGTCCGCGACGTGCTCGAGCGCGCCAGCGCGCGTGAAACGGCGTCGCGCGTGGCGGCGGGCAGCCTCGCGCGGCAGCTCCTCGGGCGCTTCGGCGTCCGCATCGCCAGTCACGTGTCGGTCATCGGCGACGTGATGCTCCCCGCCGACCGGGTGGTCTCCTTCGACGAGGCCGCGGCGATCCCAGACGACGCCCCTCTCCGCTGCGCAGACGAGTCGCTGCAGCAGCAGATGATCAAGTACATCGACGCCGCGCGGGATGCGGGCGACACAGTGGGCGGCGCGTTCGAGGTGATCGCCACCGGTGTGCCGACCGGCCTCGGGTCGTACGTGCAGTGGGACCGCAAGCTCGACGGCCGGCTGGGCCAGGCGCTGCTGTGCATCCACGCGATCAAGGCGGTGGGAATCGGCATCGGTCCGGAAGTGGCGATCCGGCCCGGCTCACGCGTCCACGACGAAATCCTGCCGCCGCGCCGCGAGGCCGGGCCGCCCGTGCGGCCGACCAACCGCGCCGGCGGCCTCGAAGGCGGCGTGACCAACGGCGAAGACGTGCGCGTCACCGGCTTCATGAAGCCGATCTCGACGCTGATGAACCCGCTGCGCTCCACCGACCTCACGACGATGACCGAGGCCCCGGCCGCCATCGAGCGCAGCGACGTCTGCGCCGTACCGGCGGCGGCCGTCGTCGGCGAGGCGATGGTCGCGTTCGTGCTCGCGGACGCCTTCCTCGAGAAGTTCGGGGGCGACTCGGTGGACGAGATCGAGCGCCATTACGCGGCGACGGCCGAGCAGGTACGCCGCCGGTTCGCCGCGCGAGGAACCCCCGCCTGATCCGTCCAATCCTTCGCTACGGCGACGACGTGCTGCACGGGCCCGCCGCGCCGGTTTCGGAAATCACGCCCGACATCCACCGCCTGATCGACGACATGGTGCAGACCATGTACGCGGCGCCGGGCATCGGCCTGGCCGCCACGCAGGTCGGCGTGCCGCTGCGCATCTTCGTGGCGGATCTCTCCGCCGGCAACCGCGCCGGCGAGCTGATCACGTTCATCAACCCCGAGCTCCTGGAGATCGAGGGCACGCAGCACGAGGACGAAGGCTGCCTCAGCGTGCCGGGGTTCACGGCGAACGTCCTTCGCCCGTCGCGCGCGGTCGTGAAGGGGCTCGACCGCAACGGCGACCCGCAGCAGATCGAGGGGACCGGTCTCCTCGCCCGCTGCTTCCAGCACGAGCTGGATCACCTCGACGGCCGGCTGTTCGTCGATCGGCTGCGCGGCCTCACCAAGGACCAGATCCTCCGCAAGATCAGGAAGCTGTCGAAGTCCGGCAAGTGGTAGCGACACTGCCTGCGACGCTGCGCCTCGCGTTCTTCGGCACGCCCGATTTCGCGGTGCCGACGCTCCAGCGCCTGCTCGCATCGCGCCACGCCGTCGTGGGAGTCGTGACGCAGCCGGACAAGCCGCGAGGCCGCGGACAGCAGGTGTCGGAGTCACCCGTCAAGGCGGTCGCCGTCGCGCACGACGTTCCGGTGCTGCAGCCGCAGCGGCTGAAGACGCCCGGGTTCATGGACACGCTGCGCGCATGGAACGTGGATCTCGGCGTCGTCGCCGCCTACGGCAGGATCATTCCGGAGGAGGTGCTCGCGATTCCGCGCCTCGGCATGATCAACGTCCACGCCTCGCTGCTGCCGAAGTACCGCGGCGCCGCGCCCGTGCACCGCGCCGTCATCGACGGCGAGCGCGAGACGGGCGTGACGATCATGCGCGTCGAGAAGATGCTCGACGCGGGGCCCATGATCGCCAAGGTCACGCGGCCGATCGGTCCCGACGAGACCAGCGACGTCGTCGAGCGCGACCTGGCGCAGCTCGGCGCGACGCTGCTCGTCGAGGTGGTCGATCGGTTCGCCGCCGGCGACGACGAGCGCGGCGAGCTGCAGGACTTCATGATCTGCAGCTACGCTCACCGGCTGACGAAGGAGGAAGGCGTCATCGACTGGACGCTGCCTGCCGCCTACATCCACAACCGCGTGCGCGGCCTGTATCCGTGGCCCCATGCCTGCACGTATCTCGACGGCGCGAGGCTCATCATTCTGAAGACCCGCGTCGAAGACGAGCCGCCTGAAGGCGGGCCCGGCGCCGGTGCGCCGCCCGGCACGGTGGTGGACGTCTCGCGCGACGCGATTCACGTCGCGACCGGCCACGGTGGGCGCATCGCCATCGAGCAGCTCCAGGCCGAAGGCAAGCGGCCGATGGCAGCCCGTGACTTCCTGGCCGGCCGTCCCGTCAAGGTTGGCGCGAGGTTTTCAGGAACGTGACCGCCCCGGCCCGCACCGCGGCCTTCCATGCCCTGCGGGCCATCGCCGCGAATCGCGCCGATCTACCAGCCGCCCTCGCCCACAGCCGACAGCGCCTGTCCGACGAGCGGGACCGCGCGCTCGCGGCGGAGATCGTCACCGGCACGCTGAGGTGGCAGCGCAGCCTCGACTTCCTCATCGAGCACTTCGCGAAGCGGCCGCTGCGGAAGCTCGACTCCGACGTCGTCACGATCCTTCGCCTCAGCCTGTACCAACTGATGCACCTCGACCGCGTCCCGGCGGCGGCCGTCGTGGACGACGCGGTGGACATGACGCGGGGAGCGCGCAAGGGGAGCGCCGCGGGATTCGTGAACGCGGTGCTGCGCGCCACGCTGCGGCAGCGGAACAGGCTGCCGTTCCCGGCGCGGCCGGGTGACAGCGCGAAGCGCCACAGCGACAGCGCGAAGCGCCACAGCGACAGCGCCAAGCGCGACGCGCAGCTCGCCTACCTCGGCGTCACCCTGTCGCATCCCGAGTGGCTGGTCGCGCGCTGGCTGGACCGCCACGGGTTCGAGGCCGCCGAGCGGTGGACGCAGTTCAACAACGAGACGCCGCGACTCACGCTGCGCGCGAACACGCTGCGGACCGGGCGCGAAGGCGTCGCGGTGGCGCTGGCGGCCGACGGTATCGGCACGGAACCCACCCGCTGGGCGCCCGACGGCCTCGTCGTGACCGAAGGCAACCCGCTGCGGCGTCCGCTGGAGGGCGCCTTCTTCGTCCAGGACGAAGCGTCGCAGCTCGTCCCGCTCACGCTCGCGGTCACGGCCGGCCAGACGGTGCTCGATCTCTGCGCGTCGCCCGGCGGCAAGACCACGGCGATCGCCGCGCAGATGGGCGACACGGGCCTCGTCATCGCCTCCGATGTCCGCTCGAAACGCATGGCGCTGCTGCGCGAGACGGTCCGCCAGAGCGGCGCGCGCGCGATCCGTGTCGTGCAGGTACCCGCCTCGGGAGCGCTGCCGTTCTCGGGCACCTTCGATCGCGTGCTCGTGGACGCGCCGTGCTCCGGCCTGGGCACCATTCGCCGCGACCCTGACATCAGGTGGCGGCGCACCGAGGCCGACCTGCCCGCGCTGGCCCGGGACCAGCGCACGCTGCTCGCGCGGGCAGCGGCCGTCGTCTCACCCGGCGGACGCCTCGTCTACGCCACCTGCTCGAGCGAGCCCGAGGAGAACGAAGCCGTCGTGGACGCGTTCCTCGCCGAGCACGCGGACTTCACGCTCGCGGACCTCCGCGGCGACGACGCCGCCCCGCTCGCCCCGTTCATCGACGCGCGCGGCATGATGCGCACGGTTCCCTTCGAGCACGGCCTCGAAGCATTCTTCGCGGCCGCCGTGATCCGCCGCTACTCTGCGGATTGATCGGGTGCGTGTAGCTCGCGGGTCCTGTCGCCGGGTTTCCCCGCCCGTCCTCGGCGCCAAGGGCGCTGACACGGGAGAGGCGCCTGCGCGGCGTGCGGGGAGGCCCCTCCCGGCGCCACCCGCTCGACCGCGATGAAGAATTCGTGCCCCGCACAGTCAGCAGGACTGAGTTGCTCCAACAGTGGAGTCGGGGCTGGGATGTCGTTCTCGCTGCCCTGTCATCGCTCGGCGACGACGATCTCTCGCGACAGGTCACGATTCGTGGGGTGCCGTTCCGAGTCGACGAAGCGTTGTATCGATCGCTGACTCACACCGCTTACCATGTCGGCCAGATCGTGTTCCTGGCGAAGTCTCTCCGGGGCGACGCATGGACGTGGCTGACCATTCCGCCAGGACAGTCAGCGGCGTACAACCAGCACCCGACGCTCGAAAAGGCCGCAGCCCACAAAGACGCATTGTCCCGACGAGGCGGCGAACAGCCGCGGTGATCTCCGTGGTACGATCAGTCGCCACATGCCCTTCGGCACACGCGTCTGGAGCCTCGGCAAGTTCCTGCTGCTGCTGGCCGCCCTCGCGGCGACGTTCTTCGTCTTCGCCGGCGTGGCGATGCGGGTGGCGCTGCGCGCCCGCGAGGTCGAGGTGCCGCAGTTGGTGGGCGGCACGGTCAACGACGCGTCGCAGGCGCTGGCGGACGTGGGCCTGACGCTCCGCCTGGACGAGAACCAGCGCCCTGACGACACGATTCCGGCCGGCCGCATCGTGCAGCAGGACCCGCTGCCCGGAGTGCCCGCGCGGCGGCAGCGGTCGATCCGCGTGTGGCTCAGCTCCGGCCCGCGCGCGACGACCGTGCCGGCGCTCGTCGGCGAGACCGAGCGCACCGCGCGCCTGCGGCTGGATCAGGACGGGCTGCAGATGGCCAACATCTCCGAGTTCCGCTCCACCGACTACCCGGCCGACGCCGTCGTCGCGCAGGACCCCGCGCCCGCCGCGCGCGCGCCGGGCGTGTCGGTGCTGCTCAACCGCGGCGAACAGGCGATCACGTACGTGATGCCAGACCTGATCGGCATGAACGGCGAGCGCGCGGCCGAAGCGCTGCGTCGCCAGGGTTTCCGCGTCGCCATCGTCGGCTCGCAGCCGTACCCCGGCGTGCCCGCCGGCACAGTCGTGCGCCAGCAGCCTGCGGGCGGGTTCCGCGTTGGACCCGCGGATCCGATCTCCATCGAGGTCAGCCGTTGACCCTTCGACTCGGCTCAGGGCAGGTCCAGATCGCGCCCTCGATTCTTTCCGCCGACTTCGCCGCGCTTGGACGTGACATCGCCGCCGTCGAGCGCGGCGGCGCGGATCTGATCCATGTCGACGTGATGGACGGCCACTTCGTGCCGAACATCACGATCGGGCCGCCCGTCGTGAAGGCCATCAAGCGCGCCGCGACCAGACCGCTCGACGTGCACCTCATGATCGACGAGCCGGATCACTACATCGAGGCGTTCGTCGAAGCCGGCGCCAGCATGGTGTCGGTGCACGTGGAAGCGGTGCCGCACCTGCACCGCACGATTCACTTCATCAAGACACTCGGCGCCCGCGCCGGCGTGGTGATCAACCCGTCCACGCCGGCCATGGCGTTGAGCGACATCGCGCCCGACCTCGATTTCGTCCTCGTGATGTCGGTCAATCCGGGCTTCGGCGGCCAGGCGTTCATTCCGCGCAGCCTGGAGAAGCTCCGCAGCGTCCGTGCCGTCCTCGACGAGGCCGGGTCGAGCGCCCCGATCGAGATCGACGGCGGCATCGATCTGACCAACGCCGCGGACGTCGTGGCCGCGGGCGCGTCGATCCTCGTCGCCGGCAGCGCCATCTTCGGGACGCCCGACGCCGAAGCGGCCACGCGCGCGCTGCGCAACGCCGCGCTCGCCTCCGCCACCCGCGCATGACCGGCGCGCAGCGCACGGCGCGCGTCCGCGTGCGCTACGCCGAGACCGACCGCATGGGCGTCGTCTACTACGCCAACTACCTCGTGTGGTTCGAGGTGGGCCGCACCGAGTGGCTGCGCGACGCCGGGTGGACCTATCGCGACATGGAGCGCGAGGGCGTGTCGCTGCCCGTGATCGAGGCGCGCTGCGAATACCGGCAGCCGGCGCGCTACGACGACGAGATCGACATCCGGACGCAGGCGACGCTGCTGACGCCGGTGCGCGTCCGCTTCGACTACGAGGTGGTGCTCGCCGCCGGCGGCGCGGTCGCCGCCGCCGGCCACACCATCCATGCCGCGCTCGATCCGGGCGGACGGCCGTGCCGCCTGCCGGCGCGCGTCAGGGACATGCTCACGTGAAAGCCCTCGTTACCGGCGCGGCCGGGTTCATCGGGTCTCATCTCTCGGAGCGGCTCGTCGAGCAGGGGGTGCCGGTCACCGGCCTCGACTGCTTTACCGACTACTATCCCCGGGAGCGCAAGGAACAGAACCTCGCGAAACTGCGCCAGGCGCCCGCGTTCACGCTGGTGGAGTCGTCGATCGCGGACGCCGACCTGGCTGCGCTGCTCGACGGGGTGACCCACGTCTTCCACCTGGCGGCCCAGGCGGGCGTCCGGAAGAGCTGGGGACGCGATTTTCACGTCTATACCGTCAACAACGTGGAGGCGACCCAGATTCTGCTGGAAGCGTGCGTCGGCAGGCCCATCGAGCGGCTCGTGTACGCCTCCAGCTCCTCGATTTACGGGGACGATGTGCCGCTGCCCATGCGGGAGGATGCCCGCCCGCAGCCGGTGTCGCCCTACGGGGTGACGAAACTGGCGGGCGAGCAGCTGTGCCACCTGTATCACGTCAACCACAGCGTGCCGACCGTGTTGGTGCGGTATTTCACGGTCTACGGGCCGCGGCAGCGCCCTGATATGGGGTTCTCGCGCTTTCTCTCGGCCGCGCTGGTGGACAAGGCGGTGCCGCAGTTCGGCGACGGGCGGCAGACGCGCGACTTCACCTTCGTCGCCGACGCGGTCTCCGCCACCCTGGCGGCCTCGACGCGTGGGAAACCCGGGGCTGTCTACAATATTGGCGGGGGCTCGCGCGTCGGGCTGCTCGATGTCTTCGAGCTCATCAGACGGATTACCGGACGGCCGCTGCGCATCGACCGCATCGAGTCGCAGCGCGGTGACATGCGCGACACCTATGCCGACACGACCCGCGCCCGCGCCGACCTCGGGTTTGCGCCGAGCGTCACGCTGGAGCAGGGCCTTCGCGCCCAGTACGAATGGATGATCGGAGAAGGAAGCTCGCGGTGAGGCTGATGTGCCGCGCCCTCATCGTGTGCGTGCTGGCCCTCACGGCCGCATGCGCCTCGCGGCCCGCGACGCCGCCGCCCGGTGCGGCGCAGCCCGATCGATTCCTGTTCGATCGCGGCAACGAAGCGATCAAGGAAGAGGAATGGCTGAACGCCCGCACCTACTTCCAGCAGATCGTGGACAACTACCCGCAGAGCCCGGTCCGCCCCGATGCCAAGCTGGGCATGGGCGACTCGTACCTCGGCCAGGGCAACACGGAGTCGCTGGTGCTCGCGGCGAACGAGTTCCGCGAGTTCCTGACGTTCTACCCGACGCACCCGCGCGCCGACTACGCGCAGTACAAGATGGCGATGAGCCACTTCGAGCAGATGCGCGCGGCCGGGCGCGACCAGACGGAGACGGCGGCCGCGCTGAAGGACTTCGACGTCTTCTTCCAGCGCTATCCGAACAGCCCGCTGATGCCCGAAGTGAAGATGAACTGGCGCATCGCGCGCGACCGGCTCAGCGAGTCGTCCTTCCTGGTCGGCATGACCTATTACCGGCAGCGCTGGGATCCAGGCGCGATCGAGCGCTTCCGCGAAGTGCTCCGTGACGACCCGGGCTACTCCGCGCGCGACCGGGTGTACTTCCACCTCGCCGAAGCGCTGAACCGCAGCGGCAAGCCCGCCGAGGCCCTGCCCTACTACCAGCGCCTGCTGGACGAGTTCAAGGAGAGCGAGTTCCTGGAGGACGCCACGGATCGCCTCCAAGCACTGAAGACTCAATAACTTACCGCAGGCTGGCGGACGCGGTGGCCGGGACCGATAACAGAACAGACAAACCGAGGTCCCGATCATGCGACTGACCATTCCCGTTCTGCTGCTCGCTTCCACCGTGGCTGTGACCGCGCAGAAGGGGCCCGCGCCCGCCGCCAGCACGCACCTCCCGGCCGACGTGCTGGCGCTCGCCTGCGCCCCGACGCTGGTCTACGACACGCCGGCCGTGCCGCTGCGCATCACGGGCGGCCAGGACTCGTTCGTCCGGCAGACGTTCCATCCCGGCGACCTGATCACGATCAACGCGGGCACCGATCACGGCATCGAAGTCGGCCAGGAGTTCTTCGCCCGGCGCGTGGTTCCGGACACGGCCATCAGCCCCGTCAACCGCCGGCGTCCGGCGACCATCCGGACCGCCGGCTGGATCAAGGTGTACGCCGTGGACCGCCAGATGTCGCTGGCCACGATCTCGCACGTGTGCGACACGATCGACGTCGGCGACTACCTCGAGCCGTTCATCCTGCCGCAGGTGCCGACGGTGGCCGCCGACAGGCCCGCCGCCCAGCGCGACAACTACGGCGAGGTGATGGTCGGCGGCAACCGGCGCCGCGCCTTCGGCAAGAACGAGTTCTTCATCGTGAACCGCGGCGCCGAGCACGGCGTCACCGTGGGCGCGCACTTCGTCATCTACCGCAACAACCGGAAGGAGGGCAACTTCCTGTATGAACTGGGTGAAGCGGTGGCCGTGGACGTGCGGGCCGATTCGTCCACGCTGCTGGCGACGGTGACGCGCGACGCCTTCCTCGCGGGCGATCTCGTCGCGCTGCGGAAGTAGCTACCTAACTGACCTTGCGCGAGCGCGCGATGTTGACGTCGGTCACGCGCGCGCTCGCCATCCGCTGGAACCGCCGGTAGTAGTCGGCCGCCGAGATCACCGACGTCAGCATCACCGCCCACAGCGCGACGTACCCGGGCGGCGCGAGCAGCGGCAGCGGGCCCCACCCGAGAATCAGCAGCAGGATCGAGACGACCTGCGCCACCATCTTGATCTTCCCGAGCGGCGACGCGGCAATGGTGAAGCCCTTGTTGTAGGCGAGGCTGCGGAGGCCGGTGACGGCGAAGTCGCGCCCGATGATGATCGCGACCATCCACGCCGGCGCCAGGCCGAGCTGGACGAGCGAGATGAAGGCGGCGGACGTCAGCAGCTTGTCCGCGATCGGATCCAGCATCTGGCCGAGCCAGGTGACCTGGCGGCGGCGCCGCGCCAGGTAGCCGTCGAGCCAGTCGGTGATCGAGGCCAGCCCGAAGATCCCCGCGCCCACCAGCTCCTTCGGGATGCCGACGATCCGCCGCCCCTCGAATTCCGTCAGCAGCACGACCACGAGGATCGGCACGAGGAACATGCGCACGAGCGTGAGCGTGTTCGGCAGGTTCATCCGTGGATGGCGCATTCTACCATCGTGTATAGTCAGGATTTGGTATGAAGGCGATCCTTCTCGCCGGGGGCAAGGGCACCCGGCTCCGGCCGCTGACGATTCACACCCCCAAGCCCATCGTTCCCATCTTCAACCGGCCGTTTCTCCACTATCAGCTCGATCTCCTCAAGCGGGTCCCGGAGATCGACGAGGTGATCCTCAGCCTCAACTACCAGCCGCGGCGCATCGAGGAGATCTTCGGCGACGGCTCGGACGCCGGCATCTCGATCCGCTACGTGGTCGAGCCGGCGCCGCTCGGCACGGCGGGGGCGGTGAAGTACGCGGGCGACAGGCTCACGGAGTCCGTCGTGGTCTTCAACGGCGACGTGCTGACGCAGATCGACCTGGCGGCCGTCATCGCGCTCCACCGGGAGCGCCGCGCCAGGGCCACCATCGTGCTGACGCCGGTCGAGAACCCGGCGGCGTACGGACTGGTCGAGACCGACGCGGGCGGCAACGTGACGCGCTTCCTCGAAAAGCCCACGCCGGAGGAGATCACGACGAACCACGTCAATGCCGGCATTTACGTGCTGGAGCCCGACACCTTCGATCGGATCCCGAGCGAGGTCGCGTGGTCGATCGAGCGCAGCTATTTCCCGTCGCTGGTCGAGCGCGGCGAGACGTTCGTCGCCTACGTCTACGACGGCTACTGGATCGACATCGGCACGCCGGAGAAGTACGCGCGGGTGCACCGCGACATCATGGACGGCCGGTATGCCGCCGCGCCCTTCGCCGGTCTCGCGGCGCCGCGCATGGCGGTGGCGCCGGAGGCGCGCATCGAGGACGGCGCCCGCGTGGAAGGCCCGTGCTTCATCGACGAGGGCGTCCTGGTGAAGGCCGGCGCGCGCGTGCTCCCCTACTCCGTCATCGGCCGCCAGACGCAGATCGAGGAGGACGCCACCATCGACGCCGCCATCGTCTGGCCCAACTGCCGCGTGAGCCGCGACGCCGTCGTGAAGGACGCGATCCTCGGCCGCAACTGCCACGTCGGCCGCAGCGTCACCGTCAACGGCGGCGCCGTGCTCGGCGACAAGACCACCCTGACCGACTACACACGGGCGTAATGCACATCGACTCGAGCATCTTCAAGGCCTACGACGTCCGCGGGCTGTGTCCGGGCGAGATCGACGAGGCGGCGGCGCGCCAGATCGGGCGCGGATTCGCCACCTACCTGAAGGCGAACCGCATCGGCGTCACCCGCGACATGCGCGTCTCGTCCCCCTCGCTGTGCGCGGCGTTCGTCGAGGGCGTCCTCGAGCAGGGCACCGACGTCGTCGAGTACGGCATGGCGCCGACCGACATGATGTACTTCGCGGTCGCCCACGACGGCCTCGACGGCGGCGCGCAGATCACCGCCTCGCACAATCCGGGGCAGTACAACGGGATCAAGATGGTGCGCCGCGGCGCGCTGCCGCTCAGCGGCGACGCGGGGCTCGGCGAGATCCGCGACATGATCGCCGGCGACACGCTGCCTGCGCCGGCCGCGCGGCCGGGCACCCGCACGACGCGCGACACGCTGCCGCAGTACGTCGAGAAGGTGATGTCGTTCATCGACCCGGCGGTGATCGCGCCGTTCACGGTCGTGCTCGACGCCGGGAGCGGCATGGCGGGGCTGGTGGCGCCGAAGCTCTTCGAGCGGCTTCCCTGCCGGACGACGAGGCTGTGCTTCGAGATCGACGGCACGTTCCCGAACCACGAGGCCAACCCCCTCATCGAGGAGAACCGGCGCGACGTCACCGACGAAGTGATCCGTCAGAAGGCGGATATCGGCATCGCGTGGGACGGGGACGCCGACCGCTGCTTCTTCATCGACGGCGCCGGCGAGTTCATCTCGGGCGACTTCGTGACCGCGCTCCTTGCCGAGGCGTTCCTGCTCAAGAAGCCCGGCTCGACGATCATCTACGACCTGCGCGCCAGCCACGCGGTGAAGGACGTCGCGGCGCGGTACGGCGGGCGCGCGCTGATGAACCGCGTCGGCCACGCCTTCATCAAGAAGCGGATGCGCGACGAGGACGCGGTGTTCGGCGGCGAGGTCACGGGCCATTACTACTTCCGCGACTTCTACTACGCGGACAACGGCTTCATCCCGGCGCTGCTGATCCTCGAGCTGATGTCGAAGAAGAACCAGTCACTGCGCGATCTGCTGCAGCCGTTCCGCGAGCAGTACTTCATCTCCGGCGAGATCAACACGAAGCTGCCGTCGATGGACGAGGTGCCGAGGAAGCTTGCCGCCATCGAGGGGAAGTACCCGGACGCCGCCATCGCGAAGATGGACGGCGTGTCCGTGGATTACCCGGACTGGCATTTCAATGTGCGGGCGTCCAACACCGAGCCGCTGCTGCGGCTGAACCTCGAGGCCGCGACACCCGAGCTGATGGCGCAGAAGCGGGACGAAGTGCTGGGGGTGATCCGTTCGTAATATCATTGCGCCATGACACGCGCACTGATCGCGCTCGCCACGCTGCTGGCGACCGCCTCCACCGCCGCCGCCCAGGCGCGCACGGACTTCTCAGGAAACTGGTCCGCCGGCACCGGCAACTTCGAGGAGCTGCCGCTGCGCGGCGACCCGGGCGTCGAGGCCGGCGAGTACGTCGGCATCCCGCTCAACGAGGCCGCCCGCCAGCACGCCGACGCCTGGCAGCCGGGCATGCACTCGCTGCTCGAGTGGCAGGCGCGCCCGCACCCGGTCACCTACTCGATGCGCGCCCCGGCGCCGAACTTCCGCATGGCGCCGATCATCAACCCCGACACGCAGGCCATCATCGGCTACACCATCGAGAACCTCTTCGGCCGCGCCGACCGCGTGATCTGGCTGGACGGCCGGGCGCATCCCTCGAAGTACGCCGAGCACCTGTGGCAGGGGTTCTCCACCGGCGAGTACCAGCCGGACGGATCGCTGCGCGTCACCACCACCCACATCAAGTACAGCTTCGTCCACCGCAACGGCATCCCGCTGAGTCCCTATGCGCAGATGACCGAGATCTACAAGCGGCATGGCGACCTGCTGCTGATCGCGATCGTCGTGGACGACCCGATCTACCTCACCGAGCCGCTGGTGCGCACGTCCACGTTCCGGCTGAACCCGGCGCAGCAGGTGCAGGTGGCGCTGCCATTCGAAGTCTTCGACGAGATCCCCGCGCTCGACCGCGGCAAGGTGCCGGCCAACCCGCTGGGCTTCGTCGATACGCGCTACGCCGAGATCAACAAGCTGCCGCTCGAGGCGGCCCGCGGCGGCGCGCACACGATGTATCCGGAATACGCGAAGCGGCTGACGGAGCTCATGCAGCAGCGGCCGAGTCCCACCCTGTCGTCGGAGCGCTAGGACATGCGACGCTCCGGCATCGTTCTCCTGCTCCTCGGCGTCCTCGGCGGCGCCCCGGCCGCGCAACAGGATCGGCTGAGCACGCAGCCAGGCCTGCCGTCGCAGCCTGATTCCGCCAGACCGCAGGGCATTCCGACGAAGCCCGCGGCGCGGCCGGCGATCCCCGTCTATGAGGACGGGACGATCGAGGCGCTGCACGTGGCGGGCAACGTGTACCTGGTGGCCGGGGGCGGCGCCAACGTCGTCGTGCAGGACGGGCGCACGGGGCTGCTGGTGGTGAATACCGGCCCCGCGGCCACGGGCACGGCGGTGCTCGGCGGCATCCAGCAGGTCGCGAAAAAGCCGATTCGCCTGATCCTCTCGACGAGCGCGGATGAGGAGCTGACCGGCGCGAACGATCTCGTCTCGAATGCCGGCGCCAATGTGAACGCCGGCATCGGGGGTGCGGGCGGCCGCGAGCCGGCGCGCCTCCAGGGCGCGCCGATCATCGCCACCGAGGCGGTGCTGCACCGGATGAGCGGGCTGAAGAACGAGCCGGCCCGCGAGCCGTTCGGCACGTGGCCGCACCTGTCCTTCTACGGCCCTCTCAGCTCGCGCACGTTCAACGACGAAGTGGTCGAGATGCGCCACGTCCCCGCGGCGCACACCGACGGCGACATGTTCGTGTGGTTCCGGACCTCGGACGTCATCGCGGCCGGCAATCTGTACTCGACCATCACGTATCCCGTCATCGACGTGAACAAGGGCGGCACGGTGCAGGGCTACCTGAATGCGCTCAACGACATCCTCGACATCGCGGTGCCGAAGTTCAACAACCAGGGCGGCACGCTGGTCGTCCCCGCGCACGGCCGCATCTCCAACGAGTCGGACGTCGCCGAGTACCGCGACATGTTCACGATCATCCGCGACCGGGTGCAGGCGATGGTGGACAAGGGGATGACGCTCGCGCAGGTGCGCGCGGCGCGGCCGACGCTCGATTACGACGGCATCTACGCCAACCCGAAGGGCACGTGGACCGGCGAGAAGTTCCTGGAGGCGGTCTACACAGACCTGACCAGGAACCGGAAGAAGTAGACCTCGGACGGGGACGGTCTAGCCGTCCTCGTCCATGTCGTGCAGCGGCGCCACCGGCCACGTGCCCGCAAACCGGTGCGTAAACGCCGCGATCCCGAGCAGCGCCACCTCGTGCCCGGGCCTGGCGAAGCGAATCCCGTCAACGCCAGGCTTCGGCGGATTGCGCTTGAGATGCGCGCCAAACTTGCGGCGCGCCCAGCCAAGAATGGCGTCCCGCTCGCTCGCGTCGTGAGCGGCAATCGTCTGTCCCTCGACTTCGGCCGCCAGCGCCAGCGCCGCGTGCAGCGTCGCCGCATCCACCTCGGGATACGCGGCCTCAACGCGCCAGATGCCGCCGCGCAGCTCGCCGCGCAGCGCGAGCCGTCCCGCGCCGTCCGGACTTCCCGCCCACTCCTGAACGGGCTCGCAATTCAAGTCGAGCAGGGTACCTGCAGGCTGTGCGTTGAGCAGGCCGGCGAGCTCCGGCAGCCGCTGCAGGAGCTGGCTCACGTCGATATCGGAGTCGAACAGGATACGACCCGCGCCGTCTGCTTCGACGAGGACGACCCCTGCGGGCCAGTCGCCGGACAGGTCGAGGCGCAGGCCGGCGGGTGCCGTCAACCGGAGATCGACAGCGATGAATCGTGACCCGAACCACGCGATCCGCGCCGCCCGGCCGATCGAGTCCACCGGCAGCGACACCGCGTCTCCCGTCACGGGACTGGACTCCACGGCCGGCATGGTGCCGGACGCCTCGCGCACGTAGGTCCAGCCGCCGGGAGCGTCCTCGCGCCGGCGCACGACGTCGGCGGCAACGAGGCCCGCCGGAGTGCTGCTCCGCGTCCGCCTGTTCTCCGCGCCGCTGAACCAGCCGTCGTCGGGCAGCGCCGAGAGTCCGGTCTTCGGCACTTCGCCGATCGGCTCGAGATGCAGCAGAAAATCCACGCGCTCGCGATCGTCCGGCGGATTCCCGTCGCGGTCGCCGTTCACCCCGTATGGATGCGAGTACAGCGCGGCGCGGTATCGCCCCTTCGGCAGGAGCGCCTGGCCGACGAACTGCTCGGCGTACGGGTCGTCCTCGTCGTAGTCCTCGTTGGTGAACACGGACCCGCCCGTGACGCACAGCTTCCCGTCCGGGATATTGAGATGCCAGTCCACGCGCGCCACCCACTCCTCCGCTTCCTGGGAGCTGAGCGGCGCGCCGGCGACGACGCGGATGACGAAGGAGTCGTCCTGCACGAGCGTCAGCGGCAGCATGTCGCCCCTGCCGACCGCCTTCTTCCACTCCGCGGACCCTTCGTCGAGCGTCTTGCCCGCCATCCGGCGTGAAGTGACGACGAAGCCCGTGGCTTCGTTGTAGATGCCGAGATCCACCCGCAGTGGCAGCGCGGCGGAGGCGGCCGGTGCCGACGCCTCCACGGCCGCGATGGCGCGGGCGTCGTCATCCGCCGGCTGCATGCCGTCCGCGAGGTGCGCGCGCACCTCCGCGACCAGCGCCGCGCGCGCGGCGGCTTCGTCCCGGCAGCGACGGTAGCCGGGCAGCCGCGTGTCGCCCGCGTCGATTTCCTGGCTGCGCAGCACGGGACCGTGCTGCGTGATCTCGATGGTCTGCCTGCGCTTCCCCTTGCCTCGCTCGACGCTGGCCATCGGTAGACTCCCCCGCCGATTGACGCGTGGCGGACGGCCGTATTACCTGGGTGTAAAATACGGAAACACCGAGAGAGCGGGAGTAGTTCAGCGGTAGAACGCGAGCTTCCCAAGCTCGATGTCGCGGGTTCGATCCCCGTCTCCCGCTCCAGTCACCTCAGCGAAATTCCTGCGCCCGCCGTGAGCACCGTGCTCCGCGGCGTGCCGGCCAGCGGCGGCTCTGCCAACTTCGCCGCCAGGATGTGAAACCGCACGTCGAACGTGATCGCCAGGTGGCGGCTGCGGAACCAGCGCGCGCCGCCGCCGACGTTGATGGCGTTGAGCGGGCCGTTCTCGCGCGCCGTCGCCGTGGCCGTCGCCAACGTGGCCGTGTTCACCTGCGCGCGGCCGTAGCCGGCGCTCAGATAGCTCCACCCATCCGCCGTCCCGAAATTGAACGAGACCTGCGGCGCGAACGTCGTCAGCGTCGCCTCGACATCAGGGACCGTCCGCACGGGGGGCGGCGTCCTCCCCGTTGACGGCGGGTCCGCGGGAGAAATCTTGTGGCGGACGCGCAGGGCGCTGACCCCGATGCCGAGGCGTGCCGGGCCGAGGCGGAACAGGTAGACGTGACCGCCGATCTCGAGCCCGAAGCCGCGCGTGGGCACGACCGTGCCCGTGGGGACCGGCGGAAAGAACGTCGTGTCTCGCGGAAAGCCGCCGAAGACGCCCCGCAGGTCGATGGCGTACGGACCGGGCGGATCGGGCGGCGGTCCCTGCGCGGCCGCGGGAGCGGCGGACGAGACGAGGAGCGCGAGCGCAAGAGCCGCGCGACGCGGCATATGCCGACCGGAGGCCTGAAGGCCTCCGACTACCTGGCTCCCTTGGACTTGCGGCGTTCGGCCCAGTACTTCCGCATGCGCTCGGAGACAGCCTTGCGTGCTTCAGCCGACATCCTGCGCCGCGCGCGCGCCGCCCGAGGCGCCGCCGCGGCCGCGGCCCCGTTCTCGCGG
>Ga0194128_10005678_pt1 | contig 17316 bp, 13 predicted proteins | sample TA2KigCa65mmetaG_FD_148650 | JGI IMG/M metagenome (GOLD analysis project Ga0194128, IMG submission 148650) | Freshwater microbial communities from Lake Tanganyika, Tanzania - TA2015037 Kigoma Deep Cast 65m | ecosystem: Environmental > Aquatic > Freshwater > Lake | place: Tanzania: Lake...
CGCGATAAGATCCTCGCGCGAGGCCTTCATCCCCGTCTCGACCCAGTGCGCGAGGTGGATCTGGTCGATGCCCGAGAAGAGGATCGCGAGGTACGCCGGGTCCTCGTCGACGAAGACGCGCGCCTCGATCCCGCGGGCGAAGATTCCCGCCTGGAAGCGGTGGATCTCCTCCGCGATGCCGCTCTGCGCGCCCGAGGTGAGAGCCCAAGCGGCCTCGGTCCGGAGGTTCATCCGGAGGAAGTCCGGCCGGGCGAAGAAGTAGTCGATGTAGGCGGCCGCGAGGGCCTCGAGGGTTTCGAGCGGACCGGCGCCGCTTCCGGCGATTCCCCGGACGAGCTCGAGGAGCTCCGCGGCCCGCCGGTCGACGATCGCCGCGTAGATCTGCTCCTTCCCGGGAAAGAGGGCGTAGATCGAGCCCATCGACAGGCCCGCGGCCTGAGAGATGTCCTGGACCTTGGCGAGCTCGAAGGCCTTGTCCGCGAAGACCCGCTCGGCCGCGGCGAGGATGTGCTCCCGGTAGAGGCTCTCCCGGGCCTCCCGGGCGGCCGCCCGGGGCCCGCGGGCCGCGCTGCGCTTCTTCGCCGAGGGGCTCATTCGGATTCGAACCATAGCATCATTTGACCGATTGACAAGTCGGACTTACGAATGGTAATTCGAAAAATTGTCAGGGTCGTTCCGTCCTGGGCCGGGTCACGAACCGATCGAAAGAACGGAGAGCAGCCATGGAATTCGGGATCTTCTCGCAGATGCATGTCCCCCTCGGCGAAGACGAGCACGAGCGCTTCAAGCGCGAGCTCGAGGTCGCGGAGGCCGTCGACGCGGTCGGCTTCAAGTACGACTGGGCGCCGGAGCACCACTTCCTGACGAACTACTCGCACCAGCCCGCGCCGGAGGTGTTCCTCTCGTTCGTCGCGGCGCGGACGCGCCAGATTCACGTCGGGCACGCGATCGTCAACATCACCGCGCCGGTGAACCATCCCGCGCGTGTCGCCGAGCGCATCGCGACGCTCGACCACCTCTCCGAGGGACGTGTCGAGTTCGGCACGGGACGCGGCTCGTCGAGCACGGAGTGGGGCGGCTTCGCGATCCCGTCGCTCGCCGAGACGAAGCCGATGTGGCGCGAGTCGCTCGAGCAGATCCCGCGCATGTGGGACGACGGGACGTACTCGTTCGAGGGACGGTACTTCCGCATGCCGGAGCGGAACGTCCTGCCGAAGCCGTTCTCGAAGCCGAACCCGCCGATCTGGGTCGCGTGCTCGAGCCCGCAGACCTTCGTGCAGGCGGGCGAGCTCGGCCTCGGAGCGCTCTGCTTCACGATCGGCGAGGTCGACGCGATCGTCGACAACGTCCGCGCGTACAAGGAAGCGATCCGCCGCTGCACGAATCCGATCGGCGGATTCGTGAACGACTGCATCGCGGTCACGAGCAACATGTTCTGCCTCGAGGACGGCGACGAGGCGCGTGCGATCTACGCGGCGGGGCGGCCGGAGTCTTACCAGGCGCTCTTCTTCAAGTACCTCGACTCGTTCCCTCGGCCGGAGGGCGTGCCCGCGCAGGGGCCCGTCGAGCTGCCGCCGATCACGGAGCAGGACGTGCGCGAGGCGCTCGACCGCGGCGGCTACCAGGTGGGCACGCCGGACGAGGTCGCGAGCGTGATCCGCCGCTACGTCGAGATCGGCGTCGACCAGCTCATCTACGCGCCGCTCTGCCACCGCGTGAAGCAGCGCGACGTCCTTCGCTCGATCGAGTGCTTCGGGAAGCACGTGCTGCCGCGCTTCGACCGCGATCCGGTGCACCGCACGACGCGTCTTCGCGAGACCGCGCTCCAGGCGCAGGCGGCGTGACGGCGGGCGCCGTCTCCGGCCAATTGCCCCCGGCGGACGGCGCACGTACATAACCTGGCCATGGCGCTTCCGGTCTTCGACAAGGTCCTGATCGGCGGTGAGTGGGTGCCCGCGGCGCGCGGCACCTTCCCGATCATCAATCCCGCCACCGAGGAAACGGCGGGGCACGCACCCGAGTGCTCGCCGGAGCAGGTACTCGCGGCGGCGCGCGCGGCGCGCGAGGCGTTCGACACGGGACCGTGGCCGCGGATGAGCGGCGCGGAGCGCGGGAAGCTCCTGCAGAAGGCGGCGGACGCGTTCCGGCAGCGTGTCGACGACCTCGTCGATCTGACGGTCGCGGAGACGGGCGCGCTCCGTCCGATCGCGAAGACGCTGCAGCTCGGCGAGGTGGTCGCGCGACTCGAGAAGTACGCCGACCTCGCGCGCGAGAAGGAGATCGAGGGGCTTCCTCCGGTGCAGCGGCCCGGCGTCGCGGGAGCGACCGCGACGCTCGCCGCGGGCATCGTCGTGCGCGAGCCGGTCGGCGTCATCGCCTGCATCAGCCCGTTCAACTTCCCGATGACGAACTGCGCCGGCAAGATCGGGCCGGCGCTCGCGGTCGGCAACACGGTCGTGATCAAGCCGCCGCCGCAGGATCCGATGGTGATGGCGGAGCTCGCGCGCGTCGTCGCCGACGTGCTTCCGCCGGGCGTCGTCAACTTCGTCTGCGGTTCGGGACCCGACGTCGGCGAGGCGCTGACGAGCTCGCCCGACGTCGACATGATCTCGTTCACCGGCAGCACGATCGTCGGCCGGATCATCGAGCAGTCGGCCGCGACGCAGATGAAGCGGACGCTGCAGGAGCTCGGCGGGAAGTCCGCGAACGTCGTCTTCGCCGATTGCGACATGGCGACGGCGGTGCGCAGCGCGATGAGCGTGTGGAGCTTCCACTCCGGACAGATCTGCATCGCGCCGACGCGGCTTCTCATCGAGGAGTCGATCTACGACGAGTTCACCGGCAAGATGGCCGCGGCCTCGAAGGCGCTGAAGGTCGGCGATCCGAACGAGGAGGGCGTCGTCGTCGGGCCGCTCGTCTCGAAGGCGCAGCGCGACCGGGTCGAGGCGTACGTGAAGACCGGCGTCGAGGAGGGTGCAACGCTCGCGTGCGGCGGCAGGCGGCCGGCGCACCTCTCGAAGGGCTGGTACTTCGAGCCGACCCTCTTCACGAAGGCGAACAACCAGATGCGGATCGCGCGCGAGGAGATCTTCGGGCCGGTGATCACGGCGATCCCCTTCAAGGACGAGGCGGACGCGGTCGCGATCGCGAACGACTCCGACTACGGCCTCTACGGCTACGTCTGGAGCGGCGATCCGGTGCGCGCTCTGCGCGTCGCGCGCGCGATGCGGACGGGTACGGTCCAGATCAACGGCAGCCCGCCGAATCCGGACGCGCCGTTCGGCGGCTTCAAGCAGAGCGGCCACGGACGCGACGGAGGACGCTTCGCCCTTTCGGCGTATTCCGAGCTCAAGTACGTCGGCTGGGCGAGCTGAGGCTCGCGCGGGGGAACGAGATGAAAGCAGCCGTGTTCCACCAGAAGGACGCGCCCGTCGCGGTCGAGGACGTCGGCGTCGCCGATCCCGCTGAAGGCGAGGTCCGTGTCGCGATCCACGCGGCGGGTCTCTGCCACTCCGACGTCAGCGCGATCAACGGCACGTATCCGACGCCGACGCCGACCGTCATCGGGCACGAGGGTGCCGGCTTCGTCGAGGCCGTCGGGGCGGGCGTGCGCTCCGTTCGCGCGGGCGACCGGGTCATCCTCTCGACGCTCGCGAACTGCGGCCACTGCCCCGCGTGCGACACGGGGAAGCCGACGCTCTGCCACCGCGCGCCCGAGCGCCGCACGCCGTTCCGCTTCCGGGGGCAGCCCGCGTACAACTTCGCGAACGCTTCGACGTTCGCGGAGCTGACGGTCGTGCCGGAGTCGAGCGCGATCAAGATCCCCGACGCGATGCCCTTCGCGCAGGCGGCGCTGATCGGCTGCGGCATCATCACGGGCGTCGGCGCCGTGCTGAACCGCGCGCGCGTCGAGGCCGGACAGACGATGGCCGTATTCGGCGCGGGCGGCATCGGCCTCAACATCATCCAGGGCGGCGTGCTCGCCGGCGCGGGCCAGATCCTCGCGGTCGACCTCCTTCCGGCGAAGCTCGCGTGGGCGAAGGACTTCGGCGCGACGGAGACGATCGACGGGCGCGAGGGAAATCCGGTCGAGCGCATCCGTGCGCTGACGGGAGGACGCGGCGTCGACCACGCCTTCGAGGCGGTCGGTCATCTCGGCGCGATCCAGCAGGCGTTCGATTCGCTCGCACCGGGAGGGACACTGACGATCGTCGGCGTGCCGCAGCTCGCCGCGAAGGCGGAGTTCGTCGTGAACGCGCTCCGGCTCGACCGCGCGATCCAGGGCTGCCGCTACGGGACCGCACGGCCGCAGAACGACTTCCCCATGCTCGCGGACCTGTACCTCCGCGGGCGCTTGAAGATCGACGAGCTGATCACGCGCCACTACGCGCTCGACGACATCAATCGGGCGATGCACGACCTCGAGAGCGGCGAGCTCGCCCGCGGCGTCTTCGACATTGCCGGGTAGGCCGCGAGCCTCGGAGACCGTCCGTCGCTACCTGCTGTACCAGGGCGCTGCGAACAGCGTCTTCTACAGCTCGATCTTCTTCGTGTTCTACGAGGAGCGCCTCGGGCTGACCGTCGCGGCGATTCTCGGGCTCCAGTCGTACAACACGGCGATGCGAGCGCTCCTCGATCTGCCGTTCGGCGTCCTCGCCGATCGCTGGTCGCGGCGCGGCTGCATGATGGCGAGCGGGACGTGTCTCTTCGCGGCGTGTGCGGCCTTGCTCGCGTGGCCGTCGTTCGCGGCTGCGTGCTTCGCGGAGACGCTGCTCGCGATGGCGACGGCTTTTCGCTCCGGCGCGGACTCGGCATTGCTGTTCGACGCGCTCGAGTCGGAAGGGCAGGGCGCGCTCTACGCGGCCGTCGAGAGCCGCTCGCAAGCGATTGCCGCGGTGGGCTCCGGCGGCGGCGCCGTCCTGGGCGGCCTCCTCGCTTCGCTCGATCCGCGCTTGCCGTACGCCGCGAGCGGGCTCGTCGCGCTGGTGGGGATCGCGATCGCTTGGGGACTTCCCGAGGCGCGGCATCGCGTCGCGGTGGCTCCCGCCCCGGTTGCGCGTCTGCGCGGCGCGTTCGACGTGGTCGTCTCGTCTCCGGGCGTACGCTGGGTCGTCGGGCTCGCGGTCTTCTCGGTGGTGGTCTCGCATGTTTATTTCTACTTGCAGCAGCCGTACCTCCGGGAGGTCGGCGTGCCGGTCGCGCTCTTCGGCGTCGTGTTCGCCGCGACGAAGGCCGTGACGGCGCTCGTCGCGAACTACGCGCACCGGGTCGACGAGAGAGCGGGCGAGTCCGGCGCCGCGGCGCTGATGGGAGTCGTGCCCGCGGTCGGCCTCGGCGCGATGGCACTGTCGACCGGTCCCGCGGGCGCGGTCTGGATCCTGACGCGCGGTCTTCTCGACGGCCTCTGGATGCCGCTCGTGAACATCTACATGAACCGCCGCGTGGGAGCCGACCTCCGTGCGACGATGCTGTCGGCGCAGAGCGTGGCGGCGCGCTTGACGCTGTCGCTGTCGCTCGCGCTGTTCGGCCTTGCCACGTCGGCGCTGCCGCTCGGCGTGCTGCTTTCGGGTGCAGCGGTGGCGGCTCTCGCGTGCGGGCTCGTCCTGGCCGCGAGGCGGCGCGGATAGCCGAGGCCCCGAGGAACGGTCGCACGCGCGTCGCGGCCGTGTCGCGGCCGAATGCGGGGTCTCCGTTCGCCTTTTCGCCCGACTCGACGCGGGGCCGCGCTCGCGGTACGAGAAGGACTCGTGGCGACACGTCGAAACTGGACCGCGCTGGCCGGCTTCGTCCTCGGCGTCGGCGCCGTCGTCGCCTACTTCGCCCTCGTGCTGACCTTCGACCCCGGCCTGCACCGCAGGTTCGAGACGCCCGTCCTCTTCCTCATCGTGCTCGGCGCCGGCCTTGCATTGTCCGTCCTCGGGATACGGCAGGCGTGGCGACGCACGCATCGCGGACGGTTCCTGGCTCCGCTCTCGGCGAGCGTCAACTTCGCCGCCGCTGCCTTCTTCGCCTGGTATCTGTTCGTCGGGTCGTACGCCGTGCCGGCGGCGACGCGCGCGCCGGCGGTCGGTGCGATCGCGCCCGACTTCGCGCTCCGCGATCACCGCGGCGACGAGGTGCGGCTCTCGGGGCTGCGCGGCCGCCCGGTCGTGCTGGTCTTCTATCGCGGCCACTGGTGACCCTACTGCATGGCGGAGCTGCAGGGGCTGCAGCTCGAGATCGACGAGCTCGAAGGCCGCGGTGCGGAGGTGCTCGCGGTGGCCGTCGATCCCGTCGCGCAGAACGCCGAGGTCGTGCGCCAGCTCGGGCTCGACTACAGGATTCTCTCCGACGACCGGTTGGAGGCGATCGATGCATACGACCTCCGTCACGACGACGGCGGTCCGAACGGCGCCATCGCCCGGTCCGCCACCTTCGTGATCGATGCAGACGGCGTCGTCCGATGGCGATCTCTCGAGGACAGCTACCGCTTCCGTCCTCGCGCCGAGGACGTGCTTGCTGCAGTCGCCGAGGTGGAACCGATCCAGGTCCAGCGTCGGAACGATCCGTGATCGCGTGACTCCAATCGCTCCTGCGGAGCTGGACCCCCGATGACTTGGCTGCCGGTCGAGCGTCCGATACCGATCTCCGCGTGAGGCGCTTCTTCGAGTCGCACCTCCGGATCACCATCCTCTTCGCGGCGTGCGTCCTCGTCTTGGGAGCGTGCGGCGGCTCGGGCGAGGACGGATTCGATTCGACTCCCGGCCCCGCGGACCTGAGCACGTTTTCCAACGACGCGATCCGTGTGGGCGGCGTGGACTTCGAGGCGTGGATCGCGGCAACCGATGCGCAGCGAACGCGCGGCTTCATGTTCGCGACTGCGGAGCAGCTCGCGCCCCTCGCGGACGGCACGCCGCGCGGCATGCTCTTCGTCTATCCGGACGACCGCCGGCCGTCGTTCTTCATGCGCGATACCTTCGTTCCTCTCGACCTCGCCTTCGCGACGGTGGACGGCACGATCGTCGAGGTGCATCGCCTCGAACCCCTCGACGAGACGAGGGTGACGGCGTCGCAGCCGGTGCGCTTCGCGCTCGAGGCGGTGGAGGGAACGTTCGCGGCGAACGCGATCGGCGTGGGGGACCGGATCGATCGGTAGATCAAAGCCGGCCTCCCCCGTCGATCGAGGGTCGCTCGGTCGGTGGCGGCCTTCGCAAGGGCAGGCCACGCCGTTACGTGCTGACGGACGATGTCCTCGAGCGCTTCTGCCGAGCGGCCTCGAGTCCCCTGCAGCACTCGGGCTGGAAACGGCGACCTTGGGAGTGCCGCGAGCGAGCCACGCTTCAGCCTCACGGTCGGCCCAGAAGCGAGCTTCCCTTCGCACTCTGCGTCGTTCGCTGCGCCGGGGGGGGGGAACATCACGTTCCTCGCCGGTTCGTCCGTTCAGGCCCGGGCGCCGTGGGCCGCCGCGGACATCACGATCGTGGCTTCCGGCCATGTGGGCTCGTCAACGTAAAGCTGCGGGCGAAGCCGAGGGCGACGAGCTCGTCGTCACATGTCCTGATTCAGGGATCGAGTGTGGCGCCCGGCGACACGGTGAAGATCAAGTCGTCGGCCGGCAGCACGAGTCAGGCGATCGACATCGGCGCGACTTCTGGGCATGTGGTGATCGAGCGCCTCAGCTTGAACACGAACCTCGACGAGGACCATCATCGACGTCCTCGGGAGCATCTTGAAGGGTCAGAAGGCTGCGCCGACGATCGAGATCATCGCAGGCCCGGGGTCCACGTGCGATCTCACGGGGACGGTGGTTCTGGATGCGACACTCGTGACGAACTGTGACGCAGTGACCGGTCCGTGGAAAACATCGCCCCAATCAATCGGATCTCGAAACATTTAATTGACTGCACGTCGCGCGCGTGGTGGCTTCGGCGCGTGCTGGTGAGTCGTTCGTCTCGTCGGCAGCTTTCGTTCGACGATCTGCGTGTCAGGGGCGGTCGGGGCGGTTCACGGATCGGCGCCGGCCGACCACGAGGATCGCGTCCGCGCGTGCAGCATCGTTCGCGGCTCGACATGAGGGGGCCGTGTCCGGCTCACGTGACGATCCGCTTGTCTCGTGGGCTACCGAGCCTTCGCTGCCGTCGGTTCGTGCGCGAGTTCCAGAGAAGCTTGCGCGAGTCTTGCGAGCGCGGCAGCTTCCGCGTTCTCCAATACTCGTTGCAGCGCGACCACGTGCACCTGATCGTGGAGTCCGACTCCCGGGATGCGCTCGGCCGCGGGATGAAGTCGATCGGAGCACGTCTCGCACGCGTGGTGAACCGCGTCTTCCAGCGCAGGGGCTCCGTCCTCGACGGGCGGTATCACCTCCACTTCCTTCGCACTCCTCGCGAAGTCCGTTCCGCCCTCGCGTACGTGCTTCTCAACGCCCGCCGCCACTGGACGAAACGCTTCGGCGTTCCTCCGCCGGTGCGCGTCGACGAAGCGTCCTCGGGGCGTTGGTTCGGCGGCTGGGCGTCTTCCGTGCTGAGCCGCGAGAGCGGCGGTCGACCGGACGTCGCCTCACCTTGCACCTGGCTCGCTCGGGAGGGCTGGAAGCGTCACGGGCTCATCGATCCTGCCGAGGTGCCTGGTTTCGTCGGGGGCCATTCCCGGTAGCGATTCGTTCCGGTGCTCGGCGGATCAAAGCGCCTGCGGGCACAACAGCTCGCAGAGTCGGCGCTCAGCAGGGGTCGCCGGGATCCCTGGCCGCGCGACCCAAGCCCACTCGTAGGTATCGCGACGCGAGACCGTGCCGATTCCCCATCCCATGACGCCGAAGACGACGCCTTTGACGAAGTCCATCGCGCGTGCCCGATGCACCTCTTCCGAAACGACGGCGATGCGACCGTCAGCATCGCACTCGAGCTCCATGCGAAGATCCGCGTCGCCATGCAGCTCGTAGAACTTGGTGCGGCGCTGGCGATCCTCGGCTTTGAAGATTGATGGCTGCAGGTCGACGACGACGAAGCCTCGTCTTCCGTGTCTTCCGACTTGTCGCGCGCCGTCTTCGATCCGCTCTCGTATTCTGAGGAGGTTCTGGGGGCGCTTGCAGGCCAAGGCGAACCTTCCGAACGGCCTTGCCGCCGCAACGATGTCGGGTTCGTCGAAGCGGACGGGGACGCCATTCCTGGCGAGACGTCCGGCGATCTCGAGCTCGAAGATGCGGTTCTGAGCGTCCGCGCCCTGAACTTCGATCCGGTCGAACCGTCGGCGCAGCGCTCTCAGGGCGTTTGGATTTCCGGCCGCGACGGGGCCGAGTGCCTCGAGCGCAAGCGTGATGTCTCGGATCTGAAAGAATGGCAACACCGCCGCGACTGCGCGCTCGACGTCCGCAGACATCGCGCCATGGATCTCATCGAACGGCCCACGCGAGAAGGAGCTAACCCAGTCGAACTCCATCAGCGTGCGTGCAAGCGGCGACGACGAAGGGAATGAGACTCCAAGAGAATCGAGCGAAGCGCGAAGGCTGTTCGCGACGTCTCGGAACAGCTCTGGCGTCAGATCCTACGGTTGTAGGCGGGCCGTTTGAACCATCCTGAAGCGCAAAGCCTGCAGTCTGCTCCTGCCCCCTCAGCTATCCAGCGCCGGCACCAGCCGGAAGTAGATCTCCCGCTTCTCCCCGCACTCGAGGCACCGGCACCGCGCCACGCGCAGCCGCTCCTTCCCGATCGTCTTCGCCGCATGCTCTTCGAGGCCGAGGTGGCCGCCGCAGAGAGGGCAGGGCATCGTCTCCGCGCGCACGTCCACCTGCGTCGGCGACTCGACGTCGATCGGATGGTCGGGCGACCCGCCGGGTGAGAGGAGGGCGAGGCGCTCGAGATCCTGGCGGAGCTTCGCTTCCTCGCGCTTCGAGGCGCGGCTGGTTGCGCGTCGCTTCGCGCGAGGTGTCGGCGCGCGGCGCGGCACGTCAGCCGCCGAGGGGAACGAGCTCTGGCGCGCGATCGCCCGGGCCGGAGCGGTCCGTGTACACGACGGGCTTCTCCGCGAGGAGGCTCACGAGCCCCTCGCGCGTCACGTTCGTCAGCTCGACCTGCGCGCCGTCCTCGAACACGTCGAGAAACAGCTCGCCCTGCTTCTCGAGCTCCCGCACGCGCCGCAGCGGAAGCTCGTCGATACGCACGACCCACCCGTACTCCGGCCGGCGCGCGGGCGGCTTCCCTCCACGCCACCAGCGCAGCGAACCGAGCAGGAAATACTTCGCGTACGGATGACCGGCCGTATACGGACTTGTGTGCTTGATCTTCTCGGGGTCCCCCGATTGCCACGCGCGCGCTTCGGGCTCGGAGAGAAAACGGATCGCCCACGGTGCCGCGTCCGGGCTCTGCTCGACGAGGTAGTCGGCGAGCGTCAGCTCGCGATCCTTCCCGCAGACACCGACCGGCGCGTGCGCGAATCGCTCGGGACGATCGAGGTCGGCCCAGGTCCAGTGCTCCAGCGGAAAGAAGCAGGCTTCGCTCGCCTCGCCCCGACGCGACGTGAAGACGAGCACCGACGCCTCGGCGACCGCGGCGCGCTCTCCCTTCCGGATCGGTACGGAAACGCGCACCCGGCGCCCACCTTCGACGCGGTAATCCTCTCCGGCGCCCGGCCACTCCTCGCCGACGCGCGTCGCCTCCCCGTTCTCGGTCACCTCGAGAGGGCCGTCGATCTTCGACTCCGCGATGCGCTCGACCTCCTCCAGACAGCTCGTACGCTCCGCGGCGGGAGCGTCCTTGCAGAACTCGAGCGGGCGCGCGCCGAGGAACGCGCGATTCCTCTCGACGACGCGAGCGACTCTCGCGGCCTCGTCCGGCGAGAGCCTGAGATCCCGGGGCAGCGCGTCCTGCCGGAGCTGCGCCGCAGCCGCCGGTCCGACCGACGCCGCGAGCAGCACTCCGACCGACGCCGCGAGCAGCACTCCGAGCAGCGCCGCGAGCACCCGCCGCAAGCGAATCACGACGCCGGCCGAAGACCGAGGATCGCCGTGGCCTCGGCGCAGCTCGCGACCTCGCGTCCCGCGCGCTTCGCCAGCCACACGACCTCCTCCACGAGCTCCGCGTTCCGCGGCTTCCGCGGCCCGCCGAAGTCCTCGAGGCCGACCCGGACGTGGCCGCCACGCTCGAGCGCGAGACGCGCGAGGCCGGTCCCGACCACGTCTCCGCCGATCACGGCGACCGCCCACGCGAGGCCCGATCCGTCGAGCATCTCGAGATACGCATCGAGCGCCTTCTCGGTCGGCGGCAGTCCGAACGTGGCGCCTCCCGGTCTTCCGCCGAGGTAGTCGTACTCGCCTCCGAAATAGAACTTGACGAACGCGCCCGCGGGAAGCCGGCCGGCGCGGTGGTACGCGAGCGTCGTCCGCACGAAGCCGGGCTCGAAGCAGGCGATGCTCGGTCCGAGACGGTGGCGCGCACAGAGGTCGACGGCGTGGCGGATGACCGCGTAGTCGTTCTTGTAGACGTAGTCGAAGCCGCTCCCGGGAAGGCCGTCCTCTCCGGTCGCGCCGAGGTTCACGGAGCCCGGATCGAGCACGCTCACCCGCAGCCCGCAGGACTCGACGAGCAGCGGCACGTGGCCGAATCGTGCCTCCGGCGTCTCGCCGAACCCGATCGTCGGGTACAGGATCGCGTCGGGACGCTCCGCGAGGACCGGCCGCCATCCCTCGAGCTGCCGCGCCGCGATCTCGGCGGGCGTCGTCGCACCGCGGTCGACGTGATTGTGGACGATCGCCGCGCCGGCCGCGAAGCAGGCGAGCGCGTCGCGCGCGATCTCCTCCGGCGTCGTCGGCACGTTCGGATTGCGCGCTTTCGAGGCGACGCCGTTGATCGCCGCTTCGATGATCAGCTTCGGCTCGGCCATCCGCGAGCCACCCCTACCAGGGCCGCGCGGATGGGCCAAGGCGCCGTGGCTCACGGAGCCACGCGGAACGCAAGGTTGGCTTCTCGCGCCGCGTCTGCCATCGGACGTTTCGATGCGCGCGCTTCTCGTGGTGCTCTGCCTCGGTCTCGGAATCCACACGCCGAGCGTCGCGTGGACCGCCGAGGCGGAATCGACGCCCGCGGCGACGCCGTCGCCGGATCGTCCCACGCCGGTTCCGCCGACGGAGATCGGCGCGGCCGCGGAGCAGGCGAAGGGCGAGCTGCGCGAGATCCAGGCGCGCCTCGCGCCCGAGGCCGCGCTCGAAGAGGTCGTGCAGAAGATCCGCGAGACGCGCCGCAGCTTCGACGCGGACCTCGCGGACGCCGAGCGTCGGCTCGCCGCGGGCTCGACGCTCCGTGGCCTTCTCTCGATCCGCGAGCAGCTCGCCGCGCTCAGCGCGCGCGTGCAGTCGTTCCAGGAAACGCTCATGCCGCGAGCCGTCTCGCTGCAAGGCGAGCTCGAGCGGCTCGACCAGCTCGAGGACCTGTGGCGCGAGACGCGAGCCGCGGCGCAGAAGGAGAAGCTCCCGGCGGACGTCGTGCAGATCGTCGACTCCACGCTCGCCGAGGTCTCGCGCGCCGACGACGCGGCACGCGACCGGAGAAGCCGCCTCCTCTCGCTCCAGGGCGAGCTCTCGATCATGCAGACGCGCTTGAGCGAGCTGCAGGAGCGCGTGAGCAAGGCACATTCCTCGCGTCGTGCGAGCCTTCTCCGCTTCGACAGCGATCCGCTCTGGCGCGCGCTCCTGGCGGGGGGCAGCCCTGGCGCGGTCGGCGCCGAGGTCTACGCGGCGTGGACCGATCGCGCGCAGGAAGCGGAAGCGTACTTGCGGGAGTACGCCGCTCGCATCGTCCTGCTCCTCGCGGGCATCGTCGTCCTCGCGCTCGCTCTGCTCCGGCTCGGCCGTCTCCGCGCCGCGGAGGCGGATCGCGAAGAGGACCAGGACGCTTCGCTCCACCTGCTCCAGCGCCCCTTCTCGACCGCGATCGTCGCGGGCTTCGCGGTCGCGTGGTGGGCGCTGCCGGCGCGACCGGATTCGTTCGTCGAGATCGCGGCCCTCATCGCCCTGGTCCCCGTCCTGCGCCTGTTGCCCGCGAGCCGGAACAGCGGCTACGTGTCCGGGCTCTACGGCCTCGCGGCCGTCGCCGCGGTCGGAAGACTGACGCAGCTCGCGCCGACGTGGTCGCTCGCGCAGCGCTTGCTCCTCCTGGTCGAAGGGTTGTTCCTGATCGCATGGCTCGTGTGGTTCCGCTCGCCGAAGCGGCTCGACGCGCTCAGCGCGTCGGCCTTCTGGCGCGCCTCGCTGCGGTTCGCGACGGGCCTCGGTGCGACGTTGATCGTCGTCGCGATCGCCTCGAACGTGCTCGGGAACATCTCGCTCGGCGAGTTCATCACGACCGTCGTGTTCGGCAGCGTCGGAGCGGCGGTCGTGGCGCCGGCTCTTCTGCGGATCATCGACGGGCTCTTCGAGATCTTCCTCCGCTGGCATCCGGTCTACTCGCTGCGCTCGATCCGCATGCGTCAAGCATGGCTGCGCCGATCACTGCATCGGCTGCTTCGCGTGGTCGCCGTCGGCGCCTGGATCCTCGCCACGGCGGCTCTCCTCGGCATCTCCGACGAGGCTTCGGCGGGCGTGCGGAGCCTCCTCGGAGCGGCGATCGAGGTCGGCAACCTGCGCCTCTCGGTCGGCGGCGGCGTCGCGTTCTTCGCGACGCTCTGGCTCGCGGTCCTGATCGCGCGCGCCGCCGGAGCGATCCTCGAGCAGGACCTCCTGCCGCGGCTGCACCTGCCGCGCGGCATCCCCTACGCGATCGCGCTCGTCGGCCGCTACGCGCTGCTCTTGATCGGCGTGCTGCTCGCGAGCTCGGCCGCCGGCATCGACGTCGGCCGCATCACGATCGTCCTCGGCGCGCTCGGCGTCGGCGTCGGCCTCGGTCTGCAGAACGTCGTGAGCAACTTCGTCTCGGGTCTGATCCTGATCTTCGAGCGGCCGTTCCAGGTGGGAGATACTCTCGAGCGCGGAGCCTTGACTGGCGAGGTCGGTCGCATCGGCATCCGCTCGAGCACGCTCCGTACGGTCGAAGGTGCGGAGGTGATCGTCCCGAACGAGAAGCTCGTCGCCGACGAGGTCATCAACTGGACGCTCTCCGACAAGCATCGACGGATCGAGCTCGAGGTGGGCGCCGCGTACGGTAGCGATCCGCGCCGCGTGCTGAGCCTTCTCATGGACGTCGCTGCGAGCAACAAGGACGTTCTCGAGAAGCCCCTCCCGACGGCGTTCTTCCTCGGCTTCGGCGACAACGCGCTCAACTTCTCGCTGCGCTGCTGGGTCGACAGCTTCGAAGACGGACTGCGCGTGCGGAGCGAGCTCGCGCTCGCGGTCTACGACGCGATGAAGGAAGCCGGGATCGAGATCCCGTTCCCGCAGCGCGACGTACACGTGCGCTCGATCGACGGCGGTCTCTTCGAGAAGCTCGGCCAGAAGTAGGAAGTCGAGCGGAAGCGCTCTACGGCCGGCGCAGCAGACGGACCGTCGCCGGCGGGCCGTCGGCGGCGACCGCGACGACGATGGCTGCCGCGAAGCCCGCCCCGACGTCGCGGCGTCGCGTCCGGTCACGCTCCTCGAGGAAGCGCGGCGTGGCCCCGCCGCCGCGCCGAACGCGGCTTCGCTCGCGTACGACGCGGTCTTCCGTCTCGCGAAGCGCATCGGCCGTGCCTCGGGACGGCTCGCGGGCTCCCGCGCACGTACGCCCGATCCCTGCTAGAGAGGGGAGATGCCGTCGTCGCCTCGCGACGAGGTCGCGACCGAGGAGCTTCTGCGGATCCTCGAGGGCGCCTCTCCCCGTTCGCTCACCGTGCGCGAGATCGCGACGCGACTCGAGCTCGAGCGCTGGGATCCGCGCGCCATGGCGAAGCAGCTCGAGGAGCAGGTCCAGAAGGGACCGCTCCAGCGCGTCGGGAAGACCCGCTGGCGCTACGCAACCGAGGTCGTCGAGAAGCGCGCGCGGAAGACCAGCTCCCGCCGCGCACCGAACGAGATCGTCGGACGATTCGTGCGCGTCCGGACCGGCATCGGCTTCGTCACGCCCTCCGGTGAAGCGGCGGAGGCTCTCGGCGGCGACGTCCTGATTCCGCGCGGTCGCGAAGGCCACGCGCTGCACGGCGATCGCGTTCGCGTTCAGATTGCACGCTTCGACGCGCGGAGCCGGCGCGCGAGCGGGCGCGTCGTCGGCGTCGTCGAGCGTGCAACGGAGCGCTTGCTCGGGAAGCTCGAGCTCCTCGAGGGAGCGCGCTGGCGTTCGATCCCGGCGGGCTGGCGGCTCGTCCCGTTCTCGGACCGCATGCCGTTCGTCGAGGTCTCGGAGACCGCCGGAGGCGAGCCGCTGCGCCGCGAGCACGCCGGTCGCACCGCGCTCGTGCGCCTCTCACGTCCACCCGTCGGAGCGGGCCCGTGGCGCGGCGAGGTCGAGCGCTTCCTCGGCGACGCGAGCGATCCCGAGGTGCAGTTCCTCCAGATCGTGCTTGAGCACGGGCTCCGCCTCGAGTTTCCACCCGCCGTGCTCGCCGAGGCGGAACGTCTTCCCGTCGATCCGAAGCCGGCGGACGTGCGCGGCCGCGAGGACCTGCGCGCTCTCCCGTTCGTCACGATCGACGGCGAGACGGCGCGCGACTTCGACGACGCGGTCTGCCTCGAGCCGTTGCCGGACGACGGCGTGCGGCTCCGCGTCGCGATCGCGGACGTCTCGCACTACGTGCAGCCGGGCTCCGCGCTCGATGTGGAAGCGCGGCTCCGCGGGACGAGCGTGTACTTTCCGGATCGTGCGATCCCGATGCTGCCGGAGCGCCTCTCGAACCAGCTCTGCTCGCTCAACCCGGACCGCGATCGCGCCGTCGTCGTCGCGGAGATGGAGTACGATCGCGCCGGCGCGCGCGGTGCTACGCGGCTCTACCGCGGCGTGATCCGGAGCCGCGCGCGGCTCACGTACACCGAGGTGGCGGCCGTCCTCTCCGAGACGGACGACGCGAGCGTGCAGCGAAGGCGGGCGGAGCTCGCCGATCTTCTTCCGCAGCTCGCGAGCATGCGCATCCTGATGCGGCTGCTCTACCGCCGTCGCATCGCGAACGGCTCTCTCGACCTCGACCTGCCGGAAGCGCTGCTCGATCTGTCCGAGGAAGGTCGGATGATCGGCATCCGCATCGCGGAGCGGAACGACGCGCACCGCCTGATCGAGGAGTTCATGCTCGAGGCGAACCAGGTCGTCGCTTTGGTGCTCGAGCGCGCGGAGCTGCCTTTCCCGTACCGCATCCACGAGCCGCCCGAGCCGGACGACGTGAAGGAGGTGAACGACCTTCTCACCGTCGCGGGCACGCGCATCGAGACCGGAACGGAGGTGCGTCCGGAGGCAGTGTCGCGCGCGCTCGCGAAGCTTCGCGGCCATCCGCTCGAGCGCGTTCTCTCACGGCACGTGCTGCGCGCTCTGAAGCAGGCGCGCTACAGCACGGAGAACGCCGGCCACTTCGGGCTCGCGTTCACGTGCTACTGCCACTTCACCTCACCGATCCGCCGCTATCCGGACCTGCTCGTGCACCGTCAGGTCGTGCGGCTTCTCGAAGGCGAGGGCGCGCAGGCGCGGACGCTCGGCGGCGACATGGCGGCGGCGAGCGACGAGAGCTCGCAGCGCGAGCGCGAGGCCATGGAAGCGGAGCGCGCGATGGTCGACCTGAAGAAGGCCGAGTTCATGCTCGGCCACATGCTCGAGCCGGAGCCGGCGACGATCGTCACGGTCGCGCCGTTCGGATTCTTCGTCGAGCTCGACGCGTATCCGATCGAGGGCCTGGTGCGTGCGGACGAGCTGCCGGGACTCTGGCACTTCGACGAGCGCTCGCACAGCCTCTCGGGGGCGCGCTCGGGGCGGCGGTTCCGGCTCGGCGATCGCGTGATCGTCGAGGCGTCGCAGGTCTCGCTCGAGCGTCGGCAGGTCACGTTCACGTTGGTGGAGACGGGGGCGCCGGCGCGGCGCGCCCCCGCTCGCGAGGCGGAGAGCGTGCCGGACGTGGAGCCCGAGCTCGACGTGGAGCCGGAGCCGGAGCTCGGGGCGGCCGCCGCGCTGGAGCAGGAGCCGGAGCCCGAGCCGGAGCTCGAGCTCGAGCCAGAGCCAGAGATCGACGACCAGGAGCTCTTCGAGGACTACGCGCACGCGCGCGACTTCGAGAGCGAGGAGCGCGAAGCGCGTGAGGCGCGGGAGGCGAGGGAGCGCGTGGTGGACAAGCCGAAAGGTCGAAGGCCGGAGCGCCGGCGCGACGGCGACCGTGAAGCGCCCGCGCGCGGCGGGAAGCGGGGCCACTGGCGCGAGTCCGAGCGGAGCGAGGGTCGCGGCGCAAAGCCTTCCGGAGGGCGCCGCG
>Ga0194128_10005683_pt1 | contig 17303 bp, 15 predicted proteins | sample TA2KigCa65mmetaG_FD_148650 | JGI IMG/M metagenome (GOLD analysis project Ga0194128, IMG submission 148650) | Freshwater microbial communities from Lake Tanganyika, Tanzania - TA2015037 Kigoma Deep Cast 65m | ecosystem: Environmental > Aquatic > Freshwater > Lake | place: Tanzania: Lake...
GTGATCCTCTCGGCGTTGATGGCTCCGAAGGAGCGGCAGTTGGCGTTGTTGGGGGCGATTGCGGAGGGAAAGATCGCGGCGACCGAGATTGATCCGGTGCGGGCGAAGCAGTTGATGGAAGCGAAGGACGAAGCGGTGCGGGAGAAGGCTCGGCAGGTGTTGGCCGCGGCGGTTCCGGCCAGTCGCAAGGAGGTGCTCGAAGCGTATCAGCCGGCCCTGACGCTCAAGGCCGACCCGCAGCGCGGCCGCGAGGTGTTTCAGAAAAATTGCGTGACATGTCATCGCGTCGGAGACCTCGGCGTCAACGTCGCGCCGGACATCTCCGACACTCGCACCAAAAAGCCGGAGCAACTCCTGCTGGACATCCTCGACCCCAACCGAGCCATCGACGCCAACTACTTCGCGTATACCGTCGTCACCAAAGATGGTCGCAGCGAATCGGGAGTCATCGCGTCCGAGTCGTCGAACTCGATCACGCTCAAGCAACCTGAAGGCAAAGTGTTGACGATCTTGCGGGGTGATATCGACGAACTCCGCAACACCGGCCTCTCGCTGATGCCGGTCGGCATCGAGAAAAACATCAATCAACAACAGATGGCCGACCTGATCTTTTGGCTGAAAAACTGGCGCTACCTCGACGGTAAAGTCCCGGCGACCAGCCTGAAGTAATTTGTATTCTTGGAGTGCGGGGTGTCAGCCCCGCGTTGAAGTGTTCCGCGCGTCCAACGATCAGCCGCACCTATTTCTGAGGAAGTGACTCCATGCCGATCCAAAGCGGTGCTGACACACCGTACTCCAAAGCTCTGACGTTTGATGATCGCTTGCGGCAGTTGTTTGATGAAGCCGAAGACGACGAGGCGCTGAGTTGTCTATCGTGGGTGTCGGCATTGCTGGCGGAGTCTCCGTCGGCGGACGCTTCTCTCGTGGGATTGGAACGCTTGGTGCGAGCGGTGCCGGATCGCCGCGAGTTGTTTTGGCAACTGCTGCATTCGCCGCGAGCCATCGAAGTGTTGCTCACGATCTTTGCGGCCAGTCCGTATCTGACGGACCTCCTGCTGTGTGAGCCGGCGTTGCTGTCACAGTTGACGCAACCGCAGTTGCTTCGTGACTTGCGCAGCCGGCCGGAATTCTTTGACACGGCGATGCTGGCGGTGAACTCGGCGACCACCGCAAATGAACGAGCGATCGCGTTGCGAGATTTCCAGCACGGAGAGTTGCTGCGAATTGGCGTGTGCGATTTCTTGGGTCTGTTCGATCTGCGTTCGGTAACAAATCAATTGTCATTGCTCGCTGATGCGACCGTGCAAGCGGCGCTGCAGATGATCGACCAGCTGACTCGAAGCGTCAGCGAGGGGGAGCGATCGTCAGGCAACGATCGCAATTGGTCCTCGCGAACGCTTCGGGTTACATCAGCAGCCGAGCCTGTTGGCTTCGCTGTGCTTGCGCTCGGAAAACTTGGCGGCGAGGAGTTGAACTACAGCTCGGACATCGACCTCGTCTTCGTGTGCGAAGGGGATCCTGCTCGGTTTCAGGAATTGGCGCAGCGACTTTCGAAGGTGCTGTCGGATGTGACCTCGCACGGCATTTTGTACCGCGTTGACTTGCGGCTGCGACCTTGGGGGAACGCGGGTCCGTTGGTTGTGTCCGTCGAGACGTATCTCGACTACCTGCGAATCCAAGCACAGTTGTGGGAGCGGCAGGCGCTGTTGAAAGCTCGCGTGATCGCGGGTGACTTCGCGGTCGGCCAGCGATTTCTGGAACAGGCGCTGCCGTTGATTTTCAATGCGTCAGCAGAAGATGTCAGACGCAGCGTCTGGCAGGCGAAGCAGCGGATTGAGCAAGACCTGAAGCGTAAGGGGAAAGCGGCTGGCGAAGTGAAGCTCGGTGTCGGCACCATTCGAGATATCGAGTTCGTCGTCCAATGTCTGCAACTGCAGCACGGCCGCGACATGTCGAGCATACGAAGCATTAACACGCTCGACGGACTTGTGCGACTGGCCGAGAGCGGTTTTGTGCGTGCGGACGAGTACCGCGAACTGACGTCGGCGTACCTGTTGTTCCGCGTCATCGAGCACAGCCTGCAACTCAAGCACAGCCGTCAAACACACTCGCTGCCGAACGACCCCGCCGAGTTGGAATTGCTTGCGCGGCGACTCGACTTCGCATCGGCTGAGCAACTGGAAGCCCATTTTCAACAGCATCGATCGGCAGTGCGGCGTATCTTTGAAAAGTACGTCGGTGGCGGGAGCGATTCGCGACTGGTGAATGCCGAGTCGTCGCCAGGAGGTACTGCATCGTCGATTGCTGGTTTCGAGGCCGAGCATCGCTTGCAATCGCGACTCTGGAGTCGACTATCGGGCGACAATCCGCTCATCGTTGACTGGAGGCCGACGTCGGCAAATCTCGGGACAGTGACGATCGCTGGTTTCGATCAGTTAGGCGACCTGTCGATGATGTGCGGCCTGCTGTTCGTGAGTGGATTCGACATTGTGGAGGGTGACGTCTTCACGGAAGAACGATCCGTTGATTCGAGCCACCCATTGCGATTCGTGAATTCGTTTGTGGTTCGACAGCGCGCCGTCCTTCCGCAGGCGAGCGGAGGAGGTCAATCCCCTGAGGTATCCGAGGGGACGCCTCCCCTGCTCGGAGGGTTTGCACCCTTGGCTCGCCTGGACGTTGATTTGCAGCGCGAACTGCTCGATCTGCTCAATCAAGCACGGACGGTAGGTCGCCGCGAAGCGCAAGCGAGGCTTGCGAAACGAGTCTCGGAGGCATTGTCGACCGCTCGGCCCGCTGGCCCTGTCCCTTCGCCGGTCGAGATTGAATTCGATAACCACTCACACCCGGAGATGACGCTGATTCGCATCGCATCGGACGACACCAGCGGTTTTCTGTACGAGCTGACCAACTCGCTGACGCTGCTGGGGATCGACATTCGGCAAATGTCGATTCATACGGACAGCTCGCGCGTGCGCGACACATTGCTGGTCACGGATGACTCCGGTCGCAAGTTGCTCGACGAGAAGCGTCAGCAAGTGCTTCGCACGGCGGTAGTGCTCATTCAGCACTTCACCGATTTACTGCCACAGTCCCCCGATCCCGAGGCCGCGCTGCTGCATTTCCAAGAACTGCTCGAGCGGGAATTGCTCGAACCGGACTGGCTGACGCGACTCACGTCACTGCAGCGGCCGGAGGTCTTGGGGGCGCTCGCGAAACTTCTGGGCGTGAGCGATCTCTTCTGGGAGGATTTTCTCCGCTTGCAGCACGCGAGCCTGTTCCCCGTCGTGACCGACATCGTGGGATTGCGAATGCAAAAGTCACGCGACTCGTTGACGGCGGAACTCGTGACCGAACTGGCTTCTACCTCGACTTTTTCCGAAAGCTGCGACCGACTGAATGCCTTCAAAGATCGCGAGATGTTCCGGATCGACATGCGACACGTGACGGGCATCGTTCCGGACTTCATCGATTTCTCTCACGAGCTGACCGACCTTGCCGAGACCGTTATCGTGGCCGCCTGCGACTTGGCCGAGCGTGAAGTCATCGCTCGACGGGGGCGTGTCCAACGCGCATGCGATCCGACGTATTGCGTCGCCGCGCTTGGCAAGCTCGGTGGACGTGAATTGGGATTCGCCTCGGACATCGAACTGCTTTTCGTCTTCGATGGTCCCGCGCCGTCGGAATTCTGCGAGCGGCTGGTCGAGACATTTCAGCAGACGATCGTCGCCAAACGAGCTGGCATCTTTCAAATTGATTTGCGGCTGCGGCCTCACGGGCGAGCGGGTAACTTGGCCGTATCGCTCGACGAGTTCACGCGGTACTTCGACACCGACGGCCCGGCCTGGCCCTTCGAGCGACAATCACTGATCAAACTGCGTCCCATCGCCGGCAACGCAGCATTCGGCGAGACCGTGCTCCGCCGGCGCGACGAATTGTTGTTTGGTTCTGTCCGCTGGGAAGTCGCTCCGGTTCGAGCCATGCGCGAACGTCAAGTGCGACAGCACGTCCAAGCCGGCACATTCCACGCGAAGCTCAGCCCCGGTGCGTTGGTCGATATCGAATACCTCGTGCAGCTGCTGCAACTGACGCTCGGCCAGCGGCACCCCTCGCTGCTGATCCCCAGCACGCTCGATGCGCTGGCAGAACTGTCGCGCGAGAAACTGATTCCGAGCAACGCTGCCGAACCGCTGCGCGAAGCATATCTGTTCTTTCGCCGGTTGATTGATGCCTTGCGTATGGCTCGCGGCACGGCGGACGACCTGACGTTGCCGCCGGCCGGCTCCGAAGAGCTGACCGGCCTCGCGCGGCGGCTCCATCTCACCGCGCAGGAACTGCTCCAACTCGCCGAAAAACACGCCGCCCACGTCCGCGCCTGGGGCTGGTCCCTCGGCTGGGCGATCTCGCCGGCGTGAGCCTTCGCAGGATGGGCACTCTTGCCCGTCCGCATCGTTTAAGTAGTCATTCGAGTTGCCACCCGCCCGTCCGTTCAAGTTGACAGCAGGCCGAAGCCTGACCAATTTGGCTCGGATGCACCGCGCCCATCGTCGGGAGATCACAAAAGCCCTGGCCGATGAGCGAGGTCGTCGCGCCACCATCAGGGGAATGCATCAGGCGGTGACCGTGCCGACTGCTGGCGTCGTCCGCATTGCCTATCGCGGGCTTGGGAATAACGTCTCGCCGTCGTTGGTTCGAGTGCTTCACGAGTTGAGGGAGCGCGTGAATGTGACCGACCGCACGCGAACGAAACGCCCTGACTGGAGGGAACTGAGTGAGACTGAGTTGGACGACCTGATCGCGCAGCTCACGCGATCGGCAGGCAACCTGGAAGCCGTCCAACTACGGATTCGCCGCCGCGGGTGTTCATCGGTCGAGGCACGCAATCTCGTGGAGCGATTGGACAGCGGGACTTGACGAACCGAACGAGAATCGCGTGCTTGCAGCGCCGGGCGCTCACCAGAGTGATGGGTAGAGCCGCCGAGACAGCCGCTACTCATGACCGAGCATGAAATCCTGGTTCCTTGCGAAACTACGTCATTACATGCGGCCCGGCACAGGAGCTTTGCTTTTGAGTAACCGGCAACAGTGCCCGGCCTATTTCTGGGCCTTGGTCGCAAAAGAGACTTGCCGGAACTGTGCCGACTGGCAGGCGTCGTACACGCGCACGACATCGCCCAGCGGGACGGATCCGGCGATGTCAAGGATCACGGGAATCTCTGGAGTGGTCTCGGCCAGAGCCAGCAACGTCTTTCGCAACGCAGGCTCGTCGGAGTACTCGCGATCGTTGAGTTCGACAACCGTGAGGGCCTCCGTACCTTCTGGTACTCGGCGACGCAATCGCAACCAAATTTCTCCGAAGGGCCGCTCGACGATGACTGGATTGGCAGACTCGATTGCGCCCGCCGCCAGTTCCGTTGGCAAGTGTTTCTCCATCGTCTGACCGGCTGAGGCGCACACGAAGAAAATCAACAATTGAAAAATGACGTCGATCATCGGCGTCATCGATGTATTTTCAACTTCGTGGCGGTGTGTAGGAATGCGCATAGTCAGGAGTCATGGGTCAGGGTGTGTTGGCAAAACCCCTCGCCCCCAATCTCTAACCCCTATTCGTGCAACACGGCGAACCCGAGTTTGTGGATGCCGAGTTTCGCGCAGGTCAGCATTAAGGGTTCGATTTCGCTGTAGGGAACGCGAGCATCGGCTCGCAGTCGGACTTCGATCTCGGCGGCTTTCGAGGGTGATTGAGCGGCTGCGAGGAGTTGTTGTTCGACCGCCGTTCGCTCCGTTCGTTGGTTGCCGAGCAACCAGAAACGCTCGTCCGTGATCGTGATGACGAACCGATGGGGCGATGCCGGGGGCTGATCCTGAGCCATCGTGGCCTTTGGCAGCGTGACCTTTTCGGTCGCATCGCTGCGGACGATGTACGTCGCCGCCAGAAAGAAAATGATGAGTTGAAACACGACATCGATCAGCGGCGTGATGTCGAAACTCAATCCAAGTTTTCGGCCTCGGGTGGGGATTCTCATGGCGAGCCTCCCCGGCCTGGAGTCGGGCGATCGCTTTTTGCAACCACTTTTGCCTGCGATGCTGCGGCCGCAGTTCCGGGATTCTCAAGCTGCATTTCGGTCGCTGGTTTGCCGCGCAGGCTGGCGGCGGCCTTCGTTCGTTCGGTGCGCGGTTCGGAGATCGCCGACCGCTTGTAATCCGCGAAGACTGCCTCGGCGGTCAATGCTCCATCCGCCACTAATTGGTCGATGCGATTCCGAAAGTGAGCGAACGCTGCCAGTGCAGGGATCGCGACGCACAAGCCTTGCAGCGTTGTGACCAGAGCTTTGTAAATGCCCGGCGCGAGTTCGGACACTTGCGGGTTGGCTTTCTGTTCGAATTCCATGAACGCAAGGATCATCCCCCAAACTGTTCCCAGCAGTCCAAGCATCGGCGCAATCGTGCCGATCACCGACAAGTACTCGATCTTGCGGTACAGCCGAGCCGATTGCTCAACCGCGGCGTCTTCAAGCGATTTCTCGACAGCCGAGTAGCCGAGGTCAGTTTCGCGCAGTCCCGCTGCCAACACGTACGCCAGAAAGCTCGGATGAAACTGGCATTGCTGCCGAGCCTCCTCGAAATGCCGCAGTGTCAGATGGTGATGAATCGAATCGGCCAGCCCCGGAGGGATCAGAGCGTTGTGTCGGAGACTGAGCAGATGTTCGACGATCAGTGCGACCATCACAAAGCTCAGCCCGGTGATGATGTAGCCGATCGTGCCACCCGCCTCGAACAGTTCGCTAAGACTCATCACCTTCCCCGCGACGGGACCTGCCGGCGCAGGATCAGCCGCCAACAGCGTTGATCCAGCAAACATCGCTCCCACCAGCAATCCGTGCAACACTCGTCGCCACGACATGAATGACTCCATTCCGACCACGATAGTCGGGTATCTCAGCAAAACGATGCGGGAGTGTAGCCAAGCGACACGACTCGGCGAAGACGCCTGCGTTCCTTTGTGTCTATGTGGCTTTTTGGTGGAATGGATTTCAAGATTAAAATACTCAGCCGCGAAGGCACAAAGCCCGAAATTACCCGCCAAACTGCAACTTCAATATCGCCGCCTTCGCCTCGTGCATCGCCAACCGGTCGGTCTCGATCGTCTTCGACGAACTGATAAAAACCGGGGCCTCGCGAGATTCCAAACCCGGGGTTGGCAATCGCCCATGACTGCCGAGCACGATCGAAGCGTCAAGTCCGATCACATCCATGTAATACCGTAAGCCGAGCCGCTTCTGCATCAGGCGTCTCGCGATTCGCAGCTTGGGAATGCGCAACTTCGGATCCAGAAACAGCTCGACCGGGTCGTAGCCCGGCTTGCGATGGATGTCGACCGTCCGCGCGTAATCGGGAGCCAGTGCGTCGTCGAGCCAGAAGTAATAGGTGAACCACGCTCCCGGCGCGGCGATCGCGACCAGTTCTCCGGAGCGTTCATGGTCGATGCCGAACTCAGCTTGAGCGGCGCGATCCAGGACACGTTCGATGCCCAGCGTCCTCCGCAGCAACTCGGCAACCGGCGCGACATCTTCCGCACGACGAACATAGACGTGAGCGACTTGATGATCGGCAACCGCGAACGCGCGAGAGGCTCCGGGGTCGAGAGTCTCCCAGCCAACCTTCTCGCGACGCACGATGAGATACCCGTGCTCTCGCAACACGCGATTGATGTGAACCGATCGGCTGACGGCGGTGATCGCGTACTCGGACAAGACGACGACGTCTGATTCGCGAGACAGCGCCGCGTCGATGATCTTGCCCGCTTCGGCATCAACGGCGCGAATATCCTCTGCAATGCGAGGATCATCCGGACCGAGCCGTTGCAAGTTGTAGTCCAGGTGCGGCAGGTAGGCCAAAGTCAGCGACGGATTTTGATCCCGCATGACCCGGACGGTCGCGTCGGCGATCCAGCGAGTGCTGGTGATGTCCGCTGCCGGTCCCCAGAACTTAAACAGCGGGAAGACGCCGAGCTGTTCTTGGAGCCGATCTTTCAACTCAGCCGGCTGGCTGTACGAGTCCATCACCTTGCGCCCGTCAGCGGGATAACTCGGGCGAGGCGTTACCGACCAATTCACGTCGGCGTACATATTGAACCACCAGAACAGTTTCGCGACCGAATAACTCGGATCGCGCTTTCGTGCTGCGTCGTACAACCGCTCGCCGCGCACAAGCTGATTCGACTGCCGCCAGAACAGCACTTCGGAAAGGTCTCGCCAATACCAACCATTTGCCACAATCCCGTGCTCGCGCGGCAGCGTTCCGGTGAGCAACGTTGCCTGAGCAGAACAGGTCACGGCTGGCAGCACAGTCCCCATCGGGATCGCGAATCCATCCGCCGCGACCCGCGAGATGTTCGGCGTGTTCGGCCCGAGCATCTCGTGCGTGAGACCAACCACATTGATGATGACAAGCGGACGCGGCATTTTTGGGGAGTGCGGTGTGTCAGCACCGATTTGGATTTGTCGTGAGTGAGTCGGACATTCAAAGAACACGGCGCTGACACACCGTACTCCCCAATTAGAACAAGGTCGTTGGCCCTTGCGAAACAACGCCGTCGTCCGGCAAGGGATCGTTGATGACAAACCACGGACTCGGTTCCTGTTGCTCGGCGGCAAAGACGCTCGCCTGCGAACCGAAGTGAGCCAAGGCGGTGCGAGCCGTCGTGGCGGCAAGATCCGCCGAGTTGCACTCGCGGCTGATGTGCAGCAAGACCAGCTGCCGCAGCCGATCCGTGCCCGATTGCTTGAGAACTTCGCCAATCAACTCGCAGGCTTGTGCATTCGAGAGATGTCCCTCATCACCGAGAATGCGGTTGACGAGCCACGGCGGCCGACGGCTTTGCCTTAGCGAGTCGGGATCGTGATTGAACTCCAGCGCCAGCAATTCGACGTCGATCAAACGCTCCAAGAGGCCGCGATCCCAGCAGCCCAGGTCCGCGGCGTAGGCGAAGGCCGAAGAATTCGACTCAAAGCGAAATCCAAAAGTCGCACCCCCATCGTGCCGGACTCGAAACGGGCGGCATTTCCAGTGCTCCGAGATCGCGATCGACCGCTCACCGACGAATGCGCGGAACAATCGGCTCCGTTCGAGATCTGCGAAGTCGGGGCAACCGATCCGGAACGCGGCTGCGTGATCACGATGACAGAACACCGGCACACGCGACGTCCAGCAACGGCTCAACGATTTCGGAGTCCAATGATCGCTGTGCCGATGTGTCATCAACACGCCTCGAATCTGCGACCAATCGGCGTCAACGATTGCCAGCCGCGCATCGAGTTCCTTTGGCTCCAATCCGAGGTCGATCAGCCAGCGTTCGCCGTCGCAATCGATCAGCGCCGAGTTTCCTGCGCTGCCGCTGGCCAAGATCGAGAGTCGTGCTGGCATTGACGGGAGTTCCTGGAGCTCGACCCCTCGTGGGCCGGTCGATTTTCCATACCCATGAAACCATCCAGGCCACAAGGGCCTGGGCGACAGAGTCATCGCGCTGTCCAACCACCATCAACCGTGACCAGGCTGCCAGTCATGTAACTCGAGGCATCGCTGGCCAGGAAGATTGCGGCTCCTTGAATTTCTTCCATGCGGCCCCAGCGCTGGAAGGCGACCGCTCCGACAACGTTTTTCTTGGCGTCTTCGGTTTCGGCGATCGGGACGTTCATCGGCGTCAGAAACGGTCCGGGGCAGATCGCGTTGACGGTGATGTTCCACGCGGCAAGTTCCAAGCCGAGCGTCTTCGTCATCTGCACAACCGCCCCTTTGCTGGCGGCATACGGCGAACGAAGCGCGAGACCGACGAGTCCGATCGTGCTGGCGATGTTCACGATCTTGCCGTATTTTCGCGACTTCATATGCGGCACGACGGCTCGCGCGCCGAGCCATACACCGTCGGTGTTGATGCTGTTGACCTTTCGGAACTGTTCAAGCGTCAGTTCTTCGATGGGGCCGCGAATGTTGATTCCCGCGTTGTTGACGAGAATGTCAATCTGTCCGAACTCGACGAGTGCCCGATCGACCATCGCCTTCGCAGACTCCTCGGACGACGCATCCGCCGCGATGGCGACGGCCTTGCGGCCGTAGTCGCGTTGGATTTGCACTGCGACAGCGTGTGCCTCGTCGATGTTGCGGCTCGTCAACAACAAGTTCGCGCCAGCCGACGCCAGGCCCTCGGCCATGGCTTGGCCCAAGCCTTTGGAACCGCCCGTCACGATCGCGGTCTTTCCGGTTAAATCGAATTGTTTGATGCCTGGAAGCATGAGGCGCCTTTCATGTTCGAGTGAGCCCAGTTTCATAAACACCGGCAGGCGAGCGGCTCCGCGTCAGTCCTGCGGGGGTGTGACTCGGAGGACTGACGCGATGCCGCTCGCCTGATCTTGATTAAATCGTCATCGACAAGAAGCCGCCGTCCACGACGATGTTTTCGCCGGTCAGGAAGCTGCCGGCCTTTGGCGAAGCCATCAGCAGGATTGCTCCAGCGAGTTCTTCGGGATTGCCGAAGCGGTTCATTGGCGTGTGTCGCATGATGTTCTCGACACGATCGGGCGTGAGCACTTTGCGGTTCTGTTCGGCTGGGAAGAAGCCAGGTGAGAGGGCATTGACACGGATGCCCTTCGTCGCCCATTCGCGAGCCAAGTTCAACGTCAGGTTGAGCACCGCCGCTTTCGATGCCGAGTACGTGAAGACTCGCGACAGCGGAATGACCGAACTGAGTGACGCGATGTTGATGAATGAACCGGTACGCCCCTGATCGAGCAGAAACTTGCCGAACACCTGACACGCCAGCCGCAGTGCTCGGACGTTGATATTGAAGATGCGGTCCCATTCTTCGTCGGTGATTTCCAGAAACGGCGTCGGCGAGTTCGTGCCGGCTCCGTTGATCAGCACGTCGCAGTTCCGCCCATGCTTTTCGAGATGCGCGACGATCGACTCCAGGTCCATCCGACTTGTTGAGTCTGCTCGAAAGAACTCTGCACTGCCTCCGGATTGCTGAATCGCAACGACGCGAGCGTTGCCGTCTACTTCATCGCGGCCGACAACGAGGACGTGTGCTCCGGCCCCAGCAAGCGCGTCGCAGAACGCGCCGCCGAGCGTGCCGGTGCCACCGATGACAACTGCCGTAAGGCCGTCGAGTCCGAAGAGCGATTGAAGATATTTGGCAGACGACATGATGCGACTTTCAAAAGCAGAATTGACGGGCCAGTGCGGTTCAATCAACCGATGAACTGCAACTCGACCGGCTTGGGAATGATTCGAGCTTCGTAGGCTCGGCGAAGCAAGGTTGCAACCGCCTCGCGGCCGCGCGGGCCGAAGTCGAGCGTCCAGTCGTTGACGTACATGCCGACGAATTTGTCGGCTTGGCTGCGGTCGAGGTCGCGGCCGTATTGCAGCGCGTGGGCGAGCGCCTCGGCCCGGTGATCGAGGCCATATTGAATGCTCTGCTTGAGCAGCGCCGTGACCTCTTCCATCCCTTGCCGGCCGAGGTCTTTGCGGATCGCGTTACCTCCCAGCGGCAGCGGCAGGCCCGTGTCGTCATGCCACCAGCGGCCGAGATCGACGACGAGATGCAGGCCCTGGTTCTGAAATGTCAACTGTCCCTCGTGGATGATGAGTCCCGCGTCCGCCTTGCCCGACTCGACGATGTTGAGAATCTCGTCGAACGGATGAACTTCGAAACTGAACGTGTCGCCCAGACAGAGCTTCAATGCGAGAAACGCCGTCGTCAGGGTGCCAGGGACGGCGATCTTCTTGCCACGCAAATCGCCAATTCCCATCGGTTGTCGAGTCACCACCATTGGGCCGTAGTTGTCTCCCATGCTCGCCCCGCAAGCACACAGAGCGTACTTGTCTGTGACGTAGGCATACCCGTGCAGGCTGACGGCCGTCAGTTCCAGTTCGCCCCGCTGGGCGCGGTGATTCAGCGTTTCGATGTCCTGCAAGGTGTGCGTGAAGCGATAGTTTCCGGTCGGGATTTTGTCGTTCGCCAACGCATGAAACATGAAGGCGTCATCCGGGTCCGGGCTGTGTCCAACGTTGATCGTGATGGGCATGGTACATTCGGCTTAGAGGTTTAAAGTGGCTCGGGATGGAGAATAGGCCCCCCGGAAACCGCTCGCAACCGCTCCGGGTTAACGACCGTCCGACGGAGTGCGACGGCTTCGAGGGACGTGCGAAAACCTTTTTCGAACGCCGAGCACATTGCCGGGCACCGTCGCGTCGAGCCGATAGGACTCCGCAGGATGACGACTCAGGATGTTTGCATCACCCGCGCCCATTCACGAACTCAGCAGCCAATCCGATCGAGCAGGGCCATGATCGACTCGAACTTGTTTTCGACGACGATGGGACGGTTGGCGGCGGGGGTTTGCGTGACTCCGGCTTTGCTGAGCATCGTTGCGTATGCGTCGTCCTCGGTGGTAGCAATGGCGGAGAGGCGGGCGGGATCGACGGAGTGGTACGCAACTGTTGACGTCGGGTCTTTGAGTTGGTGGCCGGTGAGGATGCACACGACCTGGTCACTGGGGGAGATGACACCTTGCTCGCGCAGGAGTTTGGCTCCGGCGACGCCGGCGGCGCTGGCCGGTTCGCAGCCGAAGCCGCCGGCTCCGATTTGAGCTTTGGCTTCCAGGATCGCTTCGTCCGAGACTTCGCGCACGACACCGTCGCAGACCTCGAGTGCTCGCAGACACTTCAGCAGGTTGACCGGGCGGTTGATCTCGATGGCGGTTGCCAGCGTTGAGGCTCGGCGGTTGTCGGTGTCCATCTGCCCGAAGAAACCGTTGATCTTCGCCTCGTCGAGCTTGCCGCCGTTCCAGCGAATCTTGTGTTGCTCGAAGAGTTGATACAGCGTGTTTGAACCAGTCGCGTTGATCACCGCCAAGCGCGGGATGCGATGGATGAGTCCCAACTCTTTCAGTTCGAAGAACGCCTTGCCGAACGCGCTCGAGTTGCCGAGGTTCCCACCAGGCACCACGATCCAATCGGGGACTTCCCAGTTCAGAGCTTCGAGCACTCGGAACATGATCGATTTCTGGCCTTCCAACCGGAACGGGTTCACGCTGTTGCACAGATAAATCCCGCGAGCCGCACAGACGTCGCGCACTTGCTTCAGCGCGTCGTCGAAGTCGCCTTGGATTTGCAGCGTCTTGGCTCCGTAGTCGAGCGCTTGCGACAGTTTTCCGTAGGCGATCTTGCCGCTGCCGATGAAGACGATCGTCTCGAACAGCCGCGTCGTGCTGGAGTAAATCGCCAATGACGCGCTGGTGTTCCCCGTCGAGGCACACGCCGCGACTTTTGCTCCAACCATGTGCGCGTGCGTCGAGGCGGCCGTCATGCCGTTGTCTTTGAAACTGCCCGACGGATTCAGCCCTTCGTACTGCAACAGCAGTTTGCCGGTTTGGAAGCCGGCGTATTTTCCGACTCCGGCGGATGATTGCAGGATGGTCTGACCTTCGCCGATGGTCACGATCTGCTCGTCACGAGCGAACGGCAGCAGTTCACGAAACCGCCACACTCCGCTGAAGTCGAGCGGATTCCGGCGGCTCGACCACCGCGATTCAAACTGCTTGAGCGACCCCGGCAACGGCACTCGGTTCCAGTCGTAAGCGATGTCGAGCAGATGCCCGCACTTCGAACAATCTACGAGCGTCTCGCTGACCGAGTACGTCGCTCGGCAGGCAGGGTTCATGCAGACCTGGTAGGCGAGGTCAGAATGTGTTGAACTGGAAATGATCGTGCTCCCAGGGGATCGCTCATAACCGACGGACGAGATTCGGGTGTGAACCGCTTCGTGACGGAGCGGTAACGGTACTGAAATAGCCAATTCGTCGCCGAAACAAAAGACCGTCGCCGTTAAAGCCGATCGTCGTACATCCGTCAGAGCGACTGCTGAGACATGCGCGTTGTTTCGCCAGTCAATCTCTTGGCGGCTCTCGGCCTCCTGCGTAATATCCCGCCCCGCACCGAAATCCTGCCTGGTGGTGTAACGGTAGCACGAGTGACTCTGGATCACTTAGTCCAGGTTCAAATCCTGGCCGGGCAATTTGAAAACGCTCGCTGTCAGTCGATGACAGCGGGCGTTTTTTGTTGACGGCATCGACACTTGCAGCGGTCGAGCGTTGGTCATCGTGTGAAGCGCGTTGAGTGGGCATCTTGCCACGAGATGACGCAATCGGACTCGAAAAGTCGTGAGTTGGTGCAACCGCTGGTGCAACCGCTGGTGCAACCAAATTCGAGCCGTTGAAATCATCGGTTCCGGTTGCTCGCATCGGCTGCGTTTCTTTGATCGGCGACGAATCGAGCGGCAGTCGCGGCAGAGCATCCAACGCCGAATGCACGTCTAAGACGAACGGGTCGCAATAGACATTCGCAGTGAGTTTGGGATCGCTGTGACGCATCGCCGCTTGAGCGGTTCGCAGCGGGATTCCCCCTTTGCTCAACAGTGTCGCGAATGTTCCGCGCAGGCAATGCACGTCGAGCACTCGGCCCCGTTCGTCCAACTTGGGGATGCCCGCCCGCTTCAAATCGCGGTTGAGAATCTTCACCAACTCGACGGGCACACGAAACAGCGGCGTGTCAGCGGCCAATGTGTTGGCACTCGTGCGTTGAATCGACAAGCCGGCCCCGGTATCGAACGCCAGGACGTCCGCTTGTTCGCGTTGAGCCTTCTCGGCGAGCCATGCCCGCAGTTCGTCTGCCAAGTCGCGACGGAGCGGGATGGTGGCTTCTGTGCGATTCTTGGCATCCCCCGCGTTCAATTCCGCGAACGCTCGCTCGCCGTCCAAGTGCAACTGCCCGACCGTCAGACTGGCGAGTTCCGATTTGCGGAGTCCGGTCAACGCCAGCGTCTTGTAGATCAACTCTCGTTCCCGGCCGAGTCGTTCCAACTGGTCGCGCACATCATCGCGGAGCTTGCCGACCGTTTGCCCTTTGCGTTTGCCGCGCCGAATCGTCATCGCATCCAACAGCGGCCGTTGCCGAGCGGCAGACAACAGCCGGCCGAGTTCGTCTTCGGTCAACGCTCGGCGAATGCGCCGCCGATCGGCTTGCTCATTCGCTTTTCCAAGTCCCGCGAACGAATTCGCCATCAGCCGGCCGTTCTCAACACACCAACGAGCGAACGTCACCAACGCCGTTTGGTAGGCGTTGCGATTGCGAGCCGACCAACCGGCCCGTTGTTTCTGAACGAGCCACCGTTCAAAGGTTTCTTTCCGCAAGTCGCCGAGCAATCGAAACCCGCATTCGTCCGCCAGCCGCTTGAGGTATCGCGACGTTTTCGCCTGATGATCCGCCGAGCATTCCTTCGCCTTCATCGACTCCGCGAACACGGCAAGATGATCGACCAGCGGCACTGCGTGATGGTCAGCGGCAGCATCTTCCGCCGTCGTCATCAAGCCCGATTGCACCAGTTCGGCCCGTCGCTCCAACCCAGCGAGCACCGCCCGTGCCGCCGTCTCATCTTTGCAGCCGGTCGAGACTTCGCAAACGATGCCTTGCCCGTCCCGATACTTCGCCAGCCACGTCGGCGATTCCGTGACGATCCGCTCCGAACCGTCCCGCCCGGTCGTCAGCTTCGCTGTCCGTGTCCGCTTCCCGGCCTTCCAACGAGCGAACCGTTGCCCGCCCTTCGTGAAGATGTCCGCACCGCTCGGCAGTGCCCGCGTTGTCTGTTTGCGGAAGACGGTTCCCATCACTCGGCCCCTTGTTTGACGAGCACCAATCCGAAATGAGCGGCCAACTTGTCCGCGCAGTCGAGCCGTAGGCTTTGCGACTCGTTGACGAATCGAGCAATCGACAACCGATCTACTCCGGTCGCTTCGGACAGTCGCAGCATCGGGATTCCCGATTCGCGAATTGTTTGACGGAGCACGTCGGTCATCGTTGGCGGTTGCTTTCTTTTCGGTCGCGGCATGGTGATATAGTTATATCAAACCCGGCTTTTGTTACAAGCCATCACTTTTCGCAGACATTTCAAATCGTGAGCCAATCCGCCGTATCGTCCCCGTGGCCCTTCCGGCCCCCTGGTGATGTCGGCGTCGAGCGAGCGATAGAACAACGCGGCATCAACCACCCACGCTCCCGGCCACAAGCAAAACAACTCGGACGGCAGGCGGTCGCGGTTGGCTTGAAACCAGTCGATCAGTTCCACCGTCGAGCCGTCCCACGTTGCGGGGTCGTCAGCCGGTCGAGCCGGCGAAACTTGATCCGCTTCCGTCGGCGGGATCAGCGACGGTTGCCACTCGAAAGGCGTGAACGCGGCTTCCGAGTCCGCTTCGGCGGTTGTCTCGGTCACGGGTTCGCCCCACAGCGTTTGCAGTCGAGCCAGCAGCGCGGGATCGGTCGGCATGGTCGCGCTCTTTCTGTTTTCAAGAATGGTCCTGTCGTCAGACAGTGGACCATTCGCTTATGGTCCCTTCTGGGATATGGGAAGTAGGCTTCCCTAGTGGATGCTGGAAAACTTCCCACGGCAATGAGAAGCCAGCTTCCCACGTCAGGGAGGTTTCGCCAGCGATTGGACGCGATGAATCGAGACGCCCCGATTCATCCCGCCACGGTGAACCAGCACCAGCAAGCCACGTTTGCGCAATCGTGCCAAAGCGTCGGTCACGGCCCGGCGACTGCAACCGATTCGCCGAGCGATGTCCGCCGCGCTTGTTCTCACGGTTCCGTCTTTCGTGTCACGCCAGAGCACCAGCCACGTCAACGCTTCGGCCCGCGACAACTCGACCAACGAGCAATCGACGAACGCATTCAATTCGCGGAAACGGTTCGCAGTGATTGCCGTTCGCTTCGGTTTCTCGGCCTTGCCGTTGTTCGATGCTGTGCGAGGGTTCGACGGGTTCATCGGCGGCAAGACTTCGCAACCGGGAATGATGCGCGGTTCGGTCATGCGTCATCCCCTTCCGCGTCATCAGCGGCGACAGGCGTTTGACTCCACAACGTCGCCAACGCCGATTGCAGCTTGCCGGCCTTTGTCGAGTCCGCCTTGTGAGTCCCTCGCTTTCGACGCAATGACGGCTCGGCCAGTTCATCGGGAGCGAGCGAAGCGAATGACATCAACGGACGATCAAACTTCAACAGCACGTCCCGCACCTCGCCGTGTCGGCTTTTCAGGTGACGCAATCGCATCAAGTTCCCTTCGGCTTGATCCGCGTCCGGGTGCAGGATGAAGGCGTCATCGCAACCAAATTCGAGTTCGCTCGATTCGCGGAACGATGCCAGCGACATGCCAGAGCCGGCGTAGCTCGACCGTCCCTTGTCGTCTTTCGAGCGAC
>Ga0194128_10005696_pt1 | contig 17272 bp, 10 predicted proteins | sample TA2KigCa65mmetaG_FD_148650 | JGI IMG/M metagenome (GOLD analysis project Ga0194128, IMG submission 148650) | Freshwater microbial communities from Lake Tanganyika, Tanzania - TA2015037 Kigoma Deep Cast 65m | ecosystem: Environmental > Aquatic > Freshwater > Lake | place: Tanzania: Lake...
CGCCGCACACGCTCGACCAGCATGTCACCGTCGGCGGCCCGCACTTCGACGTGCTCGAAGGCGAGTACGAGCTCGAACCGCTCGCCGATGGCGCCGTCCTGCTGCACCTGCGCTCCCGCCATCGCGTCTCGACGCACTTCAACTTCTACGCGACACTCTGGACCGACTTCATCATGGCCGACGTCCAGTCCTACATCCTCGAGATCGTCCGCCGCCGCGCCGAGGCCGCGCACTGAGCCCCCCCGGGGGGGCCTTCGAACGCGGCGGCCAGATGCCCGCTCCCGTGTGCCATCCGCTCCCGCCTTCCCCACGGGACCGAGCCTCTGGCGCGGAAAAGTCCTTCCGCCATCGGCCCCCCGAATCGAGCACGAGCCCGTAGTATGATCCCATTCTGGCGCACCTACAGCGCCCGACACCTCAGGCCTTCTCAGGAGCCCCCTCTCATGCGATCGATCCTCTCCCTCGCCGCGTTGCTCGCGCTCGCCGGGAACGCTCTCGCGCAGTCGTGGTCCGATGACTTCAACCGTGCCAACGGTCCGATCGGTGGCAATTGGAGTGCCCTGAGCGGAACGTGGGCCGTGGTCAGCAACCAAGGCGCGCACACGGCAACGACCACAAACTCGCTGCTGCAGCACACGGTGGCCACCGGCGGCTACGCGAGCACGATTGCGGAACTCGATGTCTTCTCGAACGCCGGCACGGCGAGCTACTTCGCCGGGGTGCTGATCGGCCTCGGAGGCACCGACGCGATCATGGTGAAGATTCAGGACCAGAGCACCACCGTCGTGGGCTTCTCCAACATCGGCATCTACCGCCGTACGTCCGCCACGGCGTGGGGCGCGTGGACGGGCACCGGCACCGGCTTCGGCGCGCTCTCGGCACCCTTCGTCTCCGGCCGCATCAGGGTCTTCTTCCCCAACCCGGACACGATTCAGGTCGACATCGACACCGACTTCAACGGCACGGCGGACCAGACCTACACGAAGACCGGAGTCCTCACGTTTGCCGCAAACCTCGGCCAGCTGCACGGGATCTGCGCCTGGAACACGACGGCGCTGTTCGACAACTGGAGCGTCTCCGCTGCCCCGCAGGCCCCGGTGAACAACGCCTGTGCGAACGCCAGCGTCCTGAACTACGGCACCACGATCGGCACGACCATCCTCGCCACGAACGACGGTGCCTCGAACTGCGACCCGACCGGGAACGATGTCTGGTACGCCTACACCGCGCCGTCCGTCGGTGGCGAGCTCTCGATCACCAGCTGCGGCTCGGCCATCGACACCGTCGTCTCGATGTACGACGCGTGCGGCGGCAACCTCATCACCTGCAACGACGACGGCGCGACATGCTCGCCCACGGCCTCGTCGATCTCGCTGCAAGTCGCGGCTGCCCAGCAATACCGGCTGCGTGTCTCCGACAAGGGCAGCTCGGGTCAGTTCGTCCTCAATACTTCGTTCCGCGCGTTCCCGCCTTGCGGAGGAACAGCGCTCACCACGACCTTCGCTGGCGGCAATGGCGGAAATCTGGGCGGACAGGTCTTCTTCGACCTCAACATCACGCGCCCCAGCGGCCTGACATTCTCGCAGATCGACATCAACGCCGGCGAGCCAGTCGGCTCCACATTCAGCGTCCAGATGTACACCACGCCGAGCGCCTACCTAGGCTCGGAGTTCAATCAGGCCGCGTGGACGCTGGTCGGCACAGCCACTGGCATCCTGAACGGCGCAAACCAGCCCTCGATCGCCAACTTCTCGGCTCCGCTCTACCTCGCTTCCGGCAGTTACGGCGTGGCGCTCGTCGCGGACGCGAGCTGGGGCTTCGACTACACGACGGGCGCCGCGATCACGCAGTATTCCAACGCGGACCTCACCCTCACGGCAGGTGCCGCGCTCAACGTGCCGTGGACTGGCACCGCGACGTTCACGCCGCGCCTGTTCAACGGCAGCCTGCGCTACGACTGCATCGGCGCCCCGCCGACGGCGTACTGCACGGCGGGAACGACGACCAACGGCTGCACGGCCACGATTTCCGCCAGCGGGACTCCGAGCGCCTCGGCCAGCTCTGGCTTCACGCTCTCGATCGCCAATGTCGAAGGCCAGAAGCAAGGCCTGATCTTCTACGGCATCAGCGGACGTCAGGCCGTGCAATGGGGCGTGGGCTCGAGCTTCTTGTGCGTGAAATCCCCGACCCAGCGCCTGTCGACTCAGTCTTCGGGCGGCTCTGTCAGCGCCTGCAACGGTTCACTCTCCGCCGACTGGTTGGCTTTCCTCGCCGCGAATCCGACCTCGCTGGGCGTGCCGTTCGCGGCAGGCACGGCGTGTCAAGTTCAGGGGTGGTTCCGCGACCCCCCCGCGCCGAAGAGCACCAGCCTCTCGGACGCACTCGAATTCACGCTCGTCCCCTAGCGGCTGAAGCTGTCGCGAAACCACCTCAGCCGCGGCCTCCGCCTTCGGCCGAGGCCTTGGGGGCCTTCTTCTCCACAGACGCCTATGCGTCTGTGGAGCTTCTTCCGACCGCCGGAGAAACAAGGCAGCGGCCAGAAGAAGACAGACTTACCTTCCGCGACCCCCCCGCGCCGAAGAGCACCAGCCTCTCGGACGCACTTGAATTCACGCTCGTCCCCTAGCGGCTGAAGCTGTCGCGAAACCACCCTCGCGGAGACGCCAAGGCGCCGTCGCGTCCCGCCGCGTGCGTCGGGCGCTGGACTGGCTGTTCGAGGGTGTTCGGGAGCCCGCGCTCAGGGGCAGTAGCGGATCTGGAGCGCGTTGGTCAGGTTGGTCGTGCCCGCGGCGAGTGGATCGCGGAACCACGCTTGCCAGTTCTGGATTTCGCCGGCGACGAGCGGCATGCCGAGCGCCGTCGGATGCGCGGCGAGCCATGCGCGAGCATCGAGCGTGAGCACGCCGTCGCACGCGCCGCTCACGCCACCGCTCGTCTGCGACGCGGTGCGCTGGGTCGGGGATTTCACGCACAAGAAGCTCGCGCTGCCCGGCGCCCACACTGACGCCTTCGGTCCGCTCGTGCCATAGAAGAGGAGCCCGCTCTTTTGGCCCTCGACGCCGCTCGCGTGCAGCGTGAAGCCAAAAGTCGCAGCAACGCTCGGCGTTCCGAGGCTCGCGAGCGCGGGCACGCAGCCGCTCGAGGTCGTGCCGGCCGTGCAATACGCGATGACGCTCGTGCAGGGCTCGCACTCGTCGGGGATGGTGTTGCCGTTGGTGTCCAACGACATGCCCGAAGCGATGTCGCTCGCGTCGGACACGCCGTTGCCGTTGCAGTCGATGATCGGCGCGGGGAGCGCGAAGTCGGCAAACACGGGACGATGATCCGATGCGCGCGCGGTTAGCCCCGTCGCACCCCCGGACACGCCGCTGAACTCCGGCGGCTGCGCCGCCGCGGGATTCGCGGCCGAGTCGAACACGCTCGCGAGCCGCAGGGTCGCGATGCTGTCCTGCCAGGCGAGATAGTCGAACTTGGTGCCGCTCGTCCCGATCGTCTGGCGATTGCCGCTGAAGTAGTTCACGGCGGCGTCGATCGTCATGTCGGATCCGTCGCGATCCGTGCCATCGGCGACACCGCCACTCACCTGCGCCTGCGAGAGCCAGTCCACCGGACCGCGCGTCGCGCCGTTCTGCTGCTCATCCTCGTTCCAGTCGCCCACCAGCACGACCGGAGTGGTCGCGGGAAGCACGCTCGTCGCCGCCGGCGAATCAGCGATGCGCGCGAGCGGATCGGGCGTGGCACCGCCGTTGCCGTTCCACCAGTAGCGCACGACATAGGACACGTTCTGCGCCGCGGTCACTCGCTGCGTGTGATCGCTCGAGTTGCTCCCAGCCTTCAAGTGCGCGCCGCCCAGCACGAGATCGCCCGCGTAGCTCGCGGCGGGCAGGTCGAGCTCGACGAACAGGAAGCCGCGGATGCCACCATTGCCTCCGGGAGACCAGGCGCTCGCCGTGACCGACGGAATGTCGGCCAGCGCGCTCTTCCCGTCGCCGTTGCGATCCGCGAGCGGAAAGCGCGAAAGCACCACATTGCGATTGAAGCCGTCGCTGGAACTGGAGATGTACACATACGGCAGGTCGTAGCTCGGGGCGTACTTCTGCACCCAGGCCGTGACCGAGGCGTTGCCGTGGAAGGAGTCCGTTCCACCGTGCAGGAAGTCGTCGAGCACGAGCGTCAGGTTGGCGACGCTGTCGACGCCCGAGCCCGTGCCGTTGCCCGAGTTGTCGCCGCACTCGGACAGAAACACGACGTCGGGTCGCAGCGCGGCGAGCGTGCGCGCGCAGGCCGTCCAGTTGTTGGAGCCCTCGACCTTGTCGTTGGAGGAGCACAGGGCATCCTGCACGTTCCAGCTCATCACGCGCACATCGCGCGCATCGACCTTGCCCCACTGACCCAGCGGAGGATTCCATTGGGCGCTGGCGGGGGCGAGGAGCAGCGCAAGTGCCGCGACGGAGCGGGCGGGTGGCATCCGAGTTGGGACGCACGGGCCCGCCCTCGGGTTCCCCCCCTGCTGGAGCTCGCGAGCGTCAGGGCTCGCGTCCTAGGTGGCGATGGACTCGAGCCGCGCGCGTGTGAGCGCGTGACGGCGAGGTGATGGCGAGGTGACGCCGCGCGGACGCCACCTCGCCAGCTAGCTCGCCAGCTAGCTCGCCTGCGAACTCGACACTAGGAACCGCGCAGGTCGCGCTCGCCGCGCGGAGCCTTCACCGAACGCACATACATCTCCTTGCGCACCATGGGCGCCATGTCGACCTCGGCCGCCGCGAGTTGGGCCTCGACGCGCGCGACCTCCGCCAGCGCGTGCTCGTCGTCGCGAGCGTAGGCACGCATGCGCGGCACGAAGCGCCGCCGCAGACGCTGAACCTGCCCGAAGTCGCCGCGCTCGTTGAGGTCCGCGCAGGTGCGCTCGAGCCACGCGGCGGTGTGCTGCTCGACGAGCAGCAAGTCCGCGGGCGCGATCACGATCGCAAGCGAGTCACTCCAGCGCAGCCCGACGCTCTCGCCGACCGTCAGGGGCTCGCCGCTCTCGGCCAGCGTGCCCGTGAGTGCAATGTGCAGCACTTGCGAGCTGCCCTCCATGCGCGGCGGCACGTCGAGCGCGACCACGACCTTGCGTTCGACACCCGCGTACAGGGAGCCGATCGACACGAGCTGCAGCGCGCCGGCGACGCGACCGCTGGTGCCGCCGAGAGGTTGCACGACGAAGTCCTGAGGCGCGTCGAGCGCCAGCTCGACGCGCTCGAGGTACACGGCCGAGAGCTCGTCGAGCTCGCCGAGCAGGACCTGCACGATCTCCGCCTCCGCGCTCGCGTGGTGGAAGCGGCCGCCGCTCGCCTCCGCGATCGTGCCGAGCTGCTCGGTCGAGTAGTCGGCGCCGACGCCCACACAGGTGGTCGAGATGCCTTGGGCGGCGCTGCGTCGGGCCATCTCGGCGAGCTGAGACGGACTCACCACGCCTTCGTTCGCCTGCCCATCCGAGAGCAGCACGACGGACGCGCGGCGCCCGCCCGCGATCGACGCGCCCGCGAGCTCGACACCGGTGAGCCAGCCGCCAGAGAGATTCGTGTTGCCGCGCGTCACGAGACCGCGCAGCTCGCGCTCGAGCGTGCTGGCCGCGGCGCTGCCGGGCTGGACGCAGTGAGCGTGGATGAGCACATCGTTCGCGAATGTGACCAATGACACCCGATCGCCCGGGCGCAGGCGGCCGAGGATCCCGGCGCAGGCGAGCTTCACCGCGTCGAGTTTGGGGCCGTTCATCGAGCCCGATGCATCGATCACGAGCACGAGGTCGAGCGGTGCGCGTTCGATGGCGCGCGCGAGCGAAGGAGGCGCGAGCTCGCAGATGAGGTGCACTCGTCCACCCGCGGTCGGGCAGTGGCGAGTATCGAGGCGCACTTGGAAGTCGAGGGAATGGGAGTTGGGCATGGTGACTCTGCTCTTTCGTGAACCGGTGCGGACTTCGGGATTCGCAAGGCGCGGACAGACCGGTGGCGTCCGCGCCTTCGCGTGCGGAATTTCAAGGGCTGCCTGTGCGCCAAAGGGCGCGCGGGCTCTCACTCGCGCCCGCGTCCTGCGCGAGCGCGATTCTCGTTCAGGCGCGCAAGCGCGGCGTCAGCCGGGAGCTTCGCCCGACAGCCAGGCGCGCAGGCGGCGCGCGAGGCGTTTCAATTCACCGCTCGTGGTGCGCGCGGAGCCGCGCATCGAGATGCGCAGTCGCGGGGTCACGTCGATGGTGCTCCAGACTTCGTCCTCGACCTCCCCCGGCTCCTCGGGAGCGGAGTCGTCGCCATCCGGCGCGCGGTAGTTCGAGGGCGGAGCGCTGAACGAGTAGCGCCGCGCGGGGGGCGGCGCTCGCTCGCACAGCGCGGAAGGCGCGTCCGCGGATAGATCCTCGGGATCGACTTCTTCCGCACGCGGAGAGGGAGCCCGATGGCGTCTGCGCAGCAGGCTCTCGTCGAGGCCACCGAGTGTCGCGGCGGCGACGCCCTCCTCCCCCCTCGCAATGCGCGCGATCTGCTCGGAGGGGAGCTCCTCGATCAGGCGGCCGAGCACGGCGAGCGGGAGCTCGTACGGCGCGGCCTCTCGGACGGCCTTGATGAACAGGAGCCGCGTGCGGTGCTCCTCGCCATAGCTCGACGCCCGTCCTCGGCCCAAGGGCTGAGGCAGCAGTCCGCGCGCGATGTAGCTGCGGATCGTGCGCTCGGGGATGTCGCTCTCCCGCGCGAGGTCGTCAAGGCTGAGGGACGGGCCAGGCGGCTGCATGCCCCCAATCTAAAGCGACATAGCGTCATGTCAAGATGTCAACTTCTAGAATCTTTGTCAAACCGTGCGCTCAGCGAGCCGCGGGGCGCCAGCGAGGCCGAGCTCACCTCGGTTGGTGGAAAGTTTTTCCGGGAAGCGGTCCGTCGCGGGCCCTTGCGGGGCGGTCGGCGGGCCGCCTGCATCTATGCATACAACTTCTTTGCGAAACACCCGAACTCCGCGCGCGGTACGGGCGTCCGGGCTAGATTGCGCTTCCGTCATCTCGACGGCTCGGGCATCCGAAGCGCGGAGCGTGTCCCGGCCTCGACCGAACCAATGGCCATCGCGCGGCCAGTGCTGCCCACTCCATGAAGCTCACTCTTCTTCGCAACCTGCTCCTGTGCTCCGCGCTCCCGTTCCTCGCCGTCGCTTGCGGCGGCGGCGGAGATGACGACGGCGGCAGCGGCACGACCGTCTCCACCGACCTCCTGATCACCGACGCCACGGTGGACGAGCTGCTCTCCTTCACGGTCAAGCTGCAGTCGCTGCGCCTCGTCAACAGCTCGACGGGAGCGCTCACGCCGAATGTGCTGGAAGAAGACCTCGCCATCGAGCTGATCGGTGCGGGACTCGCGCCGCGCTGGGTCAGCCGCGCGCGCTTGCCCGTCGGCACCTACAGCGCGGTCGAAGCGACGCTGGACGACACGCCTGCGCCGCTCGCGCTCGATCTCATGGGCGCGCCCGTCGCCGTCACGCAGACCGCGACGACCTTCACGACCAACTTCCCCACGCCGCTGAGCGTGGTCGCGGGCAACTTCCCGCGGATCGTACTCGACATCGATCTGGGCGCCTCGCTCACGGGCAGCGTCGCCACGCCGCCGATCGTCTTCAACCCCACCGGCATCGTCACGACGCAGCCCAACGCCACGACGCCGATCGGCATCGACGAGGTCGAAGGCGTCGTGCGCTCGGTCAACGGCACGACTGACTTCGTGATCGACGCCTTCGCCGATGACGACCGCACGATCGCGCTCGGCCTAGTCACGATAACGCCCTCACCCACGGCCCTCCTCCTCGACGACAACGGCATCGCCTACGCCAACGTCGGCGCCTTCTTCGCGGCGCTCACGCCCAATGTGGCCAATGTCGAAGTGCACGGCGAACTCGTGAACGGCGGCATCCTCGCCAGCCGCATCGAGGTCGAGGACGCCGGCGCGGGCGTCGCCTACACAGTCAAGCTCGAAGGCATCGCGCAGAATGTCGATACGACGCTCAACACCTTCGACCTGCTCGTGATCGAGGCCGAAAAGGGCGGCAGCATCGCCAACCCGCTGATCATGTCGCTGGGCAACCCGATCTCGTGCGACTACGACGGCGCCACGGCGATCTTCGTGCTCGACGAGAACACGCCGACGACGGAGGCGAGCCTCGTCAGCGGACAACGCATCAAGGCCAAGTTCGCGACCTTCATCGGCGAGCCGTTCCGCGCCGTGCTGGTCGAGATCGAGGGCCAGCCCGAGTTCGAAGGCGTGATCACGAGCATCGCGGGCCTGCCCAACACGCTCGTGATGAACCTGCTGCCGGGCAACCTGGCGCTGGGCGGCTCGGTCGCGACGACCACCACGAACATCACGGTCGACCTGACCGCCAGCTCGCTGTTCCTCGACACCGAGGGCGATCCGGTGCTCACCACATCGCAGCTCAAGGTCGGGCAAGAGCTCGAAGTCCGCGGCCTGATCAGCGGCCCGAACACCGCTCCGACCGTGGTGGCCGACCGCACCGAAATCCACGCCGGTCGCGCGCGCGGCTTCGTGACTTGGGTCTCGCAAAGCTACAGCGATTTCACATTCACGATCTCCGACCTCGAGGATCCGTTCGGTGGCACGATCACGCTCGGTCCGGCGACAGGCCGGATCAACGCCAGCTGCGTCTTCGACGGCGAGGCGTCCAGCGCACAGTCCTTCTACAACCTGTTCAACGGGCTCGGCCAAGGCGAGTCGCTCGAAGTCGAAGTCCACGGCCTAGGCCTTTCGAACCCCAACGAGATCGAGGCCTACGAGATCGAGGCCGAGATCGACGATTGATCGCGACTCGCGCTTCCCTTCGGGGCGTCTGCGCTGCATGCGAGGGTGGCCGGCTCGTCCGGCGGCCGCGCGCCTTTTTGGCTGCCACAGTCCGTTCCACCGATGCCGGAATGAACTCCGTGGCGTAGCCTCGGAGGCATGCTGGTATTCGTTCTGTCGATGCTGTGCCTACTGCAGGGAGCCAATCAGTCGCCGCTCGCACCGGTGATCAACGAGCCGGTCGCCAACGGCGTGACCGTCAGCGCCGCCGATGTCCACATGGAGACGGCGCCGTTCTCGGATCCCGATGTCGGCGACCTTCACTTCTGCACGGATTGGGAAATCTGGACCGCCGGACTCGCCGAGCGGGTGTGGTTCACGAGCTGCATCCAAGGCGTCGAGCGAACGCACACGCACTTTGGCGACGGCAGCTTCGTGGGCTCGCACGCCGGACGCAGCGAGCTGTTCCCGTCGTCGAACTACGTGCTCCGCGTACGCCACTCGGACGACAGCGGTGATGCGGCGACGCGCTGGAGTGCGTGGTCCCAGCGCACCTTCGTCACGGGCGCGGCGACGGCGATCTTCCCGCTCGAGCTCGACGACATCGCGCGCACGCCGCCGGTGACTTGGAGCTTCGCGGGCACGGCAAATCCCGTTTCCCTGCCCGCGGGTCAGACGCCCGCGCGCCTCGTGCTCGAAAGCGCGGCGGGCGCGCTGCTGTACGAGCTCGCGGGCGCTGCGGGCGGCACCGTGGCGAGCGACGCTCCGGCGCTCGGCATGCACGACGCCCTGCGCGTGCGCGTGATCGCGGGCTCGACCGGCATGCAGTTTGGCGCCAGCGACCTGCGGCTCGTCGACGAGCACTGCGAGCGCCACGCGCTGTTCCTGCCCGCGATCAGCCTGACGGCCGGCGCGAGCGCGCTCTTCTGGGTCTCGATGAGCGGTGCGACCTACTTCGGCAACACCACCCAGACCGCGCCCAGCTTTGCGAGCCTCGCGCGCGCGCCGAGTCCGCCGTGGAGCGCGCGGCAACCGGGCTTCGAGGTCGAAATCGTGGCCGGCGGCTTCCAGCTGCCCGTCAACATCGCCTTCAAGCCCAACGCGGGCAGCGCGCCCACGGATCCGCTGCTCTACGTCACGGAGCTGCACGGCAAGATCAAGGTCGTCTTCCGCAACCGCACCGTCGGCACCTACGCGGGCAACCTGCTCAACTTCAACCCGACGAGCGCGTTCCCGGGTTCGGGCGAGCAAGGCGTCACCGGCATCGTCGTCGATCCGGCGAGCGGCGATGTGATCGCGGCGATGCTCTACGCGCCGATCGCGAATCCGGCGAACCACAACCCCAAGCTCGTGCGCTTTTCGAGCACCGACGGCGGGCGCACAGCGGCGCTCGCCACGACGATCCTCGACATGCCCGGCGAAACGCAGGGCCAGTCGCACCAGATCTCGAACTTGACGCTGCTCCCCGACGGGACGCTGCTGTGTCACATGGGCGACGGCTTCGACGCCGCCACGAGCCAGAACCTGAGCTCGTTTCGCGGCAAGATCCTGCGCCTGCGGCTCGATGGCACGCCGGTGCCGAGCAACCCGTTCTACAACGCGGGCGACGGGATCACCGCGCGCGACTACGTGTACGCGTACGGCGTGCGCAACCCCTTCGGCGGCGAGTGGCGCGCGAGCGACGGAGCGCACTACATCGTGGAGAACGGTCCGAGTATCGATCGCTTCGCGAAGCTCGTCATGGGGCGCAACTACCTGTGGGACGGAAGCGATGCTTCGATGGCGAACTTCGCGCTGAAGAACTGGAATCCGGCGGTCGGCCCCGTGAACCTCGCGTTCGTGCAGCCCGCGACCTTCGGCGGCAGCGGTTTTCCAGCGGCGCATCAGGATCGAGCGTTCGTCACCGAGTCCGGTCCGACCTACGCCTACGGACAGAATTCCCAAGGCAAGCGCATCACCGAGTGGATCCTCGACGCGAACGGAGCGCTCGTCGCCGGGCCGATTCCGTTCGTCGAGTACACCGGCTCGCGGCGCGCGACGGTGTGCGGACTCGAGGCGGGCCCCGACGGCCTCTACTTCACGGACCTCTACGCCGACGCCTCGAACAGCCCGACGGCGAGTGGCGCCAACCTGCTGCGCGTGTTCTGGCGCAGCGTGCCCGACTGCAACGGCAACGGAGCGGACGACGCCTGCGACCTCGTGAGCGGCACGAGCCCCGACAGCGATCTCAATGGACTGCCCGACGAATGCGACTGTCGCGGTACGAACTTCTGTCTGCCGCTGCAGAACAGCGCTGGCTGCACTCCATCGATCTCCGCCACGGGCTCGGCCACGCTCGCGGGTCCGGACGACCTCGTCGTGCGCGCGACGAGCGTGCTCAACAACCGGCAAGGTCTGCTGATGTGGGGCACGAGCAGCGTGCTCGCGCCGCTCGGCGCCGGATTCCGCTGCGTGGGAGCGCCTGTGCGTCGCATGCCGGTCCAAAACTCTGGCGGTGCTGCGAGCGGAACGAGCTGCACCGGGACATATGCACAGGCGATTCCCGATGCGCTCTTCTCCGCGAACGGCTTCCTTGCCGGGCAAGTGCTCTACTTCCAGTGGTGGTCGCGCGACAACGGCTATTCCGCACCGAACAACATCGGCTTGACGGACGGCCTGCGCATCATGGTGTGCCCTTGATGCGCGCTGGGCTCGCGCTGCTCGTCCTCGCTGCGTGCCAAGCCCCGCGCACGACACCACCGGCACCCTACCTCCTCGTGCTCGGCAGCGCGCAGGACGGCGGACTGCCGCAGATCGGTTGTCGCGAGCCTGCGTGTATGCGAGCGCGCCAAGACGACACGCTTCGCAGGCGAGTCACATCGCTCGCGCTCGTCGACCCCCGCGACGGACGACGCTGGCTCCTCGACGCGAGCCCCGATCTCCCCGAACAGCTCGAGCTCGTCGAGCATGTCGCCCCGCTCGCTCCTCGCGGCTCGCCGCGCCCCCCGCTCTTCGAAGGCATCTTCCTCACGCACGCGCATGTCGGCCACTACGCCGGCCTCGCGCAGCTCGGTCGCGAGATCTACGGCGCTCGCGAGCTACCGGTGTGGTGCTCGCAGCGCATGGGCGCATTCCTGCGGAGCAACGGGCCATGGAGCCTGCTCGTCGACACGCGTGCGATCGAGCTGCGCGCGCTCGAGCCCGGCGCGCCTGTCCCGCTCGCTCCGGATCTCTCGATCGACTCGTTGCGTGTGCCCCACCGCGACGAGTTCAGCGACACGCTCGCCTTCGTCGTGCACGGGCCTGGCCGCACCGTGGCGTACCTGCCCGACATCGACAAGTGGGAGCGCTGGGACGTGCCGCTCGAGGACTTCCTCGCACGCGTCGACCTCGCGCTCGTCGACGGCACCTTCTTCGCCGACGGCGAAGTCCCCGGTCGCGCGATGACCGAGATTCCGCATCCGTTCATCTCCGAGACGCTCGCGCGACTAGGTGCAGCACCGCTCGAGCTGCGTCGCAAGGTCGTGTTCACGCACCTGAACCACACGAACCCGGCGGCGGATCCGAAGAGCGCTGCGGCACGGGCGATTCGAGCAGCGGGCATGCGCGTCGCGCGCGACGGCGAGGTGATCGCGCTCGGCGAGGACTAGCTTCCGACGAGCTTCGGCAGCTCGCGGAACAGCGTGACGCCGCCCATCGCACCCATGGCCAGCGTCACGATCCACGCGAGCGCCTCGAGCATGCGCGGCAGCGCGAGGGCGCTGCGACGCGACGCCAGCAGCATCGCCGCGAGCCCGAGCGGAAGGATCAGCCCGTTGAGAGCGCCCGCGAGCACCAGCACCTTCACCGGCTTGCCCACCACGAGGAAGATCGCGGCCGACAGCGCCACGAAGGCGAGCAACATCGGTCGAGTCGCGCCCGCGAAGCTCGGGCGCAGCGTGCGCACGAACGAGACCGAAGTGTAAGCACAGCCCACGACGGACGTGATCGCTGCGGACCACATGACGAGGCCGAACAGCCGCCGTCCGCTCGCACCCGCAGCGCTCTCGAACACCGCCGCGGCGGGATTCGCGGCAGCGGCGATCGTCACGCCACCGACGACCACTCCCAAGGCCGCGAGAAACAGCAGCGCGCGCATCGCGGAAGCAACTCCGATGCCGAGCAACGCCGAACGCGTCGCCAGCGCGACACCGCTCTCTCCGCGCGCTCCCGACTCTTGGAGGCGATGCGCGCCCGCGAAGGTGATGTAGCCACCGACCGTACCGCCGACGATCGTCACGATCGCGAGCGGGTCGATGCGCTCCGGCATCACGGAGCGCGCAAGCGCTTCTCCGACGGGAGGACCGGAGGAGAACGCGACCCATGCCATCAGCGCGAGCATCAGCACTCCGAGCGCCTGCGCCACCCGGTCCATCGCGCGGCCGGCCTCGCGCGAGAGGAACAGCGACACGGCGAACCCCGCCGAGAGTGCGGCGCCAAGGCGAGGATCGAGGCCCAAAAGCGCCTCGAGGCCGAGGCCAGCGCCGGCGAGGTTGCCGATGTTGAACGCGAGTCCGCCGAACGCCACGAGCAGGGCGAGCAGCGTGCCGAGGCCGGGCACCACCGAGTTCGCGACATCCTGCGCCGGGCGGCCCGCAGCGAGGATCGTGCGCCAGATCGCGAGCTGCGCCACGAGATCGATGGCGATCGACGCGAGGATCGCAAAGCCGAAGCTCGCCCCGAGCTCGCCCGTGAACACGGCCGTCTGCGTGAGAAAACCAGGACCGATGGCGGATGTGGCCATCAGGAAGGCGGCACCGACCAGCGCGCCGCGTCCCCCGCGAGATTCCTGCGCGCTCATGGATGTCGCGGCGGGTTGGAACGCAGCAGCTGCGCGGCCTCCGCGGCCACGGCATCGCCGCCGCGAACGAGCAGCTCGAGCAAGGCGCGCCCGCGCGCCATGAGCCTCGCATCGGGGTGAGCGAGCGCCTCGCGTGCGACGCCGAGCGAGCGCACGCGGTCGTAGCCTCCAAAGAGCTTGGTCGCGACATCGAGCTCGATGTCGAGCGCTTCGGACACGCGTCCCTTCGCGCGCAGCTCGCTCGCCCACAGCACGCGCAACAGTGCATCGTCCGGTCGCGCGCGCCACTCGCGCTCGATGAGCTCCGCGCGCGCAGCACTGTCGCCGCGTCGATCGAGGACGAGCGCGCGCAGGCGCACCGACTCCGCCGAACCGCTCTGGCAACGCTGCAGCGCGCTCTCGGCGGCCGCGACGCTCGCCGCGCGCGCGTCGCCCGACAGAATGGCGCTGCGCGCGAGCTCGATCGCCGCCAGCCGCTCGAGCGAGACATCGCGCGAGCGCGCCCAGTTCTCGACGAACGGCAGCGCGCCCGCGTCGCGCAGAGCCTGCTCCGCGCGCTCGGCGGCCTGCGCGTGCCGGCTCGCCGCCGTCCCGAGATCGCCTTCGCGCTCCGCGAGCCGCGCCAGCTCCCCCAGCGCGATCCAGCGCGCTTCCTGCACCTCCTCGATGACGACCTGCGTCGAAGGGTAGTGCACGTCCCGCGTCCCGAGCGCGCGCTCATACAAGCCGCGCGCAGCCGCAGGGTCACTGTCCGCGAGCAGGAGAGCGCGATCGACGAGTGCATACGCGGACTTTGGCGAGCGCTCCGCCTGCGCGGCAAACAACGCTTCCGGCGTACTCCAAACGCGCACTTCGCGCCACGAAAGCAACCCCAGCGCCAGCGTGAGCGCCGCCAGCGCTCCGCGACCCCACGGACGCGATCCAAGCGCGAGCGCGAGCGCCAGCGTAAGTCCCACGAGCCCGGGCACGAGGAAGCGCGAGGCCGCGATCGCGCCCGTGGACACGAGCACATTGGAAGTCGGCAGCCACGCGACCACGAAGAGCGCGAGGCCAAAGGCAAGCTCGCGCCGACCGCGGCGCAGCGCAAACGCCACACCACCGATCAAGGCCGCGAGCAGCGCGAGCCCGAGCAAGGCTCGCGGATCCGCGAGCCCTTCGGCAGGCGGCACGTCCTGATACCCGACCACCGGGAGCGGAGCGAGCGGCCACAGCACGAGCGGTAGCGTGTGCTGTGCGAACACCGCCAGCGCGCTTGCGATGCGCGCCAGCGTTTCAAAGCCCGCGTACACCGGATCATCGACGCTGGCGAGGCTGCCGAGCACCGCCATGCGCACTCCGAGCGCGAGCGCGACGCCCGTGCCCGACCACGCAAGCGCGCGCAGCACTCGCCTGCCGCGCAGCGCGTCCGTGCGCAGCCACTCGATCATCAGCGCAATCGGCACGACGAGCACGCCCGACTCCTTCGACAGAGTGGCGAGCGCGGCGAGGAGACCCGCGACGCCCGCGCTCGCTGGACCGTCGCGCATGCCGACGAGCAAGGCTCCGGTGGCGAAGCTGAGTGCGAGCAGGTCCGCATGCCCTACCTGTCCGCCCGCGAGCTCCGCATTCGCAGGATGCACGAGTGCGAGCGCCGCTGCGAACCATGCGAGCACGCGGCCGCTCGCCAGCGTCGCGCACAGCCGCGCAAGCAACTCGAAGCGCAACCACGCGACGACTCCCAGCAAGAGCACATTGCTGGCGTTGATCCATGTCGGCGCGCCGTCGCCGAGCGCGCGCAGGGCCGCCAGCGACACGAGCGGAACCGGCCGGTAGAGGCCGCCGGGCCGGCCGGTCCCCTCCCACCAGTCGAGCCCGGCGATGCGCAGCGGCTCGAACGGCGCGAGCATGGCGTTGTCGCGCACCACGAGCGCTCCGTCGAGCACATAGCCCGCCATCAGTGCTCCGCCCCACACGACGAGCGCGAGCAGCACGAGCGCCGGGCCTGCGAGACGCGTGCGTCCGAGTGCCCGCTCTTGCTCCACCTGCGACATGGGGAGCGAGGATAGCCCGCGACGCTCGCGCGCGGCCGCGGCGATGCTCATAATCCGCGCTTCCATGGCACGCAGAAAGAGCACGAACGGCAAGCAGGCCTCCTCCCGCGTCGTCCGCGTCGGCTTCACGCAGATGCGCTGCGTCGAGGATGTGGCCAAGAACCGCAAGCATCAGGCCGAGTTGATCGAGGCCGCCGCGAAGCAAGGCGCGCACATCGTCTGCACGCAGGAGCTGTTCACCAGCCAGTACTTCTGCCAAGTCGAGGATCACCGCTTCTTCCAGCTCGCGGAGACGATCCCCGGCCCGACGACCGACCGCTACTGCAAGCTCGCGAAGAAGCACGGCATCGTGATCGTCGCGAGCCTGTTCGAGAAGCGCGCCAGCGGGCTCTACCACAACACCGCGGCCGTGATCGACGCCGACGGCTCGCTGATGGGCGTGTATCGCAAGATGCACATCCCCGACGATCCGCTGTACTTCGAGAAGTTCTACTTCACTCCCGGCGACCTCGGCTTCCGCACTTGGAACACGCGCCACGCGAAGATCGGCGTGCTGATCTGCTGGGACCAGTGGTACCCCGAAGGCGCGCGCCTCACCGCGCTGCAGGGCGCCGAGATCCTCTTCTACCCGACCGCGATCGGCTGGCACCCGAGCGAGAAGGCCGAGTACGGCAAGGCGCAGCACGAGTCGTGGGAGCTGATCCAGCGCTCGCACGCGATCGCCAACGGCTGTTATGTCGTCGCGCCCAACCGCATCGGCCACGAGCACATCCCCGGCCTCGACGGCAAGCCCGTGAACCCCGACGGCATCCAGTTCTGGGGCCAGTCGTTCATGGCGGCACCGAACGGGCAGGTGCAGTACCGCGCGAGCATCGACAAGGAAGAGGTGATCGTGCAGCCCGCGGACCTCGCCAAGGTCGAGTTCAGCCGCACGCACTGGCCCTTCCTGCGCGACCGCCGCACCGACGCCTACGACGGCATCACGCGCCGCTTCGCGACCTGACCATGGCCGCACGCAAGCCCAAGCTGCTCCCCGGCACGCCCGCGCAGCATGGCTGGACATTCCCCGCCGAGTGGGAGCGCCACAGCGGCACCTGGTTCAGCTGGCCGCGGCCGGAGGGAATCTCGTTCCCCGACAAGTACCACACGGTGCCCGCCAACCTCGCGGCGATCGTGCGCGAGATCGCGCCGCGCGAGCTGGTGCACATCAATGTGCCCAACGGCAACTACGAGCAGATCGTCGCGCGCGAGCTCGTCGCCCACGGCGTCCGACGCGCGTGGATCGGTTCGCGCATTCGCTTCCATCGCATTCCGACCAACGAAGCGTGGTGCCGCGATCACGGGCCTGCGTTCCTCGTCAAGCGCGGCCGCGGCGGCAAGCGGCGCCTCTCGATCGTCGACTGGGGTTTCAACGCCTGGGGCGGCAAGTACCCGCCGTGGGATGCGGACGACGCCGTGCCGACGCGCGTCGCCGAGCTCATGGCGGCGCGCGATCCGTCGATCGAGGGCGAGCTCGACGGCCTGTGGCTCCCGCGCCACGCGGGCGCGCCGATCGTGATGGAGGGCGGCTCCGTGGAATTCGACGGCCGCGGCACGCTGCTCACGACCGAGGCCTGCCT
>Ga0194128_10005697_pt1 | contig 17269 bp, 14 predicted proteins | sample TA2KigCa65mmetaG_FD_148650 | JGI IMG/M metagenome (GOLD analysis project Ga0194128, IMG submission 148650) | Freshwater microbial communities from Lake Tanganyika, Tanzania - TA2015037 Kigoma Deep Cast 65m | ecosystem: Environmental > Aquatic > Freshwater > Lake | place: Tanzania: Lake...
GGGATCGTGGCGTGGCGCACCCAGCCCGGAACTGCAGGCACGGTGGCTCACGGCCATCATCACGATGGGGCTCAGCAAGCGGTTCATCGAAACGGTCTGCTGGGGCCGACTGGTCGATGGCGACCCGTCGCAGCCGGCCATGGGGCTGCTCACCGCGGCGGGCAATGCCAAGCCTTCCTGGGATCAGTTCTGTTCGATCCGCAAGCGACTCAAGGAGCCGCTCGGCACTGGCTCCCACGCGCCAGCATGAGCCACGCGAGCGTTGATCGCCGCCCGGGCCGCACGGTCGCACTGCTGCTCGCGTCCTTGGCGTGCGTGGTCTTGCTGCAGTGGGGCATTTCGCAGGGTGCGTCCATGCCGGTCGGCTGGCGGGTCGATCCGTCCACCGCGTCGAAGGCTGAACTCTCGATGCTGCCTGGTGTGGGGCCATCGCTCGCACGCGCGATCATTGCTGAGCGATCAGCGCGTGGTCCGTTCCGATCGATCGATGACCTGACGCGCGTGAAGGGCATCGGTTCCGCGCGGCTGGCGGCACTCCGTCCCTGGCTGCGGATCGAGGGTGCTCCGTGACGCCCCAGTGGTCGACATCGATCCTCGCCTCGCCGATCGTCGAATCCATGGCTGCAACGATGGCGCGAGGCGGATCGCTGCACATCTCGGGCATGCAGGGTTCGAGCCCATCGGTGCTCGCTTGGGCCGCACATCAACGCAGCGGCAAGTCGATGCTCGTGCTGGTGGCGCATGTCGATGAAGCCGACGAAGTCGCCGCCGAGTGGGACTCGCTTGGCGTCCGCGCACTGGTGCTCGCACCCCTCGAGTTGGGCGCGCGCGATGCGGTGGCGCTTGCGGAGTCGATGCTCTCCCGACTGCATCTGGCGCAGTCGGTGCGCGGGGCAGAGGGCGAGCCCATCGTGGTCGTGGCCTCGATCGCTGCGGCGATGCAGGCGTTGCCGGCACCCGAGGCCCTCGACGGTGTCATTCGGACCGTGCGTGCAGGTGAGCGGGTCGGGCAGGCCGCGCTCCTGGCATGGCTCGGTCAGGCCGGGTACGCGCGCGTTGCCGTCGCCGAGCAGCCGGGCGAGTTCGCTGTGCGCGGTGGCTTGCTCGATATCTTTGGTTTCGGATGCGCGCTGCCGGTGCGGCTCGATTTCTTCGGTGACGATCTCGAACGCCTGCACGAGATCGATGTGGCGACGCAGGCCACCGATCGGTCGGTCGCTTCGGCCTCGTTCCTTGCAGCAGAGCGTGCCGCGTCATCGCTTGCCTCGGGCGTGACGATCGCGTCGATCATGCCGGCTGGGTGGGGCGCGATCCTCGTCGAACTGGGTGAACTCGCCGAGCAGGGTCGGGCGTTCGCGGATCGCATGACCGATGGCCGCGGGCTCGTGCCCTTGAACGATCTGCTTCGTGAAGTCGCCGCCAAGGCCACGGCCACGATCTCGCTTGGGGCCTTCAGCACGAGTGCCCGCGCAGAGCAGTCGATCGACTCATCGGTCGGTGCACTGGGCGTCTTCCCCGACGAGGCGGCAGCGGCGTTCGTCATGCTGGCGGAGGAGGCCCGCCACGCCAGCACCTGGCTCGTTTCCGACAACGAAGGCGAGCAGCAGCGTGCCCGCGAATTGCTCGCAGCGACCGATGGCGGGGATCGTGTGCAGCTGGCTATCGGTCATCTGCACCGAGGATTCGTCTTCGGCGACGGTCCCGGGCGGCTGGTGCTGGTGCCGCAGTCGGAACTGATGCATCGCTTCGGCGCACGGCGACGCGGATCGCGGCCGAGCATGCCCACGCGCACGCGCGAGGCATTTTTGCACCTGGAGCCTGGCGATTACGTGGTCCACCGCGATCATGGGATCGCCCGCTACGAGGGCTTGGCCCCGCTCAAGGATGGTCGTCGTGACGGCGGCGATGTCGAGTTCCTCGCGCTGCACTTCGATGGTGGCTCGGTGCTGCACGTGCCGATCAGCAAGGTCGCGCTCGTGCAGAAGTACCTCGGGGCCGGTGCGCGCAAGCCGCCGCTCTCGGCCATCGGCGGCAAGCGCTGGAAGAGCCAGGTTGCCGATGCGCAGGATTCGGTCAGGGATCTCGCCGCAGAGATGCTGCGCGTGCAGGCCGTGCGCGATGCCACGCCCGGGATCGCCTTCCCGGCTGACAGCGACTGGCAGCGCGAGTTCGAATCGGAGTTCCCGTGGGAGGAGACCGAGGACCAGCTCAGCGCGATCGAAGCCACCAAGCGCGACATGCAGCGGGCTCGGCCGATGGATCGCCTCGTCTGCGGCGATGTTGGCTTCGGCAAGACTGAGGTCGCGATCCGTGCGGCGTTCAAGGCGGTCGACGCGGGCAGGCAGGTCGCGGTGCTCGTCCCCACGACGGTGCTCAGCGAGCAGCACGAGCGCACGTTCCGCGACCGCTTCCGTGCGTATCCGTTCCGCATCGAGAGCCTCAGTCGCTTCAAGACCGATGCCGAGGCACGCGCGATCCTTGCGGCAGTGAAGGCAGGCGAGGTCGACATCGTCATCGGGACGCACCGGCTGCTCTCGAAGGATGTGGCGTTCCGGGACCTCGGGCTGGTCGTCGTCGACGAGGAGCAGCGGTTCGGCGTGGAGCACAAGCAGCGCCTGCTCGAGTTCCGCCTGACGGCCGATGTGCTGACGCTGAGTGCCACCCCGATTCCTCGCACGCTCCACATGGCCATGCTCGGCCTGCGTGACATCAGCAGCCTGACCACGCCGCCGCCTGATCGGCGTGCGATCGTCACCGAGGTGATGCCTCTCAGCGAGAAGCGACTGGGTCTGGCGATCACGCGTGAGCTTGCGCGCGGCGGCCAGGTCTTCTGGGTTCACAACCGCATCCACGACATGGCCGATGCGCTCGAGCAGGTGCAGCGCATTGCACCGCAGGCCCGCGTCGTGGTCGGCCACGGCCAGATGGCATCGCACGACCTTGAGGAGGTCATGGTGACCTTCATGCGCCGTCAGGCGGACATCCTGCTGTCCACCACGATCATCGAAAGTGGCATCGACATCCCCACCGCGAACACGATGATCATCGATGATGCGGGGAACTTCGGGCTGTCGGAACTGCACCAGCTCCGTGGGCGTGTCGGGCGCTCGCGGCATCGCGCCTACTGCTATTTGCTGCTGCCAAGGGATCGTCCACCGACGCCCGAGGCCATGAAGCGGCTCAATGCGCTCGAGGAACACAGCATGCTCGGTGCGGGATTCCGCATCGCGGTGCGTGATCTTGAGATGCGTGGCGCCGGCAACCTGCTCGGTGCGGAGCAGTCAGGACACATCACGGCCGTGGGCTACGAGATGTACTGCGACATGCTCGAGCGCACCGTGGGCGATCTCAAGCAGGCTCCGCGCGTGGAGACGCTCGACACGATCGTCGAGATCGGACTGCATGGGCACCTGCCGAAGGCGTGGATTCCCAGCGATCGCCGCCGCATGGAGGCCTACCGCCGCATCAGTGGGGCGCGTTCGATGGCCGAGCTCGAGGCCGTCGGCCAGGATCTGGCCGGTGCGTACGGCGAGGCACCCCCGGTGGCGGCCACATGCCTTCGCTTTGCCCAGGTCAGGCTGGCAGCGGCGCTGCAGGGGATCCGCAGCATCATCGTGCGCGAGCCCGATGTGGTCTTCCGCTCGTCGCGGCCGCGTGAGCTGATGGTGTCCATGCACGGCGTGCAGGGCACGGTGAAGGCGATCGGTTCGCCCGACGCAGCCGGTGTCCAGGATGTCTATTGGCGGCCGCCCAAGCCATTCCTTGAGCCGGATTCCCTTGCAACAGTGCTCATCCGACGGCTGGCATCGGCAGTCGGTGGAGTCGGCAGCGGATCCCGGGCCTCTGCGTAAGGCTGATGGGCTCGACTCAGGGACTCAGCCGGCGGCGCGGGCTCCGCAGTAGTTCACCTCGAGGTAGCGGGCGACATAGTCAAGGATGCTGCTGGCCTCGGGGATCTCGGGGTTGGTCGTTTGGCCGCTTGGCTCAAAGTGCATGCCGCGAAAGCGGTCGCACGCATCACGGACCGTCAGCCCGTGCTGCAGTGCCAGGCTGAACGCGCGGCAGAAGCCCTGCACCAGTCCGGAGAGTGTCGAGCCTTCCTTGCTCATCTTGATGAAGACCTCGCCCGGACGGCCATCCTCGAAGAGGCCGACCGTGAGGTAGCCCTCGAAGTGGTTGATCGAGAACTTGTGGGTGACCGACTTGCGGGTCGACGGAAGGCTTTCGCGACGATTGATGATGGCCGTCATGGCATTGCTCCCAGAGTCTTGAGCCGAGCGCCGCAGGCGTCGGCTGCAGGGGTGGACCGGCGTCCTGCCGGTGCACCATGCTGCACCTCGCGGTCATCGACTTCCGGGGGGGCCGGGCTGCACAAATCCCCGACGGTCGTCTGCTAGCGTTTGAGCATGGTCAAGCTGCAACGAGCATGGTCGGATTCGACACGAACCGAAAGCGAACATCGTGTGCTTGGCACGATCGGTGCCACCGGCATGATCGTCGCGGCGATGGTCGGCAGCGGCATCTTCGCCTTGACGGGCCAGTTCGGGGCCTCGGTTGGATCGCCGAGCGGGGTGCTCGCACCGTGGATCATCGGGGGCGTGCTTGCCGTGTGCGGGGGATTGTCGCTGGCCGAGCTCGCTTCGATGCTGCCGTGCTCAGGAGCAAGCATCGAGGGGGCTCGTCGCGCCTTTGGGCCGACCATCGGCTACCTCGCCGCCACGGTCACCATCCTGGCTGGTTACTTCCTTTCCACGGCGGTCGTCGCACTCTTCCTTGCCGAGTACATCGACAGGTTGATCGCCGCCGATCTGCCCGATGCGGTGTTTGCGGCCGGCGCCATCCTGCTTGCGCTGGTGTCCCAGCTGCCCGGGCTTCGTCTGGGCTTTGCTTTCAACACCGTCCTCGCCGTGGTCAAGGTCGCCGTCATTTCGGCCTTCGTGATCGGTGGGCTGTCCGTTGAGGTCACCGATCGGCTCGTCGCCGCCCCCACGGGCGACGCACCTTCGCTCGCGTCGCCGCAGGTGGCGTCGGCTGTGCTCCTGGTCAGTTTCGCCTATCTGGGTTGGTCGACCGGCGCCGACATCGCGGGGGACCTCCGCGATCCGGGGCGCACGCTTCCGCGAGCCATGATCGCCGCAATCGTGGTGGTCGGCCTGCTTTATCTGGGGGTGAATCTCGCCTACCTCAGGGTGATCGATCCTGGCGCTATGGTCGAGGCCGATGGATCCGGCATGCGGGCGATCGGCTCAGTGGCGGCTGGGCTCCTGTTCGGCCCCGCCGTTGGCTCGGCAATGACGGCTGCCATCGCGCTCCTGCTCCTGTCCACGGTCGTGTCCGGGGTCATCACCGGAGCACGGATCCTGGAATCGATGGCTCGGGCGGGTGAGATCCCGGCATGGCTCGGTCAGCGTCGCTCCGACGGCGTGCCGCAGCGTGCGCTGTTCGCCGTGGCGGCGTTCGCGTTGGCGTGCTTGGCCATCGGCTCGCTCGGTGAGCTGCTTGAGTTGCTGACGGTGCTTGTGAACGTTTTCAGTGCACTGACGGTGGCGGCGCTGTTCGTGCTGCGCCGGACGATGCCTGATGCCCCGCGACCCTTCAGGGTGCCGCTCTATCCGTGGGTGCCTGCGATCTATCTGGCGCTTGCCGGCTGGACGGTCCTGTCGAGCATCATGACAGGAGGCGCACGTGCCGCATGGGCTTCGTGCGCCTCCGTGATCATCTTGCTCGCGCTGCGCCCGCTGTTTCGATGGCTCCCAGCACGCGCAGGGTGACTGCCGCGTCGACCCTCAGGGGCCGACCCATGCACTCACTCAGCGTCGGCCTTCTTACCCTTCTTGGCCTTCTTGGCCTTCGGGGCCTCGCCCTCGGCAGCGGCTTCCTCGGCGACCGGAGCCGGAGCTTCCTCGGTGGTCTCGGGCTTGCGGTCGATCTCGAGGACTCGGTCGCTCTTGACCATGACATCGATGTCGGTCTTGAGATCGCGGTCGAACTGAATGGTCACCGAGCCCGAACCGACGCGGCGGAACGGCTGGCTGAGTCGCACGGCGCGAGTATCGACGCCGAAGCCCATCTTGATGAGTTCGTCGCTGATGTCGCGCTGCGTGACCGCGCCATAGAGCTGGCCTTGGTCATTGGTGGAGCGGATGAGCGTGACGGTGACGCCGGTCAGTCGCTCGATGAGGGCTGAGCGCTCGGCGCGCTGCTTGGCCACTTCGGCCTCGGCGCGTGCACGGGCTTCCTTCAGCGATTCGATCTTTTCCTGCGTGGGGTGCTCGGCCAGCAGCATCGGCAGGAGGTAGTTGCGCGCAAAGCCTTGGCGCACGCGAACCACCTCGCCAACCAGGCCGAGGTTCTCGACGGTGTCGAGCAGCAGCAATTCGATGTGGGATGCCATGGGTCGTTGTCCTTTCGTGAACGAGAGTTAGGAGCCCGCCCAGCCCCAGCGTGAGTGTGCAGACGATGCACAGGCGGAGAAATGAGATGTGAGTCGCGCAGTATGGCATGGCAGGCGCGCGGCAGCAAGCCTGCGGTAGCCCTTCGCGGGGGCGTGCCAGCCCAATGCGCGGGTCGGAAGCGTCCGAGCCGCCATCTACGGGGAATAACACGGGGTGGACCAAGTGCTCCGACGCACATGGGCCACCCCGAGTGTCTTGGGGCGAAGTTTGGAGTCACGCACGCTGCGCTCACGCGCTGTCAATCTTGATGACGGCGCGCGCCGGCGATGGACAGGATCAGAACGGAATGTCGTCGCTCGGGAGTGGCACGTGTTCGCCGCCGCCGCTGCCACCACCGCCTGCCGTTCCACGACCGGCGCGCGCGAAGCCGCCGCCACCACCACCGCCGGTGCCGGAGCCCTCGCCGCGGCTGCCGACGAACTGGAAGTTCTCGATCACCACGCGGAGCTTGGAGCGCTTCTCGCCTTCCTTGCTCTCCCACTGATCGAGCTTGAGGCGGCCTTCGATGAAGATCGGGCTGCCCTTGGTGAGGTACTGCTTGAGCACCTCGGCAGTGCGGCCCCACGCTTCGCAATCGACGAAGGTGACCTCTTCACGCTCTTCATTGTCCTTGGTGCGGAAGCGGCGGTTGACGGCGAGGCCGAGCTCGGCCACGGCCTGGTTGCCGGCGACATGCTTGAGCTCGGGGTCACGGGTGAGGTTGCCGAGCAGGATGACCTTGTTGAATGATGCCATGTGGTGTTTCTCCTTGGATGAACGGGCATCCTAGTCAGCCGTGACGCCACCCCCACGAAACAGCGGGAATTTCGGTGGATCGCCATGAAAAAGGGCCGCGCCCGGAGGCACGGCCCTGATTGATCGATGTGGTGCTGGGAGGCCGGTCCCGGACGGCCGCACGCAGGCGCGACCGCTCGGAAGCCGTGACTCACTCCGCCGCGGGGGCCGGAGCCGCCATGGCTTCGCCCGCTTCATCGCCCTCGGAGCGGCGGAGCTTCATCTCCATGGCAAGCTTGGCCTGGCCTTCGGCATCGTTCATCTGCTCGGGGGTCAGGTGGTCGGCGCGCGTCACGAGCGAACGCAGCATGCGCTCGTTCAGGTTGCAGTCACGCTCGATCTCCTTGAGCATGGCGGTGGGCGCGTTGAAGTACGCGAGGATGTACAGGCCGCGCTTGTTGCCGGCGATGTCGTAGGCGAGGCGGCGCTCGTCCCACTTGGTGATGCTGCAAATGGCGGCGCCACGGGCCGTGAGCATCTGCTTCACGGATTCGACGGTGCCCTGCAGGTCGGCGACGGCGGACTGCGGGAAGAGGAACATGCCCTCGTACTGGGCGGTGCGGGTCTCGGTCATGGTGAATACCTCGTAGTGGTTGGGGTTCTGATGCGTCGTCACGATGACGGCGCGCTGTCGGTCTGTGGCCCTGCACCGTGCGGACCGGGAGTTGGTGCAGGCACCTTGGTGTTGAACGCGTTCATCGCGGCGGCGGCGCCGCGATCGAGCCAGGCCAGGACGGCCTCGGAGGCGGAAGCGATGGATGCGTCGACGGAAGGACGTTCCTCGTCGGTGAAGCGCCCGAGCACATGCGCGACTTGGGACATGCGCTCGCTTGGCTTTCCGATGCCCACACGCAGGCGAGCCCAGTTTCCGCTGGACAGCTTGAGTGCGATGTCGGCCAGCCCGTTGTGCCCGCCGCTGCCGCCGTCCTGGCGCAGGCGGATGTGGCCAACGGGCAGGGCAAGGTCGTCGGCAACGACCAGGAGGTCGCGCGCGGCGTCGAGCTTGTGGAACCGCATGGCTTGCGCCACGGGGTCGCCCGAGAGGTTCATGAAGGTCATTGGCTTCATGAACAGCACCTTGTCCGGCCTGCCGTCGACACGGAGCTCGGCTTCCCAGCAGATCGCGCCGAAGCGCTCCCGCCCCGCGTCCCGCGCATGGCGCTTGACGAGGGCATCGACCACCTCGAACCCGGCGTTGTGCCGGGTGCCGCGGTAGTCGTTGCCTGGGTTGCCGAGTCCGACGACAAGCTTCATGATCCTTCAGTCGATGGATGGGCTCACTTCTTCGGCGCAGCGGCCTTCGCTGCGTCGCCTTCGCCATCCTTCTTCGCTTCGGCCGCGGGGGCTGCAGCGTCGGCGGCGGGCGCTGCGGCTTCTCCAGCCTTCTCCTCGGCGATGATGATCACGCGGGCCACGGGGGCGTGCGCGTCGATCGCAAGGCTGATGCCTGCCGGCAGCTTCAGGTCGCCCGCGCTGAGCATCTCGCCTGCCATGGCAGACAGGTCGGCACGCACGGACTCAGGAATGTCGCGCACCTTGCAGTTGATCGCGAGCTCGGCCATGTCGTGGGTGAGCACGGCGCCGGGCTTCTTGGACGCCGCGCACTCGCCGAAGAATTCGATGCGCACGTTCACGCGCACGATCTCATCGAGGTTCACGCGGGCGAGGTCGACGTGGATCACGTCGTCGCCGAGGTATCCGAACTGCAGCTCCTTGACCAGGCAGGTCTGGCTGGCGCCGCCGAGCGCCACGGTGATGACGTGGCTGCCGTGGTGCAGGTGACCCAGCAATTCCTTGGCGTTGACCGCCGCGGACACGGGCTTCTCGCCGTGGCCGTAGATCACGACCGGGAGCAGGCCCTGCGCGCGAAGGCGACGGGTGTAACGGGTGCCAAGCCGCTCACGCAGGGTGGCGGCGACGGTGGGGGTGGTGGATGCCATGTGTTGTGGACTCCTGTGTTGGTTCGGGGTGACTGAGGACTCAGCGCTTGGCCCCGAGGCCGTGCTTGAAGAGCGCGCTGATGGACTGGTCGTTGTGGATGCGTCGGATGGCTTCGCCCAACAGCGGAGCGACCGACAGCATGGTGAATTTGTGGGCGATGGGTTCGAATCGCGGGCCGTTGGGGATCGTGTCGCAGCCGACGACGCCATCGACCAGCGGCTCGCTGAGCCTCTGCGTGGCAAGGCCCACGAGCAGCGGGTGGGTGCATGCGGCGTAGACGGCCCTCGCACCGTGCTCACGCACGACTTTCGCCGCTTCGCAGATGGTGCCGGCTGTCGAGATCATGTCGTCGAACATCAGCACCGTGCGCCCCTCGACATCGCCGATCAGGTTCTTCACGGTGACCGCTGAGCCCGAGGTGCGGCGCTTGTCGATGATCGCCAGGTCGGCGTGCAGCAGGTTGGCGTACATGTTCGCCACCTTCACATTGCCCACATCGGGGCTGACCACGCAGATCTCGCCGAGGGACGGCTTGAGCCGGAGGAAGTGGTCCGCGATCACCGGCGAGGCGCTCAGGTGATCCACCGGCAGGTCGAAGAAGCCCTGGATCTGTGCGGCATGGAGGTCCATGCACAGCACTCGATCGGCGCCGGCCTTGGTGATCAGGTTGGCCACGAGCTTGGCGGTGATCGGCACGCGCCCCTCGTCCTTGCGGTCCTGGCGCGCGTAGCCGAAGTAAGGGATCACGGCCGTGATGCGCTTGGCGCTCGCCCGACGCAGGCAATCGATGAAGATCAGGAGCTCCATCACGCTGCTGTTCACGGGCTCGCAGGTGGAGATCACCACGAAGATGTCGCGGCCGCGCACATCCTCCTCCAGCTTCACGATGAGTTCGCCGTCGGGGAACACGATCGTGGTCGCCTGGCCCAGTGGAAGTTCGAGGTGGGCGCACATCGATTGGGCCAGCGCACGCCCTGTGCTGCCGGCGAAGATCTTCAGTCCATCGCGTTCAGTCGTGCTCATGGATGGGCTCCTGCGGTCATGCGGGATTCGAGGATGGCGCTGACTTCAGCCAGTTGCGCCGGAGTGTTCACACTGAGGACGTCGGAGGCGGGCACGGCATCGACCACGGCGACGGTGCGCCCCTCGTCTCGGAGCAATCCGAAGGTGTCGGTGATGTAGTACTCGCCGTTGGCGTTCTTGTTGTCGACCCGCGCAAGCGAACGGAAGAGATCGCCCGCCGTGAAGCAGTAGTAGCTCGGGTTCACCTCGCGGATCGCCAGCTGGGCCGGGGTGGCATCCTTCTGCTCGACGATGCGCAGGAAGCGACCGCTCGCGTCACGCTCGATGCGACCGTACCCGGTGGGTTCTTCGATGACGCTCGTGGCGAGCGTGGCCGACGCGTGGGCGGATTGATGCGCGCCCAGCAAAGCACGCAGCGTGGAGGCCCGGATGAGCGGTCCATCACCGCAGAGCACGAGCAATTCGCGTGTGGGCTCGCCAGAAAGCAGCGGCCGGGACTGGTCGACGGCGTGCCCCGTGCCCAACTGCGGCGATTGCACCACGAACTCGATGTCCTGCTGGCCGGCGAAGTGCGCACGCACGACCTCGGCACCGTGGCCGACCACGAGCACGATCCGTCCGACACCGGCCTCGCGGCACGCGAGCACGACCCACTCGACGAGTGGCCGACCGAAGGCCGGATGCATGACCTTCGGAAGGTCGCTGTTCATGCGCGTGCCCTTGCCTGCGGCAAGGATGACAGCGGCGGGGGCGTTCGGAGTCGTGGTCATGGCGCGTTCCCTTCGGGTCCGGCCATCAGGAGTTGGGGGAGTAACTGGCCCGCCTAGATTTGAACTAGGACAAGGAGAATCAAAATCTCCTGTGCTACCGTTACACCACGGGCCAATGGGCCTGGATCAGGCCGACCTGATGGTAGGAGCGAGTCGAGTCAGGGGCGATGCCCTGCGCGTGCAACGAGCGAACTGCTGACGCGGCAGGCACCAAGGCCGATCCGCGGCATCCTCAAGGCTGGAGTTCCGCAAGCCGCGTTGGAACCCCATGTGGCGCCAGAACCTGATCGGTTGCTGTCACCAACGGCCCTCGAATGAGGAGGGGAGATGCTAGCGAGGTGGTCGGGTCAGGGGAAGCCCGTCCGGGTGCATGCGTCATCTGAGCCGTCTTCGCGAGCCTGCGTCGAGGGCCATGGGCCAACGGCTGGTTGAGTTCCAATAAAAACCTACTGAGGTCGTCATAGATGCGTTTCTCCCGGGACTCTCGCTCGCAAGCGCCCCCTCCCGTCGCTCGCGGGGCCTGGGTTGGCGAGAGTCGGGTCAACCGACGGTGCACGGTGGCGGTTCTACGATCGACTTCATGCTGCGTATCACGAATCCAGCGACGGGTGATCTGGTCGGCGAACTCGAACCAACCTCGCTCGAGGGAATCGGCCTGATGGTGCACAGGGCGCGCCAGGCGCAGCGCAGTTGGGCCGCCATCCCGCTGGAGGAGCGCGCGCGACTCGTGGCGAGTGCCGGGCCGGCGATGAAGGAGCGCAGCGGCGCGATCGGGGAACTCATCACCCGCGAGATGGGCAAACCCATCGCCGAAGCCAAGGGGGAGGCGAACTACGCAGCGGGCGGACTCGAGGAAGCGTGCACCGAGATCGTCGCAGCGCTTCGTCCGGAGTCGCTCGAGGACGAGCGCACCGTGACGACGATGCTCTATGCGCCGCTCGGCGTCGCGGTCTGCATCACGCCGTGGAACTTCCCGGTGCTCATGTGCAGTGACACGGTGGTGCCCGCGCTGATTGCGGGCAACACCGTCATCCTCAAGCCGAGCGAGCTCAGCACGCTGTGTGCGCTTGAGTGGGCGAAGTGCCTGATGGCCGTGCTGCCGCCCGATGTGCTGCAGGTCGCCATCGGTGACGAGGTGCAGGGCAAGGCGCTCGTGGCGGCACCGATCGACCTGATCGCGTTCACGGGAAGTCGCTCGGCGGGTCGGCACATCATGCAGGCCGCTGCGGGGGGGCTGAAGCGTCTGATCCTCGAACTCGGCGGCAAGGATCCGCTGGTCGTCCTTCCTGATGCGGATGTCGATGCGGCTGCTGCGTTTGCGGCCCGCAACAGTTTCCGCAACGCGGGACAGGTCTGCGTGAGCACTGAGCGCATCTATGTCCACGAATCGATCGCGTCAGCCTTCACGAAGGCCGTGATCGACCGTGCGCAACAACTCGTGGTGGGCGATGGCATGCAGGCCGGAACGCAGATCGGCCCGATGGTCAACGCACGCCAGAAGGAACATGTGCTGGCGCAGGTCTCGCTCGCCAAGGCGACCGGCGCGACGGTCGAGTGCGGCGGTGACGACGGCGGAAACTTCGTCAAGCCCGTCGTGCTCACCGGCGTCACCCACGAGATGCCGATCATGCAGGAAGAGACCTTCGGTCCGGTGGCGTGCATCATGACCTACCGCGAGGTGGACGAGGCCGTGCGCCTGGCGAATGATTCACCCTACGGACTCGGGGGCGCGGTCTTTGGTCGCGACGAGGAGCGCGCCCGCGAGGTGGCCGAACGGCTGCACATCGGCATGGTTGGCGTGAATCAGGGCTGCGGCGGCGCGAGCGGCTCGCCGTGGGTGGGCGCGCGCCAATCCGGCTACGGCCATCACAGCGGCACGAGCGGCCACCGACAGTTCGCACAAGTTCGCGTGATCAGCCGGCCCAAGCCCAAGCCCGCCGCAGCGGTCTGAGGTGAACGCCCCGACGCCAAAGCCCGCGTCGGTGAGTCGGGGCGGTTGCCCGGACCCCGGACCTGCCGATCGCAGCCGATGTGCGGAACGATGCTGGCGCGCCGCGGCACCGTGCGCGAAGATGCGCTGGTGACCCGCGAGCGACCGAAAGCCGATCTCACGCCGCAGATGCTGCTGTCGGCCTATGCGCAGGGCGCGTTCCCGATGGCCGATCCGGAGACCGGTCGTGTGGACTACTTCACGTGCACTCCGCGCGCGATCTTCGAACCCCAGGCGTGGCAGCCGAGCGAGCGTCTGGCGCGCACGGCCAGGAACGGGCCCTTCGGGATTCGCGTCGACTCGGCGTTCGATGCCGTGGTCGCCGCGTGCGCGACCGACCGGTCGAAGGAGAATCGCAGCTGGATCGGCGAGGAGATCCGCGCAGCCTTCCACGAGTTGCACAGACTCGGCATCGCTCATTCGGTCGAGGCGTGGGTGGGCGACCGGCTCGCGGGCGGCCTGTACGGCGTGGTGCTCGGGGGTGCGTTCTTCGGCGAGAGCATGTTCACCGTGCGCGAGCCCTGGGCGCGCGACGCGAGCAAGGTGGCCTTCTGCGCACTGATGAGGCGGCTTGGCCGCAGGAAGTTCATGCTCGTCGATTCGCAGTACGCCAATCCGCACGTCCTTGCGCTGGGCGCGGTCGAGATCCCGTTCGACCGCTACCTCGAGCGGCTGCACGCTGCGATCGCACTCGATGTCGACTTCGACTAAGCAGCTTGCCGGCCGATGGGCATCGGCAGGGCGTCGGCCACGTCGCTGTGCAGGTCCCGGCGGATCAGACGTTGAACAGGAAGTGGCAGACGTCGCCATCCTTCATGACGTATGACTTTCCCTCGGCGCGCATGCGGCCGGCCTCGCGGATGGACTTCTCGTTCTTCAGTTCCTCGAGATCCTTCACCGTATAGACCTCGGCCCGGATGAAGCCGCGCTCGAAGTCGGTGTGGATCACGCCCGCCGCCTGCGGGGCAGTGAAGCCTCGTTGGACCGTCCACGCGCGGACTTCCTTCTCGCCGGCGGTGAAGTAGCTTTGGAGGCCCAGCAAGTCGTAGGCCGCGCGTGCCACATTGGCCAGGGCTGGCTCGGCCATACCAAGCCCTGCGAGCATCTCCTTCTTGTCGACCTCCGGGAGTTCGGCGAGTTCGCTCTCGATCTTCGCGCAGACGACGACTACCGAGCCGCCGTTCTCCTTGGCGTAGGCGCGGACCTTCTGCACGAGCGGACCGTTGCCCTGGGGATCGCTCTCGTCGACGTTGGCCACGAAGAGCACGCGCTTGGCCGTGATCATGCCGAGCGAGCGCAGCATGCCGGTCTCCTCGGCGGTGGGATCGAGGCTGCGGATCGGACGCCCGTCGTCCAGGCACGCGCGGCAGCGGTCGAGGAGCTCGACCTTGGCGATCGCCTCCTTGTCGCCGCTCTTGGCCGTGCGGCGGGCCTTCTCGAGCATGCCGTCGATGGACTGAAGGTCCGCCAGCATGAGCTCGGTCTCGATCGTGCCGATGTCACGGACCGGGTCGACCCCGCCGTCCACGTGGAGTACATCACCGTCCTCGAAGCAGCGGACCACGTGCAGGATCGCGTCGACCTCGCGGATGTGGCTGAGGAACTTGTTGCCCAGGCCGGCGCCTTCGCTCGCACCCTTCACGATGCCGGCGATGTCGACCAGCCGCATGGCTGCCGGGATGACCTTCTGGGTCTTGATGAAGCCGCAGATCACCTCAAGCCGGTGATCCGGAATGCTGACCACGCCCACGTTGGGCTCGATCGTGCAGAAGGGGTAGTTCGCGGCCTCGATCCCTGCCGCCGTGAGGGCGTTGAAGAGGGTGCTCTTGCCGACGTTGGGGAGTCCGACGATGCCGCATTCCATGGTGGGTGCCCTTTGGGGAAAGCGGCGAATGGTAGCGATTCCCGTTGAACGGCCCGGCGAGCGGCTCGTACACTCCGCGCGTCGGTCGCACGGCAAGGAGGCCAGCGAGAGATGGCGATGCTCCAATCAGGCCAGTTCGGCATGTTCCAGCGCAGGCTGGTGCTGTTGTCGATCGCACTGCTCGTGGTCTTCGTGGGTCTCTTGGCGCAGCTCTGGCGCCTGTCGGTTGTCGAGCACGCTCAACGACTCGAGCGCGCGATGGGCCGCGTCAAGCAGAATGAGTTCCTGCCCACGCTGCGCGGCACGATCGTGGATCGGCACGGCAGGGTGCTCGCCGAGGACGCAGCGAGCTACGACGTGGCGCTGCACTGGAGCGCGATCAACGGCGACTGGGCCGTGCAGCAGGCCACGGCGGAAGCGGTCAAGGCAGCCGGTGGCCGTCGTGCCTGGCTCAGGCTTGCGCTCGAGGAACGCGATCGCCGCAAGCAGGCGTCGCTCGCCGCATGGAAGGCAGTGTGGGCAGACGTGCTCAGCGCCATCGTCACTGTCGGTGGCATGCCTGCCGTCGAGCGTGACGAGGCGATCGTGGCCGTCAAGGATCGCGTCAACCTGATCCAGAAGCAGAAGGACGAGCGTGATCTGGCTCGGCGCGTCGATCTCTACGGCGAGGAGGGTCTCGAAGGCTTCCGCAGCGAGACCGTGCAGGAGAAGACGCAGTACCACGCGGTGCTTCGCGGCGTGGACGATGCCACCGCGTTCGCCTTCGGTAAGCTCGCCGATCGTGCGCCGGGTGCAATCACCGTGCTCGACAGCCGCGTGCGGCGGCGCCCGCATGCCGAAGCGATCGTGGAACTTCCATGCGATGGCCTGCCGATGGACATGCGTCGCAACGATCCGCTCCGCGTCACCGTGAACGACGTTGGATCGCGCATCGTTGGCGTGACCCGGTCGCAGGCGCTGGCCGATGATGCGCAGCGCCGGCCGCTCTATCGCGTGCGCGATGGCGAACTCATCGTCGACCTTGGTGGCTACGAGCCCGGCCCCGACGTCGCCGGCGCCACAGGCATCGAGCGCACGCAGGATGATCGGCTGCGCGGCAAGCGCGGCCGCGTGCGCACGCCCATCGGTACCACGGAGCCCATCCGCGAGGAGCCCGTACCCGGCGATCGTGTGAAGCTCTCGATCGATGCGGCGCTGCAGGCGCGCGTCGAGGCGATCCTCGAGCCCGCCTTCGGGCTCACCGTGGTGCAGGGGTTCCATTCCGCGCCGGACCAGCCGTTCGGTACGCCACTGGCCGCTGCAGCCGTGGCCATCGATGTCGACACGGGCGAGATCCTTGCCATGGCAAGCTGGCCAGACCTTGATGACCACGATCGCCTCACGCCGCGGCAGCGGCTCGCGCTCACGCCGTGGATGGATCGCGCGATCGGGGCGTCGTTCGAGCCCGGCAGCGTGATGAAGCCGGTGGTCGTCGCCTGCGCGGCGGCTGGTGACCTGGCCACGCCGGCAACGGTCATCGACTGCACCGGTCACTTCTTCCCGGGCGTGCACGGCCATGCACGATGCTGGATCTACCGGCCTGGCAACACCCCCAATCACCACGGGCCGCTCGGTCCGGCCGAGGCGATCGCGCGCAGCTGCAACATGTACTTCTACACGCTGGCCGACCGCCTCGGTCCACGCGATCTGTTGGAGGGGTACACCTCGTGGGGCTTCGGTCGCACGCTCGGCATCGGCCTTGACTACGAGCGGCTGTCAGAGTCCGGTGGCGTGCAGCGGATCGGCGAGTCTGCCGGGTCGATTCGACAGCGCGACCTGATGCAGATCGAGGCCTTGAAGGATCGGCAGACGACGATCTCGCTCGGCATCGGCCAGGGTGACATGCGTGTCACGCCGCTGCAGGTCGCGAACGCCTACGCCACGCTCGCGCGCGACGGCGTCTCGATCCGGCCAAGCGTGCTGCGCGGCGGTGCTGGATCGCGCGTCGATCTTGGCGTGCCCGATGCCATGATGGCCACGATCAAGGACGGCCTGCGGCTCTCGGTCGATGCGGAGTACGGCACGCTGCATCATGTCGGCCCGAGGGATCAGCGGTCACCGATCTTCGATCTTCCGGGCATCCGAGTCTGGGGCAAGTCCGGCACCGCTGAAACGAGCCCGCTGGTCATCACCAATGCTGACGGCACCAAGGAGGTCGTCACGTCCAAGGATCACGCGTGGGCCGCTGGCTTCGCCGGCGCGCGCGCCGATGGTCGGCCGCGCATCGCGTTCTGCACGTTCGTGGATCACGGTGGCGGAGGCGGCAAGTCGGCGGGCCCGATCGCTGCCGCGCTCGTGCGGGCATGCGCCGACGAGGGCTACCTCGGCGACGCGCTTCGATCGCGATCGGTCGTCCAGTTCCCCGATGCGTCGATGCCGCCAGACCAGCTCCAGACGCTTGGCGAGGCGCGCT
>Ga0194128_10005701_pt1 | contig 17259 bp, 11 predicted proteins | sample TA2KigCa65mmetaG_FD_148650 | JGI IMG/M metagenome (GOLD analysis project Ga0194128, IMG submission 148650) | Freshwater microbial communities from Lake Tanganyika, Tanzania - TA2015037 Kigoma Deep Cast 65m | ecosystem: Environmental > Aquatic > Freshwater > Lake | place: Tanzania: Lake...
GCTCGATGTGCCAGATGCGCTTGAGGAACTCTGACCCTCCCCCGTCCGCCTCACTGTGCAGCCGCGCCCGCGTCCACGTAGATCCGTCGCCGGTTCAAGCGGGTGAGAAGACGCCAGCGAAGACTGTCTCGTCCGAAGGTCTCGGAAGGACAAACTCCGTCATGGGAAATCGTCCCCTCACGGTGCTCAGATCCGAAAAGGGTTGGCCCAGATGATTCCCGGTTTCCAGGGTGTATTCCTCCCCTTCACGACCCGGCCAACTAAGTACGTTTTTCGCAGCAACTGTTCACGGGTGCGGGGGTCGTTCTGGGGGCCCCGGCGATTTTGCGCGGGCAAAATTTGAATTCGAAATTGGGGATCGCGATTATTGGGTCGGGAGGACGCGGAGGGGCGAATTTGAGTGAAGTGGCGAAGTCGGAGAATATCGTGGCGTTGTGTGACGTGAACGCGAACAACTTGAACGCCGCAGGGCAGCGGTTTCCGATGGCGCGGAAGCATGTGGATTTTCGGAAGATGTTCGATGATGCGAAGGGGTTTGATGCGGTGGTGGTGAGCACGTGCGAGCATACGCACGCGTTTGCGACGATGCTGGCGTTGAAGGCCGGCAAGCATGTGTATTGTGAGAAGCCTTTGACTCATGGGACTTGGGAGGCGCGGATGATTCGGGAGGAGGCGGCGCGGGCGAAGGTGGCGACGCAGATGGGGATTCAGATTCATGCGACGGAGAACTATCGGCGGGTGGTGGAGATCATCCAGAGCGGGGCGATTGGGCCGGTGAAGGAAACGCATGTGTGGGTGGGCCGGGCGTGGGGCTGGCAGAGCCCGGACGATGCGAAGCGGAATAATGACATCGTGCATGTGCTGGATCGGCCAAAGGAATCGCAGCCGGTCCCCGCGGGGTTGGATTGGGATTTGTGGCTGGGACCGGCGCCGGCGCGGCCATTTAATTGCCATTTAATTCGGTCTATTTTCCGGGGCCGAAGTGGTATCGGTGGTGGGATTTTGGGAATGGGACGATGAGTGATTTGGGGAGTCATTGGAATGATTTGCCGTTTTGGGCTTTGAAGTTGAAGGAGCCGTTGACGATTGAGGCGAGCGGGCCGCCGCCGCATCCGGAGATCGCGCCGGCGTCGATGAGCGCGACCTACGAATATGGGGCGCGCGGAGATATGCCGGCGGTGAAGGTGGTATGGCATCAAGGCGACAGCAAGCCGGAGATTTGGAAAACGGGCGGGATTCCGAAGTGGGAGAGCGGCGTTTTGTTTACGGGTTCGAAGGGAATGTTACTGGCGGATTATGCCAAATACATTTTGTTGCCGGAGGAGAAGTTTGCGGGTTATCAGCGGCCGGCGGAAACGATTCCGCGGGTAAAAAGTCATCACGATGAGTGGATCGAGTGCTGCAAGTCGGGGAAATCGCCGAGCGCGAATTTTGAGTATTCGGGCTGGCTGACGGAGGCGAATCATTTAGGGAATGTGGCGTTTCGAGTGGGGAAGAAGCTGGAGTGGGATGCGGTGGCGTTGAAGGCCAGGAATGCGCCGGAGGCGGATCGGTTTATTCGACGGGCCTACCGGGAAGGGTGGAATCTTTAACGTATGCGCGTGGACGCGGCATGAAGGTTTTCAAACGGGGTCGCGAGTGCGAGGCTCAGGGGGCTGTTGAACCGCGAACGATGACGGCAGGCTCGAGAGCGATGCGCTGGCGCGCGGCGGGCGGACCCTCTCTTTTTTCAAGCCTCCGCAGGAGAAGCCGGGCCGCTTCGCGCCCGATTTCCTGCATCGGCTGCCGCACGGTGGTGAGAGGCGGCTGGAAGTAAGCGCTCGGATCCTGGTCGTCGAAACCGGCCACCGCGACTTTCTTGGGAACCTCGCAACCCGCTTCCAAAAGCGCGCGGATCACGCCGAAGGCGAGACCATCATGCACCGCGAAAATTCCATCGAACTTCGGATCGGACTTTTGCAATTGATCGCGAATGATATTGTAGCCGAATTCCTCATCCAGCGAAGTGTCAGACGTGTTCAGCCCCAAGACAACGGGCATCGGCAGGCCCGCTTCGCGCACGGCCTGCTCGGCTCCCGCGAGGCGTTCGCGAACGGAAGTGGAGCGGCGGTCGCGGGAGGTGGTGGTCACCAGGGCAATTTTTTTGCGGCCTTGGGAAAGGAGATGTTGAACAATCAAAAATGCGCCCAGGCGGTTATCGCTGGCGACCAGATCAACGTTCACGCCGGGAACTTCGCGATCCACAAAAACGAGCTTTACGTTTTGAGTAAGGAGATGCAGATAGTGATCGCGATTGGCCTCCGGATCGGCCGGGGCGACGATCAGGCCGTCCACGCCCCGTTCCAGCAACGTCTCGATGATTTTTTGTTCTTTTTCCGGCATGCCGTTGGAGCAGGAAAGAAGGATGGTGTAACCGTGTTCTTGCGCGGCTTGATCGATCCCCTCTAAAACGTGAGCGTGAAAGGTGCTCGTGAGGCTGCCGAGGATAATCCCGATGGTTTTTGTTTCGCGAAGGCGCAAACTGCGGGCGAGCCCGTTCGGTCGGTAGCCGACTTCTTCAGCAACTTTGAGAATTCTTTTTCGCGTGCTATCGCTGACCCGGCCGGTTTCTCGCAGAGCGTAATGGACGGTTGTTTTGGAGACGCCAAGTCGTTTGGCGATGGCTTCCATGTCCAATCTTTTATGGGGTTTCATTGCGGATATCGATCCGGACGCGAGTTACTGAAGCATTTTCTGCTTAATCATTCAAGCTAAACCGCGCTGGGCGGGGTTCAAAAAAAGTCCTTTACACGCGAAAACAATAGCGGTATTCATGCTGAACATTCCCGATAATATGCTTAACGGATTAAGCAAAGTTGCCATCAGGCAGGTTGCTTTTAACTGATAACCCTATGAAATACCGACACTTATTGGCGGCGGGCCTGCTAGCGGCAGGCGCTGTTGTAAATCTACGGGCGGACATTACGTCCAGCCTCATCGCACATTGGAAATTCGATGAAGCCAGCGGACTTGAAGCCGCTGACTCTTCTGGCCGGGGCAACACGGCCGGCCTGCAGAACTTTCCAGGCGACAATTCGCAGTGGGTCAGCGGCCGCGTGGGCGGGGCCCTTCGCTTCAACGTCAACGACCCCTCGCACGATGATTTCGTGTTCACGCAGGGGCTGAGCGGACTCGCCTTCGACAACCAGAATGAGTTCACCTTTTCCTTCTGGGTTAAACTGGAGTTGCCGGAAAAAGGATCCAACCCGCGCTTTATTTCGCCGGTCAACACGGCTGGGTGGGTGCTGTGGATGCCGGGCAAAGGAGTGCATTTCGAAGGAGCTCCCGGCAATACGCCGGAGCCCCAAGTGGGAGTGTGGCGGCATTATTCTGTCTCGCTCAATCGGACCACCTCCAGAGCCAATGTTTGGGTGGATGGGGTGAGAGTGCTCACGGATATTCCCGTCACCAAGGCGGAGCCGGGGACGGTGGATTGGATCATCGGGCACAGCCAAAACATCAACCAACATGGCGATCATTGGTATGGCAAGCTGGATGATGTCCGCATTTATAATCGTATCTTCACCGACGCGGACGCACAGGAATTGTTCGCCGCCGCGGGCGCGGAGCCTGCCACGCCGACCGAACTGGTTCAGCAGCCGCGCGACGCCAGCCGTTATGTGGGCGAAAGCGTGACTTTCTCGGCCACAGCCGCCGGGGCGGGGACGCTCACGTATCAGTGGAAGAAAGGGACTGAGGACGTTCCCGGCGCCACCTCGGCGACACTCACGTTGAGCAATCTGGCCCTGACTGACGCCGGCGAATACAGCGTCGTCGTCACGGGCTCGAACGGCTCCGCCACGAGCCGCGCGGCTACGTTGACCGTGCAGAAAGTTCCACCGGTGGACATCACCAGCAACCTCATCGCGCATTGGACCTTTGACGAGACAAAGGGCGCCGAAGCGCATGACATCGCGGGTGTGGACGACAAGCTGATCCTGGAACGGTTCACGGGGAACCCCTGGGTGCCCGGCCGGGTGGGCAGCGGCGCGCTGCGCATGAACGTCAATGACCTGACCTTCCATGACGACGGCCTGATCACCGCGGATCCCGTCACCTTGGAGAACAACACGCAGTTGACATTCTCGTTCTGGCTGAAGCGGGAAGGCGACGTAGTTCCTTCGCAGCCCCGCCTCGTCGCGGCTCCGGGTTTCTGGGTCCTTTGGCGGCCGAATGTGGGCGTCGGATACGAAGACCGCCTGGCTCAAGCTCCCACGCCGGGGCCGGTGATTAACACCTGGAAACACTTCGTGGTGACCTATAACAGCGGATCGTACAGCGTGTATGTGGACGGCGTCAAAGCAGTGGATGGACCTACTCCGACCGCATACTCTGTTCCGGCCAGCCCCTCGAAGTGGTACGTTGGGCATCCGCCGAGTAACAGCCAGTTTGACACCTGGCGCGGGGACATTGACGACGTGCGCATCTATAACCGTGTCCTAACGCAAGTCGATGCCCAGGCTCTTTTCGCCGCGGCGGGCACGCAGCAACCAGCTCGACCTACCATCCTGACGCACCCCCGGACGCAGACGAAGTTCATCGGCGAAAATGTCACCTTGACCGCTACCGCCGACGGCACGGCGCCGCTCACCTACGCATGGTACAAGGATGGGGCGCCGCTATCCGGAGCGAACAGCGCTTCCCTGACGTTGCGCGATCTGACCGTCAACAACGGCGGGCAGTATTTTGTGCGGGTCACCAACGCGCAGGGCACCGTGGACAGCGAGATCGCGACTCTGAGCATTGAAGGTTCGCCGGTGATTGACATCACCTCCGACCTGGTGGCGCACTGGAAGTTTGACGAAACCACGGGCCTGGCTGGCGCGGACGAAAGCGCCAACAACTATGACGTCTCTCTCGCGAACTTCGCCGACGAGTCGTCGCACTGGGTGCCGGGCCGCATTGGTGGCGCGGTTCAGATGAACGTCAATGTGACGGAGTTCAATGATTTAATCATGACGGACGCTCCGCTCATCTTCGCCAACAAACAGAAATTCACCTTCGCCTTCTGGCTGCGTCGTGACGGGCCGATCCCCTCCAACGAAAGCCCCCGCCTCGTTTCGCCGCGCAACACAGGCGGCTGGGTCATGTATCAACAGTCGCGTGGGGTGAGCTTTGAGGACAGCCAGGGCAACGGCCAAATGCCGCAGGGCGTTTGGGAACACTACGCGGTGGTCCTCGATTCCGGCATCTACTCAGTCTATCGCAACGGAGTCAAAGTGGTCGATTCGGTTGGAACTGGCCTTGCCAACAACCTCGGGGATGTTCAATGGGTCCTGGGCCATAACCCGGACCCGAACAGCATCTTTGACAACTGGCGCGGGTCGATGGATGACGTTCGGATCTACAACCGCGCGCTGGGCGCTGGCGACGTTCGCGAACTCTACCTGGGCACCGGCGCATTTAATGACGTTTACGTCGTTTCGACTTCGCCTGCGGCTGGCGCAACGGCCGTTTCGACCGGAACTGATATCGCGGTGACGCTGTCCAATGGCTACAACGGCACTGCAACGCTGAATCCGAGTTCAGTTCAGATGCAAGTGAACGGCGCCACCGTAACGCCAACGCTCACGCAATCGGGCGACCAGACAATTGTCACCTACAATCCGCCGGGCTCTCTCGTCTCGGCCTCGGCCAACACGGTGAAAATCACCTTTAGCGACACCGCCAACCCGGCCAAAACGCAGACGTACGAATACTCGTTTACGACTGCCAACGTGGTGGAAGTTTCCGGCGGCGGCGCGGCTCTGCAACAGGCAATCGTGGCAGCCTCAACTGACACCGAAATCGTGGTCATCGACAGCTTGGACTACTCGGAAATTCAATTGTTAAAGCGCCTCTATATCCGCGCGGCGGAAGGCCAAAACCCGCGCGTAGTGTATTCGGGTACCGGTGTCAATGGCAACTTGGCCGTCTGGGTGACTGACCCCGGTCGTCAGTCCACGTGGGATGGTATCGACGTGGTGCAAAATGTCGCAGGCGGGGGCGGCTTCCTGTTCAGAATCTTTGCGCACAACGACGATTCGATGTTCACGCTCAAGAACAGCCGCATCTATATCGACCTGCCTGGAGGTAATGCAGATAAACACGTCCTGGGCCTAGGCGAGAAAACGCGTGTGATCAACTGCCAAATCGACCGGAACGACGGCAATGGAAACGCACTTGTCTGGGTATACGACAAAGGAAGCGATTCCACAATTGAGAACACAATCATTGGGCCGCATACAGCGGGCCACGGCATCCTCAACACGTCGCCGCCGCAAAGCGGACCGTTGACCGTTCGGAACGTCACCTTTGTAGCACCCTTGAACCGGGCCATTTCGCACCACGATAACCCTGGGTTCTATAACATTGATAACACGAAATTCGGGAATCTCGCCGGAACCGATCGCATGTTCTCGATCTTTACCGGAGACAATCGCGCCAACGGCTCTGTTTATAACATCAGCCGTTCGACCTTCGTCCCGGCGCGCAGCGGCGAAGGGGTGATCTTCGCGGCCGATGGCAGCGGAGTCACGTTCACCTTCACGAACTCGGTGTTTAAGGCCGATGATGCCCAGGCGCGGGTTATTCGCAGCTTCCGTCAGTCGCATGCGTGGAAGTTTGTCCATTGCACGATTACTGAATCGGCGGCGCGCGCTGGCCGGTCCTTCATTGACCTCGGCACCAGCGAAGCGGAGCGGGCGGGAACGGAAACAAGCTCGTTCAACTTCCAGAACAATATCATCAACTGGCCGGCCAGCACGGACGCGCTGGTAATTGCGGCGCGCACGACGGCGGCGACGGTGCGTGGCAACGTGACAGCGGGCAAGAACCTGTTTAACATGGCCAGCTCCCATGCCGATGACGCCTTGCGCACGGTTGGAGGATCCGCTCCTTGCAGCAGATGGCATTCATCTGCAGCCGGGATCGCCCGCGATCGATGCGGCTACCGCTGGCTTGGCTGCCATTGACTTTGATGGCGAACGGCGTCCGGCTGGAGCGGCGCCCGATCTGGGGGCGGACGAGGCATCTTCGGTCCCGCCGAAACAGATGACTGCCGCGCGGGAAGGCAACGAAATCGTGTTGACCTGGTTGGGCGGCGGCGTTTTGCAGCAAGCGACCAGTCTGAACCCCGCCGACTGGACGGATGTGCCCGGTGCGGTCAGCGGTTATAGGACCGGCCTGACTGGCACGGCCCGATTCTTCCGAATCAAACCATAAGATTACTGAGAACACACACACGAGGGCCGAGGCGAAAGCCTCGGCCCTTTTTTTTATGCTGCATTTTGCCCCCAAAACGCGCGATTACAAATCCCCCGCACGTAGTTCCGCCTTTAGGCGGTCCCCAAAACGCCACCATTACAAATCCCTTCTCCCCGGAGGAGAGGGGACGGGGGTGAGGGCGAAAGTCTGGCTCCTCTCCTCGGGGGGAGAGGGACGGGGTGAGGGCGGGTGAGGGCGAAAGTAAATCCCTACTGCATCAGTTCCTCGCCATTCTGGATGAAATCAAAACGCCGATTTCTTTTGCCCCGGAGAGCCCAAAGAAGGTGGCCCGAAATTGAATCAGGGGGACTGAATCATGGTGGAAATCGTCGCGCTGCGACGATTCCGCCGGGCAGAGATTCTAACAGTCCCCTGGGTTGTTGTTTGTGCCAAGGAAACTTGCGACTTGAGTTCCTTGGCAGCGGGCGGAACGGCGAATCCAAGACGCTGGCGTACCAAGACGCTGGCGTACCGATTCGCGCCGCTCTGCGCGGCGCGACTTGTCGCCAGCGCGACAAGTTCTACCACAATTGCCAACACCGGAAGACCAATCGTCATCTGGCAAGGGCGAGGCTCAGGAGGCTTTAATCTTCTCGAGCCAAGCCGTTGCGCTCCCGGCGGTGTGAGACGCCGCACCGCCCTGCGCTTTTTTACCGCAGTTCGGTGGCGCGTTCCATCATCCAGAGAACGTCTTTGTTGTTTGGTGACAAAACTCCAAGGGGCAATGGGGTGCCGGGAGTAAGCTTCGGCTTGGTGCGAGAATCAACCCATCGTTTGATTTCAGCGTGACCATCGGCGAAGGAAAACCCGGCCCCGCCATTGTGGTAGCTGGCGGGAAAATCCAGAATTATCCATTCGGCCGGGTTCATTTGTGATGGATCGTCAGGACGATAGCCGCTCACACCGATATTAAAAAATCCGTCATTTAAACCGTCCTCGCGCTCGTCCACGAAAACAATGATCTGTGAAGGGTTGCGGAAGTCGCTCAGCTTCGTGAAAGTTCGGAAAATGCCGCCGCCCGGCTCGTTGACCCAGCCGTTCATCGCCATGGTCCGAACACGCTTTAATCGTTGGCCGCCACGAAGCACATAGGACTTGTCGGCCGGGCATTTGAAAATGTCGTGCGATTTTACGTATTTCCACAGCGGGCTTTTCTCAAGGTCGATCGAAGGATCAAAGTTCGGTCTATGGAAGGGGTCAAAATTAAGGTAACCCTGCATCCAACTCCGAGAATGGGCCAGCTTTTCGTCATTATCATCCGCATAGAGGCGCCAGCCCAACATCAGTTGGCGATTATTGTTCATGCAGGCAATGCCATGGGCCTTGGCTTTCGCCTTGGAAAGGGCCGGCAAGAGCATGCCCGCGAGGATCGCAATGATCGCGATAACCACCAGCAATTCGATGAGTGTAAATCCGGAGTTTAGAGAACGGCGTTCGCTGCGCATAATGACAAAAGGCTTATTCGATTAAGCAATATCCCATCAGTTTGGAAGATGCAAGCGTGCATTGCGGGGCACAGGTGTTTTTCTTTTGTTCGATTAAAACATATTGACCGCGTCGGAGTCTGGAAGCATCCTTTTCGCATAACCGATTAAGCACATGAAAACGCACATTTCTTTTCCACGCCGGGATTTTATCAAAACGGCCACCGTGGCCACAGGCATGCTGGCGATGGCGCCTGCGCGGGCCATCGGCGCCAACGATCGATTGCGCATCGGCGTGATTGGTTGCGGTGGAATGGGCACGGGACATCTCAATGATTTAGTCAAACGGAGCGAAGCCGAGAATATTGAGGTCGTGGCGGCGAGCGATCTTTTTCAGAAGCGATTGACCCGCGCCAAGGGAATCTGCAAAGGGGACGGCTACATGGATTATCGCAAGCTGCTGGAACGAAAAGACGTGGATGCAGTCCTGATCGCGACGCCCGATCATTGGCACAGCAAAATTTCCATCGACGCGATGGAGGCGGGAAAGCATGTCTATTGTGAGAAGCCGTTGACGCACACGGTGGAGCAAGCGATCCAGACGCGCAACGCGGTGCGTAAATATAAGAAGGTTTTGCAAGTGGGCCCGAACGCGACGGGCGATGACGCGTGCTGGAAAGCGCATGAAGCGATTAAGGATGGGCGAATTGGAAAAGTAACCTGGGCGCAGGCGTCGTATAACCGCAATGCGCGCGTTTGTTTGTTCAACGATCATCAGAAGCCCGATCCCGCGGCGGGGCCGGATAAAACGGGCGAGAACTACGTGGATTGGGATATGTGGCTGGGGCACAAATGGGGATTGGCGCCGAAAATCCCGTGGAATCCAGATCACTTCTTTCGCTTCCGAAAATATTTTCCCTACAACGGCGGCGTGGCGACGGATTTGTTGTATCACAAACTGGCGCCGATGTTGATCGCGGTCACGGGCGCCAATGGCGAGTATCCGTCGCGCGTGAATGCCAACGGCGGTTTGTATATTGAGAAGGATGGGCGGGAAATTCCGGACGTGTTCATGATGACGGTGGATTATCCGAGCGAATGGTCGGCATTCTTGGTGAGCGTCTTGACCAACGACGCCAGTCTTCCAGATCGCGTCTATGGCAAATGGGGGACGATGGAAATTAGCGGCGAGCCGAGTTTGAAATTTAACGGGCCGTATGCCGAAGAATTTAAAAGCAAGAACGGCGGTAAAGAGGAAGTGAAGATTCCGACGGAGAAGCGGCGCGATTTGAAGGGGAACTGGCTGGATACGATTCGGGAAAAAGCGACGCTGGCGTGCAATGTGGAGTTGGGAACCGCGACCATGGTGGCGATTAAAATGGCGGTGGAATCGTATCGGCAGAAGAAAACGATGCTTTGGGATGCGAAGAATGAGAAGGTGATTGCGACTTAAAGCAGTGGGAACCCTCACCCCGGCCCTCTCCCAGAGGAAGAGGGAGAAATCAAATCCAGGTTTTTGAAATTATGAGATTGGTATTTGTTCGAATTGTTTTGCTGTTGTTAGCGTTGCCGGCTTTGCCGACGCGAGGGGAAGGCTCCACGAACATCTGGGGACGCGAGATCATGCGGCAAATGTACGACAAGGAGCCGATGCGGGAGATCAAAATCCCGGATTGGTTGGAAGAAATTCCTGGAGTCGTCTATACGCTGACGCAGTTCGACATGTGGAAAGAGGCGGCTGACGCCGGGGCGAGGATCGGGGAAATGTCGTTCGTGGATACCGGATTTGTGAATTACAAAAGCCGGTATTTGGAGAAGATGAATCCGAATCTCAAACCGGGTTACATCGAAAAGACGATCGAGAATCATAAAAAGAATGGAATCCGCATCATCGGGTCATTTGGCCCACGGCAGCAGGTGGAGATGGCGGAGAAGCATCCGGATTGGCGGTCGATTCATTCCAACACGACAAATATTCCGCCTGTGGATTTGCAACGCGCGCCGTCGGGGCCGTCGCTTTGTTTGATGGGGCCGTGGGGCGATCAGTTGATCGAAATCCTGGCGGAAATTTTGGAAAAATTTCCAGATGTGGATGCGTTTGGCTTTGATGGGATTCATCACAGCGGGGCGTGCTATTGCCAGCATTGCCGGGCGGCGTATCGACAGGAAACAGGGTTGGAAATTCCGAACAAGGATTTGTCGAAACTGGAATATCGCAAGTATCTGCTGTGGGTGGATCGGCGGATGGAGAATTACATCGAGCGGATGCAGCGGCGCTTAAAAGGCGTGAAAAAGGATGTGGCGATCATCACCTGGACGACGAATGCGGGGCGATTCGGACATTTTTTGAGTGTGCCTCATGAAATGCCGGCGCGGATGAATTTGTTGTTCGACGGCCCGGACCAGGAATATTGGCTGGACGAAATGAACCGCGGCAACTCGATCGTGCCGGCGTTTGGGGCCGCGTATTTGTGGTCCGTGTCGAATCATCGCGTGGCCTTTAACACGCCGTACATGATGTCGCATGGGAATCCTTACGGCACAGATAGCTTTCCCAAGTCGGAAATGTTTCGGCGCTCGATGCTGACCTTGACATGGGGAGCGCGGCCAAGTCCGGCGCCGGCATTCGCGGGATTCAAGGAGGCCGCGTTGGAGACAATTCGGGAGATGAAAGCGCGGTCGCCGTGGTTGACGCATAAAACGAGCGAACGGTGGGGCGCGTTGCTGATGAGCGATGCGACCAGGAATTTTTACGGGCGCGAGGCGGCGAAGGTTGAGGAGCGTTATCTGGCGAATGTGTTCGGCTATTTTCGCGCCATCCTGGAAGAACATATGCCTTTCGAGATCATCAATGATTGGAATCTGAACCCGGAAGATTTGGCGAAGTATAAAGTGTTGGTCATGCCGAACAGCGCGTGTGTGAGCGATCCGCAGGCCCAGGCCGTTCGCGGTTTTGTGGAACGCGGCGGCGGATTGGTGGCGACGCAGGATGCTTCGTTAATGAATGAATTGGGCGATTCGAGGAAGGACTACGCGTTGGCGGATTTGTTCGGAGCGAATTGGGCCGGGCCGATTCAGATGGGCGAAGGAAAAAAAGAGGAGCTGGATTCAAATTTTCTCAGCCAGTTGACGCCGGAGTATTGGGCCAAGCGGAAGAGCGTTTTTGAAGCGGAGTTTACGAAGCACGCCATTTTTGAAGGAACGCGATTGAAAGAATTCTTGGGAGACAGGTCCGTGGTGTTCAAAGGGCCGGCCACAGCGGCGAAGAAAGGAGGCGCGGAACAGATTGGATCGATCTGGCCGCGCTCCAAAACGGATACGAAATATCCAGCGGCGCTGTTGAACCGGTTTGGCGCGGGGAAAGTGGCTTACCTGCCGGCCGGGTTTGATTCGGCGTATTACCTTTATTCTTATCCGTATCAACGAATTGTTTTGAGCCAGGCCGTTCGACAGGTGGCGGCGTCGGAGTTCGGAATCAAAGTCACCGCGCCGATGTGCGTGCAGACAACATATTATCGCCAGAAAAAGGATGGCGAACGATTGGTGGTGCAACTTTTCAATGAAATCAACAGCACGGCGGGCCATGCGTTTCCGAACGACGATGTGCCTTTGCCGGAAGAGGTGATTCCAGTGCATGGAATCAAAGTTCGCTTTGCTGATTATGATATATCACGGGTGCATCTCGAGCCCGGCGGAATGGAATTGAAGGGCGCCCGAAAGGGCAAAGCGCTGGAAGTGGAAATCCCGCCCCTGGACACGCACCGCATGGTGGTGGCGGAACTGCGAAAAAATTAAGAAAATAAGCATGTTAACCTTGACAGAATGGGCCGAATCTCCGAGTTTCTGCCGAAACTTGCATAACCGATTAAGCATTTTATTGAACATCCTGAAACTTTAACCGTCTGTTGATCGATGAATACCGAATCCCTTACTACTCGGCGGAGCTTTTTGAAGACAACCGCCACCACGGCTGGAGCTTTGGCTCTCGGCACTCTCACCCCTTCCGGATCAATCGGGGCCAATGACCGCATCCGCATGGGCATAATCGGCGTCGGCGGCCAGGGTGGGGGGCATTTGAGCGGTTTTCTCGGCCGTCAAAAAACCCACAACGTCGATGTCGTTGCCGTTTGCGATGTTTTCAAAAAACGCGTCACTCGCGCGGTCAACGGCGTCACCAGCAGAGGTCAGACCGCCGAAGGCTACATGGACTACCGCAAGCTTCTTGATCGGAAGGATATTGACGCCGTTTTGATCGCCACGCCGGATCACTGGCATTCGAAAATCACGATCGACGCGATGGAGTCGGGCAAGCATGTGTATTGCGAGAAGCCAATGACGCACACAGTCGAGCAGGCGATCGAAACGCGGAATGCGCAACGGAAATATAAGAAAGTTTTGCAGGTGGGGCCGAACGGGACGGGCAACGATGCGTATTGGAAGGCTGGGGACGCGATACGGCAAGGGCTCATCGGCAAACCGACCTGGGTGCATGGGTGCTACAATCGGAATGCCCGCACCTGCATGTTTAATTATGCGATCGACCCAGCGGCCGGCCCGGACAAGAGCGGCGAAGATTATATTGATTGGGATATGTGGCTCGGGCACAAGTGGGGTCTCGCGCCCAAGATTCCGTTTCATCCGAATCACTTTTTCCAATTCCGCAAGTATTTCCCCTACAATGGCGGAGTCGCCACGGATTTGCTGTATCACAAGCTGGCTCCGTTGCTGATTACCATGGCCGGCCCGAATGGCGAATATCCTTCGCGCGTGAACGCGAACGGCGGCCTTTATATTGAAAAAGACGGCCGCGACATTCCGGATGTGTTCATGATGACGGCCGATTATCCGAGTGAATGGTCGTGTTTCCTGGTGAGCGTGCTGACGAATGACGATGGAATTCCCGATCGCGTTTACGGCAAGCACGGCACGATGGATATTGGCGGCGATCCATGGCTGCGGGGCAACGGAGCGTTCAAGGAAGAGTTCAAGGCCAAGAACGGCGGCAAGGACGAACTGCGCATCCCTCTGGACGAATCCAGGGATTTGGGCCGCAACTGGCTGGACGCCATCCGCGGCAAGGCCGAACTGTGCTGCAACGTGGAGTTAGGCACCTCGACAATGGTCGCGATTAAAATGGCGGTTGAATCATATCGCCAAAAGAAAACGATGCTGTGGGATGCAAAGAAAGAGAAAGTGATTGTTTCCTGATGAAAACGTTGTTGAGAATATTTTGGCTGGCGGCGCTGGTTTGCGCCGGGTCAGCAGCGCTGGCGGCGGATAACCAACTTTCCGCGAGGGAAAAATCGGACGGTTGGATTCTCTTGTTCGACGGCAAGACCACCAATGGGTGGATGACCGGCAATGGCGCCGCTCCTTTGAGAGGACCGGAAAACGGGGCATTGAATCCGCGCAAGGCCGGTTACTACTTTCTCGTGCACACCCAAAAATGGGGAGATTACATTTTTAAGACCGACTTCAAGATCAGTCCCAAGTGCAACAGCGGCATTTTTGTCCGCGTCAGCACGCTGGAAAAACGTCCTAACAAAGATGTTGGATACAATGGGATTGAAATCGCGATCGATGACACCAAGACCGCTGGCTATGTGGATACGGGAGCGTTTTACGACCTCTCCAAGCCGACCAAAAACGCGATGAAACCGGTGGGTGAATGGAATCACATTGAGGTCACCGCAAAGGGCCCGATTCTTGAAATCGTCCTGAACGGCGAAAAGGTCAATCGTTTGAACCTTGACGAATGGACCAGCGAAAGCAAACGCCCGGACGGCACGAACCACAAATTCGAGACCGTCTGGAAGGATCATCCGCGCGTGGGCTACATCGGCCTGCAGGATCACGGCGGCGACTGCTGGTATAAGAACATAAAAATAAAACCGCTCTAAACATATGCCCGGGGCGGGAGGCGAACCCTCCCGCTTCCGCAATTCATGGAAAAAATTCGCGTCGCGATTTGGAACGAGTTCGTGCATGAGCGGGAAAATCCCGAAGTGGCCAAACTTTATCCAAAGGGAATTCATGGCGTCCTGGCGGAGGCGCTGGGGAAACATACCGATCTGGAAATCCGCACCGCGACATTGGCCGATCCAGACCAGGGGCTGAGCGAGGCAATGCTGGCGAAGACAGATGTGCTGATGTATTGGGCGCACGCGGCGCATGATGATGTGCGCGAGGAAACGGTGTTGCGAATCCAGAAACGCGTGCTGGATGGGATGGGTTTCGTGCCGTTGCATTCCACCCATTGGTCGAAGATTTTCAAGCGGCTGATGGGGACGACTTGCGCGCTGCGATATCGTGAAGCGGGTGAGCGGGAGCGTGTTTGGAATATTAACCCGGGGCATCCGATCGCGGAGGGGATTGGCGATTACATCGAGCTGCCGCATTCGGAAATGTATGGCGAGCCTTTCGGGATTCCCACGCCGGATGAGCAAGTTTTTATTTCGTGGTTCCAGGGCGGCGAGATTTTTCGCGGGGGGAATTGCTGGTTTCGCGGAAGCGGGCGAATCTTTTATTTCAGCCCGGGGCACGAGTCTTATCCGATTTATTACAATCCACAAATCCAGCGGGTGATTTACAATGCGATCCGTTGGGCGCGTCCGCAGGGGAAGCCGGCGGTGACGCCGTTGCACGTGCCGGTGGAAAATGCGCCGGAGAAAATCGAGGCGGTGGGGCCACAGATGCATGACGCGCATGGGAACTTAATTTCAGGCGGAAGAAAATGAACTCAATTAATTCGCATACACTAAAACTACTTTGGACGGACTTTGACACACGCGAGGAGGAATTGCGCCGGGTTGTGACGGAACGGCTGGCCGCGAAACCGCCGGAGACGCATGAGGACGCGATCGTGGCCAGTTACTTTTTCGCATTTCGCAACCAGACGCTGGCGGCGGCGGTGAAGGAGATTGCTTATCACGCGACGAGCGGGACGAAGAATCCGCCGAAGGGATCGCTGCTGGATCAATGCACGGCGATCGCTGCGGGGATTGATCCGTTTGATGAGAGTGGGCGAATTGGCCTGCTGCACATTGCCTATCCGTTGAAGATGCTGTTGCAGCCGGACGGGCATCTGAGCACGACGGATATTTTGCACACGATTGCGGGCGCGATTATTTTTGATGTTTACGAAAATTTGGACGCGCGTCTCGTCGCGGTGCAGATTCCAGATCGCGTCTTGAAAACGTTTCCAGGGCCGGCGCATGGGCCGGAAGGGTTGCGCAAGCTGACCGGCTTTGGGCCACAACAGCCGGCTTTCGGAACGATCCTCAAGCCGACTGCGGGCATCACCGCCAAGGAAGTCGGCGAGTTGGTGGAGGAAGCGGCGAAGTGTCCGTTGTTCATGTTCGTGAAGGAGGATGAGAATCTTTATCCCAAGCTGGATTACTCGCCGGTCGGTGAGCGCGCGCGCCTTGCGGTTGAATCAATCAAACGCGTCGAAGATAAGCGCGGAGGGCTGGGATTAATTTTTGCTCCGCATATCACGGGCGCGCCGAATGAGATTTTACAGTCGTTGAACGATGCGCTCGACGCGGGCGCCAAGGGGGTGATGTTCAGCGAATCTTTCTCGGGTGGGGCGGTGCGAATGGTGCGCGAGGCGACGAAGAATCGGCCGACTCCGCCGGCCATTTATGGGCACAACGCGGGAATTGGGGTGAAGACGCGGGCCATTTGGCGCGAGGTGATTGATTTATTCGCGCGATTGGATGGCATTGACTTTCGGCAGACGGCGCCGGTCAAACCTGGCCAGCCATTTTTGAAACCGTACGGGCAGGAATGGGAAGCTTCAGAATTTACGTTGAGCCGGCCGTTGCCCGGGATTAAACCGACGATGGTTGTGCGCGCCGGGGGATTGGACCAGGGGAACATCGGCCTGAATTTGGCGGACGCCGAGAAGCGCGGGATCACCGGGAACGTTTTGTTCCTGGCGGGCTCGGCGATCAATTCAATCAAGAATGCGCAAGGCAAGGCCGATCCGAATTTTGGCGCGGAGGCGATGATGCAGGCGCTGGAAGTGCATCGCGCGGGTGAGTTGCGCGGAGTTTCGACAGAGGAACATTTGCCGGCGTTGACTGCGTTGGCCGAGAAGAAAAATTTGCGCGCGTTGCGGGAAGCGATTCGGCAGCGATATCAGGGCGACCACTGATGAAGAAGGAATCACGTTTATTGCGGGTGGGCGTTCTCGGGTGCGGGCCGATTTCACAATACGCGCATTTCGACGCCTGCCGGAAGGCGCGGAACGCCGAATTATACGCAATTTGCGATCTCGCGCCGGATTTGCTGGCGAAAATGGCGGCGATTCATGATCCCAAAGTCACTTACGCGAAGCTGGATCAAATGCTCGCCGACCCGCAGGTCGAGGCGGTGATAGTCGCGACGGCGGACCAATTTCATGTGCCCATTTGCCTGGAAATTCTCGCCGCCGGAAAACACGTGCTCGTTGAAAAACCGCTCGGCGTCAATATTGAGGAATGCGAGCAACTCAAAGCCGCCGCCGCCAAGTCAAAGGTGGTTTTTCAGATCGGGAATAATCGTCGAT
>Ga0194128_10005708_pt1 | contig 17237 bp, 14 predicted proteins | sample TA2KigCa65mmetaG_FD_148650 | JGI IMG/M metagenome (GOLD analysis project Ga0194128, IMG submission 148650) | Freshwater microbial communities from Lake Tanganyika, Tanzania - TA2015037 Kigoma Deep Cast 65m | ecosystem: Environmental > Aquatic > Freshwater > Lake | place: Tanzania: Lake...
GCGCCGGTCTCCGACAGGCGCGCCACCTCGCGCTTCACGTGCTGCGCGGTCTGCCGCAGTACGGCGATCGACCTGCGCAGCTCCTCGTGCGCCGCCGCGAGCGACGTCATCGTCTGGTTGGTGCGGCGCTCCCACGCGGCCAGCGTCTCCTGGTGCCGCCGCGTTTCGTCGGCCTGCGCCTCGCACCGGTCGAGCGCCGTCTGCACCGCCTCTTCCACCCAGGCCACCGTCCGCGCGCTGGCGTCGTGTGCCTCGATCCCGACGACCGCGTTGCGGTTGAGATGCTCGACGAGCGCGGCGTTGAACTCGCGCTGCCGGAAGAGGATGCGGGCCAGGAAGGTGCGCAGGCGGTCCGACAGGCGGCTCCGCCAGCCCCCTGGCGGGCCGGCCGCCGCGAAGTCGTACAGCGCGTTGAGGCGTTCGATTTGAGAGCGGTCGGGAGGGGGAATCGGCGCCGGACGCGGCGGCAGCGTCTCGGTCATCCTCAGCGGCCGACCAGGCCTTCGACCGGGCTGCTCGCCGTCGCGTACAGCTTGCGGGGGATCCGGCCCGCACGGAACGCGAGGCGCCCGGCCGCCACGGCGTGCTTCATCGCCTCGGCCATCGCGACCGGGTCCTGCGCCCCGGCGATGGCGGTGTTCATGAGGACGCCGTCGGCGCCGAGCTCCATGGCGACGACCGCGTCCGATGCGGTGCCGACGCCCGCGTCGACGATCATCGGCACGCGCGCGAACTCCCGGATGATCCGGAGGTTGTTCGCGTTCTGGATGCCGAGGCCCGAGCCGATCGGCGCGCCGAGCGGCATCACCGCAGCCGCGCCCGCGTCCTCGAGCTTCCGGCAGACCACCGGGTCGTCGTTCGTGTAGGGCAGCACGACGAAGCCGTCGCGCACGAGCTGCCGCGTCGCCACGACGAGCGCTTCGGTGTCGGGAAAGAGCGTGCGCTCGTCGCCGATGACCTCGAGCTTGACCCAGTTCGACAGCCCCGCTTCCCGCCCGAGATGCGCCGTCCGGACCGCCTCGTCCACCGTATAGCAGCCGGCGGTGTTCGGCAGGATGAAGAGGCGCTCGGTGTCGATGTAGTCGAGCAGCGACTCGCGCGAGCGGTCGGTGATGTTCACCCGCCGCACCGCCACCGTCACCATCTCGGCGCCCGAGGCGGCGTGCGCCTGCGCCATCACCGGGTGCGAGGGGTACTTCCCGGTGCCCACGATCAGCCGCGAGGCGAAGGCGCGCTCGGCGATTACCAGTGGAGTGTCAATCATGGTCAGCCACCACCTACGAAGTTGACGATCTCGATGCGGTCGCCCTCGTGGACGACGGTGTCGGCGAAACGGTGCCGCTTGAGGATCTCGTAATTGTGCTCCACGGCCACGCGGCGGGGGTCGATCGACAGCTTCGCCAGCAGGTCGGTCACCGACAGCGGCCCCTCCAGCTCGTAGGGTTCTCCGTTGAGCGTGATGAGCAAGACGCGATTGGACGTCGCAGACGACCCAGCGTACTGCGCGCGTTCGAGGCAAGTCAAGGTAAGCTCTTGATTCGCGGCGGGTTGCGCCGCCATCTGCCTGCCGGCGCAGCCTGCAGCACGTCCGGGTTCGGCCGATAGACGATCAGGATCCTCCTCTGCGATGACCTTGTTCCGGCCCATTCCGCGTTCCGTCACGCGCCCGCTCTCGCTCGCCGTGCTCCTCGTGTGGGCCGGCTGCATGGCGGTGCTGGTCCATCGCGCCTACGTCCAGGCCGCGCCGGCCAACCTCGCGACCGACCTCGCGCGCTACGGTCCGACCGCCACGTGGCGGGGCGTCTACTACCGGGGCGAGAAGATCGGGTTTACCGTCAGCCAGACCATTCGGACCGACGAGGGGTTCGAGCTCCAGGAAGACGCGCGGTTCGTGACGCTGCTCGGGTCTTCGTCGATCACGACGATCCGTACGTCGGCCTTCGTCGACAGCGCGTTCGCGCTGCGCGCCTTCGCGTTTGCCCTCGATCCGGGCAGCGGCGCGGTCGAGGTGCGGGGCGCCATCGAGCCCGCCGGCGGCGAGTATCGCCTCCGCCTCGCGATTACCGCCGGCGGCGCGACGCGCACGGAGGAGCGGCGGCTCGAGCAGCCGCCGGCCACGAGCCTGAACGTGTTTCGCATGCTCGCGAGCCGGGGCCTCGCCGCCGGCGCGCGGTACGAGTGGTCGATCTTCGACCCGGCGACGCTCAGGAACGCGCCGATGGCCGTCAGCGTCGGCGAGCGCGAGATCGTCCGCACCCGCGACGGGAGCATGCCCGCGTTCCGCGTGGAGATGGCGTATCTGGGGTTGACGACGACCTCGTGGGTCACCGACACCGGCGAGGTGATCCGCGAGGAGAGCCCGCTCGGGCTCATGACGATGCGCGAGACGCCGGAGCAGGCGCAGGGGCTCGCCGTCCCTGGCAACGTGCAGCAGGACCTGCTGCGGATGTCGGCGGTGGTCCCCGTCATGTCGCAGCGGATCGACGATCCGCGCGCGGTGCTGCGGCTGCGTCTCCGTCTCGAGGGGCTCGACCTGCCGGCCCTCGCGCTGGACGGCGGCGGCCAGACCGCGGAGGGTCCTGTCGTCGAACTGCGCGATACCCGCACGCTCGAGCCCGGCCCGGCCGATCCGGACCTGGCGCGGTATCTCGCCCCCGAGCCGCTCATCGAAAGCGACGCGCCGGAGATCGTGGCCGAGACCGAGCGCGCCCTCCAGGGCGTGGTCGGCGCGCGGGCGCGCGCCGAACGGCTGACGCGCTACGTCGACTCGCTGATCGACAAGAAGCTGACGATGAGTCTGCCGTCGGCGCTCGAGGTGCTGCGCACGAAGGTGGGCGACTGCAACGAGCACACGGCGCTGTACGTCGCCATGGCGCGCGCGGCGGGCATTCCGGCGCGCATCGCCGTGGGGCTCGTCTACGTCAGCGCCGCGCAGGGCGCGTTCTATTACCACGCCTGGCCGGAGGTCTATCTCGACGAAGGCGACGGCCGAGGCCTTTGGCTGCCGGTCGATCCCACGCTCAACCAGTTTCCGGCCGACGCGACGCACCTCCGCCTCGTACGCGGCGGCCTCGACCAGCAGGCCGCCATCGTCCCGCTGATCGGCCGGCTGCGCATCACCGTGCTCGCACTCGAGGTCGACCCCCGCGCCACGCCCGTGCTGGTCGGCGGCCCGCCGGCCGAGCTGCCGGCGCTCGCGCCACCGCTGGTGCAGCGGCCCTCGGCCTGCGGATGCGACACCCAACCGGCGCCGGAGCGCGCCGGGGCGCCGGTGCTTCGGCCATGATTGCCATCGAGCGCATCGTCAAGCGCTACGGGGCGTTCACGGCGGTGGACGACGTCTCGCTGGCGGTGGCGCCCGGAGAGATCCACGGCTTTCTGGGACCGAACGGCGCGGGCAAGACGACGACGCTCCGGATGATCGCCGGACTGCTGCAGCCGACGGAGGGGCGCATCGTCGTCAACGGCCACGACCTCGCCTCGGATCCCGAGTCGGCGAAGGGCTCGCTCGGCTTCGTTCCCGACCGGCCGTTCATTTACGAGAAGCTCACGGCGGGCGAGTTCCTCCGGTTTCATGGAGGCCTCTACGGGATCGACGGCGTCGGGATCACGGCGCGCGTCCACGAGATGCTCGACCTGTTCGAGCTGCGGCGCTGGGAGCACGAGCTGGTCGAGAGCTTCTCGCACGGCATGAAGCAGCGGCTCGTCATGAGCGCCGCCTTCCTGCACCGTCCGCGCGCGGTCGTGGTCGACGAGCCGATGGTGGGGCTCGATCCGCGCGGCGCCCGCCTCATCAAGGCGGTGTTCCGGCGCATGAGCGACCAGGGCGTGGCGATCCTGATGAGCACGCACACCCTCGAGGTGGCCGAGGAGATGAGCCACCGCATCAGCATCATCAACCGGGGGCGCCTCATCGCGCAGGGGACGGTGGACGAGGTGCGCCGGCTCGCGGGCGACGCCGACGAGCACTTCACGTCGGTGTTCCTGAAGCTGACCGGCGGGAGCGGACTGCAGGAGATCGACGAGGTCGTCTGATGCGCGCCGCCTTCCCCTTTCTGCTGCTCCCGTTCGTCTGGATGTCGCGGAACCGCGTGCGGCGACGGGAGAGGGGCGACCTGCTGCGCACGGGGCTCTTTGGCGCAGTCGGCCTCGGCGTCTGCGCCGCGCTCTTCGGCGGCGCGTTCTGGGTGACGCGGGAGCTGCTCGCGTTTGCCGAGTTCGGCGACTACCTGCTGCGCCTGGGGCTCTCCTGGCTGTTTCTGACGTTCCTCGCGTTTCTCGCCTTCAGCGGCGTGGTCACGGCGCTCTCGACGTTCTTTCTCGCCGACGACCTGCGCCTCCTCCTGACCGCGCCGATTCCGGCGGGCCGTCTGTTCCTGGCGCGGTTCATGCGGACGCTCGGCCAGGCGTCGTGGATGGTGATCATGTTCCTGACGCCGGTGCTCCTCGGCGTCGGCGCCGCCCGCTGCGCGCCGCCCGCCTTCTACGCGAGCGCGGTGCTGATCGTGGCGCCGTTCGCCGTGATCCCGGTGGCCGCGGGCGCGGGCGCCACGCTCCTGCTCGTCAACATCCTGCCGGCGCGCCGCGCGCGCGACGTGCTGATGCTCGTCGGCCTGGGCTTTGCCGCCGCGCTCGTGCTGATCCTCCGCTTCATCCAGCCGGAGCGGCTGCTGCGGGTCGAGTCGCTCCCCGACATCGCCGACTTCTTCGCGACGCTGCAGTCGCCGATCACCCCGCTCCTGCCGTCGTTCTGGGCCGGCGAGTCGCTCTTTGCCGCGCTCCAGGGCGGCTTCGACCCGCTGCACGGCAGCGCGCTCTGGACGACGGCGCTGGCGGGCATGGTGGTGCTGAGCGCCGCCGAACGGCGCTGGCACTTCGCGGGCTACTCGCGGTCGCAGGAGGCGCCCAAGGCCCGCGTCACGCCGCTGCGGATCGTCGACTGGGTCGCGCACGCGCTGCCGCTCTCGACCGTCCGGCGGCAGCTGCTCATCAAGGACGTCAAGGTCTTCCTGCGCGACGTCAGCCAGTGGCTCCAGCTGCTGCCGCTCTTCGCCCTCGTGCTGCTGTATCTCTACAACTTCCGCGCGCTCGACCTCGACCGCATCCCCTACATGAGCGGCTTCCTCAAGAACGTCTATGCGTTCCTGAACCTCGCCATGGCCGGGTTCGTGCTCGCGACCGTGGCGGTGCGGTTCGTCTTTCCGGCCGTGTCGAGCGAGGGGACGGCCTTCTGGATCATCCGCAGCTCGCCGGTCCGGCTGCGCGAGTTTCTCTGGTCGAAGTTCTGGGCGGGGCTCGTGCCGCTCCTGCTCTTCACCGAAGGCCTGACGATTGCCGCCAACGAGCTGATGGGCGCCGACCCCTTCCTGAAGATCGTCGCCGCGCTTGCTGTGGTCTTCATGACCTGCGCGCTGGTGGGGCTGGCGGTCGGGTTGGGCGCCGTCTACCCGCGCTTCGGCGCCGACCCGACGCAGGCGGCGGGGTCGTACGGCGGCGTCGCGTTCATGATTCTGGCCGTGCTCTACATCATCGTCACGATCGCCCTGCTGGGATGGCCCTCCTCGATGTGGCTGTTCAGCCGCATCCGCCGGGTCCAGCTCTCGGCCATGCGGGAGTTCCTCATGGCGGCCAGCTTCGCGCTGGCGATCGCGATCAGCGTGGCCACGTGCCTCCTGGCGATGCGGTCCGGCGTCAGGGCGCTCGAGCGCATGAACCGGTGACGACAGTCAGAGCGGTCCGGCTCGAGCCGGACGCCGCGTACTGCTGAGCAGGACGCTACGTACTGGGCGGTCAGGCGACCATGTCCCGCGCGAACACGGCGGCCCCCACCAGACCCGCGTCCGGGTTGAGAATCACCTTGACCGGCATGCGCGCGACGAGCGGCGCCATCGCCCCCTTGTCCCGAAACGCCTCGAGAAAGCGGCCGTCCTGGAGCAGCGGCAGGATCTTTGGCGCCATCCCGCCGCCCACGTAGACGCCCGCCGTCGCCACGCCGCGCAGCGCGAGATTGCCGGCTTCCGCACCGTAGAGGCTCACGAACAGCGCCAGCGCTTCGACGCACGCCGGGCAGCGCGCCGTCATGGCGGCGTGCGAGATCGCCGCCGGCCCGTCCTCGGGCGTCAGGTCGCTCACCGCATCGCACGGCCGGTCCCCGTGGGTGAAGCGATGGAGGTTGAGGAGCCCGGGTCCGCTCAGCACGTGCTCGACCTCCGCCCGCCCGTACAGACCGAGGAGCATCTGCAGCAGCTCGATTTCCCGCTCGGTCCGCGGCGCGAAGTCTGCATGCCCGCCCTCGGACGGCAGCGGCCTGAGCCGCCCGCCGACGCGGTGGAGATAGGCTTCGCCGAGCCCGGTGCCGGCCGCAATCACCACGCCGTTGCCGTCGCCGCGCGGCACGCCGGCCTGCAGCACGGCGACCTCCTCGTCGACCAGCACGTCGGCACTGTTGGCCAGCGCCTCGAGATCGTTGACCAGGCGCACGCGTGTCGTGCCGAGGCGCGAGCCGATCTCCTCCTCGCCGATGTCCCAGACGATGTTGGTCAGCCGCGCGTGGCCGGCGATGACCGGCCCGGCGACGCCGGCGGCAGCCGCATCCACGTCGACCGGGCGTCCCAGGTCGTGTGCGAACGCGTCGAGGAGGGCGGTGAAGCTGTCGAAGGCAGTCGTCGGATAGCTGAGGACGTGTACGGGCCGCGGCCGCCGATCGCCGCGCTCGAAGAGACCGAGAAGCGACTTGGTGCCGCCGACATCAGCCGCAAACAGCATCACGCTCGTCGGCAGCTGGCAGCCGGTCGCTCGTCGGCGATTTCATGTTCATTGGCCCTGGTGCGTCTGGTTCGTGCCACCAACCTACCGGCTATCGGCTACCGGCTACCCGCTAGGATTATAGTGAACGCGCGGTGACGACTCCGGGGCCCGCTCTCACATCACGACGGCAGCTGCTCGAGCGCTACACTCGCGTCCGCGAGGATCATCTCCGCTACATGCAGAAGTGGGGCCTCATCCGCCCCGCTCGCGGCCAGAGCGGCGAGGAGTCCTACTCGTTCGCCGACGTCGCGGTCGTGCGGCAGGCCGACGACGCGCTGGCCGAGGGTGCGAGCTTTCGTGCGGTGCTGCGGCACCTCCTCGCCTCGCGAGCGGGACAGCTGACCCTCGACTTTCGGATCGAAGCGCAGCCGGCCAAGGTGCTCCAGCTCCGGCGCCGCGAGATGCCGCCGCTGGCAGCGCTGATGGATCCGGTGCTGTCCGCGCCGGCCTCGTCGGCCGAACAGCACTTCGTCGCCGCGTCCCTGATCGACGACGGCGACCCGGCCAACTTCGACGAGGCGGCCGCCGCCTATCGCCGGGCGCTCGAGGTGGATCCCTATCTCGTGCCCGCGCTGATCAACCTGGCCAACGTGCATTACGCCCGCGACGAGATCGCCGAGGCGCAGGCGCTCTACGAGCGGGCGATCGCGCTCGAGCCCGACGTCTTCGAGGCCCACTTCAACCTGGGAAACATCTTTCACGACCTCGGCCTCTACGGCGAGGCGCAGACCTGCTACCGCGACGCGCTCAAGCTGAATCCGACCTACGCCGACGCGCATTTCTACCTCGCCGTCACGCTCGAGAAGGACGGGCAGTCGCGCGACGCCCGGGCGCACTGGCGCGCGTACCAGCAGCTGGCGCCGAAGGGCGAGTGGGTGGACCTGGCGAAGGAGTTCTCGGATTGACGGGTTTACGAATCGACGAATTGACGAACTGACGAATCGACGAATTGGGAAAGCGTCAATCCGTAGACCCATCAATCCGTCAATTCAGTACGTGAAGTTGTCCTCGGGCGGGCGCTTCTTGGGCGTCCGGCGCAGCTTGTAATACTGGCACTCGGGGCACCACGCCTCGGCGTCGAACCCGGCCGTCCCGGCGTACGGCTTCACCTCGCGGTGCGTACAGAACGCCGTGTTGCCGCTCTCCGCAGGCTGCATCCACCGGCACGATTGAAAGCGCACGACCGCCGCCGATTCCGGGCGGTCCGAGGACGCGCCGGCCGGGGATCGGGGATCGGGGGAGGGTTCGCGGCTCGCGGTCGCCGTCGTACCGGATCCCGGATCCCCGATCCCGGATCCCGGCTTACTGAAGTTGGACTCCAACGGCTTTCTCCAGCGCGCGCAGCGCGCGCAGCTCCTCGGGCGCCACCAGCGTCAACGCGTGCCCCGCGGCTTCCGCGCGCCCCGTCCGCCCGACCCGGTGCACATAGGCTTCCGGCGTGTCGGGCACTTCGTAGTTGACCACATGCGCGATCCCGTCGATGTCGAGCCCCCGCGCGGCCACGTCGGTCGCCACGAGCACCGGGTAGGTGCCCGATCGGAAGCCCTCGACGGCGGCCAGCCGCTGCTGCTGCGATCGGTCGGCATGCACGACCGCGGCGCGGATGCCCAGTCCAGCCAGCCGCGAGGCCAGCCGGTCGGCGCCGATCTTCGTCCGGCAGAAGATCAGCACCGGCCCTTCGGCCTCGTGCCGCAGCCAGCGCGCGAGCCATTCGGCCTTTTCGCCGCGCGCGACGGTCTGGATGGCGTGCGAGATCGTCTGCGCCGGCCCGCCGCGCCGCCCGACCTGCACGTACGAGGGCTCGTGCAGGAACTCCCGGGTCAGCGTGAGCACCTCGGCCGGCATCGTGGCCGAGAAGAGCAGCGTCTGCCGCTTCGGCGGCAGGGCGGCGAGAATGCGCTGGACGTCGGGCCAGAACCCCATGTCGAGCATGCGGTCGGCCTCGTCCAGCACCAGCACCTCGAGCGCCGTGAAGTTCGCCGCGTCGTGGCGCATGTGGTCCATGAGCCGGCCGGGCGTGGCCACCACGATGTCGACGCCGGCGCGCAGCGCGCGCTCCTGCGGATCCATCGGTACGCCGCCGAACACGGCCGCGCTCGAGACCGTCGTGTGGTAGGTCAGCCCCTGCACCTGGTCTTCGATCTGCACGGCCAGCTCGCGCGTCGGGGCGAGCACGAGCGCCCGCGTGCCGGGCTGGGGCGGCGGATGCGTCAGAAAGCGCTGCAGGATCGGCACGAGGAACGCCGCCGTCTTGCCGGTGCCGGTCTCGGCGCACGCGATGACGTCGGCGCCGGCCAGCGCGAGCGGAATGACGCCGCTCTGCACCGGACGGGTCTGCTGCCAGCCCAGATCGCGGATGCCGCTCAGCAGCCTCGCGTCGAGCCCGAGCGCCTCGAAGGCAATCGGTGCGGGATCGAACGGCGACGGCTCGTAGGCGAGCACCGCCGGCTCCGCCGGCGTCGGCGGACGGACATGATGCGAGCGGCCTGGGGGCCGTCCGTCGCGGCGCCGGGGATGACGACGACGGTGGTCGGGTGTGCTATGGGGACGTGTGGAGCTGGGTTTCAAGGTTCGTGTGTCACCGGGCTCGGAACGTGATGATGCCGCGGACGGGATCGTATGGGGAGACGCCGACCGTCACCCGGTCGCCCGGCACGACCTTGATCCGGAACCGGCGCATGCGGCCGCTCAGCTGGGCGAGCACTTCGTGGCCCGCGTCACACTGGACGCGGTACAACCCGCCGGAATGAACGGCGACGACCGTGCCTTGCATGTCGATGAGATCGTCTTTACTCAACAGGTCATCCTTTCACGCGCGAAGCAATCAGTGTGCCACAGCGGTGACCTGCGCGCAAGTTCAACGCATCGTGTCGTTTGGCGAAAGCGCGCGTACGCGATCCTCGACTTGTTGCGCCAGATCCGCAAAGTTCTCCCCTCGGAGGCGAAGGGGCGCGCCAAAGGCGATGCGGACTGTGCCCGGGCGCGCCATCCTCCAGCTCGGGTGGAGAACCCGGTCCACGCCGTCGAGCCGGACCGGCACGACCGGCACATCGAGGCGCGACGCGATCATGCCGACGCCGCCGCGGAACGGGCGGATGTGGCCGGTGTCGGAGCGCACGCCCTCGGGGAAGATCAGGATCGACAGACCGCTGCCGACGAGCTCGCCCATGTACCGCAGCGTGTGCCGCGTGCCGACCTCGCGCTGCGGAATCGGGAACGTGTTGAAGTAGAAGCAGGCCAGGTAATAGTTCAGCGTGTTCGTGAACCACTGTCGCCGCGTATGCTCGGCCGGGTAGAAGTGAGCCTTGAAGAACTCCTTCAGCATGGCCGGCGCGACGCGCCCGCGCCAGCGCCCGGGCAGCGCCGCGAGGATCACGGGCACGTCCATGTGGCTCTGGTGGTTCGAGGCGAACACCACGGGCCCCTCCAGATCGCGCAGGTGATCGAGCCCCTCTACGCGCAGGTGCGCGAACACCCGCGCGAGGGGCACGATCCACGTGGCGAGTGACAGCCTCCGCACGATCCGCACCGGCCACGCCCGATTCCACGCGGGAAACTCGATGGCCTCGGCGGCCTCCTCGATCGGGGTCGGCTGCTCGACCAGGCGCTTCAACTCGTCGACGCTGGCCGTCTCGGTGACGCGCGCCTCGTCCACGCGCGTCTGAAACCGGTCTTCGAGCGCCGCCATCAGCTCCACCCGCTCGAGGGAGCTGAGGCCCAGCTCGTCGAGCGTCGTCGCGCCGGTCACGTCCCGGCCGCGGGCGAAGCGGGCGATCAGGGCCTCGACCGTGTCGCCGGTTGGCGTGACGGGTTTCGCACCCGAGGTCACCCACTCGCGGATGGCGGCCCGCCGCAGCTTGCGCGTCCCCTCGGTGCGCGGCAGCCCGCCGTCGGGCCACACCGACAGCCCCCTGATTCGCTGGTGATCCTGCAGACGCGCGTTCGCGCCGCGGACGGCCGCGTTGACGTCGGTGCCGGGCTCGATGGCCAGCACGGCGTGCACGCGCTCCTGCCCGCCCTCGGCCACGCCGACCACGGCCGCATCGCGCACGCCGGGCTGGTCGGTGAGGGCGCGCTCGACATCCTCGGGGAAGACGTTCAGTCCCTCGGGCGTGACGATCATTTCCTTCTTGCGCCCCTTGATGTAGAGCCGCCCGTCCGCGTCCCGTTCACCGATGTCGCCGGTGTGCAGCCATCCCTCGGCGTCGATCACGCCCTCGACCGGGGCGCCCCCGCCGGCGCGCGCCTGTTCCTCCGACACGTAGTAGCCGGACGTGACGTTCTCGCCGCGCACCAGAATCTCGCCGTCGTCCGCGATCCGGACCTCCACGCCGGCGATCGGCTTGCCGACCGATCCGCCGCCCTTCGACTTGAACGGATGGTTGAGCGTCACGATGGGCGCGGTCTCCGTCAGGCCGTATCCCTGGATCACGGCGAATCCCATGCGTCGCCAGAACGTCTCGACCTCCGGCGGGAGCGGCGCCGCACCGACGACGAACGCCCAGAACTTGAGCCCGAACGCGCGATGCACGCGCCGGTACTTCCACCAGCGCCCCGGGATCGAGATGCCCGCGGGAGGCGCCTCCTGCGATTCGGGCATCGCGCGCGTGACGTGCTCGCGCAGCACGTCGAGGATCTTGGGCACGCACACGAGCACCGAGACGCGACGCGATCGGATGAGCGCGAGGACGTCGTGCGGGTTGAAGCTGCGCGTGAAGACGACGGTGCCGCGGATCATCGGCGGAATGCTCGTCGCCATCGCCTGGCCGAACATGTGGCTGAGCGGCAGCAGGTTGAGAAACCTGATCGGGTGGAAGGGCCGCGCAAACCGTTGATATGTCACGACTTCACGCTCGACTGGCACGATGTTCGCCAGCACGTTCCGGTGGCGGATGATGACGCCCTTCGGCTCGGCGGTCGCGCCGGACGTGTAGATGATCTCGATGATGTCGTCGCGCGCGATCGACACGGCGGGCATCGGGCCGTCGCGGCGCCAGTCGACGTCGGCGAACCGCCACACGTCGGCCCCGTCGAGGTCCGGCTGCAATCGGATGTCGCTCACGTCGTCGCCGACGATCACGACGCGCGCGTGCACGAGCCGGCGCACCCGCGCGACGAACTCGGGCGAGGATCGGTAGTCGATCGGGACGACGATGAGCCCGGCGATCAGACAGCCCCAGAAGCACGCGATCCACTCCGGGCGGTTCTCGCCCCAGAGGACGACCGTGTCGCCCTTGCGCAGGCCCGCCTCGCCGAGCCTGGCCGCCAGCCCGCGTGCGGCGCGCGCGACGTCGCGGTAGGTCCGGCTGCGCCGCCGATACCCGTCGTCATAGACGAGAAACTCGCCGCGGAGTTGAGCGAGATCGCGGAAGAAATCGATCAGCGTGTCGCGTTGCACTCTCTGAATTATCCCGCGGGTCTCATGGTTGGGCATTTCACCGATTCACCCCATGCGTGGCCGCACTTGGCGCGGACGCGAGACCGACTACAATGTGGCCCTTCGCGATGCGTATCTTTCTGACGGGCGCGACGGGGTACATCGGCACGGCCGTACTGGACGCGCTGCTGCGCCAGGGACACGCGGTGACGGCGCTCGTGCGCGATCCGGAGAAAGCCGAGCGGATGACGCAGCGCGGCGTCCAGCCGGTCGTGGGCGATCTCACCGAGCCGGCGTCGTACAGCGCGGCTGCCGAGGCGTGCGACAGCATCGTGCACACGGCCTTCGACCACACCAGGCGGGGGCCCGAGGTCGACCGGCGCGCGATCGACGCCCTGCTCGGCGCGGCGATTCGACACGCCGCACGGGGCCAGACGGTCAGCTTCGTCTATACGTCGGACGTGTGGGTGCTCGGCAACACGACGGGCGCCGCCGCCGAGACAGCCCCGGTGCGGCCGGCGCCGCTGGTGGCCTGGCGGCCCGAACACGAGCAGATGGTGCTCGACGCCGGCCGCGGCCGGATGCTGCGCACGGCCGTCATCCGGCCCGGGATCGTGTACGGAGGCGCCCGGGGCATCATCGCCGACCTGTTGAGAGACGCGGCCAACGGCCTCGTGCGCGTGATTGGGGACGGACGGAACCGGTGGGCGTGCGTCTACGAGCGCGACCTGGCCGACCTGTACGTCCGGGTCGTCACCCAGGCGCAGGCGTCCGGCGTCTTTCACGCCAATGACGAGGCGGACGAGCGGGTGGGCGACATCGTCGAGGCGGTGGGGCAGCATGCGAAGATGCCCCCGGACGTGCGCCACATGCCGATCGAGGAAGCGCGGGCGAAGATGGGCCCGTACGCCGATGCGCTCGCGCTAAATCAGATCGTGCGCAGTCCGCGGGCCCGGGCGCTGGGGTGGAGTCCGACACTGCACTCGGTGTCGGGCAGCGTGGCGCGTTTGTTCGAGGAATTCCGCGCCGCACGCGACGCGGCCGCCTGAGGCGGCCGCGACAATCGCGGCTTGCCTCCCTCCCTGCAATCCCGCTAAAATGCCCGTCGGTCGGCCCTCATAACACCTTCAGTCTTCTCCGACGGCGATTGGGTCCGTTCTGGTCGGGAGGCGTCTTTGATCAAAGGGTCCGGGTGGTGGGCGGCAGTGGTGGCGGTGTCGGTGTTTGCGTCTGCGTCCCCCGCGGGCCAGACCGGGGGAGGACAGGCGATTCCGCGCGGGCCCGACGGCCGCCCCGACCTGTCGGGGATCTGGCAGGTCATGCACCAGGGGGCCGCATGGAACATCGAGGACCAGAACGCCGCGCCCGCGCCCCACAGCGCGCCCTGGCTCGGCATCCCGGCGAGCCGCGGCCTCGTCGAGGGCGGTGAGATTCCGTACCAGCCCTGGGCGCGTGTCAGGCGGGACGAGAACTACAAGAATCGGCTTCGCCTCGACCCCGAGGTCAACTGCTTTCTCCCCGGCGTGCCCCGCATCACCTACCTGCCGTTCCCCTTTCAGATCGTCCAGACGCCCACCTACATCGGCGTCCTCTACGAGTACGTGCACGCGGTCCGGCACATCTACGTCGACGGGAGCGACCATCCGCCGGGCCCGATCGAGTGGTGGATGGGCGATTCACGCGCGCGCTGGGACGGCGACGCGCTGGTCGTCAGCGTGCGGCACTTCAATGCGGAGACCTGGTTCGACCGCGCGGGCAACTTCCACAGCGAGGAGATGCGGCTGACCGAGCGCTACTCCTTCCTCGATCGCGACACGCTGCGCTATGAGGTGACCGTCGAGGATCCGAAGGTCTTCACGCGGCCGTGGAAGATGAGCACGCTGCTCTACCGCCGCAAGGAACCGAACGTCCAGCTGCTGGAGCACGAATGCTACGCGTTCGACGGCGTCGCCGTCGGGACGCGGCCCCAGGATCGCGTCGGGAGATAGGGAAGGAGGCGTCGCGTGACACATCGCTGCTTCAAGAGGCTGCTGGCCCTCGCTGCCGTGCTGCTGCTGCCGGCGTGGGCGGCCGGGCAGGAGAGCGCGGAGACACGCTGGGACCCGCCACGGACGCGGGACGGTCAGCCCGACATCCAGGGCTACTGGAGCCAGCGCAGCGACATCACGACCTACAGCATCCAGGCCGGCCTCGAGGATCGGGCCGAGCACGTGAGCATCGGCGGTCAGAACCCGCAGAAGGGGCGCCCGATCATCGACCCGCCGAACGGGATGATTCCGTACCAGCCCTGGGCGGCCGAGCGGGCGAAGATGCACCATGCGGTCCACCGGCAGCCGCCGACGCCGGATGTCTTCGATCCGGTCTCGCGCTGCTTCCTCGAGGGCGTGCCGCGGATCGTCTATCAGGGGAACATGCGCATCCTGCAGTTCCCCACCCACATCGTGGTGCTGCACGAGTTCGCGCATCACTACCGTGTGATCTACCTCGACGGGCGTCCGAAGCTGCCGGACACGCTGAAGTTGTGGATGGGCGACTCGCGCGGCCGGTGGGAGGGGAACACGCTCGTCGTCGACGTGACCAATCACAACGATCGGACGTGGTTCGACATCGTCGGCAGCTTCCACAGCGAGGAGATGCGCATCACCGAGCGGTGGACGTTCGTCGGCGCGGATCGCATCGACTACGTGGCCACGATCGACGATCCGAAGGTGTTCACGCAGCCGTGGAAGCTGCGCGTGCAGCTCGGGCGCAACAAGCCGGAAGAGCTCTTCGAGCACGCGGTCTGCGAGGGGAACAAGGCGGTGCACGTGGCCTTCGGCATTCCGTTCGAGGAGAAGAAGTAGGCGGGCAGTCGGGAGCGAATTCGTGGTTGTGCGGGTCGGCCGCTTGAGAAGCAGTTGGGGAAGGAGAGGTCCGATGCGACGCGCGATGGCTCGGGTGTTGTTGGCCGTAATCGTCCTGGCGCTGCCGGCAGCCGGCTTCGCGCAGGAAGCCGTGATCAGCGGCACCGTACGCGACGCGACGGGCGGCGTGCTCCCGGGCGTCGTCGTGCAGGCCGTCCACGAGGCGACCGGCACCGCGTTCGATACCGTGACCGACGAACGCGGGGCATTCCGCATTCCCGCCCGTATCGGGACCTATCGCATCATGGCTGAGCTCCAGGGGTTTGCGCGGCTGGAGCGCAGCGGCCTGGAGGTGCTGGTCGGGCAGCAGGTCGCGCTCAACCTCGAGATGAAGCCCTCGAGCGTCACCGAGACGGTGACGGTCACGGGCGAAGCGCCGCTCGTCGATGTCAGCTCGTCGCAACTCGGCGGCAACATCGACTCCCGGCAGATGCAGGAGCTGCCGGTGAACGGGCGCAACTTCCTGGACCTGACGCTGCTGGCGCCGGGGAACCGCGCCAATCACACCGACGCCGGCGGCGTCCCCGTGACGACGGGCCTGGGCAGCGTGCAGATCAACATCGACGGCATGCAGGTGACGAACAACTGCTGCGGCGGCTCCAACCGGCAGCCGAGCTTCGGGCGCGACGCGATCGCCGAGTTCCAGTTCATCTCGAACCGGTTCGATGCGACGCAAGGGCGCTCGTCGGGCGCGCAGGTGAACGTCATCACCAAGTCGGGCACCAACACTCCCTCCGGCTCGCTGTCGGGGTACTTCCGCAGCGACAACCTCAACGCCGAAGACTTCATCCAGCGCCGCGTCCTGCCGTACTCGAACCAGCAGATCAGCACGACCGCCGGCGGCCCGATCCGGCGCGACCGGATGCACGTCTTCTTCAACTACGAGTACGAGCGCGAGCCGTCGACGGTCACGCACAACACGCCGTACCCGAGCTTCAACATCGATCTGCCGCAGACGCGCACCCAGCACAAGCCGAGCCTGCGTCTCGACGGCCAGTTCTCGAGCCAGTCGCGTCTCACCGTCTCCGGCTACCTGTGGCGCGACTTCCAGCCGATCGACGGCACGCAGGCGACCATCGGGGGCGCGACCAACCATCCGGCCAACGGGATCAGCTTCGACAAGTACGCCGAGGCGCTCCAGACGACGTTCACGCACGTGCTGAGCAACCGGGCGTTCAACGAGACGAAGGTCGGCTGGGCGGCGAACCGGTGGCGCATGGAGCCGAACGTGGCGTGGAAGAACCCGACGGGGCTGGCCAGCGCGCGGAACCCGGTGGCCAACCAGCGGGAGTATCCGCCGGTGATCACGCTCCGCGGCTTCAACATCGGCGGCGGGACGAACTTCCCGCAGTTCATCGGCCAGGACGTCTACACCCTGCGCAACGATCTGACGATCTCAGCCGATCTACGCGGGCGCCACGACATGCGCATCGGCGGCGAGTACCTGAAGTACCTGATGTGGCACGACTGGTGTAATTTCCTGCGCGGCAATCTCATCGCCGACAACGGCCCCGTGCCGGCGAACATCGAGCAGCTGTTCCCCGTGTGGAACGACCCGAGCACGTGGAACCTCGCCGCGCTGTCGCCCGTCTCACGTGAGTTCCGGACGTCGTTCGGTCCGTGCAACATCGCCAGCCCGCGCGACATCTTCGCCGTCTGGTTCCAGGACGACTGGCACCCGACGTCGCGGCTGACGCTCAACCTCGGCGTCCGCTACGACGTCGAGACCGACACGTTCGCCAACGAACTGGGCGTCGAGCAGTTCCTGCCGGCCAATCGCCCCCTCGACACCGACAACGTCGTGCCGCGCCTCGGCTTCGCGTACAGCGTGAACGACCGGACGGTCATTCGCGGTGGAGCGGGCAAGTACTACGCGTGGCTCATCAACCAGGTGGCGCACCCCATCCGATTCGCCAACACGCAGCGCGTCCTGTCGGCGCTCTATGACGGCCGCCCCGACTTCGCCGTCAATCCCTGGAATGGACCGCTGCCGCGAACCGAGGACCTCGAACAGGCGTTCTGCAACGTCAACTTCCGGCCGGGCTGCATTCGCCGTGCGCTCGGCCAGACGATCGCGCCCCCCAACGCCGAGAATCCGTTCAGCTATCAGGCGTCGATCGGCGTCCAGCGGCAGATCGGCGACACGATGA
>Ga0194128_10005714_pt1 | contig 17230 bp, 21 predicted proteins | sample TA2KigCa65mmetaG_FD_148650 | JGI IMG/M metagenome (GOLD analysis project Ga0194128, IMG submission 148650) | Freshwater microbial communities from Lake Tanganyika, Tanzania - TA2015037 Kigoma Deep Cast 65m | ecosystem: Environmental > Aquatic > Freshwater > Lake | place: Tanzania: Lake...
TTCGTCTCCACGGTAGGGCGAGACGAGGCGGTGATCCGGAAGTACATTCAGAAACAGGAGATCGAGGACCGGCGCCTGGATCAGTTGAACTTGCTGTAGGGCACCGCCTTTAGGCGGTTCATAGGAATGGGCCGCCGATGGGCGGCCCGAAACCAGCCGCTTTGAGCGGCTCACATAAAGAATGCCCCCGGCTTTGCCGGGGGATCGTTACTCGGCCGAGAGCGCGGCAGGCCCTCGCGACGGGACGGACCCAGGCGCGCAGGAAGGCCTTCTTCATGTTCCGATACCACCTGCTCGGGTTGCTGCGGAATGGCACCGACCACGGCTACGGGCTCGCGAAGGAGTACCGCAGCCGGGGCGGCGTCGACAGTGGCCTCGGGAGCTTCTACCGTGAGCTCCAGAAGCTCGTGGATCAAGGTCTCGTGCGCCGCATTCCGAATCCCGACGGCGTCGATCCGCGGCGCGCTCCCTACGAGATCACCGAGCGCGGCCGCGAGGCCTTCGACCGGTGGATCGAGGCGATCCCGCGCGCGACTCACTGTCCGGACTCGGAGCTCGGCGTGCGCGCATTGTTCTTCGGCGAGGTCGAGCCCGAGGTGGCCGAGCGCATCCTCTCCGCCTGGGAGTCGAGCCTCTGGGATCTGACGAAGGAGCTCGAGCGGACGTTGAACGTGTCCGCACCGGCGGCTGATCGCACGTCGGGCGTGCACCGTGCCCTGCTGACACGGCGTCTGCAGCACGTCGCGAAGGACCTGGACCTCGTCGAGGAGCTGCGCGCCGTCTTGTCCTTGCCCGAGACCGAGGTCGCCTCTCCATCTCCCGTCGAACGAGCAGAGCCGTTCGCGACTCGGAAGCGAGGCGCCGTCGGAGGCGCATGAGCCCCGTCGTCCAGCTCGAGAGCGTCACCAAGGAGTACGGGAGTGGCGCCTCGGGGGCGCGGGCCGTCGCCGACGTGAGCCTCTCCGTCGCCGAGGGCGAGTTCGTCTCGGTGATGGGGCCTCGCGGGTGCGGAAAGAGCACTCTCCTGAACCTGATCGCGGGCCTCGAGGTGCCGACCTCGGGCCGCGTTCTCGTCTGCGGGGAGGACCTGTCGCGCCTTTCGGACAAGGCGCTGAGCGACCTTCGGCTCCGCTACCTCGGCTTCATTTTCCAGTCGTTCAATTTGTTGCCGCGGCTCACCGTGGAGCAAAACGTTTCGTGGCGGCTCGGCTTGATCGGCGTCAGCGGACGCCCCGCGCGCGACCGCACGGCAGCGGTGCTCGAGCGGATGGGCGTTCCGCCGTCGACGTGGGCGCGCTATCCGAGCGAGCTCTCGGGCGGCGAGCAGCAGCGCGTCGCCGCGGCGCGCGCCCTCGCGACCGAGCCGAAGCTCCTCCTCGCCGACGAGCCGACCGGCAACCTCGACTCCGCGAGTGGCCGCACGATGCTCGATCTCCTGCGAAGCCTGAACCTGCAGCGGCGCATGTCGGTCGTGATGGCGACGCACGATTCCTTCGCCGGCACCTACGGCCACCGTACGATCCGTTTGAAGGACGGACGCATCGTGCGCGAAGCGGGCGAGATGGAGCGCTCTCCCGCGGCCGAAGGCCAGGTTCTTCCCTTCCGGCGACGCGGAGAGTGACGTGGACCGGATCCGGCTCGCGTGGTCGCAGCTCCGGCAGCAGATCGGCCAGCTCGCCGTCGCGGTGACGACGATCGCGCTCGGCGTCGCTCTCGCCGCCTCGATGCTCCTCGCGAACGCGAGCTTGCAGGAGGGCTTCGAGACGTCGATCGATGCGCTCGCCGGCCGAGCAGAGCTGCAGGTCACCTCGCTCGCGGGTGGACCGATCGACGAAGGCCTGGTCGAGGTCGTACGCGGCGTGTCGGGCGTGCGCACGGCGACGGCACTCCTCGTCGGCTCCGGCTTTCTCGGCGGCGCGCGCAACGAGGGGACGGCGGTGCGCGTCGTCGGCGTCGACCTCCTCGACGATGCGGCGGTTCGCTTCTACCGCACGAGCCCGGGCGGTCCCGCGGCGCTCGACGATGCGCTTTCATTCCTGAACCAGCCGGACTCGGCCGTCGTGACGAAGAGCCTCGCCGCGCGTCTCGGCCTCGAGCGCGGGGACGAGCTCGCGATCGAGCTGCCGCGCGGCAGCTCGCGCCTCACGGTGCGCGGCGTCCTCTCCGACGACGGCGTCGGGCAGGCCTCCGGTGGAAAGCTCGTCGTGATGGACCTCTATGCCGCGCAGGATGCGCTCGGCATGCCGGCCCGCGTTTCGCAGGTCGACGTCCTCGTCGACCCGGGAGTGACGCCCGAGAGAGTCGGTGCGCTGCTTCGTGCGGCGCTTCCGGATCACGTCTCGGTCGTCCTGCTGGAGGATCGGCGCGAGGCTCTCGTGCGCTCCGTCGCGGCGTTCCAGATGCTCCTCGACCTGATCGGCGCGTTTGCGCTTCTCCTCGCGGTGCTGATCACCGGCAACCGGCTCGCGACGATCTACCAGGAGAGGCTGTGGGAGATGGGGGTGATGCGCGCGCTCGGCGTCTCTCGCGCGCGTCTCGTGCGCGAGCTCCTGCTCGAAGCGGCGCTCCTCGCGACCGTCGCCGTCGCGATCGGGCTCCCGATCGGGATCGCCTTCGCGCAGATCATCGTCGTGCCCGTCGCGGACACGATGACGCTGAACTTCAAGGAGGCCGTGACGGCGACGTGGGTCGCACCGCGTCCTCTGCCGCTGCTCTTCGCGGCGGCGGGTGGCGTGCTGACGGCGCTCGCGGCGGCGCTCTTCCCGGCTTCGCAAGCGGTGCGGAAGAGCGTCGTGTCCGTCCTCGCGCGCGGGCGACGTCGCGACGCCGTGTCCGACACGCGCTCGCAGAAGTGGGCTCGGGTCCTCGTTCCGATCCTCGCCTTCGCGCTTCTTCTCCTGCAGCCGGTTCTCGCGCGCGGGGCGCTCGACGCCGTCACTCTCGTCGTGATCGCGGCGGCCGGCGCGCTCCTTCTCGTTCCGGTGCTTCGACTCGCCGGCGAGCCGATCGGCCGGCTCTTCGGAGTACCTGCAACGATCGGCGTGCAGGACCAGAGCCGCACGCCGAGCCGTGCGATCGGCGCCGCCGCGGTCCTGATGACCGGCGTTGCGATCGCGATCTGGATCGCGAGCATCGGCGAGAGCTTCGAGCGCTACGTCGTCGAAGCGGTGATGAAGATCCGTCGAGGAGATCTCGTCGTCGAATCCATCTACGACCTGGGCGCGCCCGGAGCGGGGCGGCCCGTCGTCTCGGACCGCGTCGTCGACGAGATTGCGGCGACGGAAGGAGTCGAGGCGGTCGGCGCGTACGTGATCGCGAAAGCGAACGATCCGGAGACGGGCCTCCTCGCGCTCGATCCGATCCGGCTCCGACGCGCCGAGTTCGGCGACTGGGCGCTCGAGCCGGGAGCGATGCCGGGCGCGCTCGAGCTCGTCGCACGTGGTGATGCGGTCCTGATCGACACGAACCTCGCGACCCAGCGCGGCGTCGAGGTGGGACGCCCGTTCCGTCTTTCGACTCCTTCCGGCCCGGTCTCGCTTCCGGTCGCGGGCGTGCTGCGAACCGTGCCGACCGTGCCGTCCGGCGACGTGATCCTGAGCCGCGAGGTCTACCGGAGGCTCTGGAAGGACGCGACGATCACGCGCGCCTTCGTGCTCGTCGCGCCGGGACACTCGATCGATCAGGTCCGCCGCAGCATCCAGGGTCGCGTCGGCAGCCGCTATCGCCTTCAGGTGACGCGTCTCGAGGACCTGTCGCGGTGGTTCGCGAGCGGCGTGCGAGACGGATTCGCATTCGCGCGCGTGATGGCGGTCATCACCCTCGTCGTCGTCCTCTTCGGCACGGGAGACGCCCTCGCGGCGAACGTGCTCGAGCGGACGCGCGAGATCGGCACGCTTCGCGCGCTCGGTCTCTCTGCGGCGCAGGTGCGCACCATGGTGCTCTCTCAGGCCCTCGCGATCGGCGTCGCCGGCTCGGGTCTCGCCGTCGCGGTCGGGATGGGCGCGGGGCTCGCGTTCGTCTGGCTGCTGCGACCGCTCCTCGGCTGGGAGATGGAGCTCTATCCGACCTTCGGCATCGCCTTCGCGGGCGGCGCGCTGGGTGTTCTCGCGTGCGTCCTGGGCGCCGTGGTCCCGGCGATGCGCGCCGCGCGCTTCCCTCCCGCGGCCGCGCTCCGCTACGACTGACGCCGCCGCCGCGGCACCGAGTGCTCCCAGTCGGCGAGGAGCGTGCGGAGCCCGGCCACGAGGAGCAGCGGCTGATCGAGCATGATGTGGTGATACGCTTCCGGGATCTCGATGATGGGCGCGACGCGTCCGAGGAACTCGTACATCTCGTCGCCGATGTCGGGCGTGACGAGGGGTACGCGGAGGTCGCGAAGCTCACGACCTGCGGTCGCGACGTCACCCGCTTCGGCGACGTCGTCGAGCTTTCGGGAGGCCTCGCCGTGGTCGGCGGGCACGACTACCTGCGGGGCGGCGGCGCCGGCGACCTCTATGTGTTCGAGCGGCAGATGCGAGAGGCGTTCTTGATCGAGGACGAGGAGTGGAGGGAGAAGGTGTGCATGCAGGCGAAGGAGGTGGTCGAGCAGGCCTTGGCGGGGATGGTGGAGTTGTCGGACGAGGAGGTGCGATCGTGATCCGCGTGCGCGCCGCCGAGCCGCGCGACGCCGAGTCGCTCGTCGAGTTCGCCCGCCGCATGGCGCGCGAGACCGAGGACAAGGAGCTCGACGTCGCGACCCTCCGCGCCGGCGTTGCCGGCCTACTCTCGGACGCCTCGCGCGGCCGCGCGTTCGTGGTGGAGGACGACGGCGAGGTCGTCGCGGGATTGATGGTGACGCTCGAGTGGAGCGAATGGCGGAACGGCTGGTTCTGGTGGATCCAGAGCGTGTACGTCGTCCGTTCGCACCGCCGTCGCGGGCACTACCGCCGCCTGCACGAGCACGTCCGTTCGCTGGCTTCCGCTTCGCCCGACGTTTGCGGGATCCGTCTCTACGTCGAGCAGGAGAACCGGAACGCGCAGGCGACGTACCGGAGCCTCGCGATGGAGGAGACACACTACCGGATCTTCGAGGAGGTGTTCCGGCGGTAAGGCGAAGGCCAGCTGTGACGTCCGGGCTTGCGACAACGTCTTCGTCGGCACTCGAGAGAGCCTCGACGTGCTCGACGAGGGTTAGGGAAGACGTCCTGCCACTCCGAAGAGAAGCGGATCAGGCACGGAAACGAGTGGCCAGGGCCGGAATCGAACCAGCGACACGCAAATTTTCAGTCTGCTGCTCTACCAACTGAGCTACCTGGCCAGGTGCCCACATCCAAGGGTAGGCGCCGGATAACGGACGTCCCGGAGGGAGTCAACGCGCCTCAACGCGCCGGCGCGTGCGCCTCGATCCAGTCGAGCATGTCCGCCTCGATCTTCGTCCCGTCGAGGGCGTTGATCTCCTGCACGCCGGTCGGGCTCGTGACGTTCACCTCGGTCAGCCAGTCGCCGATCACGTCGAGGCCGACGAAGATCAGACCGTCGGCGCGGACCAGGGTAGAGCTGAGTCTCTGATGGTCGAGATCCCATGTTTTCTGCCGCTCGTGACGCACGCAGACATGCCGTGGGATTCCAGCCTCGTCCGGCGTGAACTGTTCTTCACACGAAGACCCGGATCGAACGCTGGCTGCCAGCTTCCCTCGGCGCTTGCAGCGCTCTTCCGTCTGCTCCGATGCCCAAAGTCTGGCCCAATCGTTGCTGCCCTCCGCCTCGACAGGCTCTCGAAGCCTGCTCGGCGACGGATGAGCCCGACCGTCGCTCCGACCACTCCGGGCGAAGAGGAGCCGACATCATGCGCACACGTACTGGATCACGTGTTTTCCTCTCCTTGGCGATGACCTTCGCGCTCGCCGCGCCAGTCGCCGCGTTCGCCGGAGGGCGAGTGGGCATCCAAGGTGGCGCCGCGCTGTTCGCCGGCGGCGTCGAGGTCGACAGCGGCGGCGAAAAGATCGCGGCCGAGACGCCCAACGGAGCTGCGTTCGCCGTCGATGGCGGCTGGAGGGCCACCGACTCGCTGGAGATCGGTGGCCTCGTGTAGATCGGTGGGGACTTCTCCGACTCGACGACGTTCAGCGCGACCGCCGGGCCGCGCTACTCGTTCCTGGGGAAGGATTCGCGTGCCCGTCCCTTCGTGGTCGGTCAGCTCGGCTACTACAACGTCGGCGTGAGCTACCCGAACACGTCTCTGTTCGACATCTTTGGTCCGACCGAGGACGAGGGTGGTGTCGGCTTCAACCTTGGCGGTGGACTCGACTACTACCCGATCGATTGGATTTCTGTCGGCGCCGACGTGCGCTACCACCGCGCGTTCGTCTTCGACGGCGTCGACTACTTCACGACGATGCTCGGAGCATCGTTCCATTTCGGGTGATCTGCTCGAAGTCCCGGCCTCGACGAGCAGAGAAGGAAAGACGAGGAACAACCGATGCAACGAGCCGTAGTGATGGCCTTGATCAGCTTGCTGTTTACCGGTTGTGTCGTCGCCCGGCGTTCCTCGGATGATTACCTGCTCTTGACTCTACCGAGGCCGAACGTGGCAGGAATGGCCGTCGCGACACTCGCTCTGTCGACCGCGCGCACGCTTGCGATGCCGATCCAACCTCTGTAGGTGCACCGCGCCGCGAGAGGACCCGTCACCTCGTGGAGCTGTAACGGTCGTCGCGAAGGTGCTCGGGGTGACGCTGGAGGTGCAGCTGGAGAAGGCGAGGAACGCGGCGCGTAGCGGCCCACGAGGGCAAGGACGGGGCTTGCGATCGACTGGTCATACCGGTTATACTTCGGCCGATGAAGACCGCCGTGTCACTACCGGACGACGTGTTCCGGGCCGTCGATGCCTACGCCAAGAGGCATCGCCTGACGCGTAGCGGTGTACTGGCGGCTGCAGCTCGGCAGTACCTTTCGCGACAAGGCTCGCCCGGAGAGGCTACCGAGGCCTGGAATCGCGCCATCGAGGCGAGCGGGCAGCCCGGCAGCGACCCGGCCTCGATCGCCTTTCGGCGACGCACGGCCGCCGTGATCCGACGAAACAGACGCTGGTGATCCGGCGAGGACAGATCTGGTGGGTCGACTTCGGAGACCCGCGAGGATCGGAACCTGCCTACCGTCATCCCGCCCTCGTCATCCAACGCGACGAGGTCAACGAGAGTCGGATCGACACGGTCGTCGTCTGCGTGCTGACGAGCAATCCCCGCTTGGCCAAGGCTCCCGGCAACACGCTCCTCCGGCGGCGGCAGACGGGGCTGACGAAGGACTCCGTGGCCAACGCATCGCAGCTGGCCACGGTGAACAAATCGGATCTCGACAGCCTCGTCGAGACGCTTCCGTCGCGGGTGATGGATGAGGTCGACGAGGGTTTGCGTTGGTTCTTGGCGCTCGATCGACTGTGATGCAGCCGTTGTCGCGGCCTTGAAGATCTCCGAGATTTCGGACCGCCCGACGTCGCGAGAGGGCAGCGCCTCCGACAACGTGAGGGCCAGCATCTCTTCGTTGCAGATGACGCGCTGTTCCTGCACTTTCACCTGCACCAAGGGGATTCGACCATCGTCGTCGAGGCGTTGCCCACGCCGAAACCGCAGAGAAGTCGCGGCGGTATGCGGAGGCCAGGAGGAAGTGAGAGCAAGCGACACGCAAATTCTTCCATCAGCAGATGGTCTACGCGGTGTGCGCCTCGATCCAGTCGAGCATGTCCGCCTCGATCTTCGTCCCGTCGAGCGCGTTGATCTCCTGCACGCCCGTCGGGCTCGTGACGTTCACCTCCGTCAGCCATTCGCCGATCACGTCGAGACCGACGAAGATCAGACCGTCGGCGCGGAGGCTCGGGGCGAGACGCTCGCAGATCTCGCGGTCGCGCTTCGTCAGCGGCGCCTTCGCGGCCGTCCCACCGACGTGGAAATTCGAGCGCGTCTCCTGCTCCTTCGGGACACGCAGCACCGCGCCCTTCGGCTCGCCGTCGATCACGATGATGCGCTTGTCGCCCGTCCGCACCTCGGGGAGGTAGCGCTGCGCCATCACCATCCGCCGGCCCTGATCCGTCGAGAACTCGAGGATCGAGTTCAAATTCCGGTCTTTCTCGATCACGTGGAAGATCCCGGCTCCGCCGCAGCCGTCGAGCGGCTTGACGATCATCTCGCCGCCGAGGTCGTGGAGGAACTCGCGCAGGAGCGTCATGTCCGCGGTGACGAGGCTCTCCGGGATCACGTCAGTGAAGCGCAGCGCGTAGAGCTTCTCGTTCGCGTCGCGAAGCCCGCGCGGGTCGTTCAGGACGAGCGTCTTCTTCTGGTCGATCATCGAAGCGACGTGCGTGTCGAAGAAGAACGTCATGTCGAAGGGTGGATCCTTGCGCAGCAGCACGACGTCGAGCTCGCCCAGAGCCGCCCGTCGCTCCGGACCGGGCGTGAAGTGATCACCGCGCTGTCGTCGCACGGTCACCGGGCGAACGCGTGCCTCGGGCACCGCGCGCCGGATCGCGAGCCCCGCCGGATCGACGTAGAGGCACTCGTGCCCGCGTGACTGCGCCTCCAGCAGGAAGACGAAGGTCGTGTCCTTGTCGATGTCGATCCGCGGAAGCGGATCCATGACGAAGCCGATCTTGAGTCGTCGCCGCTCGCTCATGCCGTCGCCCCTTCCGCGGGCTCCCGTCCGACGCGCACCACGATCGTTCCCGCCAGATAGTCGTGCAGCCCGCGATGCGGCGAGATCGCCGCGAGGAGGAAGCCGAAGTAGAAGGGGAGGGCCGAGAAGACGTACCCGACGAGGCGGATCACGCTCTGCAGGAGATCGAGCGGCTCACCGCTCGCACGCAGCACGCGGAGACCGACGAGCCCCTTGCCGATCGTCTGCCCTTCGCCCGCGTGGAGGAAGACGAAGTAGCTCGCGACGAGCGCCAGCGTCCCGATGTTCGAGAGCTGCGCCACGAGAATGTCGTCGTAGAGCTCCGTCTCGCCGGTCGCCGCCTCCGCTGCGCGGATCGCGAGCGTTGCCACGACGGAGAGAAGCCGGCTCGCGATCAGCAGCACGATGAGATCGACGACGAGTGCCCACGCGCGCGAGAAGAACGCTGCGTCGCCTGCGGGGCCCGCGGCTCGCAGTCGCACCGTTCGCATCGGCCGTGCCCGGCTCCGCGCCGCAGGAACCGACTCGGCGGTCTCGAGCGGATGCCTCGGGAAGGGCTCGTGCGGCTCGTCGCCGAGGACGAATCCCTCGTGCTCGTCGTGCGACGGAAGCTCGAACGTCTGCGGATGCCGCGCGGCTCGCGGCACCGTCGCGCCGCACGATCCGCACGTGAGCTGATGCCGGTGCATCGGCTGGCCGCACTCGGCGCACTGGCTCATGGATTCTCTTAGGGCGCGACCGCCGCGATCGCCAGTGCCGCGATCGCGGCGGTCTCGAAGCGGAGAACGCGCGGTCCGAGCGAGAGCGACCGTGCGCCGTGGCGATCGAGGAGCGCTTCCTCCTCGGCGGTGAGACCGCCTTCGGGACCGACGACGAGGACGACGGGCGCCCGCGAATCGGCTGCGCCGGGCCACGACCTCTCGCCGTCGCGCCGCAGAGCGACGAGGGCCGAGCTCCCAGCCAGCTCTCCGAGGAGCGACTCGAGCGTCGTCGCTTCCTGGATCGTCGGCTCGCGCGTGCGACCGCACTGCTCGCACGCGGCGCGCGCGAGCCGGCGCCAGCGCTCGAGCCGACTCGGCGAGACGCGCTCGATCTGGCTTCGCGTCGCGCGGAACGTGCGGATCGCAGTCGCGCCGAGCTCCGTCGCCTTCTCGATGACGACATCGAAGCGGGCGAGATCCGCGAGGGCGACCGCGAGGACGAGCTCCCGCGCCGGATCGACTCCGGCCACGGCGACGTCGTCCTCGAGACGGAGCTCGGCACCGCTCGACGAGATTCGTTCGACGAGCGCTAGCCGTACGCGTCCCGGAGCGACGATCGCCTCGAAGCGGTCGCCTTCGCCGAGGCGAAGCGCGCGCAGATGGCGCACGCCGTCGCGTCCGAGCGAAGCGCGATCCGCCTCGTCGGCATCCACCTCGACGAAGAGCCGCGGCACGCTCAGCGACTCCGCGCGACGAGCGTCACCCACGTGACGATCGATCGGCGGCCGGTGACGCGGAGATCCGCGCGGCGCAGCGCCGCGGCAACCGCTCTCTCCTGGCGCTCGAGCAAGCCCGACACGATGAGTCGTCCACCCGGCGCGAGGCGTGAAGCGAAGCCCGGCGCGAGCTCCGCGAGGAGACCCGCGTAGAGGTTCGCGACGACGAGATCGAAACGGCCGCGCGCCTGCGCCAGGCTCTCGCCGATGCGCGCGAGCTCGAGCCCGTTCTCGTGCGCCGCCTCCGCGGTCGCCTCGCGCGCAAGCGGATCGGTGTCGACGGCGACGACGCGCTCGACGCCGAGCGCCCGCATCGCGAGTGCCAGGACGCCCGTGCCGCAGCCGACGTCGAGACCGCGCTTGGGCGATCCCTCGGCGCAAGCGCGCTCGATCTCGAGGAGGCAGCCGCGCGTCGTCGCGTGGTGTCCCGTCCCGAACGCCTGGCCCGGATCGATGCGCAGGAGCCGGCGTCCGCGCGCGTCCGCGACGTCGGCCCAGGACGGCGCGATCAGCAAGCGGCGACCGACGGCGAGAGGCGGGAAGTGCGCGCGCCACGCGGTCGATTCGTCGCGGTTCTCGAAGGGCTCGAGCTCGAGCCGGTCCGGATCGAGAGCGGGAAAGTCCGTTCGGGCTGCGGCGAGCGCCGCACGAAGGCTTCGCTCGAGCTTCCGCGGAGCGACCGCGGGCGGGAAGTACGCGTCGATCCGCGCGGTGCGCACGCGCCGAGCAGGTGCGGTGCGGCCGCCGGGAGGGGCTTGGCGGACGCGGCGCAGATCACGCTCGCCCGTGACGACGCCCGGCGCGCCGAGCCGGATGCAGAGCTCCGCGACGGCGTCGGTCGCCTCTACCGGGACGGGGAGTCGCAGGCGGGTCCAGCGCTCGGGACGACGCGGCATCGCGCGAAGCGTAGCAGCTCGGCCCGCGCGCCCGCGATCGTCTCCGGCGGTCGCGTACGGTATACGGCGGGGCATGGGTGGCAAGCTCGCCGACTTCCTTCGCATCGGGCACCGGGGTGCTTCCGGCGAATGTCCGGAGAACACGATCGTCTCCTTCCGACGTGCGCTCGAGCAGGGCGCGCAGATGATCGAATGCGACCTGCAGCTCACCGCGGATGGTCACGTGGTCGTGATCCACGACTGGACGGCCGAGCGGACGACGAACGGATCCGGGTCGGTGCGCGACCTCCCGCTCGAGGTGCTGCGCGGCTTCGACGCCGGGAGCTGGCGCGGCGAGCGCTTCGCGGGCGAGCTGATCCCGACGCTCGAGGAGACGCTCGAGGCGGTATTGCCGAGCGCGGGTCTGAACCTCGAGCTCAAGTGCCGTGGCTCCGACGAGGACTCGCGTCGCCTGGCGCTCGCGGCGGTCGACGCGGTCACGCGGCACGACGCGCTCGACCGCGTCCTCTTCTCCTCGTTCGATCCGATCACGCTCGAGGCGCTACGCGACGTCTCCGCGGAGGCGCGGATCGGCGTCCTCTGGTCCTACGCGCCGTTCGACGGCGCCTTCGCGCTCGCCGAGAAGCTCGGCGCGGCGAGCCTGAACGCGCGGGCAGCGGCGGTCGACGTCGGCCTCGTCGAGGCGGCGCGCGAGCGCGGCCTCCCGGTCTACGTCTGGACCGTCAACGCGCTCGAGGACATGCTCGAGCTCCGCCGGGCCGGAGTCGAGGGATTCTTCAGCGATTATCCGGGCCGGATGCTCGAGGCCCGGGCTCGTCTGCTCGCGTCTTGACGCGGCGCAGCCCAATCCCGAACATCACTGGTTCGCGGGAAACCGCAGATCCGTCGAGGGGAGGTGAGCTGTCTTCATGCCGGGAATACGCGTCAAGGAAAACGAGCCGATCGAGAGTGCGATTCGCCGCTTCAAGAAGCAGTGCGAGAAGGCCGGCATTTTGTCGGAGCTCCGCAAGCGCGAGCACTACGAGAAGCCCAGCGTGAAACGGAAGAAGAAGGCTCTGGCCGCGCGCAAGCGCGCCCTCAGACGAGCTGCCCGAAGCAGCATGTAGTGCCCGTCGCGCCGCGTGCGCGATGGTGATTTCGTCGGTGCCGGGGAGAGAGGTGCGGAGCCTCTCTCCTCGCGACACCGAATTTCCGGGTTGTCCCGAAACGTGCCAAGGGAGAGTCGATGCCCGAGATCCCCCAGGCGATCCTGGACGAGATCAAGCGGCGGATCGACCTCTCCGCCCTGATCTCGGAGCACGTGACCCTGAAGCGGAGCGGGCGCGGCTTCCTCGGGCTCTGCCCGTTCCACGACGAGAAGACGCCGTCGTTCCACGTCGACGCGGAGCGCGGGTTCTATCACTGCTTCGGCTGTAACGCGGGCGGGAACGCGTTCACGTTCCTCACGCGTCTCACCGGCGTGACGTTTCCGGAGGCGGTGCGGACGCTCGCGGAGCGGGCGAACGTGCAGATCCCCGAGGCGGCGCACGCACGCGGCCACGATCGACTCGCAGAAGCGAACGCGCTCGCGGCGGAGCTCTTCACGGTCGTTCTGCACGAGAGCCGGCTCGGCGAGCGCGCGCGCCAGTATCTCGCCGACCGCGGCGTCGACGACGAGACGGTGCGGCGTTTCCAGCTCGGCTTCGCACCGGCCTCGGGATGGATCGAGAAGCTCGTCGGCCGAGGGGTCTCGACGAGCGACCTGAAGCGGCTCGGGCTCGCGCGCGACGGCCGGAGCGGGCTCTTCGCGATGTTCCGCGATCGCCTGATGTTCCCGATCCGCGATCTCGGCGGCCGCGTGATCGCGTTCGGCGGCCGCGCGATCGGCGAGACGAACGGGCCGAAGTACCTGAACTCGCCGGAGACGCCGCTCTTCCGGAAGGGACATCACCTCTACGGGCTCGAGCTCGCACGCGACGCGATCCGCGCGAACGACCAGGTGATCCTCGTCGAGGGCTACATGGACGTGATCGCGCTCTCGCAGGCGGGCTTGAAGCAGACGGTCGCAGTGCTCGGCACCGCGCTCACGGCGGATCAGCTGCGCCTCGCGCGGCGCTTCGCCGAGGAGATCGTCGTCTGCTTCGACGGCGACGAAGCGGGACGTCGGGCGGCGCTGCGCGCGTTTCCGATCTGCGTCGACGAGGTCGATCTCTGGCCGCGCGCGGTGTTCCTGCCTTCCGGGGAAGATCCCGATTCGCTCGTGCGGAAGGGCGGGCCGGACGCGATGCAACGGCTCGTGCGCGAGGGGCAGTCGCTGATCGACTTCTTCCTCGACGATCTCGTCGGGCCGGACGCGGGCGTCGGCGAGACGGCGCGTGCGGCGAGCCGCATGGCTTCGGTCCTGGCGGGCGTGAAGGATCCGATCGTGCGCGACAAGCTCGTGCGCGGCGCGGCGGGGCGGCTCGGAGTTTCCGGCGATGCTCTTCTCGCCGCCGCGCGGCAGGTCGCCGCGGCGAACGCGGCGCGGGAGACGGCGAGCCGCCCCGCCGAGACGCGCGTGGATCCGCGCGCCGGTGGTCGTGTCGACGTTCGAGGCGATCCACGAAGCGCTGGGCGCACGGACTTTCGTTCCGATCCGCGCTCCGACCCCCGGTTTGCGCGGGGCGATGCGCGCGCTCCCGCACGGGACGATCCGAGGTTCGATCCACGGTTCGATCCACGATCGGACCCGCGTGGCTCGGTCGCGCGCGGCCCGAGCGGCGGGCCGTCCGCGCGGGGAGGGCGTCGCGGACCCCGCGTCACCTTCTCCGGCGACGCCGAGATGGTCGAGCTGATGATCTGCGACGAGGAAGCGGCCGAGCGTATCCGCGCCGAGGGTGCTTCCGCGTGGATCGAAGACGCGCTGCTGCGCGCGATCGCCGACCGCGTCCTCGAGCGCCGCGAGACCGACGAGTACTTCGAGCCGATGGAGTTCGCGACCGAGCTCCCGGCGGCGATGGCCGAGCGCGTCCGGCTTCGGCTCGCGTCGCCGCCGAAGCCCGAGGACAACCAGCGCGCCACGGACGACTGGTTCGCGCGCTACGCGGAGCGGGCCGCGCGCGGCGACCGTCGAGCGCTGATCGCGCGTCTCCGTGCGGCGGAGCACCGCGGCGATCAGGCGGAGGTCGATGCGGCTCTCGAAGAGCTCCGCCGCATGACCCCAGACGCCTGACGGGGTCCGGTTCGTTACGGCGCATCTGCACCCAGGCTCACTCCCGAGCCTGGGTCCGAATGCGCCGTAACGAACCGGACCCCATCGCGATATATCCCCTCGCGATATATCGCGGTGACCCGCTGCCCGCCTGGCGCGGCGGCGCGACCTCGAAAACCCTCGCCGCGGCGGTCGCCGGACGCCGGCACGCGCCGTGCATTCCTCCCCGAAAGCTCTGGCCGCAGAGCGGCCGTCGAAGGGGGAAACGAGATGAAGCGTTTGCCGAAGTGGAACCGAGTCGCAAGTGCCCTGGGGCTTCTCTTCGCCGTTGCGGCGTTCCCGATGGCCCCGGCGTCCTGGGGCGTCGACAACCCGCGACCGGGGCCGACGATCGACGTCGACTGCACCGATCCCGAATCGAAGACGCTCTGCCGCGAGTGTCACATCGACGGGCCGGTGTTCTGCTGCCCGGGAGACGGCGATCCGTGCACGATCAAGAGCCCGTCGCCGAAGGTTTCTCCGTCGCTCTCCGTTCGCCCCCGCCGGCCGACCTTCAGGCAGAATCTCTACTTCACGCGCTGACCGGGCGGAGAAGCTCGCGAGCCCGCTTCTCCGCCCGGTCGCGATCGCGAGACTCATCAGGGCGCTTTCAGGAAATCCGCCTCGTTCGTCGACGCGGAGAAGTAGTCCGCGCTGAAGCAGGTGTCGGTGCTGCGATTGAGAACGGGCACGGGGACGCCGGGATCGCCCAGCCCGTCGGCGAGTCACGCATGATAGCGCGCCTGCGGCCTCGCGTCCCGTGAAAAGGGGATGAGATTCAAAGCAGTTCGATTCATCCGCGCACTTGGAGTGGACGGAGCGCAGGGTTCCCCCGAGGCCGGCTCCGGGGGGAACCCTGAACGACGTGGCACAGTGCACGGTCAATGCGGGGTCGCTCTCAATCGGCGACCTGGCCGAACCGGCCGCTGTTGAAATCCGCGATGGCGCGGCGGATCTCCGCCTCGCTCGTCATCACGAACGGGCCGTAGCCGACGACCGGGTCGCCGAGCGGCTCTCCCGTCAAGACCAGGAGCATCGCGTCGCCGTCCGCGTGGATCGCGACCGACGGGCCTTCGCGCTCGAAGCGGAGGATCTCCGCCTCGCCCGCGCCCTCACCGCCGTTCACGGTCACGTGCCCGGAGAGGACCGCGATCATCGCCGTGTGTCCCTCCGGCAGCTCGAGCGTCACGTCGGCGTCGCGATCGAGGCGAACGTCCCACACGTTGATCGGGCTGAACGTGCGCGCGGGGCCCTTCGCTCCCGCGAGCTCCCCGGCGATGATCCGCTCGCGGGCTGCACCTCCGGCGAGCGCGACGACGGGAATCGCGTCGCTCGTGATCGCCTGGTAGCCCAGCGCCGTCATCTTGTCCTTCGCGGGCAGGTTGACCCAGAGCTGCACCATGCGGAACGGGCCGCCGGTCTTCGTGAACGCCGGGGACTGGAACTCCTCGTGGATGATGCCGCCGGCGGCCGTCATCCACTGCACGTCGCCCGGCTGGATCGTTCCGCCCGCACCGGTCGAGTCGCGGTGCGCGACCTCGCCGTCGTAGACGATCGTGACGGTCTCGAACCCGCGGTGGGGGTGCTGGCCGACGCCGCGCGGACGGACCGCGGGCTCGAAGAAGTGCGGCCCCGCATAGTCGGAGAGGAGGAACGGGCTCGTCGCCTGCGCGTCTCCGTCGTAGGAGAACAGACCGGACGGGGAAGCCGTCTCCGACCCAGTGTCCCTCGTGAGAGGTGAGAACCTGCGCGATCTTTTTTATGTGTGAGATACTGTGGCCGTACGAGCAGACGTGGCCGTACGAGCAGACCGCAAGTACGGTCCTCGAGGATACCGTCACGATGGCGGAGCACGTCGGCTGTCCGACCGAAGTCACGCTCGAGGTCATCTCCGGGCGCTGGAAGGTGATGGTGATCTACTGGCTGCTCCGCGGAGAGCGCCGGTTCAACCAGCTCCAGCGCGACCTCGCCGGCATCACGCACCGCACGCTCGCGAAGCAGCTGAAGGAGATGGAGGCGGACGGCCTGGTCGAGCGGCGCGACTACGGCGAGATCCCGCCGCGCGTCGAGTATCCCCTCACCGAGCTCGGGAGGTCGCTCGAGCCCGTGCTGCTGGCGATGCACGCGTGGGCGGAGCGCCATGGCGGCGAGGTGCGACGTCGCGAGTAATTCGCCGAGGCGGCTCAGAGCTGCATCGTGACGTGGATCACGCCCTGATCCATCTTCGTCGTCTTGCGAAGGCCGCACGTGTCGAAGACCTTCAGCATCGGCCCGTTCTGCGCGACTACCTCCGCGGTGAGCTCGCGGAGGCCCGCTTCACGGGCGATCGTCGTCACGTGGCGCATCAACGACGAGCCGAGACCGTGGCCTGGTAGTCGTCGATCACGACGAAGGCGACCTCGGCGCTCCCGGGCTCCGTCACGACGTAGCGTGCGCCGGCGACGATGGCCGGCTGCCCGCCCTCGTTGGTGGATGCGACGAGCGCCACGTGATGGTCGAAGTCGACGTGGAGGAAGTAGTCCCGCTCCTTCTCCGAGAAACGGCGCTTGACGCTGAAGAAGCGGCGGTAGGGCGACTCGTCGCTCGTGCGAGCGACGGCGGCCTCGAGCCCCGGCGCGATCGTCGAGCCTGCAAGCGCGGATCTCGACTGGGCGTCCGTCGCGAAGCCGCTCCGTCACCGTGTAGTGCGCGACGTCCATCGGTCGAGGGTCGGCTACCACCGCGCGCGGAGTCCGACACGGAACGGGTTGGACCGACTTGCACCGCCGACCGGATCTGCCATGACCACGGGGCGAGGGCCCGTAGCTCAGTTGGTCAGAGCGGCCGGCTCATAACCGGTTGGTCCCAGGTTCGAGGCCTGGCGGGCCCATAGTGAAATCGAGGGGTTGCGGATGCTGCGGAGCGTCAGGTGACCCGGAGTGTGCCCGAAACGTGCCCGTTCTGTTGCTGCGAGCGCTCCCCGCGACAGAACGGGCACCTCTTGATCGGCGCGACTTGTGATTGACG
>Ga0194128_10005716_pt1 | contig 17225 bp, 10 predicted proteins | sample TA2KigCa65mmetaG_FD_148650 | JGI IMG/M metagenome (GOLD analysis project Ga0194128, IMG submission 148650) | Freshwater microbial communities from Lake Tanganyika, Tanzania - TA2015037 Kigoma Deep Cast 65m | ecosystem: Environmental > Aquatic > Freshwater > Lake | place: Tanzania: Lake...
ACTGCGAAATACTGCTAATCAATGCGACGATTTGTGATGGTTTGCAACAGCCAGCTTTTTGCTGTAACACACGTAGCACAAAGGCATTTTGGCTGAAAACTCAAGCAGCCATTCCGCAAACTACGGAACCGAAGGGTCTCGGCTTCTTCATCTCGAAAGAATCCTTTCCGGGCTACGCCCGGATGCGATTCTCTCATCCAGAATGGACCAATTTCAGGGGGGAAGGCCACAAGTTCGACTGAACACTCCATCCATTTAGCTGCCTTTCCCTTGGGGACTTCGCTCAGCTTCAGTCATGCGGTATGGAGTACAACAACAGCGTGATTGCCAATAACACGGCCGCCCAGCGTGCAGCATCCCACAGCCGCGACTCCCAACGCAGTGGTTCAATCGTGCCTTGCAAGGGGATCTTCTCCAGCGGTCGCGATTCCAGCGGCACGATCAATCGCGCCAATTCGCTCGCCCACTGCCGACGGAACTCCTCAGGGGAAATCCCAATGGGAATGGGAGAGTTGAGATGCTCAGTAAAGGCATTGCCGATATCCCCCTCGAAGCCCAACACCAAACAGAGATACCACAATTCGGCGACATTGGACGTAGCCCGTTTCGCCTCGGTTTCCCAGTCGTAGAAAAAACGCCAAGCGCGATCTCGCGTAGCAAAGTATTCCCATTCCAGCGTGATCCCCTGCCATTGCGGGTTGGCAATGGTGAGCACTTCATCCATCCAATAAACCAGTACTCGTTGGGAAAGTTTCCATTCGGATTCGGTGACACGGCTACCAGGCGTGGCGGCTTGTCGTTCTGCCTGATCGAGCATCGCCTTCAAATCGCCGCGAACTTCTTTCAAATCGGTCGTACCAACGCGGACACGGTCTCCCAGATCAATCGTGCGGCGGATGATTGGATTGACAAGCAGGGAATACTCTGGCGTCATCGTGTTAACTCAGGGGACAGAGTAAAGAGCGCGAAAACCATCTTCACGACGCGGCCATCGTTGAGCTTGAGCTTGACTTCATGATTCCCGTCGATGCGACCATCAATCTGACTGTCATTGATGCGAATTCCCAAAGCCAATGAATCTTCGACATCTTTCCAAGCCTGTGCGCGGCGATCAACTTTGAAATAAGTCCAATTGCGTCCCGGCAACGCTCGCGGAGCCGACGGGTCCGGTTCCGGCTTCACGCCGGCCTGGCCACGGGCAAAAATCAAATCGACTTGCCGAGAACTGCCGACTTTCATGTTCAAGTCACCGCCCATCAGCTTAACGATTTCTTGGTACGGCAGGCTGCTTTCGACTCCGACGAAAAAACTCCATGCCGGATCCAGCCACTCTCTTTCAAGTTTGACCTGCATCTGCAATCCCGCTCCGACGAACACCCGCTTGATCGGTTCTGGAGGGCGGTCATCCCCTTCAATCCAACGTTTGACCGCCCAAAAACAGGTTCCCAAGTCATCGTGATCGTACAACGGCAACGCGGGCATTCGCCGATCGGGACGAAAGATCGCCAGCATCCCTGCCACTCGGCACAACTCCATGTAAGCCAGGACAGGATGAATGCCGCGCACCAAACGCAAGTTCGCCAGATAGCCAGACGCCATGTTGAGCGAATGGAGTTGGAACAGCAACTCCAAGTCTTCGCGATGCCCGCTCTCGAACGCAACTTTGCGGTCGAACATACGCCGAGTGTCCTGCTCGATTCGGCTGCCGATGAAATTCGCCAACGAGTCGATGATGTCGTCTCGCAAGACCGGCCAGGCATCGCATGCCAAGAGCGGCGGAAAATACTCTCGGTCCAGTTCCGGCGGGGCCTCCGCACGTTCTCCACGCAGCAGTCGAAAGATGGGAATCGCCTCGTATCCAGTCAATGAATCCGTTTCGAGCAACAGCTTGAGGTTCCACCACCGCACATCGATCGTCTGTGGTCGGCCAGCCTCGTTCTCGTCTTCCACTTCTTGAGATACGACCTGGTAACGCACCCGCTGGTTATCGTCCACCGCGGCAGCGTTGCTTTGGCCGAGCTTCAAATGCGGAATTCCCAAAAACACCGTGAGTCGGTTCTGCCGATCAAATGCTTTTGGCGGAATGTCCAACGGCGACAAATTCGCGTCTTCGGGAAAACAAACCTGAGTGCCGTCGCGCATCCGCAGATGGCATTCCCGCAGTACGATTCTCCAGTTGGCCAGCGCGTCGGTGTCGATGTCTATTTTCCGTACACCGTAGGGATAAGGACTGCTCCAATCGTGAGCGCGTATCATCTGATCATTCAGGTTTCGCTCCGTCGCCTGGAAATGATGAGGGCGGAGAAAAATGCCTTCCGCCCAATGAACCGCATGGTTCGTCATGTTGACTGGTCTCGTCTCAGGGGCTAACCGAAAGGGGGTCAGAAACTTTCTCGGACGATCAATAGCTTCGATTTGATCAGCGATCTTGAGACATCCCCAAGACTGACCCGTTTCGGGCAGCCTCGCAACGCTGGATCGCCAACGCTTAAGGCATGAGGTTATGGCAACTTCTCGCGACCTTCCAGCGTGACGAGCTATTGCTGAAGGCGGATTTCCAACAGGGTTCATCAGAGAGTGGAAGGGGCTGCCGTTCTCTCCAGGCATGACTTGACTGCCGACGGAGGCGGCACTTCACGAAATGCGGTCTGTTTTTTGACGTGTTCGTCGAGAAGTTGATTCAACTCCTGCCAGAGATCCGCCTGCCAGCCTTTCATGTTCCGATCGAGGTCGCCTTGCAGCGACTCAATGACGGACTGTCCCTCCTTGTACTGTTCGAGATCCACCCAGGAGACAGCCAGCGTCTTCTTAGCGTTACAGACGTCTTGAAAAATCCTGTCACTCCATTTCTCGCGCTCCGCATCGCTGATCTTGAGCCTTCCAGAGTCAACGTCAATGCGGAGGTCCTCCAGTGTCTTCACCGCCGAACGAGCTTGCTCCACCGTTTTCACGGTCCCCTTGGCTTGTTCGCGGATCTCGGAATGCGGACAGGTGGAAACTAGCCAGGCCAAGCGTGATTGGCCAACGGCGAACCGATAGCGTGTCTCAAAATCACGTTCCTGAGGATCCGACTCTGGGAGCACGTCCATTCCAATTTCCGCCAGACGGCGCGCCGTGATCTGCGACGTCGCCTGGTTGAGATCGTCAATCGCATTCGCATATTCGCGATTGCGCAGAGACGATCTCGCAATGCCGCGAAGCAAGCGGGCATATTGATCCAGTCCGTCTTTTTCCATGGACGATCTCGACTCAACGACCAAGGTCAATTGACGCACCGCCTCGCACCAGCTCTCGTCGGATTTGGCTCGACTGGTTTCCATTTGCGCTGACTGCAAGGCGATCGTTGCCGCAGAATGCGCCTGTTTACGAACCTGGGCGAGCCGATCACGAACAGCCTGCAATGTGGAATCATCCGCAAGCGCGGCTCTGTAATCGCGGACCGCCGCCAGCAACGGTTGAACGGCCATATCGTCGGAAGCCAGCGATTCCTGCCAACGCGCACGAGCTGACAGCATCGCCGCGCGAGATTTCAAGACGACCACCTTAAGAGAATCACGCGAAGCCATATCGTCCAGCGGCGATTGGCTCAGTTCGTTCAGCGCCGACGTGAAGTCCTTCCAAGAGGACTCGAACCGTTCAGCCGTTTCCGCGACCGAACCGGCGGGGGACTTCGCCAACTCCAAGTCGATCTCGCCTCGTGCGAGCCACACGGCAGGACGCCGTTGCAAACAAGGACTGCTCTCCAACTCGTGAAGCAATTCTTCGAGCATCGCGAGAGCCTCTGGAAATCGGCGTCGGCCGGGAGCCGCTTCTTCGCGCGCTGCCACCAACGTCTTCTCAACGCGCGCATGGCAATGTCGCAGCTTGAGTTCGTTCTTGTCCGCGGGGCTGACATCGTCATCGTGCCCCAGTTTTTTGAGCCACTTATCCAGAACCGCGAACGCCTCGCCGGGTTGGTTCCGATCAACAAACTGCGAAGCTAACTTGAGTCCCTCTTGAACGATCTGTTTTTTCGTCGCTATGAGGTCAAAGTCGGAGTCCTCGGCGGACAACTTCTTCCGAACCTTCTGAAACGCAACTACCTCCTCCCCCTCGATCGCGTCCAACGCCTGTGGGAGTTGGCTCTGACTGGCGAAATGAACCACTTCCTCCCGAAATTTCTTCGCCATTTCTTGCCGCAGTTCCCGAGGCCTTTCCCTGTTGATCAACAGAGCTTCGTTCGCGAAGGCCAGATCGAGCTGACCGGTCAACTCGATGGCCTTCGCAAGCTTGCGTTCCTTGCGAAAGTCCTCGACTTGTTTCAAAGCATTCGTCAAAAGTTGTTCAACCTCTTCGTCACGATTCAGCCACGGCCTCGCCAGGGGATGAACTTGCCGGATCACGGCCTTGGCTTCCTGGAACTGAGATGTTTTGACATATTCGCCGACTTGTTTGCGAGCATGTTGCGCGGCCGAGCGTCCATAAAACGCGACTCCACCTCCCGCGACCGAGAAGATCAGAATCAACAACAAAACGGCCTTCGGAAGGCTTCGCGAAGATCTTGCCCCCGCCAACTGAATCGGAACCGTTGGAACAAATGGACGTTGTGCGGTGTCTGGCATCTGCGACCGCAGCCAGTCTTGTTGCAGTTGTATTGTCAAATTCGCTTCGTTCTGTCCGCCAAAAACAGACGTTGCCGAGGGAATCGGTACGGATGACGGCGACAGTGTTTGCTCCGCGGCGAGAGGAATTCGCGATTCGACAACCGATTCGTTTTTCCGCTCGGCCACGCGCGGCGGACTTGGGGGGTGACTCCGCGAATCCAACGAAGTTTGACCAAAGGTCGCCGCAACAGCCTTGTGCGATGATGTCGCCGAATCTGGAGCAACAGTCCCTAGAGGTGAGGTCGGTACCGCAGGGCTTTGTAGTGATGGCGGTTCAAACGCCCGCTCTCTGGCAGAAGGCGATTCGGGGGATGATGAGGTGACAGGAGTCGCGGGACTCTGTTTACCATTTTCCATCCCTGCCCAAGGGTTGATTTGCGAATTGATCTTTTGCAAGAGTGCCTGTGATTCCTGCAACACGGTTCGCGAAGGCCCCGTTCCAATGTCACCGGCCGTATCCGTTCCATGCGGCAGTGCCCGATAGGGGACCTGCACATTGCGATTCGGAACCTGCGCCGGACTCGGAATCATGTCACTGGTAGGCAAACCATTGGGAGTTTTGATCGACGGTGACGGAGGTGAAGGAATTGATCCTGACGATCCACCACTGGCAGGCGTGTCCGATTTCGCCGGGGTCTGTCCAGCATTTTGCGGAACGGGAGGTGAGCTTCCACAATCCTCGCGACGAACCTCGTCCAGTTCCGACAATTTCAAGCCTGACAGCGTGCGAGTCTGGAAGTCGCGATAGGCCATTTCGTAGGCTTCGACAAGTTCCTTGATGGACCCAGGCCGCCCAGCGGGAGTCTTTGACAAGCAACGCAGAATGATCGATTCAAGATAGGAATCGACGTTGAGTTGATCGGACACGTCTCGAAATCGTGGCGGCGGTGTTTTGGCGACGTGCAAGGCAAACGCCGCGATCGACTCGCCACGATACGGAAACGGGGGCAAGCCAGCGAACAGTTGAAACAACATCGCCCCGAAGGCGTACACGTCCGATTGCAACGAAGGGACGTTGCCCTGGAGTTGCTCTGGAGAACAAAACTCCGGCGTGCTCCGGCCGTCACGAATGGCCTCGAGGATCAACGGTCCCGCTCCGACTTGCGACGCCAAACCCAGGTCCGCGATTTGAAACCGCCATTTCCCGGAACTGTGTTCAGCAAAGACGTTGCCAAGGTGCAGATGCAGGTGCTGCAAGTCGTACTGGTGCTGAAACGCAATCAAGGGCACGCTGATTTGCCGGACAAAATCCAAGATCCGGCCCGCCGGCCACGGTTCGCGCACTTGCAAACGCTGGCCGCTCGCGAGGGGCATGATGAGGAATCGTGTTTCCTCAAACTCGCCAATCTCGCTGACGCTCACGGCTTGGGGGTGGCGAAAATCCGTCAACTCCGCGGCGGCAAAGGTCGGAGAACTCCCCAATTCTGGACGCAGCAACCGCAGCGCCACCGCTTGTTGAGTCTGACTCTCACGCGCGGCATACACAGGCCCGAAACTGCCAACACCCAGCAGGCTTTCCAACCGATACCGTCCGGCCACGTCGCGGCCCACGTAATTCGCCCAGGATTCCATGCAATGGTCTTTCGAACTGGCTCATTCAGGAACTTCACATCGGACGTTAATACCACACACGGCGAAAAATGAGACGTCTGGCCGTTGAACCTCAGCATTCTCCAGACGGGATTCTCCAGAAGTGGACGCGAGTCGCGAGCGAGAAAGGGTTTCAACACACGAAGACCTTCACGTTGATTCGCTCATTTGCCCGTCTCAACGGGGGCTTTTAGAAAATTCAACACTCTCTCGATACGACGGCTCAACTCTTTGGCGTCCGCCGCGACTTTGGGATCGTGCGATTTCTGAAGCTCCTGCAACGAATCTCCAAGCCAACCCGCGATGGCTTTGGCAGTGATTCGGTCTTCCTTTTTGAGACACATCGAACACAGATCGTCGGCGGCCACCGCGATTTCGTATCGGAGCTGCTCACGCGGGGACTTCTGAAAATGAGGATTTCGCTGGTATGCCTGGATTGCTTGATCCGCAGCCTGAAGCTCACTGTTCGATTTTTCAAGTTCGCCTTGATCGGAAAGGATGATGGCTTGCAGACGCAAAGCTTGAATCCGGCGATACTCGTAAGACGGCGTTCGTTGAAAATCCTCCGCCAAGCGACCGAAGCCATCCTTGGCCATGGAGATTTCTCGGAGCGCCTCCTCGGACAATCGCGACTTGCTCGTAGAGGGGACGACCGTCGCCAGAACCGCCAAGAGTCTAGCACGGCACCAGCAAGTCTGTGCATGATCGTAGCGAAGATCGACATCTTCCGGATCCCCGGCAACCAGGGGTGCGATCATCTCTTTGGCCCGATTAACCATCTCCAGCCAAAGTTCCAACTGAGGCTGGTCCGGCTGAGCAATGAGGTAGAATTCCTCGGTAGTGAGGTCGCGCAGCACGTTGGCCAATTGCCGTTTGATCTCCCGATCATCGGTGGGTTTCGCCTGCGTTGGCAATTGTTCGAGAAGCGTTCTCGCTCGCCGCAAGGCCGCGATGGCCTCGGACGAATGCCTCCCGTCTTTCGCCGCGTCATTGAGGTAGAAGTAGCTGATGCTCTGAGACTGGAGCGTGCGGGCGACTTCCTGAAGGGCCGCGAAATCGCTTTGGGTTTCCAGAGCTTCCGCATGCTTCATCGCCAAGTCGTGCTTTTCGATGGCTCGTCGTAGCAGATCATTCGCCAGGGATCGATCCACTTGCGACCGATCCGTCAAGCTGTCCCCCCACTGACGGTACGCCACGATCATGTCGAGCAGGTATGTCTGATTTTTCGGCTGGTCCTTGCGGAGCCGTTCGTAATCCGCGATGGCTTGAACGTAGACACCCTCGGCTTTGTCGTGTTCTCCGGTGATGTCCAACAATTTGGCTTGTACGACTCGCACTTTCGCCATCGCTTCGATCGCGGCCTCGTGCTTCGCATTGGCTTCGAGAATCGGTCGGAGTTGCTCCAACGCGTCTTGCGCAACTCGCTTGCGGAACTCTTCCATGCCTGGAACATTCTTGAGTTCCGACTTCGCCGACCGGGTGAGAATCAGATTGATCGCCTGAATGGCACGCTGCAGGTTGACTTCCGCAAGCTGAGTTGCCAAGTCCGCCTTGATCCGAAGTTTCTCCTGCTCGTCCGCATTCCGCTTTTCATCGTCGGCTCTCTTCTTTTCTGCGTCCGCTTTCTTAGCCTCGGCATCAGCTCGTCGCTTCTCGGAATCAGCAAGCGTTCGTTGCTTCTCCGCTAATTCAGATTGCTGCGATGCCAGCTTGTCGGCCGCATCCCGCTTTTGTGTCTCCGCATCGATGAGAGATTTCCGTTGCTCCGCCAGCTCGGATTTTTGCTTCGCCAGCTTCGTTTGTTGTTCCGCGACTTTGTCCGCCTTCGCTCGATTTTCGATCTCGGATGCAGTCAATTCGCGTTGATCCAAGAACAACTTCACCGATCCGATCGATACAACAATTAGCAATGCGGCAATCAACATCGTCAGCGTGGCAACTGCCGTGTTTCGACGACACCATTTGTTGAACCGCCCCAAGACTGACAGGGGACGTGCCTGAGTGGGGATATGGTCGAGAAACCGGCGCAGGTCATCCGCTAGTGCCTCGGCGGATCGATAGCGTTTCGAAAATTCCTTCTTCAAACACTTCAGACAGACCGCTTCCAGATCAGGATCGACTTTGGGATTGAGTTCGCTGGGAGCCAATGGTTCCGACTCACGAACTTGCCGAATGGTTTCGACCGGCGACTCGCCCAGGAAAGGCGGGCGGCCGGTCAACAGGTGATACAGCAACGCTCCGGTGGAATAGACATCGCTCCACGGCCCAATGTTCTGGCCGTAAGTTTGCTCCGGCGGCATGTAACTGGGCGTTCCGGCAATGTCATTTTTGCCAGTCTGCGACGCATCTCGCTCGACTCGCTTGGCGATTCCAAAATCGGTGATGTAGGGCCGGCCCGATTGGTCCATCAAGATGTTCGCGGGCTTGATGTCTCGATGATAAAGCGGTTGCGATTGAAGATGAGCGAAGTGCAGCGCGCGGGCCACCGCTTCCACGATCTCCGCCGCGCGAATGGCTCCCAGCGAGGTCTCTCGCACGAGGTCCGCCAAGCTGTGTCCCTCGATGTAGGCCATCGCGATGAAGTACTGATCGTTGATTCTGCCCGCGTCGTAGATGCGGACGATGTGATCGTGCTCCAGTTGTCCCGCGTTCTTGGCCTCCGACAGAAACTGATCGATTTGGTGCTGCGTGGCGAATTGTCCCGCCAGAATCATCTTCAGCGCGACGATCTTGTCGATGGTGGTGTGCCGCGCGCGGTAAACCACTCCCATCGCCCCGCGAGCGATCTCATCCAACAGTTCGTACTGTCCGAAGTTGGTGTTGCTCGTCCGTTGTGGTTCCTGCCGCGTCGGATCGAGGACGGTCGGCGCGTCTTCTATCTGAGTGGTGACCTGAGACTCCGAAAAATTGGGCTGTGGTCTCAGCAACATGGCGAGCGACGTGGCCTGATGCGGGAAGCGACGTCGATAGTCCTCGATGGTGGGGCTGTCCCCGCATTCGACACGCAATCGAAATTCATTTGAGATCAACTCCACTGGCAGCGAGGTCAATCCTCCATCCATCGCGCAATGCAGGACATAGTCTTCCAGTAGCGGCGCACGCACGTTGGGATCGGTCGTAGCGCCAGTGACTGCCACCGTTTCATGTTGACGCTTCCACATCTGCCAGCGCAAAGTTTGGTCATGCAGCACCAAGAGCAATTGGACCGATTCGCGCACCGCAGGCGACTCCTGCTGAATCCGTTCAAAGAACTGCGTCAGCGGAGCGGGACGGCCAAGCCGCCAGCCGTCTCGAAAATCTTTTAAGACTTGCTCGACGACATCAACCGCCGTCGTCACTGTAGAAAGGGAATTCTCCATGAAACGGACTTCTTTCGTTCACGTAATCGTGGCTCAAGTCAATCCGTCCTTAAAGTCAGGCGTCCTTCGAGTTCAAATTCGCTGGCCTGACATTGATCTGATCTTGTCCGCTTCCGCAAGGACGAACCCCTGCCCACTGATCAGACCAGTTCCCTTTATCCGAATCCCGTTGATCCGACACAATAAGGTATCGGACTTGAATCCAAATTGGGAATACACGACGTTGAAGTCAACTCCCAAGGATTGGATCGTCGCCGACTCGCTCGATCAAGAGTTGTTCGAATCTTGACTGAGTCAACTCGGCCAGGATGGCTGGGAACTCGTCAGCATCTTTGACACCAGCCCCCTGCAAGAAACCGTAGGCGAAATTGCCGGCGTTTTCAAACAGTTTCGCAGGAACCAGTCGCAGGACAAACAGTTGCACCTGAAGACCCTGTTGCCAGACTACGCAAACTGGGGCTTTGTTGCCACGGCGATCAGTTCACGTCCTGCAAGGCATCGACGCTGGTCGAGGTTGCCGGCCGATCGTGCAAATTAAAGATGGGGTCGTCTTGGTCACTCGCGAAGTCGTTGCAGCGAATCCATGTGTCCCACCCAAGTTGCGTGCCTCCCAACGCTCCCGTGCTTAATTGGCAACGGGGGATCTCCTCGGATTTCAGCACCAATTGTACATCCATGTCGAATTCCAGGCCGGCATACAAGCGGGAGAGTTGCGCCAACGGTTGATGGGCCGAACCTGTGGGCAGAAACATCTGAAATTGCGAGAAGGTTAACGGGCCAATCCGAATTCGAAACTTGCTTTGAAAATCCCAGACGCGTTCACCCACGATCGCGGTGGATCCTAATTCTGTGTTTCCGCCGAGCGTTAATTGAGTTTGATACTCCTGCTCCAATCGCAGCCATTGCCCGAAAAACTGGTGAACCTGGACTGGAACTCCCAAAAAATCAGCCAGCAGTGACTCCAGGCCCAGAGCCGAACGTCGCGATTGCGATAAATGTCCGGAGTAATATCTGAAAGTCTCGTCAGCGATCCGCCGCCGGTGAACGAGCCCTTCTCGATTGAGAACCTGGTAACGCAACGACGGCGTTCCCAGCCCGGACAAATTCAGCAACACGTCCGAGAAGAGATCGAACCGAGGCCGTTCATTCAACTCGTAGTCTCTAACGCGTTGCGGCGTCTGCCAACTGGGATCGCGCAACGTTTGTTCCGCACGCTCGTATCCGATCCAAGGCCGGTACTTCTCCCAGGCTCGAAAAAACAAGGAAATCAGCCGATGGTTGAACAGGTTCAGGAAGTCGCGAAAGGTCGTATCCTTCTGACGGCCGCGAGCCAGCACCAACTCCGTGTAGATGCGCGGCAATGCACCCGACGATCCGGTCATTCCCAGAAACGTAATGGTCATCCGGGGTGGACCATCGTCTTTCCGCTCCTCAAACGCCTGAATTTCACTGGCGGAAAATTCCAGCGACTGATGAGCCAGAAAGCGGATTACTTCCTGATCGGGCGGTGCGTCTTGTCCCACCGCCGCGCGGTTCGGCCACAGGCGTTCCAACACGCGAACCGCCTGAAAGAAGCTGAACTCATACGGAGCCCGAGCCAATCTCCGCTCGACGCTTTGAATGAACGCCTCGTCGCTCATAACAAAATCCGATCTCCTGCGCGAAACGGCCAACGTTTCAATTCAGAATCGGACTGATTCAACCTCACGATCAAACGCGTGGCGGAGTTCAAAGAGGTGTACCACCCCAGAAATCGTTCCAGGACTGAAGCGAACAAGAACACCCCCGTGCCAGTAAAGTTGTCTTCATTGAAGTGCATTGTCACCTCGACACCACGGCAGAAACCTTGATGCACGCCGTCACGCATGGGAGCCAGACAGCGCCGGCTCGTCACGCGTGTGATTCCCTCGATGTTCAACTCAGTCGATTTACCACGGGTATAGTCGTAGAGCTTCAATAGATCACGCAGCGCGGCGGCCCCGTCTTCGGCATCCACCAACGACAAATGATTCAGCTGCAGGTGAGAGATCAAACGCCACCGGCTTTGTTCCTGAGGCAGTCGGCAAGGTGCCGTGGGATTCACAACCGGCACGATCTTGCGCAACGGAGCTTGCCCGGCGAGCTGAAATCCCCAAGCCTCGCCGCCAGCAGCTCGCAGTTGCCCTGGCAAATCCCGATTGGAACAAGTCGTTTGGACCGTTACCACATCTACGGCGGGAAGTCGCGGATCGAAATCCAAATCTACGAACGACAGGAATACCTCCGTTCCGCCATCATTGAAACGCACCGAAGGGCGACGAGCAGTGTGCCAATATGTGGTCTGAGTTCGTCGTTCGTCGATGTGCTTGAATGAGTAGAATGGCTGGTAGGTGGTCGTGCGGCCGGTTTCCGTATTCGTACTCTGCACGGCATCGACGGAATACACCTCCATCGCGTTGGGATGACGTACGTCCGGAATGACGGAGTATTCGTGACGGGTTTGCGACAGCCGGATCGGTTCCGTGTCGTGCGAGAATAGATTGATGATGGGGGTACATCCTAGCCGAAACGTCTCACTGGACACACGGCTGGCCAAAGTGTTCGCCGACCGATTCAAGAAGATGAGTACTTCACACTCCTGACGAAACGCATCCGTGCTGGTCACTTCCAATCCCGTCAAATCGAAGAACTGAAACTTCTGCGGGAACGCGAAATACTCGGTCAAGAGGCGATACCCTAGGAACGATTGATGGCCATACGGCAGCAAGCCTTCTGACGGCGAGAAGCCGACAGGACGCAAGCAACTGGCGGGCAGAACCACTCCTGCAGATTTCTCCGCCGACTTGGGACGCACCAGAATCTCCGTGGCGTGATTGAAGAGCAGTTCGTAGAGCTGATGGATGACCGATTCGTCCCCGCTCAGGAAAAACCGCAACTGGTCCACTTTCAATTCGGGAAAGGACGTATTGCTTGCGGCTCGCAATTCCAATCGGATGAGCGCGGGGGCGTGAGCGGACTTCGCTGGCGGACGAATGTCGCCGCCAAACGGAGCCGTTTGAAGGCGAGCCTCCGCGACTTCGATTGGCCACAACCGCACCGGGTAGGCTGTACGAAACCGGCAGGGAAGACCGTCGATCTCACGCGTGAACAACGGACTCTTCTCCGGAATCAGGAATCCAGTTGTCAATTGCCCCTGCTCGAGATCCGGAACGAACTGCACCACCGCCATCGACGGAATTGGCGCGAGATAATGCGGGTACAATGTGTTCAGCAGCGCCTCGGTCAGTTCCGGAAATTCGTCATCGAGTTTCAATCGGATGCGAGCTGTCAGAAACGCGAATGCTTCGATCAATCGCTCAACGTGCGGATCTTCCGAATGCCCCGACTCACGGTCGATGGCCAGTCGATCGGCAATCTTGGGACGGTCATGAGCGAACTCCAATGCCATGCGGCGAATGAAGGCAAGTTCGTCATTGTAGCGGGCATCTAAGCGGTCGGACATGACGTGCTTCGCTAGTTTCCTTTCACTTCACAAGTGCCGGTCGCAGTCTGAACCACGGTGTCAAACTCCACAGGCAGTGGTTCGGGGTCAATCCATAACAGCGCACTGATCATTAAATGCAGGCTCCGTTCGAACGCTGATTTCGGCGGCAGAACCGAAACTTCGACACGCTTCAACCGAGGCTCGAATCGCTCGATCGTATGCTCCACCGCGCGGCGCAACGCTTCATGCTCTTCAATGCCTCCTCCGCCCAGAGACGTGAAATCCGGTAAACCATAAGTCAGCATCGACGTCGCCAACTCGTCGGCACTGTCCTGTAAATCAGGGCGACTTTGCCGCGAATTCAAAAGCGATTCCAGATCGCGCTTGACTGTTTCACGCAACTCTCGCACCCCTTGCGATCGAGCCCATTCCGGCTCGACAGAGCGGTCGGGATCGTGGTCGATGAGCCGATCGAGCAGCGACGGCGTCAATACAAGTTGGTTTTTTAGAGCCACTTCCCCTCCTCGACGAAGAGTTCACAACGCCACGACTCTACCCGTGGGTCCGCGCTTCGCCAAGTTAGCCGACCAACAACGCCCGTCCGGCCAAACTTAACAACGTGGAATTCAATGCTTGAGACAGCAACTGACGAGCACTGTCTGGCTGTCTCACATCTAGTTTCTGTGATTCCAGACTCATGCGGCCCTCCAAGACATCCGTGAGTAACGATTGCAGAATTTGTTCAACCGTGTGAGTACCGTCCAACCGCACCAGCACCAACCGCTCGAAGTCATTCAGTTCCACGGTGAAGTGCCGAAGGTTTGTCACGTTCACGGAAGTTCGCGCGGCGCGACGTGCCAACGCGCTTGCCTGCGGTCGCTCGCTGATTTCCGTCATCAACGACGGCACGACCGTGTGGAGTTCGATCGTTTCCGAGAGGAACAGGTCCAGCAACGCCTGGGTGAAATCGTCGAACGATCGAATCGGCTCCTCAGCCATCCATTCGGCGGGATAGCGCCTCGCGTTCACCTGCCACGAACTCCATAAATCGCGAACCGAAACCGACTGCGGCCAGGCATCGAAAAGCTCATCCAACAGCCGTTTGATCAAGGGACGATTGGTGGTCAGCGTCAGGCCATCCGGAGTCCGAAATTCCACATTCGACAGAGAATCCAGTTCCGGTTGTTCGGCCGTCGGTTTTGCACGGGACGTCGCGTGCCAGTTGCCCAGTGGCGCAGACCTTGGAATGCGCGTCAACGAATGCTCGCTACGGCACAGCATCGTGCGCCGGAAAACTCGCCGGCGCAGAAAATCAAAGTACTGCTCTTGTCGAATCAGATCGTCGGTAAACGAATTCAGCACGCGCAACTCTTCTTCAGGCAGACTGCGTGCCAGAAAGCTACTCTTCGATTCCCACAGGTACTGCAGTCCCTGCGACGCCGCTCGAGAGATGAACTCCTGAAAGTACATTGGCTCGTTACAGTCCTCCAAGTGCTCGTGAAAGACGTATGAGTCCCGTGCCTTCTCTAAATCCTCGGCCTCTTCCTTGAGCACTCGGCCAAACGTGCTGTCGGGATCGCGATGAGTCCAAATCTTCACCATCAGATTTAAGAACGCTCGCGAATGCTGCACTTTTTCTTTCACAGTGCTGAATGGCTGCACATGAAAATTCATCATCTCGCGGATCACCCCGCGAAAATGCCAGCCAGGATAGGTGTTGTAACTGACATACGCGACGCCGTTCGCCGACAAGTTGTGGCGACAAATGTCGAGAATTTTTCCCTGCACGATTCGTGGCACCCACGAAAAGACACCGTGGCAAATGATGTAATCGAACTCTCCAAAGCCTGGTTCGACATCCAAAATACTGAGCGGTTGCAATGTCACGTTCGTCAAACCGAGCGTGTTGACGACCGATTGCCCATCCGCGATCTGTCGCGGCGACAGGTCGATTCCCACACAGCGACTCTTCGGCAGACTGTACGCGAGCGGGATCAAATTGCCTCCGTTCGCGCAACCCAGTTCCAAGATCCGAGCAGTCTCGATCGCCGGTGGCGACATCCCGCGCAGTGCGGCGGCAACCGCCATCGCGTCGGGATGCGTGACGGAAAACGCTTGAGCGTCGTAGGGGAGTTCTTCGTAACTCGTCGTGGCGTTCGCGGACATCATTCGCGTTTCAATCCACCAAACTTTACCCAGCGACCATCAAAGCCGTGCTCGAACTCGGTGAACCAACTTCGCCATAAGTCGCAGCAGAAGGCTCCTTGCCCGTCAATTGTCGCATGAACTGACCAAGCAGTTCCGGTCCAGTCTGAGTCGCTGGAGGATCGGGATGGGTCGCGCCCCATTCCAGTGCCAACACTAACGGGATCCAGCGCACGAGCGGCGGAGTTGTTTCAAGGATTTCAAATTCCGCGAGCGCCGGACCAATTCGGATAGGCAACGGAACCGGCTTCACCGTCTCGGCGGAAGGGTTCTGGCAATGCACGGCCAGCGAAGTCACCAAAAACTCGCGGCATGTCTCGGGACGGTCGGGATGAATCGAACACGATTCGTCCTCCAAAAACGGACAAGGAATCCCTAGCCGGAAATATTCCATTCCGAACGGGACGTATCCTTCGCGATACCAGCGTTCGGGATCATGCAGCTTGTCCAAGAGACCCGCATTCTTCAGTCGGCGAAGGGCATCCTCAAATTTTGCACGCACCCGCGATTGACGCGGTTCGGGCAACGACTGAACCACTTCGGCAATCCGACGAGCCTCCGCTTCGGAGATCGGGACCAGTTGTCGGCAGCAAGCTCCGCAACCCTTGCAGCACGAAATCTTCGCACCGAGTTGCTCCACTTCTTGCACCGTGGCATTCACGACCGCATCCGAAAGTGTTTGCGCGAGAGGTAGCAATTCTTTGAGCGTGGTTGGCCCCGCTGGCACGGTCAGCTTGAATTCCATGTCCCAGTTAGGACTGGTCAACTTGATGTTCGCAGTGACGCGGTCGTCATCACTGGTTGGCAGAGCATGGTCTCTCATGCGGTAGTCCCGAATCGAACTTCGCCGAGTTCCAGCAGGCTGACCGCATCCTCACCGTGCAGAAACATCTTTTGCCCGACACCATGCACCGGGCCGCCGTCTGTCTCCACCCAGTCGGTCATTCGCCCCAATTTGATCTGGTCATCCGGATGCAGGTGAGTTCCGGGATAGAGCACCGGCATGTAGCCGCGACGCTGCGAATCGTCCTGCAAGACCATCCTCACTGGAACCCAAAGTAGGTCTCGCGGACGTTCCGGCTTCATAATCTCAAGTTCGCGTACCTGCTCCAGCGGGAGCCAGATATAATCGTGCAGAACGATCAATTCCAAAATCGGCCCGAGCAGATCATCGCAATCCTGAAACACCGCCACAGGCCGTTCCCCAATCGTTGCCAGCACGTCGCGCCGCTGCTCCGCAGACTTCGCCAGCAATTCGCCCGCTTGGCCAAGGTTCCCTTCGCGCAGGTGATTGATCGCCTGCAAGTGCCACTGCACGAACTCCGGTGGATCCAACAAAAATTCCGGCGCAAGCCCGTCACTCCACAATCGCCGACGATTCCGCTCGGCCGAGATCACGTTGCGATAAACCTGCACCGCCCATTCGCTCTTCGCGTCCTGCTGTCCAAGGACGTCCAGTTGCTTTTCCGCACGGTCCAAATCACCGGAAAAGCTCAGCAATTCGAACAACGTGGTCCTGGTCTCCAGTCGCGTCGGATTGTTCCGAAGTTCCTCCGTTGCGGAGGCCACCGCATGACTCAGACGACCTTCGATAAAGTCCCTTTGTGCGCTCATCTACTCCGCTCCCATAAAGTAAGACGATTTCTGGGAATTTGGATTCTGTTCAAAGTTGCCTTCAACATACGTTTTGAAACGAAGAACCTGAAGTCGAAGGCATCCGTACAGGCACATGCTTAAGGAGATTCTGACGACGTCACACTGCTTTAGATTCCCCAATGGTCTGCTGATTCCTCCGAACAATCAACATCGTTCGCGGTTTGGATTTGTTTACGGGTGGTTTTGAAACGGGGTCAGACCCTGTGGTTTCTCTGGAACGGAGAGAGCCTGACCTCATTTTGAGACCACAGCTAGGCAATCCCGGCGAAGTGGTGAATCTTGTAAACACTCTCCTCCAGCTTAACGCCG
>Ga0194128_10005724_pt1 | contig 17204 bp, 15 predicted proteins | sample TA2KigCa65mmetaG_FD_148650 | JGI IMG/M metagenome (GOLD analysis project Ga0194128, IMG submission 148650) | Freshwater microbial communities from Lake Tanganyika, Tanzania - TA2015037 Kigoma Deep Cast 65m | ecosystem: Environmental > Aquatic > Freshwater > Lake | place: Tanzania: Lake...
CCATCCTTTCGCAGAGGGATTCGGCTGGGCGCTCCTATTGTAGCCCGATCGTCCGCTTGCGGCTTTGCGCTCGCAGGGCGGCGCCTGAGTGCGAGTCGCACGCTTGCGGCTTCGCGCTCCCAGGGCTCCCTGCGAGCGCGAAGCCGCAAGCGGAGGCGATGCTTAGAAACGCCCCTCGAGTGCTCCAAGATAGATCGATGCCAGCCGGAAGATGCCCCAGATAATGAAGCCGGCGACACAGCACCAGACGAAGCCCGCGGCGATGCGAGTCAGGAACGTCATCTGCCTTGCCGTCTCCTCTTGATATTGGAGGGCCAAATGCTTCATCATCTCCGGCACGCTGCCGCTGGTCTCGGAACTGGCGACCATGTCAAGAAAGTCAATGGTGAACAACCCGCTGGCTTCGAGCGATTCGAGCAAGGTCTTGCCGTTCTTCAGGTCGAGCACGATGTCGTCGGCATGACTGATGAAATAGGCGTCGCCCGTCGCCTCCAGGCTCAGGCGCACCGCTTTGAGAATCGATAGGCCGCTGTCGAGCGTCAAGCGCAGCGCCAGGGTAAATCGGCTCATGACGAGAGCGTACAAACACGGCCCCAGAAACGGGATGCCCAAAAGAAAGCGATCCATCCATACCTGTTGATGACCGACCGTTGTCAGGATGAAGTAGATGAGCCAGATTATAAAGAGCGTGCCGACGACGATGCCCAGGAACGCCGCCGCCCCCGCGCCGCCGCCCAGCCCGAAGATCGTAATCAGCGGAGCGGAACGCGTCATCTCGGCAATCATGCCAAGGAGGAAAATGACGCCGGCGATCACGAGCACGGCCGCCACGAACTGCAGGATCGGGAAGAACGTCTGGCTGCGAAACTGGCGCACCAGGTCCAGCTCCAGTTCGAAGTACTTTTCCAGTTCGCCGAAGATCTCAGCCAGGTGTCCGGTCGTTTCGCCGACACGGAGCATCGACAGAAAGATCGGCGGAAACACATCGCCTTCCAGCTCGACGGCGTCGGCTACGCTGGTGCCCGCGGCGATGCGGTCCGCAAGCCGGGCACAGACCTCACGCACCGCGGCCCGGCCTCGCTCGCCTTGCTTCTTCAGCACCTCGTGGATCGGCAGGCCGGCACTGAGCTGCAGCCGCATCACGCGACACAGATCAACCAACTCCGACAACGCAATACGCGGCGAGAACATGAAGGTCCCTTCGGTGCCCGTGGGGCACGTTTCCAACGTGCCGCAGTACCATGGCACGTTGAAAACGTGCCCCACATGCCGCCATACAATATACACATGGCAACGGACGCAGCCCAATACGATCCGCGGTATCTGGCAGGCATCGTCCTGTTCAACCGCGGCGACTTCTTCGAAGCCCACGAGGTCTGGGAATCGATATGGATGGATACGGCCGGGGCGGATAAGAAGTTCTACCAGGCCCTGATCCAGGCCGCGGTTTCGCTGTGTCACTTTTGCAACGGCAACGGCCGTGGCGCCGTCAAGCTCTTTCGTTCCAGCCGCGACTATATGCAGCGCTATGATCAGCAGTTCCTTGGTCTGGACCAATCCGTATTCTGGCAACAGATGGATCAGTGCTATGCCGAATTGTTGGCGATGCCCGATCCAACGCGGGCCGTGCCCATCCGTGAGGAGTTGATTCCGACGATCGAGTTGAACCCGTCCCCGATCAGTTGGCCCGACCCGGCGCCGTTCCTGGAGGAGGAATCCGGCTAGTTTTGTGTAAATGGCAGCTCTGTTCCTTCGAAGTACTTGAATATTGCCATGGTGTTCGTTGTCGTTTCGCTCCGTAACATTGCCAGGGGCTTACTTTCTAAATTCTCTGGTCTTTTTTCATTCCCAAGGAGTCTGTCATGTTCAACCTTCGCGTGCTGACGGTCGCTGCCGGGGTCATCGCCGTTACGGCGTCCCTCAGCCAGGCCCAGGACACCGACGTCAAAGCCATCGTGCGCAAGGCAATCGATGCCCATGGCGGCACGAAGAATCTCGACAAGTACAAGGCCTTTAACACCAAGTTCAAGGGAACCATGACGATTATGGGCGTCAAGGTTAATGTCGACGGTGATACGACGCTCCAAAAGCCCGACAAGGTCAAGAACGTCCTCATCCTTGACATTAACGGCAAGTCGATTGACGTAACCAACGTCTTTAATGGCAAGAAACTCTGGGTGAAGACGATGGGACAAACCAAGGAAATCGACGACGAGAAGATCCTCAAGGCCGCCCGCGAGGAAATGGAATCCGAAGGCGCCGGCAGCCTGCTTGATTTCCTCAAGGCGCCCTACGAACTCAACACAATCGGCGAGGTGAAGGTGAAGGACAAGGACGCGATCGGCGTGCGCATCAGCAAAAAGGGCCAAAAGGACATTACTATGTTCTTCGACAAGAAAACGCATCTCGTCGTGAAAACGGAAACTCAGGCGTATGACCCGAGCAACGGCCAAGAAGTTCTGCAAGAGAAGTTCATTCACTCCTATCAAAAAAAGCATGGCATGGAGGTCGCCAGACGCGTTGAGATCGTCAAGGACGGCAAGACTTTCATGGACATCGAGATCACCGAAGTGACTCCGTTGGAAACCGTAGACGCCTCGATTTTCGCCAAGCCGTAAACGAGCCCGCGTGATTGTAGGGTGCGTGAAACGCACCGCGCGGTAGGCGTCACGTTCCGCGTGACGGATTCCTCACGCGGAGCGTGAGGTCTACCGTCCATCAGTACCCTTCCGGCTCAAACACCGGCCAGGACGCGGGGTCTTGGCGAAAGTAGTCGCAGAAGAGTTGGTACAAGTCCGGATACGTGCGTTGCATGATGCGGGGCGAATCGAAGAAGCACTCGACCGAGACGGCGAAGAACTCTGCCGTGTCGTTTGCTCCATACGGATCAAGCACGGTATGCTGGCCGCGCTGCTCGGCCTTCTGCAGGCGGCGAAACTCCTTGTCCATGATGACGGTCCAACGCTGCGCCAGCTCATCGGTCGGCAGGTCAGGTGTGCCGTCGGGTTCGCCGTTGAGCATGTCCAGTTGGTGAGCGAACTCGTGAAAGACGAGGTTGGTGCCGGACCCTGGCTGGCGTGCATTCTCGCGGATTTCCTGCCAGGAGACGATGACCGGGCCGCGATAGTGCGCCTCGCCCAGCCGATCGCTTTCTTCCTCGAGGACGACTCCGCCCTCGATGGGGCGTTCTTGTTGCACGACGTACTCGTCCGGGTAGATAAGCACGGTCTGCACATTGTCGAAGTAGAAGTCTTCCAGGCCGATAATCAGAACGGCGGCGAGGGCGGCGATCGTCACGCGAATCTCGTCAGTAAGCTCCAGACCGCGGCAGCCTTCCCAGTCCTTTTCGGAAAGCATGATGACGACGGCGTCGCGCAGCTTCTTTTGATCTGCTTCGTTCAAGAGCTGGTAATGCCCGACGCCATCGTCCAGAACTGCTTGCCAAGCGTCGGGAAACGGCTCGGCCAGCAGATTGCTGCGCCGTCGATTGCGCCACCACGAGAAGAACATTGCCCCTCCGAGCAAACGGCTGTTGCATTCACCCGCGTTTCATTTTACATTGAGATTGGCGATCGCGCTCTCCGTTTAGCGCCTGCACGGCGCCTTCGGGACCTTGATCCAACATCGAGGCACATCATGCCGCCAAGGATCATGATTTCGGCCCTCGCGTTCCTCCTCCTGGCCGGCCCCGTCTTGGCTCAGGCGGACGGCCGCGACTACGCCCGGCTGCCAATTGATCCCGACTTCAAGAAGATTCTCGAAAACCGGCTGCAAATGGAGCGCGATCTGGGGCCGCTCAAGGATTTGATCAAGAAGATTGTTGCCGATCCGAGCAAATTCGCGGTAACCAAGGACCAGCTGAAAGACCTGAAGCTCGACGATCCTAACTTTCAGAAAGCGCTGAAAGCTTGGGCGGGCAATGACCCACAAATCAAGGGCGCGTTGAAGGAATGGGTCAAGAATCCGCCCGCCGATCAGCCGGAGAAGGTGAAGGAACTTCAGCAGAATCTCAAGAAGTTCATCGACGAGGAGGCGAAACCCGATCCGAAAATCAAGAACCAGATCGAACCGCCGAAGCTGTCCGACCTGCCAACAGCCAAGGTCGATCCCATCGCCAAGGCGTCCGAGAACGCCATGAAGCAAGCGGAGAACTCGCGCCTCGGCGATTGGCTGCGCGACTCCCCGGCATGGAACAAGGCAGTTAAAGACTTGCAGGATTCGATGGCCAATCCCAACGCGCCGCAGTTCGATTGGGCCGCGTGGAAGGACAAACTGCAAGGAGGCAAGGCCTGGAAGCTCGGCGAAGGCGTGATCGATCGGTTCGGCGAGATGCCTCGGCCGGAGTTCGGCGGCGTTCGCCCGGAGTTTGGCCTGCCGCGCATTCAGGCGCCACAACTCCCCGACTTTAGCGGCCCGTCGCTGCCGACGCTGAGCGTCGGCGTCGTCTGGCTGATGTTGTTCGTCCTGTTTGTCTTGACGGCCTGGCTCATCCTGCGCTGGACTCAGCCGAAGGCCCCCGCCGACGATGACGAGACAATGCTCGGTCCGTGGCCGGTGCGTCCGGAGAACGTTGCGACGCGCACGGAGTTGATTCAGGCCTTCGATTATCTTGCCGTGCTGACCCTGGGCCGCGAAGTGCAGAGTTGGAATCATCAAGCCGTCGCGCGTCATTGGCAGGAACGCGCCCCGCAATGCATGCCGGAGACCGCTGCGCTTGCCGATCTTTACGAGCAAGCGCGTTACACCGAAGGCGCCGACGAATTGAGCGAGCCTCAGCGCGATCAAGCCCGCCGATCCCTCGTGCGACTGGCGGAGGCGCTCGCATGACGCGGCAATGCCTGCTGGCCGTGTTGGCTGTCATGGTCGTCTCCGTCGAGTCATTGTCCGCGCAAGACCCGCCGGTGAAGACGATTCCGTACGACGGCCCAGAGATCATTTGCCACATTCTGCACAATCGCAGACTCAAGCCGATCACGACGCTCGAGGAAGCCGCGGCCAGGCCGGACGAAACGATGATTCTGGTGCTAGGAGCGCCGCAGGTTCTCGGCCCGATCCATGAAGCGACCGGCGGACTTCAGCGCTATCTAAACGCGGGGGGCAACGTCCTCATCGCCAGCGATCGCAAACTCATCGAACTGGACATCGGCATCACAGGGCATCTCGTCCGTGCGCCTCGCATTCGACGTGAGCTACAGGGCTATCGCGGCCGCGTGCACTCTCCGTTGGTCGACTTCGCGGGGCGCGATCATCCACTGTTCGTCTTTCTCAGCAAACGAATCGCCACCAACTGTGCGAGCGAGATTGAAGGCATCAATGATGCGCTGCATGACTTGATGTTCTTTCACGACGGGCGCGGGCGCTACATGGTCGGCTCGCCCAAGGATGCGCCGCCGCGAGGCCGGGCGCTGATCATTGCCGGGCATGGCATGTTCATGAACGCCATGATGCTTCAAGCCGACAACGACAATTTTCAGTTCACCGTCAACGTCGTCGACTGGCTGCGCGACCGCGAAGGATCCGAAAAGCGAACGCGGGCGCTTCTGGTAATCGACGGCAAGATTATCGACGACTTCGACATGAAGCTCGACCCGCCCCCGCCGCCCATTCCGCTGCCGCCACCGCTAATCCTGGCGCAGCTTTTTCGCGGCATGGAGAACGAACGCAAGTTTCATTTCCTTCTGGAAAAGGCCCTCGACGATAACCTTGGCTTTGTCGCGGCTATTCTCTTCGCGGTCGTCACAATTCTTGTCGTGATGTACGGCTTTAAAAAGTTCATGGAGGCTCGCTATCATCTCGACACGACCGCGCCGGCGATGATTGAACCCAAGCCGCACATGGGACCAGGCGCTCCAATCGAGCAAAATCAACAAGCCATTCTTCAGCAAGGCGATCTCTACGAGGAAGCTCGCTACATCGTGCTGAAATGGTTCAAGCAAGCGCTCGGCGTCACGCCCCAACGCTGGCACGACAAGGTCGATGCACGCTTCGAGGTGCATGGCTCATTCTGGTCGTGCTGGGGCCTGCAAGCGAAGGCGGACGGTGTTCTCAACCTGGCGACGAACAAATTGCGAACACGCATCGATCGTGACTCCTTCCTTGCGATTCTCGACACACTGCGCGAGCTTGCCGACGCGCTCAGCGATGGCCGGTTCGTGTTGCTCATCGACGGAAAAAACGTAAGACAATGATTCGTGTGTAGGGACAAGCTGCCAGCTTGTCCCTTGCGATTTCTGCGCTCGCTACCGACGGTCAGGTAGATGATGTCCGTGGCAGAATTGGCTCCCGCCCCCACAACGGGGAAGAGAGTACGAAGGGCATTTTCATTCTGATAGTCAGTAGTATTCCGCCGGACAAGCTGGCAGCTTGTCCCTACGGCCTGCCTCCATGCTGAACCAAGACGCTGCCGCTCCCAAGGACCTGCAAGAATGGGCGGTTCGTATCCATGAGTTGCGCGAGCGGACGTTGCGCGAAGTGCAGCGAGTCGTTGTCGGCATGGACCGTGTCACGCTGCGGTTTTTGATCGCTCTTTTGGCGGGTGGCCACGTCCTGCTGGAAGGCGTGCCCGGAGTCGCCAAGACAACGCTATCCAAAACGCTCGCCCAGATCCTGGGCATCCAGTACCAGCGCATTCAGTTTACGCCCGATCTCCTCCCTTCCGACGTTACCGGCACGTACATTCTCGACCGCAAAACCAACGAGTTCGTCCTGCGCAAAGGGCCGATCTTTTGCCAAATCCTGCTCGCCGACGAGATCAACCGAGCGCCCGCCAAAACGCAGTCGGCGCTTCTGGAAGCGATGCAGGAATATCAGGTGACGATCGAAGGGACGACACTGCCCTTGTCGCCGCCGTTCATGGTGCTGGCGACGCAAAACCCGGTCGAGCAGGAAGGCGTTTATCGTTTGCCCGAGGCGCAACTCGATCGCTTCCTCTTGCGCATCGAGATGGGTTACCCAGGACCGGAGCACGAAAAGGCGATGCTCAAGTTGCACAGCAAGCCGATTTCGCCGGCGCCGCAACTCTTCTCGCCCGACATCATCCTGGCAATGCAAGAGCAAACCCAACGCGTTTTCGGTAAGGAAGAGCTATTCGACTATATCATTAATCTTTCCGAAGCCAGTCGGCAGCACCCGGATGTCGCCCTCGGCGCCAGCCCGCGCGCTTCGCTGTGCCTCTTGCGCTGCGCTCGCGCGAGGGCTTTGCTCGAAGGCCGAACCTACTTCACGCATGAGGATGTTCAGTCGATTGCCCTGAGCGTACTCGGGCATCGCCTGATCGTAAGGCCTGAAGCGGAAGTCGAGGGGAAAACCGTCAAGCAAATCGTCCGCGAGATCATCGAAAGCGTCCCCGTCATCGAAGTTTAGAACTTAACCACAGATGAACACGGATGAACACAGATCTCGGCCAGCGCCGCAGACGCAGTAGTTCACTCGGCCCATAGGAAACGCAGAGGCCGCAGAGATCGCCGAGAAAAAACCGCATGAGGCTTGCTTCTCCGCGCTGCTGTGCGATCTCTGCGTTTCAATGAACCCTGCATTTTCTCTACCAGTGTTCATCCGTGTTCATCTGTGGTTTCGTTCGTCGACGATTCGCCTTGTATCTTGTGGGACGCCTGTCTAATATCCCGCCGCGTGTTGGACTGCATGGAGGCGTGGCGGGCGCATGGACGCGGAACAGGAACCCCAAGAAGACGCAGGCATGATGGCGCGCTGCCTGGCTTGCGCCGTCAACGTCATTTGCCGATTTCCCACGCTCGTGCTGCTTGCCGTCTTGCTGTCGTGCGCCATCAGCGGCGTTTACACCTGGAACAACCTCACCTATCTCACTCATCGCAACGATCTTATCAGCAACAAGAAGGATTACCTGAAACGCTGGCATCAATACGTCGACGAATTCAGCAACGACGATGACTTGGTCGTTGTCGTGCGAGGCAGCGATCGCGCGAAGATGGAGAAAGTGCTCGATGAACTCGCCGACGAGATAAAGAATCAGCCGGAATCGTTCGAGCGATTGTTCTACAAGGTCGATCTGACTCCGCTGTATCGGCGGGCCTTGCTGTTTTTGCCGACTGAGCAGATTCGGCTCGTGCAGAATCACATCCAGGGCATGTCGCTTTTGCTTGAGCCGCCGGTGCTCGGCACGCTCGATCCGCTCGTTGGCTGGAAGTCGCTGGGCGTGCAGCAACTCCTGCGCGAGAGCGAACGCCGGTTGCAAGCGTGGAAGCCCGGGCAACCGAACAAAGACGCCGAAGACTTCCTCCGCCAGCTTGAATCGATAACGGAAGGCGCCAGCAATGTTTTGTCGGCGCCGTCCAACCAGACCGAGAATGCCATTGGCGTCGCTACCGTAGACCTCACGCACCGCGTGAGGATTCCTCACGCGGTGCGTGAGGTCTACCGAAACCCGTGGCGCAGTGTCTTGCCGGTGCCCACGGGCGAAAATCAGCAGGATCGTTTGGCCAAGCCGCAGTACTTCTTCTCAGCCGATGGCAAGCTCGCGTTTCTCTTGGCGAGTCCGGTGAAGGAAAAGCATGACGACAACTTCAACTATGCGCAGAAGAGCATCGATGCCATGCGTGCCATCCTCGCCCGCATGAAGGCGGCGCACCCCGAGGTCGAAATCGGACTTACCGGGCTGCCCGTGCTTGAGAATGACGAAATGGTCGCCTCGCAGAACGACAGCAACTTCGCGTCATGGCTCGCACTTGCCGGCGTGGCGCTGCTCTACCTCGTCGTTTACCGCGGCCTGCGTTATCCGCTGATGACGGTGTCCGCCCTCATGGTGGGCACGGTGTGGGCGCTGGGCTGGCTTACGCTCACGGTGGGCCATTTGAATATTCTGTCGTCGGCATTCGCTGTCATGCTGATCGGCATGGGCGACTACGGTATTCTGTGGGTGACGCGCTTCGGACAAGAACGGCAAGCCGGCTACAGCATCGCCCACGCCAATGAACGCACGGCAATGCACGTCGGCCCCAGCATCTTCACCGCAGCCATCACGACGTCGTTCGCGTTCTTTGCCGCCATGCTCACTGATCTGAACGCCGTATCGGAGCTCGGCTGGATCGCGGGGTGTGGTGTTCTCTTGTGCGCGTTCTCGTGCTTCATCGTCGTGCCGGCGCTCCTGGCCATCATGGACTTTCGCGTGCACTCGAAGGAAGAACAGGATGAGATGATCCTATCGATGGAAGAGCATCAAGAAGCGCGCCGGGAGTGGCTGGGCTGGCTCATGCATAAGCCGCGCTGGGTCATCGGCATTTTTGCGTTTGTCACTTTGGTGCTTGGCGGATTCGCGCTGCGTATCAACTACGATCACAACCTTCTGAACCTGCAAGCTCCGAACATGGACTCCGTGCAGTGGGAAAAGAAGCTGATGGAGCACATGAGCGATTCGAGCTGGTACGCCGTCAGTTGGACGACGACGCCGGAGGAGGCGCTCGCGCTCAAGGCGAAGTTCGAGACGCTGCCCAACGTCAGCAGCGTGGTCACTGCGGCGTCGCTGGTCCCGGCGGACCAGGAACGCAAGCTCGACATGCTGCGCGACATTCAGCATCGCCTGCGCAAGTTGCCCGAGCGTGGCAAGCTCATCGCGCATGCGCCGCCCAGCGTCGATGACATCAAGCAAACCAGTCAACGCGTCTTGAAGCTGCTGGCGATCAAGCAAAAGGAAGGGTCGAACGAAGCGATGGCCCGGCTGGCGACATCGCTGCAGCGCCTGCTCGGCACAGTCCGTGCCTGGGAGGGCGAGGCGCCTGCCGAGCCGAGCGGCGTCATTCAAGTCGGCCACGTCGTTCCGCCGCCCCGTGGTGCAGGCGGTTCGCCCGTACTGCTCGCGGAACGCTTGCAGAAATACGACGAATGGATGACGCGCGACCTGGCCGACGATCTGCACCGGCTGCGCGACGTGTCCACGCCGACGCCGATCCGCCTCGACGATCTCCCCGCCACCCTGCGCGAACGCTACATCGGCAAGACGGGCAAATGGCTGGTACGCATCTTCAGCAAGGACTGCCTGTGGAATTTCGAGCCGCTCGAAAAATTCATCCAGGCCGTCCGCACGGTCGATCCGGAAGCGACCGGCAAACCGTTCACCACGCTCGAAGGACTCAAGGCGATGCGCAACGGCTTCCTCTGGGCCGGCGTCTACGCGCTCATCGTCATGGTCGTCGTGCTCTTGCTCGACTTCGGGCAGCTCAAGCATACGCTGGTCGCTTTGCTGCCTCTCGCCATGGGCATGGTCGCCACGCTCGGCATCATGGCCATGTTCGGCTTCTCGCTCAACCCGGCCAACATGATCGCGTTTCCGCTCATCCTTGGCGTCGGCGCGGACAACGGAGTGCACGTGCTGCACGATTTCCGCAACCGCGACCGCAAGCACCGCTATCGCCTGACCCACGCCACCGGCTTCGGGATCATGGTGGCGGCGCTGACGACGATCCTCGGCTTCGGTACGCTCATGATCGCCGACCATCGCGGCGTGGCCAGCCTCGGCCTCATTCTCACCGTCGGCGTCGCCTGCTGCATGGGCACCGCTCTCGTCTTTCTGCCGGCGCTACTCCACGTCCTCGGCAAGCGTGACAAGTCCCACGATGAACCCGCGACGCTCCCGATGCACGACGCGCGGGCGGCCTGAGTGATTCAACCACAGATAGACACAGATGAACACGGATGGGAATAGAGATCGGCCGACCCTACAAAAGGTACGGTTTAGGTTCACATCGGCATGGACGTGTCATTGAATAGAGAGCATCGAACGGAGAAAAAATGCTCACAACAGCTCTTCTCACCACGCTCGCGCTGTCCAGTCCGGACGTTCAAACTATTCGGGAAATCGCCATGCTACAAGGCGAATGGGAGCTTATTTCCGTGGATGGCAAACGGCCAGAACGTGAACTCCGACTGACGATCAAGGGAAGTGAGATCATTGATGATTACTTCAGCAAAATGGGATCTACATTCACCGTTGAAACGACAACGTTTCCAAAAGAAATTCACTTGAAGGCATATAGCAGGTGGCGGAGATGGTATGTAGTACCAATACCCTATGAAGTCACTCGAACTCACCTGAGGATTGGTTCAACTCTTTTGTTCTCCCGCGTTCCAATTGGACGGAGACAATAGTTGCGTCATTTCCGCCCCCCATCTGTGTCCATCCGTTTCCATCTGTGGTTTCCGATTACTTCGGCGAACCCCAGATTTTCTGCAACAGCTCGTACAAGTCCGGCTCGTCGCGTTTGAGTTCGGCTCGGTTGAAGGGGTAGAAATCGTTGTGCCCGAAGTATGCTTCCGTCATCTCTGCGAAGAACTCCTTCTCGTTGATCAGGGCATAGTGCTGCGTCTTCTTGCCGTTGATGTGCAGGATGCTCTTGTACTTGCCGCTCTCGCGAAAGCGTTCGTAGGCGGCCTTGATCTCGACGTGATCGAAGCCAAGCACCTGATCGTGATAGGCGTGGGCGAGTTCGTGCAGCACGGACCACGGCTGCACGCGCTGATGGTTGACGCTCGAAAAGTTGGCGGCGACCGGGATGTGCACACACCTAGCGAGCTTCTCGCTGTAGCCGTTCTGCTTGAGCCAGGCCTTGCTCGGATGGTACTGTGCCGGTCTGAGCTTGCCGTGCGAGACATCGATCCAGATGGCGACTTTGCGCAGCTTGGCGACCTTGTCTTCCGGCACGACGTGCTGAATGTCGTAGAGCCGATTGGCCAGGATGCGTAGCGCATGGTCGCCGAGCTTTTTGTCGGTGGTGAGCAGCCGATCGTCGACGTGCACGGTCCAGCCTTCGATATCGCGCGTGGTGTGCTTGGTCGGGATAGGCGCTGAGTCTTGAATCTGCGGATAGGCCACGGCCGCCGAAGCGATGAATGTAGTGATTGCTATCAGAATGCGCGACATACTCTTGATCCTTTCTGCTATTTGGCTTGCCATTGCACCACGACCTTCTCATGACGATATTGAATTTCAAGATCGAAATGCACAATCTCGTTTCCAAAAGTCACTTCCATCGAACCGAGGTAAACGCGATGCTCGGAGTGTTGAAGCTTGAGGTTTCGAATGACGCCGCCTTGAAATTCTGGGTGAACGTACATCGCTTTTTGGGCCGCCTTGGCGACTTCGTTCAGATCGGGGTCGGACTGTTCGGCAACGAGAAAAACGATGCCGCCGATTGCGATGAGTCCGAACCCGCCGAACTGAATCGCAGTCAACCACTGCTGCTGGCCGGCCGACTCATACATGCGATCGAAGACTGCTCCGAAGATCAATCCAGCCATCGGACCGATAAACAAAAGACCGATCAATGCACGGCCGGCAAAGGGTATCCCAAGGACGGCGAGCAAGAAAAATGCAATCAGGAGACCAAAGATGATTCCGACAAACGTGCCGACATCGGCCTTCGCCAAATCGCCGCGAATCCATCGGTCGAAAAATCCGATAATAGCGCCGCCTATGATCCCGCTAATCGCTCCGTACACGACGGCTTGCCACGCGTAGTCGCCGTAATCGGTGAGCCAGCAGCACACGGCAGCGACCAACGCTCCCAGTGGAATGCCGACGCACGCTCCGAAAAAAGTTCCCGCCAGACGTGTCCGGTGCGGCAGTAACGGATCCTCATTCGCGAGATCAAGATTCGACGGAGGCGCCGCTCCGTCGGGCGATTGCGCTTGGATGCCGGTTTCTCGTGATTCGTCAGGCATTGGCCGTGCTCAGTGATCGTCGAAGTCATCTAAATCTCAACCAGCGGCTTACCCAGCACGTCCATCTTTGGTGTCACACCCAACCCCGGCGCCGTGTTGGCGGCCATTCGCCCGTTGACGCGTTTCGGGGCGCCATCGGCGATGCTGACAATGACGTAGCTGTTAAAGTCCGTCGCCGTGAACAGGAATTCGCTCGGCGTGCTGTGCGCCAGGTGGGCGATGGCGGCGGTCACGATGTCGCCGCCCCAGCTATCCTCGAGCGTCATCGCGATGCCAAGCGATACGCACAGGTCGCGGGCTTGCTTCGTCTTCGTCAGGCCGCCGAGCTTGCTGATCTTGAGATTGACGACGTCCATCGCGCCGTCGGCATGGCCGCGCAGCAGCATGTCGATCGAGTCGATCACCTCGTCGAGCACGAACGGATGATCGGTGTGCCGGCGGATCGACAGACACTCCTCGTACGACAGGCACGGTTGCTCGATGTAGACATCGATGTCGCGCACTGCCCGGACGACTCGCATGGCGTCGTGCATCAGCCAACCGGTGTTGGCGTCGGCGACAAGCCGATCGCCCGGTTGCAGCTCGCCGGCAACGGCGCGGATGCGGGCGATGTCGTCCGCCGGTTCGCCGCCGACTTTGAGCTGGAAGCGGCGATAACCCTGAGCCCGATAATCCGCGACGCGGGTGGCCATCGCTTCAGGCGCCTCCTGCGAGATGGCGCGGTAGAGGACGAAGTCGTCGCCGTAGCGGCCGCCGAGCAGCACGCAAACGGGTTGCTTCGTGACCTTGCCCAAGATGTCCCAGCAGGCCATGTCGATGCCGGACTTGACGTAGGCGTGTCCCTTGAGCGCGGCGTCCATGCGGCGATTGAGCTTGCTCAGTTGCGTCGGGTCTTCGCCGATGAGGTGCGGCCCGAGTTCTTTGATGCCGGCACGAACACCGTCGCCGTACGCGGGCAGATAAAACGGCCCGAGCGGACAGACCTCGCCGTAGCCGACGATGCCAGTCTCGGTAACAACCTCGACGACGGTGCTATCGAAGACGTTGACCGACTTGCCGCCGGACCATTTGTAGCTGCCTTCATGGAGCGGCAGATCGACGCGGTAGGCACGGATGCGGGTGATTTTCATGCGGATAGGGACCGGGAGGGCGAGGCTCCTGCCGAGCCGTCGCCCGAAGAGTGTGTATTCTCACAGGTCATCTGACCTTCACGGCTCGGCAGGAGCCTCGCATTCCCAACATGGGGACGAACTTTATGTTAGCCTACTCCAAGCGAGTGAACAGTACTGGGAGTCACCCCGGGGTAAAGCAGACGCGGAAGCCGATGTGCGTATCGAAATAGCCGGACGCGGCGAACCAGCGATACGCGGAGGCAGCGTGGATCGCGTAGTCGTACCACGAGCCGCCGCGAAGGATGCGAACCTCGGAGGCCTCATTGGCGATCGGATCGGTCTCCGAGCTTGTGCCGTAGCCGAGATACCCATCCTGGCACCATTCCCAGACGTTGCCGTGCATGTCATAGAGACCCCAGGCGTTGGGCTTGAGTCGGCCGGCGGTCAATGACCCGGGGCATGCCCATGAGCTGACTTTCTCTTGCTATCGCCACTATCCCTTTCTCAAGGCCGAGCGTGTTTGCGAATGGCTGGCCGAAGCCATCGGTGACGCTCGCCGCGAACATGATTTCTTGCTGTGGGCATATGTCTTCATGCCGGAACACGTCCACGTTCTGGTTTGGCCGAAGCAGCCGCAATACGACATCGGCGGCATTCTCAAGTCGATCAAGCAACCGGTGGGTGTGCGTGCGATCAAACATTTGCGTCAGCATTCGCCGTTGTGGCTGCCACCCATCACGGTGAAGAAGGGCGCCAAGACCGAGCGTCGTTTTTGGCAAGCCGGCGGCGGCTTCGATCGCAACGTGACCGACCCTCGCCTCATTCTGCTTGATGATCGAATACATCCACGCCAATCCCTTGCGGCGAAAACTCGTGGAACTAGCTGAGGCATGGAAATGGTCGAGCGCGGGTTGGCACGAAGGCAAGAATTGCTTGAGGCCTGACCCCATCGAATTCGCTGGTTTGACCGGCTACTTTGGCGGCGAAGGTTGATGGGAGGCTGTCTCTCGCGGGTTCGCCGGGGTCTGGGTCAGACCCCGGCCACGGTTCCCGCCCGTCCGAAGGCGGCCCCGGTCGGGTGCAGCAGTGGTTCGGCGCTACTCCAACTCCATACTATTGAACTTCCCAGAATCTCGCTTTGCCGTCTCGACAGTTACCCATCAGGCCGAATGGCCCATCGGGAAACTCGGTCGGCCAACGCATCGCCGATAGCATCCCTTGCCCATCGACGTAGAGGTCAATGTGATCGCCTGTTCGCACGTCTCCGGATGTGTTTGTTGCTCGAACGAAGCAGTTGCGCAGGTAGACGATGCCGTTCTTCTGCGGCAGGTTCGACCAGTCTGTGAGGCTGATTGCAAGCTGCTTCGCTTCTCCCAAACCGTGGTGACGAAGCCACTGGTACAATTCCTCCGCCCTCAGCGCCCACCCGTGCTTGGATACCTTCTTGCCGTCCCTTTTGTAGGCCGACTTGTTAAAGGCACCGACATGGTGAAGACTCATGCTGACCCGAATCGCGCAAGAAAAGAAATCGCCGTCTGGGTGCATCGGCAAAGTGTTGTAGTAGCTGTACAACGGCGCCCATCTGAAGTTCATGGCAATCCTCCCAGATAAAGACCCGTCACCGCTTCGCCGAACGAAAAAGTTCACCTGCGTGGCGGACCCGGTGAACCGTGAACTATCATAAACCATCGCGGCCCGCCACGTCAGGTGCAACGCTTGGTTAGCCGGGCTTCTGCACTCCTCGCAAGAGCGCCATGCGTGCAGCGCCCGCATCGCGGATACCGCATGTACTCCCCAGTGGGAGCCGAACCACGGCTCGTGGCCCGGAACTCCCACCCGCGGGCGGCATCCTCGTGCCATCCGGTGTTGTCGGCGCCTCTAAAGCTTCCGTAAGAACTCGATACACTTCTTTTCGCCGCTGGTCGTCCACCCCTCGTCGACGCCAGCACCTGTCGAACCCGCCAGAACTTTAATCAGCCGCGCGACGAGGGGCTTGTTGGCCTTGAGGGCGGTCACCTTGGCCCCGCCCTGCTGTTGGACGAGGTTGACGTAGATTTCCGCCACGTCGTCGGCGTCCGAGTTGTACTCCGTGTCGAGCCGCTCGAATACCGCCAGCGTCGTCGTCGCGTCCTCGGCCATCAGGGCTTTGGCCAGCCCGTCCTCGTCCATGTTGAGCGTCTTCACGTTCGTCGCCCCGAGCCGCACGCCGGTCGAGTAGCGGTCGATGAGTTCGAACACGCGGTCCTTGGCCTTGCTGAGCGACGCATCGGCCTTGAGCCACTTGTCGCGGAACCCTTGCCAGCCTACCAGCGCGGTTGGGTTCGGCCCGGCCTGGGCGGTCGCCAGCACGACCCGGAACAACGCCTTGACGGCCTCAATGGCCAGCCGCCCTTCCGTGCTGAAGCCCCCGGAGTCGGCCTGCCAGGCGTCGTCCCCCTCCTCGTGGTGGTGCTTTTCGGATCCCGTGTACCGCTTGATGTGCTTGATCGTGCCGGGCGAACCGCTCCCCGTGGACGCACTCCGCTCGACATGGCCGGCGGCGAACGAGTCCTCAAGGGCGTGGACGGCGTTCCCGAGGGGCTGCCAGTCAATGCCGGAAAAGACCTGCCGGCCGTTGACCGGCAGCCCATCGGAATTCGCCGCCGCTGGCGAACGCATTCGCTCGAAGTCCCGGAATGGATCGCCCAAGTCGGCGTTCCCGAGGGGCTGCCGCCAGTTAATGCCGGAAAAGACCTGCCGGCCGTTGACCGGCGCCGATCCACGGCGGGGCAGGCGGGCGGCGATAATCCTGGCCGCCGTCAAGGCGTTCGACCGAATCCACTCGACGGCCGTTTCGTAGGCCTGGTACGGACTCTGGGAGTCGAACTTCCGCATGAAGTGGTGCTTCTGCGCGAAGTCCGCCCAGTGGCCGAGAGTCAACACGTCGAGGATATCGCGGATGACGGCCGCCGCCGGCAGGCCGGCCGCCGCAAGGCCTTGGGCGAGGGGGTTGGACTTATTCTCTTGCCCCAACTCCCGGACCGCCGCCGCCGTTAACTTGGCATGGCCGGAAAGGCTGCTCATGTCCGACTCCTGAAAGTGCGTCAAAGTACGACCGGATGCGACTTCGTCGCCGGGGTTACACTAAACAAGACGACAAGGACAAGCAATGATGAACCGCCGCGGCAACTCGCCGAACGTCAAAGCTCAGCAGCCCGCCGGCCGGAGGGGCGTAATGTCTCGAATGACCGTAATGCCGGCGGGTCTGCTGCAGCGGATTGTTCGGCCACCCACTCCGGCAGCTTACCGGCTGCTGAAGACATAATGCAAGATCCAGATGGGGAACCACGCCCCGCAGGTGAAGATCGTCAGAATCAGGTGCAGAAAGTGGGGGAACCCCCGGCCCCCGTCCTGCACGATCAC
>Ga0194128_10005729_pt1 | contig 17195 bp, 24 predicted proteins | sample TA2KigCa65mmetaG_FD_148650 | JGI IMG/M metagenome (GOLD analysis project Ga0194128, IMG submission 148650) | Freshwater microbial communities from Lake Tanganyika, Tanzania - TA2015037 Kigoma Deep Cast 65m | ecosystem: Environmental > Aquatic > Freshwater > Lake | place: Tanzania: Lake...
TTTATGATCTCCGAAGTTATCCACTTCGCGATGCACGGTCTCCCAGAGATTCTGACTTTCCACCACTTTGACTTGACCTTGACTCCAAGCCTTTTTGGCAAAAGGACACTCAGCCAAGCCGGTCTCCGTATTCGGCTCAGATAGTTTGTACACCCAATCTTTTATCCAATCAGTCACTTGATTGGACCTCCGTACAACCATGCTCTACAGGTACGATCTGCGGCGCATTTGAAAGCAAAAAGTTGGCAGTATCCAAGATCTGCAGACTCTAGGGTTCTAGAGCGATTCTCTGCCATGTCCTCTGCAGATTCGTAATCGTCATCCAAACCAAGGTGATTTTGAATACAGGCTAACATTTTAGGAGTTTGAATGAAGGCAGCACAGTTTCCACATCGGGAAGTCTTGGCTTCAGAAATAGAAATGCCCCATAAATCCGCAATGCCTTTCCAAAATTTTGGATTTGATTCACCGGGATTCATGGGACCATATCCGCGCTCTTTGATGGCAATGTTTCTATTCTTGATATTTAAGGAAATATCAACGGTTGCAACAGGACATACATCACCATCCTTGTAATCTCTTACAAGAGCCTGACCTACCGCTTTGTTGCCACGAGCCATACAAAGGCACTTTAAGAATTACTTCTTACCTTTCTTTATGGGTTTCCCACGAGCCATCTTGCTCATGCCACCACGACCCATTTTCATAGTGTCTCCACCACGACCCATCTTTTTCTCTGTCTTGCCTTTCATTAAGATCTCCTATGATTTGTAACCACCGCCCTTCTCCTTGTATCTTTTTGCAAGGAGTTGAGCCTTTCTTGCAGACCACTGACCCGCCGCCGTGCCTTGGACTGCAGAACTTTTAATCTGGTTGAATAGACGTTTACGCATTTCAGGTTTTGTGTAATTCCCTGAGGCGTTTACTTTGCTTTTGGATTTAGGCACGGCGCTCTCCAGAAATAACATTGGTCACGATCCGGTCGATCTTTTGTTCCAGTCGGTCCAGACGATCCATTAGGGCTTGATTATCCGCACGAACTTCAGCGCGGGTAACGTGGTCTCTTGCCACCTCTTCGCGGGTCTTGTTAAGAAGAATGCCAAGACGCTGTAGTTCAGCGAACTTGTCCTTCACAACCCACCCCAAGATGGCGACGATGAGCGTCAGCACCATGTTCCAAATCATCATTTCCATGGTTTAACAGTTCCATGCTCTGAGTGATTTGTTGATGCGACTGTTCGGATCGTTAGCCGTTTTTGCGCTGGTGAGTTTCTTTTTCATGCCTTTCATCCGGGCGCAAAAAGAATCTCTTCGGGGACCGCCCTCAGGTTGAGGACGCTTCAAACCCGGCTTGCCGGGATTAGCGCGGTTGTAAGAAGCCCTGCCTTTGGCGTTCAAGCCGCCAGCAGGGTTTTTACCTTCTTTCCTTTGCCATGCTGGGGTTTTCGCCATGTTTCACCCGCAGAGAATTGTGACCTTGGACACCTGATCCAGCGTCAACACCGCGAAGTCTTGATTACCACTCTTCGTGGTCAAGATTCCCTCAGGAGGAATCATTGAGTCATTCGCAGTGCTATCGGCTGGAGTGAAGATTTTAAGCAGCGTGGTGTTATTGGGCTTTGCCGTGAAGACAATGCTGCCTTCCACAGACGAAGCAATATAGAACACGCCTTTGATGCGGGTGCGCGGGAACGCCAAGTCTCCGCCGTAGCCGATCTTGATGCCGCCCGTGGAGGCTGCACTGATGCTGATGCTGTTAACGCGGGTGTAGAAGTTGGTCGAATAGACCACGGTCGCGCTGGGGCCAGTGACCGTTTCTGTCACTACACCATCGTAGCCCGTAGCACCCACCTTTACGCCAGTGATGGTGAAGGTCTTTCCGGCATCCGCCCCATCAGAAGTGATGGAGACTTTGTAACCTGTGCCGTATTGACCAACATCGTTGGCAAGAAGGGCGATGTTTCCGGAAGCCGCGATGGTCGCAGATGCGCGGAAATAGTCATCGTCGCTGGTCGGATTAACCGCCCAGATATCATACTGTGCCATAGAGAATCCTCCGTTTTAGGATTAAACGGTGACGCTCTTGTACAGGGCAATATAAGCAGTCGTAGCGCCAACCAGAACCTGAATGTAGCCCTGCTGGGCCGACACTGCGCCCGAAGCCGCATTGATCACTACGCCAATCTTGGTGCTGCCAACCGTCAGGGAGGTGCAAAGAAGGTTGGTGATCGTGCCGGAAGAGGCGGTCAGAACGGTGCCTGACACGCTCCCAACGAATCCATTAGTCGAAACTATTGGACCGGAAAATTTTGTCTGAGCCATGTTTAAACCTCGTATGCGAGTCGCCTGCCAGTCTGCATACCGTCAGCCGGGTCTGTCTGGCAGGCTCAATTATCCCGGTAAGTCGATTAAACATCACAAATACACAGAAAGAAAGGGGGACTTTCGCCCCCCCTTGCTTTGCCTTGTGGGCTATCAGGTCGAACCCGGTGACCCATAAACTCCAAGCGGGTCAGAGACACCGAAGGAGTAACGCTCACGAGCCTTGTACCGCACGTTTCCGGTATCGAAATCCCCATCCATGGAAGTCGAGAGCGGGGTACGCACAAAGTGCTTCATACCGTTCGGGACATCCGTGATGAGGAAGAAGGCATTCGTGTCAGTCAGGAAGTGATTGACCGAATAACCCTCCGGAATCGCGCCCATATTTCGGATCGCGTTGATGTCGTTGTCAGCGGTTGCCGTGCGGAGAGTGGTCTCCATCAGGCGCTCTGCCACGAACATCAGGTTTGAGGGAACAACGAGACGACGAGGACGAGCGGCAATCAGAAGCCCACGCTCATCCACATAGTTCGCAATCGCGATGATTGCGTCTTCCAACGAGGTTTCGTTGAGGTCTGCGCCGACCGCCGGACGATTGGCATTGGTGCCACCGTTGACGAGCGGGTGAGCCGTGTTGAACAGCGTGACACCGTCTCCCGATTGGAAGGTGGTGAAGCCGTTGTTCAAAAGGGCCGCAGCCTTAACCTGCTTCGTATTTGCCATACCACGGGCAAGTGCTTTGGTATAACGAGCAGAGAGTTGGTCATAGAGGTTGTCCTCCATGGCTTCCTCAGTGATCGAAAAGCCCATAGCAATCGTTTCGTGGTTGTAACGAGCAGTCCAAGCCTCCTGCGCGTTGTCGTAGGCAATGGCTTGACCTTCCTGTTTGACAGGGGCTGTGCCAAAACCAGACAACTTGACTTCCTCTTCGAAAGCCTTTTCAGAGTTCTCGGTCTCATAAATGAGCGTATGCTCGTCTTCGTACTTCTGGTACTCCAAGCCAAAAAGGGCATTAAGCCCCGGCAGGAGTTCCTTCAGCATTTGTGCGCGTGAAATAGCCATTTCTTAGAACTCCTAATTAAGCGGTTACGCTACTGTAATAGCCGTGGGTCAGAACATTAAGTTTGACCAACAACTCACGGTAGATCGTGAAGATGATCGTTGACGATGCCGGAATAGCCGTGACCGAACCCGGCACATCAATGGCCGCGTTGATCGTGACCGAAGTAGCACCCGCAGCGGCAGCAGCCGTTACGAACGAACCCGTCTCAATCACCTGACCATTGCTGGCGTAGTACGCCACGCTAGTTCCCACAGGAATCGCCGCCGGAAGACCCGAACCCGTAAGGGTGATGGTCGTGCTGGAGGACGAACCCGTAGCCGTATACGCAAGAGCCGTCTCCGGGACCACCCCGACACAACGCAACGGCAGAATCGAAGTCACAGGGGTCGCCGTTGGCGCGAGAATCGCGTTTTTGGAGTTGCCTGTGCTAGTGCTGCCAGTGTTGTCGATGCAGGAGAGGTTGGTTCCGACCATCGCGTAAGCGCCAGAAGCCATCACCGTCGTTGCCGAGCAGACCGCCGCCTTGAAGACAGCATCCGGATCGTCAACCACATAGGCCACCGCGTCACCAGCCAAAGTCGAAGCAGGAAAGTATTGGCTGAAACGCTTCGTCTTCGTGACCGGATCAGTATAGGAGCAACCAAAGAAAACACCCGTGATGGCATTCGATGCCGTGGTGGCACCGATTGTTGCACGAGTCACTGAACCTCTAACAACTTTGACGAAATCACCGTAGAAGATGTCCGTTGCAAAGCCGTATTGGATTGGGTACATGCGAGTAGAACCCGCATACACCTGACCGCCGATGAGGTTAATCGGCAGGAACCCATAGGGTACCGTAACGTCAGTTCCTGAAGCCATTTAAGTTACCTCTAAAAGTGGAAAGAAAAGGAATTATCCTCGCCCAAAACTAGTGCGCGTTGAACGCTCCGGGTTAAGGAGCGGCATACGCGGATCGTTTTCCCGTAAATAACTACGGTCCACACCTTCAATCTGGCGGTCAGAAAGTTCTTGGTAATACTTTTGGCGTTGCATCATCTTCTCAAGAGGGGCTTTGCATAAGAGCAAACCACCGACTTCGACGTTGCCTTTGAACTGAGAATTTATGTCAGACCTGATCTTCAACTCAGGATGATCTTCTGCCTTAACAGGTTCCCAGCCCTCACGCATTTGACGAGAGACGTTGGTGTTATCCGAACGTCCCAAAGAAGAAGTGCGAATCCAACGGAATACCCAACCATCTAATGGTTCCGGGATTGGAAGTGCGGATTGCGGCAACCAAGAGTCGCTGGGACGCGATTCGGCTGCACGGTCAATACGAATTTTGCGCTCATCAGCCATTTGAACTCTCCTTGATGAGTTGTTTGGCGTACTGCTCGGGGGTGATGCCAAGTCTCTTAGCGAGAGAAACTTGTGAAGCAGTCAACTGGATTTTGCGTGGTTTGGCTCCGTTGTTACGATTTGCAGAAGCGACCACGGTTGCTGGGGTGCGTTGAGTTGGCAAAGGGACCGATTGGGTTTCCTCGTCCTTCTCAAAGTATTCAGGGAAACGCTGTTTCATGGCAGCGTCGATCTTCTGATAGTACTCATCGGTGTCAGATTCAACGCCCTCTTCACGGATGAGTGTCTCATGAATGCCGTAAGCCAAAGCAGTCATGGAGCGGTTACCTTGAGGTCCGAACCATGGATTGTTTTTGGTCCACTCCAAAGCCTTTTTACTAGGCTGTGGAGCCTGCGGCTGGACATAGTTCTGCGGAGCAAGTTGAGGTGCAGCCTGCGTTGCTTGCTGAGGGCGACGAGACTGAAGCACTCGTTCGTGCTTTTCGGCTTCACGGAACTCTGTCTGAGCGTTTAAGAGTTTTTCTTGGGCATTGATGATTTGTTCTGGATCACCGGCCTCATAAGCAGTTTTGTAAAGAGACTTTGCTTGATCCACGGCTAACGATGCACGGGCTTTGATCTGGGAGACTAAGGCTCCCTCCCCGCGTTGGATCAAGGATTCGTATTGTTGATTTTTGGCAACAACTTGTTGTGCGAATCGGATTGCCTCTTCACGCATCTTTTCAGCGGCTTCCCGCTGACGATTGGCTTCATGATGTTCGAATTTGACTTTGGCGATGCGTTTGCGAACTTTTTCGCCATAACTCATCAACTCATCATCATCTTCGGATTTAGCAGGTTTCTTTGGAGAATCATCAATGATCTCTAATTCAAATTGCTCTGCAGGACTTTCCTGTGCTTTGACAGGCTCCTTGTCAGGGATTTGCAGCGGGGTGGTTACCCCGAAGAATTTATCTTCACGAGACAATTCAGAGGCTTCTGCGCTCATACTTTTTCCACTCCACGCGGGTCTTCGACAACGGCTTCGACACTATCGTCATTGATAAGTCGAAACTCTTTACCATGAATCTTAAAACGAGTTCCGGAATAGGAACGCATCATGATCCAGTCTCCCTTTTTACAAAAGGGACCAGAGGGAAAACGGTAAGTGGATTTATAGGCATCAGGTCCAATCGCAAGAACAAAGCCCACGATGCTGCCAACTTCTTCGGCTTCCAATGTTGCAGAAGCCTTGAGGATGCCACCTTCTGTTTTCTCTTCTGGATCGGGGAGAGCGATGAGCAGTTTGTACCCGGTAGGTCTGGGTAACTGACTGGCGACTTTTGAGTCGTTCTCTGACATATCTTCCTGCACCTGTCGGTGTTTGCACCTTGTTGAAGGGTGTTTGCGCCCCATCGGGGCGGTTGCACTGTTTACACAGTGTGTTTGTTAAGCCGTTTAATCATCATCAATTTGTTTTGTGAGGTCAAGCAGTTCCCGTTCTGCACGGGCCAACCCCTCTATGACACCACAACACCTCTTGTACTCAGGGAAGTCCTGACAGCCGCCGCCTGCGATATGGTCAGCCATGTCGTTCATCTGCTGACGCAGGGACTTTCTAAGGTATTCGCCTAGATTATTGCTGGCTATCGTCATTGTTATTCTGCTTACGCTGCTGGGAATTCAGAAGATTTCGAGCGATTTCGACCCCCAGTTTTGCCCCGGAGACCTTGTCTTTGGAGGCAATCTCCTTGGTACGCAGTTCGTTGTCGGTGTTGGTGGTGGCGATTTGGACCCCCAACCGAGCGCCTTCGATGCGTTCTTGGGCCTTGATGCGGTCCTTTTCGGTCTGCATCCGCATCTGCGCTTTTTGCATGTCCGCTTGGACTTTTGCCATGTCTGCTGCGGCTTTTTGCTGGATTTCCTGAGCGCGAAGTTGCAGTTTCTGCATTTCCATTTGAAGCACCGGGTCTTGAGATTGTTGCTGTTGTTCCTGCATCTGGGCTTCTTGTTGGGCTTTGCCCAGCACCTGTGCGGCTGCAGGGGCGACCAGTTCCGAAATACGGTATTCGATGTCCTCCGGGAGGGGTTCCCCCGGAGGAGGTAGTTTCATGCCCAACTGCTTTTCGATCTGTTGACGGTAAGCGAACGCCAGATGTTCCGACACATGGGCGGTGAGCGCGGCTTGCAGGGCTTGGGCGGCTTGAGGAGCCTGTTGGAGCATCCCCTGCAAACGGGGGTCTTGTCCGAAAGAGACATGCGTTTGGATGTGGGCTTCGTGGTCTTGGTAGAGAAAAGCCTTGATGGGCTTCATCTGTAGGGCGTTCATGTTCTCTGTGACGGGGTCCGTGGGCGGGATGTCCGTTTTGTCCGGGAGAACTTCCTGAGCATCCGCGATGCCCAGTGCATCGATCATCTGACGATGCAAGATCGGCAGATCGTATAACTGGGGGGCTTGGGATGCTAACTGGAGTGCGGCTTGGTATTTCATGATCCGCTGGGCCATGGTGCCAGCGTTGGGATCAGACACCGGAATGATATCGATGCGGTCATCGAAATCTTCCTTGGTCAGTTCTTTACCCGGAATATCATAGGGATACTCGCTCGGGCCGTAGTCGTAGACCAACTGAGAAAGAAGTTTCAGTTCTTTCTTCATGGAGGCGTGTAAACGGGCTTGCACCGCTGACATGACCTTCATGGACCGTTCGATGATGGCAAGCGTGGTTCCGACCGGAGCCTCGGCGTTCATGTCGGCAATCTTCATGTCGGCTTGGGAAGCAAACCGTCTGCCTTCATCCACGATGTTTCCTAGCAACTGATACAAGGTACCGGAGGGTTCCTTGTAGGGCAGGAACGTAATGTTCTCGCGTAGGGTTCCAGAGGGGATGTCCACATCCCGGAACTCACCGGGCATGATGGGGGTATCGTCGCCCTTGATCCGCAGTCCGCGAGTTTTCAATCCGCCGGGAAGATTGGAAAGGGTTCCCGCGTCCACCAACTGTCTCAAGATGGACGTTGAAGATTTAGCCAATCCACCGACAAGGTGAACGAGTCCGAATCCATAAAACCCCAATCCGGGGATATAGGTGTATTGGACGAAATGCTGACGGCGCTTCTTGAGCAGATCATCTTCGTACCAATTGCGTCGAATGGCGAGAATGTTGCGTGAAGATTTATCAAGGGTAATCACATACGGCAAGGCGATGCCGGTGGGATTGCCCTCTGCATCGGTGTCTTCGAAACCCGGCAGGTCGTAATCCACGACCATTTCCAAAAGGGTGTAGCGCGAATCAAGGTCCATGCCCTTTGATTCACCGTTCAATTTGTCGTAAGACTTTTGAATGTCTGTGATATCGGGCGACGGAGGAGGCAGTTCGATGTCGGCGTAAAAGCCTGAAACCTGCAACTTTCTTATTTCGTTGTAGGTTTTCTTCATCACATGGGTGGCACGTTCGCAGGTGATTAAATCACTTGCTCCGTAAGAAACCACGAAATCCTCTGCTGGAACGAAGAGCGAGGCTGGTCTACCCAAAGACGGATCGTAATAAACCTTTCTGAATGCCGCACCACACAACGCCAAAGAGAACAATAACTTTTCAGTCTCTGAGCGGTATTCGCTCATTTTCTCAGTCAAAAGATAGTTTAAATATTCTTGTACCCGCTGGGCTTGTTGGGTTCTTTCGGTGGTGGTTTCACCTAAGATCTTGGTTTGAACAGGACCACGAGCCGGGAATATTTCTTGAATAGATTGGGCTTGGAAACGAACTATCGCTTCGGAGAGCATGGGATGGAAAACTCCACAAGCCCCTTCCCATGGTTGGGTTCGATCTTCAATCTTCAGACCTAGAAGATCCAATCCTTTGATGTAGGTGGTTTCCCATTCTTTGCGGGAATCTTTGTCGGCTTCAAAGAGGGTGGAGAGTTCCGACCCGATATTCATCAAGGTCGAATCATCAATAAATTCTGCGAGGTTGTCGTGGTGATTGGAGGCAGGGAGGGGTTCCGGGGCGAAATTGATCTCCATTCCGCCGTCCGGCAACTCCACCACCACTGACTCTTCTGACGGTAAAGATACATCCATGGTTTGCCCTCTAAAATTTGAGGGCATCAAAGCGCGATCCACCGCCATGAGTTTCTCCGTTATACGTCAGTAAAATGACCGCCCTTGAAAGCAGCGCCCATACCACGGGCGGTGCCTCGGGTGCCTAGAGTTCGACCACCCTCGTACAGGCTCTTCTTACGCATGGCACCGCCGACCATCACAGGTTTGCCTATGCCACTCATCTTGCCCTTGAGTTTGTCTTTGGGCTGGGCCTTGCTCTTGGGAGCCTCAGCCATCTCTGACTTCTTCGTTCTGCCCTTCATCGTTTAAACTCCTAGTAGTAGGCCACTTTCCGTTTATAGACCGGTTGGTCTTTGTAATCGGATTCCAACGACACGAACCCGCCCCGTCGATAACGGAGCAGTGCTTGTGTGCCGGAGTCTACATAATCATCATGCTCTCCAGCGGGAAAAGACGCAAACTCCTCCATGACTTCTTCGGCAAAACGATTATTGGGTCGCCAGATCTTGCCGTTGGAGAAAAGGTCTGCGATGGCGTTCACACGGGCAACTTTATCGTTCCCACGGGAGGGGGTGTATTCGGCAACCGGAATGCCCATGGAGCGAAGTTCGAAGATCAATGGAGTACCTGCCGCCTTAGCCTCTACGATCAGGGAGTCCGGTTTCCAGTAGTTGTAGAGTTCATAGGCTCTTTTCTTCAGAGTGGGGAACTCCATCTTTTCCCGGTGAGCATCCATGAGAATGACGTTGGGCTGCAAGATTCCAGAACCATCGGGGTGAAAAAACACCCCCCAAGTGGTGCAGGCGGAGTAGTCCGAACGCTCTTTTTTGAGAAAAGCGGTGTCCCATGACTGGATCAGGAACTGACATTTCGGGGGTTTCTCTTGTTCCCAGACCTTCCACCACTCGCGTTTAATCAATGCGCCTTCTTCGGAGGTGGGATTTTGCTGGTACTGGGCTTGCCATTTGTGGGTAGGGATTTCCTCGCGGATGGCTTCCAGTTCCTCTAGGGGCCAGAACTCAGGCCAGAGGGGTTTTCCGGAAGGCATGATGGCTGGGAACTCTATGACCTCCCATTCATCCCCGCCTCGTTGGGCAGAGGCCTTCAAGACCTGCCCGACCAAGTCCCTTTTGGACCAACGGGTACAAATAATCACAATCGCTCCACCCGGCTGGAGTCTTTGCCGGGGTCCGGAGGTGTACCACTCATAAGCATGATCGAAGATGGCAGGATCAGCCGACTGACCCTCTTGTTCATCATGGGGATCATCAATCACAAGGATGTCAGCGCCCTTTCCGGTCACGGCTCCGCCGATTCCGATGGCAAAATACTCCCCCCCTCTGGAGGTGGACCATCGTCCTGCAGCCTTACTGTCTGCCCGGAGAGAAACATCCGGGAATACCTTCCTATAATCCTCTGAGTCCACAAGGTTTCGAACCTTACGACCAAAGCCCACCGCCAGTTCTGCGGTGTGGGAGGACTGGATCACCTTCTTCTGAGGGTATTTCCCTAAAAACCATGCCGGGAAGAGATATGAACCGAATTCCGATTTGGTATTGAGGGTACAGATCATGCCTTTCCCGGCCAAGAACAAATGATCCTCTCGGGCTACCTCAATGCACTGTACCGCTCCTTTCTGATTGAGTTTTTCCACCCGGATAAACCGGTTTCTGACCGTGTTTTTCGCTCGGTCCCGCTTTCTTGGTAGAAAACAGCAGTCTTCTGCGTAAAAAGACAGCCTGTAGGTGGATCCGTAGGACACATCGTAGATCTTGGCTTCGGATTCTTGCAGGGAATTACGAATTCCTAGAGACCAAAGCAGTTCCCGAACCTGATTGATCAAGGCAACGCTCTTTTGCGAGAAAAAACACTGCCCTTTTTGGGAAACATTGCCATCTGAATCCATCAATCCGCGCAGCAAATCCATTCGTTGGTCAACGCTGCCTTCCAAATAGACCTGCGGGATGTGCTTGTTCCCTAAAACCCCAAGTTCCTGAAGACGAACCTTCAGATCCAGAACCCCGAAGGTCATGCAGGTAGCCTGATCGGTGGTCTGATAACCTCTTTTCTCCAGTTCCGGGCGAATAATGGTCGCATCATCCGGATGGGAGGTGATGATGGCTTGCATGGAAGTTCCGTCACCCAGCCATAAGCCCAGCATATAGGGGTCTATAGGTAAGTCTTTGGGTGGCAACTGCACCGCTTGAATCGGCGGAAGCATGGCTGCTCTCGGGACGGTAACCTTGCGGTCCCAATTGATTTCTATTCCCCCGTTTGTCTTGGTTCTGACAAAGGCTCCTTGGTCTCTCGCCCAGAGTTGCTCTGTGGTGTATTCACGGAACAGGTTTCTCTTCCTGTCCAAACGCACCATCCATCGGTGACCAGAATCAGTGATGACCGAAGTTCCGTCATTGGTGGTGACCCGGTAAAGATCCCTGTCCTGATGCACCTCTGACTTGCCCACCACAAGGGTAGGTAACCCATCAGGACCAAACACATGGTCACCGGGCTGGACCGTCTCCATGGTCTTCCAACCTTGGGTGGTCAGAATAGGGGTGTTGAGGGTCAAGCAATGCCGGGGCGGCATACAGATGATCAGCCTCTTCAACTTCCCCGAGGCGATCTCCTCAAACTTCTCCCCCATCACCTTGTGATGACGACCCGAAATGAATCCGGGCCACATCCTCTGAACAAAAGGAATGAACTTCTCTTGAGCCAACTCTCGCGTTTTGGCTCTCTCAAACTCTTCCAGTAACTTAAAAAACTCTTGTTGCTGATCAGAAGGTAGGGTTTTCACTAACCCCATGATCTTAGGAAGGTTTTCAGCAGTGATTTGCAAAAGAAAGAGCCTCAAAATACAGGGAAAATAGTCCCCGTTTCATCACAAGCAACGAACTCTTTCCATCCTACCTACTTAACCTTACTTCTATCCTTCAACCTTGCGGAACACCCACCCTCTGGAGTGGGTGTTACGCTATGGTATATACGTTATTTACTTATAAATCGTTTTACTTTTTTTTATTTTACGTTTCACTAGCGATTTTATCACAAGTTTTGTGAAAAGTCAATACTTTTTTGAAAATTTTTGTAGAAATTTTTTCTAAACCTCCCCTATCCTAACCTATCCTAGTAAAAATCTAGGAAAAACCTAGCAAAATCCTACACTTAGCCACATTTAACCCCCTACCCCTTGGCAAAAAAATCAAAAAGTGTGGGGAAAACGCAACATATCAGGGGAAAATGAGGGAATCGTTTGAGTGGAATCGCATGTATAGCGATCACACGGTACCTTGCTCGTCAGCGGGGGGGGTGCATGCGCGTTATCTAACGCCCGTGTGCGCCCGTTTAACCCCCCCCGTGTGCGCGTTATCTACCGCGCAGACGCATGCGCTTCATTGCACCGTCGCGCTTTCATCCCCGGAACCAGCCGGGTCACTCCCGGCGGCGAGCGTGAGCGAGTCAGTGTCACCGCCGTTTAAACTCTGTGGACGCTGTGCATCCAGCAGCGCAGTCATGCGGCGCTCAAGTTCCGCCGCGACCAGTGCCGCAGGACGCTCACGGTGATCTTCGATAACGTCGCGGTACAGGCCGCAGGCTTTGCCAAGCAACTCAGCGGCCCTCAACTGGCTGGACGTTGCGGAATCTTCACCCTTCGACCACTTGCGGAGCAGGGTCACCAGCATATCCCGATCTGAAACCGTGACTGCCTCACTTCTGCGCCTCCGCTCCGCTGCTAGCACCTCGACCCGTGTTGCGACCCTGTTGTCCGCCATCAGCGCCACCGCATTGCGTTGGATCGTCGCGGGTTTCATGTTTGAGCAGTCATAGGCGTTGCGGTACGCATCTGCGAGTGAGTTTCCCGCCACGACATTTTCCGCGAATTTCCGCTGTTTTTCGGTCAATCCGAATTCGTCTGTTAGTCCCGCCATGATAAGTTCTGCCCTTGTTTTACCGTGACTTTGCAATATTTGATCTGATTCGATCTTGTTGCGGTTCCCTTTTGAGGTCTGCAAGTGATCCGAAAAGTACCTCACCGCAAAAAAAATTCCAACTAAATTCAACCGATAATCAATGACTTAGGCAACATGTGCCATTTTGGTACTGTTTAGACGTTGACATGATGATTCTGTGATGTCAGGCTACGCATCTAATGCCCGTACTGAGGAGTTCATCATGAAAAAGTTCAACGAACGCGAGTCATGGTTGTCCGCAGCAGCAGTGCTGCTTCAGCACGAGGTTTTTCCCTCAGCCGGGATCGAACCCGCGCAATGGGAACAACGCAAGTATCGCGTAGCCTGCGGCTTTCCCATTGGCTACCGGGGCAGTCGGTCGGGCAAGGTCATCATGGGTCAGGCATTCGACCCGTCGATCAGTGGTGATGGCACCATGGAGGTGTTCATCAACCCGATCATCGACAACCCGGTCGAAGTCATCAACGTCCTCACCCATGAGTTGGGTCATGTCCGCGCCGGTATCCAGTGCGGCCATCGCGGCGAGTTCGCCCGTGTCGCCCGTGCCATTGGACTTGTCGGTCCCATGACCGCCACCGTTCCGTCCGATGCACTCCGGGTCCAGTTCGCGGCGATTGCAGAGCAGTTGGGTGACTACCCTCATGCGAAAGTTGACCCCAACGCTAGACGCAAACAAGGCACCCGCCTGCTCAAGTTGCAGTGCAACTCATGCGGTTGGACTGCCCGTGTATCGGGACTGCAAGCGCGGCGTTTACACGCTGCCTCTGCCTGCCCGGTCTGTGCTTCGGTTAACTCACTGATCGTGGAGGCTTGATCATGGCTGTTATCGAAAAGCGCACCTTCTCGCTGCCCCTGTCGGACAGTGACCGCTCGTACCTCAAGATGTACTCAGTGCGTCAGGGTAAGTCGCCCAACGCTCCGGATGATGTCCTGCTTGCGGTATGGAACGGCATCGACCCTCAGGCGGTTCCCGCTGCCAAATTGGATGCCGCGACCATCGAAGGCATCCGTCAGGACGCCATCAAGGCGGCAGTCGCTGCGGTCGAGCAGCACCGTCCGGTTCGCATCGAGATCAAGGTCGGTTCGGAGGTCAAAGTGCTGCCCAATGCTCACCGGCACCCGGTGTTCCCGAAGGTCTTAGCGGCCCTCGGCGTTCGCGAGAACGTGTACTTGGTCGGACCTGCGGGTTCCGGTAAGACGACTATCGCCGCGCAGGCTGCTGAAGCACTGGAACTGCCGTTCTACAGCACTGGCGCTGTCGGCATGGCGTATCAGTTGCAGGGGTTCATCAACGCCGAAGGCAAGTACATGGAAACTGACCTGTACCGCGCTTACACGGGCGGTGGCGTGTTCCTGTTCGATGAAATCGACGCATCGTCGGCTCAAGCACTGCTTGCCTTCAACGCTATCGCCGACAACGACCTCGCCGCCTTTCCCTGCGGCACGGTTAAACGGCATGCGGACTTTGTGATCATTGCCGCTGCCAACACCTACGGCGGGGGGGCTGACGCGCAGTATGTCGGTCGCAACCAACTGGATGCGGCGTTCCTCGACCGGTTCTCGTTCGTGACAATGGACTACGACGAGAAACTGGAGTTGCTGATCAGCAGCAACGATGAGTGGACCCGCTACGTCCAAGCAGTCCGCAAGGCCGTCCGCGCTCACAAGTTGCGGCATGTCGTCAGCCCCCGCGCGTCCATCAAAGGCGGCAAGTTGCTGAGTGCCGGGTTGTCTCGCGAGGAGGTCGAACAGTCGCTCATCTGGAAGTCGATGACATCGTCGGACATCGTCAAGGTCAAGGCGACCATGCAGGAAAACCACTGGAGGGCAGCGTCATGACGGACTACGTCTACACGGCGGAATCATGGGACGAGTTCCTGCGTGACTTGCGCGGGAAACATCACCATCGGGCATGGAACGGCAATCAGGCATCGATTAACGAGAGTTTCTCGTTCACCCGTTCCCGCTCATGGGAACACTGCATCGACCTCGCGGAGCAGGGCGACAAGATCACCACTGAGCAGGTGGCATCCGCTGCCGTCAAGGTAGCATTCGAAGCAGGGCCGACTTGGGAGTACGCCCCGGTCGGTGCCTTCCCCTGCATCCCCGCCTACGCTGCGGGTGTGCCTGAGGACATGTTCGTGCCGCTCGACGATGGCGCTGCGAACTACAAGCCCATCGTGCGGATCGCGGTGAACGTGGTGTGCAGCGCATGGGTGGACCCGCAAGACATCATCAATCGCGGCGCTGCGGTGGTCGCTTTGATCGACCGGATTCAGGGCGAAGGTCAGCGGGTGGAGTTGATTGCCTTCTGCCATATCGAAGGTCGCCGTAATGACCGACTCATCATGGCCGTCACGGTTAAACGCCCTGAGGAACCCATCGACATGGACCGGGTGGCTTTCGCACTCGCGCACCCGTCGATGCTCCGCCGCTGCTTCTTTCGGGTGGTGGAGTTCTTGTACCCGCATTACCTGAGCGGCTACGGCATGTGCGCTCACTACGACGATGTCTTAAAGGGCAGCGACCTCAACCTCCGAGCAATCGGTACCGACCGCGTGACCTACGGGGATCGTGATCAGGCCATCGCCAAGGTGCAGCAACTCTGGAACGAGGCGGCGGCTTAGTGCCGCCCCTCACCGGGGTGTTTGAAACTTCACAACTACACCACTATACTCACCAACATCGAAACAGGAGAACAATGAGGTGTGAGATGAATACAAAACAAATCGATGCAATCCGTTGCGCTCAAGCCGATCTAATCGGAGCGTTGCAAGCCTATCAGCAAAGCGACATTCATGTTCACGATTGGAAGGGTCATTTGCTGACGATCCAAGAACTGACTGACGCATTCGCTGATTTCCTAGAACCTTTTGCTGACGTTGAGGAGGACGACGACAATGCCTAACTATTGTCAAAACCAAGCAACCTTTACGCACCCTGACGTTGAAAAACTGAACGAACTGTACTTGCAGTTTAAGCGGGTGGAGGACAACGCTGACGACGAGGATGGTCAACCCTTCCAGTACTTGAGACCCACCCCTCCCGAACTCTTAGACGGCAGCGGGTGGTACAACTGGCGGGTTGCGAATTGGGGAACCAAGTGGGATGCCAGTTCAAGGCGGGTACTTAAGTTCGATCCCGAAGCGAAGACGCTGACGGTCACCTTCCACACCGCATGGGCTGCACCCACCGACCTTTACAAGTACCTTCATGCCGAAACCGAATGGCGGGTCGATGCCATCTACTTTGAGGCGGGGATGGGGTTCTACGGATCGTTCAACGAGGACGGCGAGGATCATCACTCGCACATCAGCGAACCGTTGCAACGGATCATCACCGCCGGGTTCAAGAACGCCGCATGAAAAAGGAATTCACAAGAACAGGGTCATTAAAATTTTGGAGGCAGCATGATCATTCAACGAAAAAGCATGATCAGTGGGATCGTGCGGCAGCGCGACCTCGACGTAACTGCTGAACAGATTGCCCGTTGGCAAGGAGGGGAGTTGATCCAGAACGTGTTCCCTCGCCTGTCTCCGTCCGACCGGGAGTTCCTCGTAACAGGCACGACCGACGAAGAATGGGAACAACTCAACGTGTGCGAGGACTGCTAATGAACTGGGAATTCTTTGTGATCTCGAAGATCTCGGGCAACGAGTACTGCACCCCGGACCGCGCCAACGCGACAGTGACGGCGCTGTGGGAGCAGGCGACTCAGAAGGTGGCGGCGTAATGCCGCCCCTTCAGGGGCTGTTGAAAACTTCACAACTACTATACTCACCAACATCGAAACAGGAGAACAATCATGACTCAAATCAATATCCCGTCGATCAGCATCGACACTCCGGTTCCTTTCAAACTTAACCTTCGCAGCGAAGGTCAGCCTCTGCACGGGCTTCGCATCCCCGGATATTGGGCTGATCTGGCCTATGTTCAGATTTGGGAGCAAACCAACGCCTACCATGATGCCTACGCTGTTCGCACCGTTGGACTCGCGCCGCAGACCAAGCGCGAAAAAGAATTCAGCCTGAATGATCGCGCCGCGATGGTGGCCTACGTCAACGAGTGGATTGCCAAGACCGTGGCCGCAGGACTCAAGAAGATGGCGGAGATACAGGCCATGAAGGATCAGGCAAATCGTACCCGCGACGAACACATCGCAAAGCAGATTGAGGATGCAGGCGGCATCGAACAGCGACGAGTTCAGATCGTGCGCGAGGGCTATGACATGGCTGCGAAGGATTCGATGCAGTACGAGTCCGCCAATGTCTATGGAGCCATCCTGACTGCGCTCATCAACAGAACGCCCATCGTCATCGATGAGGCCACTCGCGCCAAGATCATTGCGCGGTACGATGTGGCAAAAGGCGCGGGGTATGTGTCACGCCATATCGAACACAGCAATCAAGAGTTGGATGCTTATCTCAACAAGACTAAGACGGAGGCAGCATGAACA
>Ga0194128_10005735_pt1 | contig 17179 bp, 16 predicted proteins | sample TA2KigCa65mmetaG_FD_148650 | JGI IMG/M metagenome (GOLD analysis project Ga0194128, IMG submission 148650) | Freshwater microbial communities from Lake Tanganyika, Tanzania - TA2015037 Kigoma Deep Cast 65m | ecosystem: Environmental > Aquatic > Freshwater > Lake | place: Tanzania: Lake...
TTTCGGCAAAATAGTACTAAATCCATATCGTTACCTAAATAATCACCCCCTGCTTCAATTAAAACAGTAACTATCTCTTTTTTGCCTGATTTTAGAAGTAAAGATTTGGATAGATAGTAAGATATTTTGATCCATTGTAAAATGAAAACCAAAAGTTGTTTCAATACCAACTTAACTGATATAGAGACATCTCCTGTGCAAAAATTGATTGAAACTCCATTAAGAATAATTTTTTCACCAATTTCATTATCTCCATCTTTCGTATTCAAAAGTGAAAATTCGTTTATGGTAAGTTCTATTATTTTCTGTACAATTCTTTTTTTAACTTGTTCAGGAAGACATTTAGACAATAAAAATGATCTACTTAATAGGTTAGATTCAATCTTATGAATTATTTTATTGTATTCATTGTATACTTGACCAGTTGTCATCTACTATTTCTTTAAAGATAAAATCTCAAGTAGTCCCGCTTTAGATAACATAACTGCTATATTCTTAAGCTCCCAAATAGGTTTATTTAAAATCTCTGAAATTTCCAGCAGTGTCCTTTGACCATCTGAATACATGAGCAGATTCATCATATCCATAGTACTTAAAGCAGAGCCTTTGATTCCTACTGTTGGACGTAGTCCTCGATCACTCATCTTGGGCTCACCTTTTACTATGTAACTCGGAGTACAATCTGCCTCTATAGCCTCAATAATTTTACAATATAGCTCAAAACTATCTGACATCCCTTTAGCTGTTACCAACTTTAAGTCATCATAGGAAGTATGATATTCAGGATAGGCCATGTACTTTGAACGCATGACTGAACATACAGGCAAATCAATACCCGGACTACAATATTGACGTTCATCTGATCCTCTTTGCAGAAAAGAATATTCATCATATTTAATTTTCAAAGCACTGAGCACATGTTTGGTGATCCTATCACTATACGTATTACCTGATATAGAAGGCATGTAAGACCAAGCCTTTTCATCTCCAACGCAAGTAAGAACAAACCCAGCTTTGACCTTTCTCTGCAATTCTTCAAGATTAAGGCTTAGGTAACAGATTGCACCTATTGTTTCAGGAACAAAAATAAATCGATATGAATAATAACTATTTATTCCAGATAAGTGTTGTGCCAATTGTGCAGCCAAACAAGGTCCTGAGAGTTCATTATTTGCCATCGATGGATGACATATGTAAGTAGAAAAAAATATCTCCTCTTCAACCTTTCCTGGAATTAATATTTCCGCATAAGTAAGACTTCCTGTTTTAAGAGAACTATCTATATATACTTTATATCTCCCTTTAGTAAGTTTTTCTCTTTTAGAATGTTGGATACAGAACCCCCAGTTTTCCTTGTAATAAGAAGTTACGTAAGGTATGGCATCTGGCTGTTCCGGAATGGAATATAAATGCTTATCTAGCTCTTCTATATCCATTTCTGCATCAACAGGTATTGAGTAGCTTACGATATGAAGATTATGATCAGTAAAATCAATTACTTTTTCATTTTTGTCATTTAATACATAAGCTTGTCTGATATTCCATTCCCTTGGAATCACCCAATCAAAACATTGGGTACCACTAGGAATTTCATATATCTCCAAACGAGGCAATTTTTTTTTTATGACATTCAGTGTTGCTCTGACACCATCCCCAGTTATACTTCTGCAGAACGGCCACAGGGTTTTCATCAATGAAATCATTTCTTCACCTGCCATATTTTTATATGATTGATCACTACTCATATCTATATCTAAGGTTTTTGTGCATATATCTGCATGCTACTTTTCTTGAAAGGGAATTTTTTCTTAACCCCGAAGAAACTTAGAAAATAATAAAAATAATCTCGTAAAGGTTTTGCATACGGCCCACCCCAATATGGAAATCGAATATCAAGTATTTTCAATCCATAATTCTGAAGCAAGTCTCTCATCATCAAATCAGAGGGAATCAGAAAATTGGCATGAGGAGTAAGAATAGGAAGTGTCTTAAACCGTCTATAATAAGGGCTATTGGAATTAGGGGTTGAAAGAAATACCATCATCCCCCCTGATTTTAACAATTCGATAGATTTATTAATTATCGCAAAAGGATCTGGTATTAATTGAAGTGAGCCTCTGAATACAATCACATCAAAGTACGCAGGGGGGTAATCATATGCTTTATCAAAGTCATTCACTTTAATGCCACGAGAACGAGCTGCTTCAATTGCCAGTTCAGACACATCAACACCATATCTTTCCCATTTTTCTTCTGAAAATTGAGATAAAAAATGACCTATCCCGCAGCCGATATCTAATATTTTTCCACCAGGTATAAACGATTCGATATGAGCCAATTCACTTTTATACATGATCATCCTTTTAGGATCATCTTTGTACATCAGGAAATAGTCTTTATCATACCTTTTTTTTTGCTCGATCTGAACACTCTCATTTATCATATTTATTTTTTTTCTGCAGTTACTAGGAACATTGGACACATAAAATTTCCTCTCCAGTCATCTGCAAGATTAATACCTGCCTCATGATTCATTTTTTTTATACCCTTTACCTTATCCTGCATCAAAGGAGGTACACTATGAAAATGATAGAATTGAGAGCGCTTCCAAGAAAGACCATATTGTGCCAGAAATGCTTCAATTGTAAAAGGGTTTGACTTTTTTCTGTCTAGTTTACCGAAACTTTTATCTTGAGCTGCTGTAAAATATTGTCCAGGAAGATCTGGATTTGTCATCAAGCCTTTTAAAAGGTCTATTGATTCTGTGTTGTGGAGTGAATCGAATTCGTTGCTATTCCACAATGATCTATCATAAAACTCGACAGTAATACTATTAAAAGTGAATAAGTCGAATAATTCGTTCCTATAAGCTACAATTAGTTTACCACCAGGCTTTAAAACACGTACTATATCATTATGTACCTGATCCCAGTTTTCTCTTGGCACGTGGGGTATAACGCTTAATAATGCAATACAATCTTCTGAAGCATCGGGAAGGGTTGCTAATACCGCAAGATCATCTTGTTTTATACAGGATCTATCAAATCCATTTTTTTCAATGAGATCACAACCGAACTCTTTTAATTCTTTGACTGGTTCTATACCACGAGCCTTAATTCCTAGTTGAAGTGCATCGAGTACAGTCCATCCACCTCCACAACCAATATCCAATACAGAAGTTGGTTTATTTTCCTTTAAAAATTGTTGATACAACCTACGGCGATACCAAGCGGGATCAACCGGGTAACCTTCTTCATCTAGCGCATAACAATTTGCAATTTTATCCCAATTCTTTGAATAATATTCAAGTACTTCATTGCTTGTTCCTGTAGTTTTGTTCATTGTATTAGTGTTTTTTTTTTGATTTAATTTCATTATAAATATTTTCAAAAAGAAAGTTGCGTTCAATTTCCTTCTTGTTAAATGTTCCATTTGAAGATATCATTCGTTTTCTGAAGAGTTCGCTTCCTATTGTTCTTTCAATTTCAGAGAAATCGGTTCTCCAACCAAGGCAATCATGATCATTCTTAACCGCATATTCGAATCCTTTTTCAGAAAGACCCTTTTCTGGGTTATAAATTTCAGGATGATATCCATGCAAACTCATTTCAGGAGAACAGATAAACTCTGTGAGTTCCGCCATTTCTATCGGCATTTCTGTTTTCCAAATATCTGTTGAAGACTTGTATATTTTCCAGTCTGATGGCCATTGTTTTCCATCTGCTTTCTTAAAATTCTCAACGCTTATCATGTCAGGTTGATAAGCCACTTCTAGAAAATCGGTCATCTTTTTTACCTCCGAAGCAGGGTCGTTTATAAATGGCTCATAATATGTAATCAATAAACGATCCTTCAATTGAGGAAGTCCTGGAAGAATACTTGCGAAAGCATAATATTTGCGCAAATGTCTGGCAAAAGAAACAATTGTTGGCCGTTTAGCTGGATCAGGTTCGGCGAATTCTGATGAGTTAACAACTGCACGTGGATCACGTAAATGAACCATAAATTTTGCATCGGGAACCAACTTAGCCACTAATGGAATGAATTCCATAGCCCAGTTATCATTAAAGCCTACCCATGCCAATTCTTTGTCAGTAGTTGCAGCAATGACGTTCATTGTATTATAAAAAACCTCTTTAAAGGTTTTTCCTGGTAATTTATCCAAATGCGGTACAAGATTAACAGAAGCAAGTTGCATGCGACCAGCAATGGCAGCCTTCAGTTTTTCCCATTCTGATATATCAAATGGTATATCTGGGTCTGCGTCCTGAACTACAGTGAGAATTTTACTTTTAATGTTACAGAAATAATAGTCATCGAGTACTGACGATTGTAATTTTTCTATCAGATCATAAGAGCCATGTGTTTTTAAAAGACTATCTCTGTAATATCTGAATAAAGGTATAAAGGGATCAAGAGACATTCGGATATTTGAATGGTTATTTAACATCAATGTGCGGAAGTTAGTTCCTCCCCTAGCTGTACCAGAAGTAAATAAAAGCTTCATTTTAAATTATTGTTTATTTGGATAGAAAACGAGTTAGCCTTGAATATGCCGCCGTTATAGGAATGGGTTTAACAAATCCAAGCGTTACAAAACGATCGATATAAGATCTGGTAAAATCAACATCAAGATCAAATTTTAAAGCGATATCCAATACAGAAAGCCCGCTCCAAAGATTATCAATAAGAATTGTATTCGTGTCATACTGGTCTCTTTGATAGGTCCAGTCAGCGTATAATTCATATCTAGAAAGATGTACCGGTACTCTGTTGACCGGCTCAGGTATATAATTCCATTCTAGAATATCTACTACTTCCATAAGTACCTCAACGGTTTCCTCCAACCGTTGAGGTACTACCAAGTCCATGTTGTCATCATGGGTATGATATGCCGCAAATGGATATCGGTCGAGTGAAACAGCAGGTACATTTACGCCAACGGAATCAAATACAAGTTCATCATTTCCCCACCCTTTTCGGAAAGGCATACATCGTTCTGACAACTTTCCTAGTTTTTTTAATGCATAAAGAAATACCCTGTCAATGTAAGTATCACCTCTCCTAGAATGCACAAATTGAAATCCTGCATCTGCTCCGCCCATTTCACTGAAAACAGCTCCTAGAGCCTTATCAAGAAGTTTAGATTCATTAGCAGCATAAATACTGCTGCCGATGGTTTCAGGCATAATAAGCGCTCTATATGTATATTTTGGAGTGGGATATTTTTTTTGAATTTGATGAATGGTTTCAAGCATTACAGCTACACCTGCAAGTCCATCATTTGCTTGTGCGGGATGGCAGTAATGTGAAAGAAAATAGAAAGAACACTCATTTTCACCATGTGAATACTCGCCAATTTTTAAGCTGCCGTCTTTAACTTCTACTTCTATATCAACAAAAAGATCTGCATCTTCAGGTATAGCTTGCAACATGTTATAAGGAACTGTAATGCGCCATTCCTTTAACCGTCTCTGAAAGTTATAAGCTAGTCTGAATTCATAACAAAATGCATCAGGCGCATTTGGGTTTGTATATGTGTGACTAAGCAATTCTGCTTTGCTTACAACTCCTTTAAACGAAGTTGAATAGGGTGCAAGAAATAAATGCGAGTGCTTATAACTTGCTAACAACTGCCCATTCATATACAATTCTGCCTTCTTTACATTCCATTCAGGCGGAACTACCCATGACTGATGATCTGAACCGCTAGCATATTCATGCAACCTTAAAGGATAATGATTACGGCATATATCCATACATTCGTTAACGTCTGCAGAAACTATAGTTCTATTTTTTAATAGCAATGATTCAATAAGTTCAATCACAGTTTGATCATTTGAAAATTTGCAAATGCATTTAACTTCTTTTAAAGAAGGGTGTTTTTTTTATAAGCTGCTGATAAAGTTCAATAGTTAATATTCTGAACCGGACTCCCATGAAAAAATAGATAACAATTAATAATAACTTCACCATTAATCTTACAACATATATATCAATTGAATTCCTGAATAATATAGTCATGACTGATGCTACATAAAAAAGTAAAAAAATGCCCATAATCTTGGCATATTCCCACTTTATTACGTAATACTTTTGCGATAATAAGAAAGTGACGAGAACATAAATAGCTCCTGCTAATAAAGTGGCCCATGCTGCTCCGACTGCCCCCCAATATTTTACAAAAACAGGTATCAATGCAATATTTCCTGCCACATTCACAATAGAAAGAAATGATATCAGTAGTGTTTTTTTTGCATAGATTAACTGAGGTTGCTTTGCAAAGAAAAATGCTCCGTAAAGCATGGAAAACACAATAATAACATCCGTTGCACCATAAAACTCTTCAGAAGTCAATAGTATCAACGTTTCTTCTGCAAATAATGATACACATAAAGCTATTGCAATTGAGTAATAAAAAAAGGGGGTAAGTAATTTACCTATGATGACTCCTCCATCTTTTTGCTCAAACACTGTCTTATATACGATAGGCGACCAAACATTCTGTATAGCAGTCATTGTAACAAAACTAATATTAGCAATTTTTTGTCCGAGGCTATATATACCAACTGCGCCAACCGTATTAAGGAGTCCAATTAAATATTTATCTACTTGCCCACTAAATGTGCTTACAAAAAGTTTGGGTGTAAGTGGAATGCTTAACTCAAAAGCATCTATAAAGGCAGACTTATCTAAAGAAAACGGCACTCGCTTCAGGAATCGAAACGTCAACAATATTAATACTATTACACTTGCCACCAGTTGCCCTAATACAATACCTATGACTCCTGTCTTTACCCATAACACAAGAACCATAGAGATAAGGAATCCAATCAAGCTTTCATCAATTGTATACCATACGTAGCTTTTAGCATCAAATGAGTTTTTAAGATAGGTAAGATAGTAGGTTTTGATTGTAGTAAATGCAATTGCAAAATAAGTAACTATCAGGAGTGAATGATAAGAATTTGAACCTAACAACCATTGAGAAATCGGGTTCACAAAAAGAGCCGTAAGACTTCCGAATAAAGCTGTTAGTAATGTAACAAAAAGGATTACGGAATATAGCAATGCCCCTTTCTGCTTGTCATCTGAAGAAGTAAAAAAGTTGCGTTCAAAACCAATCGAAAGACCAAAATTAGCAAGTCCATTAATAAAGATTGCATAAGCTTGGCACAAAGCAACAAGACCAAAATCATGCGCATTTAATACCCTTGTAAATAGAGGCAGACTTATTACTGGTAGAATTGCTGTGACAGCAGAAGGAAGAAGATAATATAAAGAATTTTTCAGTTGCAAATTGCGCCGTTTATAATTATTTAACCAATAAGATCCCAAGACAGGGGTGTTCCTTCCGCAGTATCTTTATTAATTTTACGACCAAGTACTTCGTCAATAAATTTGGGTGCAAGTCCGGAACCTGGTCTTACACAACGGATATTTTCTTCACTAAAAACTTCTCCTACATGCATATCTTTCGAAACAAAAAGCGAGCGGCGAAATATCAATGATTTCTTCTCTGCTTCAGTAGGTCCATATGTCACTTTTCCTAAAGACTTCCATGCCCTTTCTGTTTCCACAACTAGCATTGCAAGTTCATCTGGCTCAAGAGAAAAAGCACTGTCCACACCACCATCGGCTCTACTTAATGTAAAATGTTTCTCTACAACCGATGCCCCTAGGGTTACTGCTGCAACAGCCACGCCTACACCCATTGTATGATCTGAAAGTCCAATTTCACATTGAAAAAGTTCTTTCATATGCGGCATTGTAAGCACATTAGTATTTTGGGGATCAGCAGGATAAGTACTAGTGCATTTTAATAAAATTAAATCTTTACACCCTGCATCTCTTGCAGTAGAAACAGCGTCGTGAAGGTCAGCAATCGTTGCCATTCCAGTTGATATGATAACTGGTTTACCGGTAGCAGCTACTTTCTTAATGAGTGGTAAATGATTGTTTTCAAATGAAGCAATTTTATATGCAGGTACATTCAATGTTTCAAGAAAGTCTACGGCAGTTTCATCAAATGGACTGCTGAAACAAAGCATTCCTAATTTAGTTGCTCTATCAAAAATTGGTTTGTGCCATTCCCAAGGAGTATAGGCTTTTTTATAGAGATCATGTAAATTTTGTCCTTTCCATAAGCTATTTTGATCTGCTATCTCAAACTCACTATTTCTTACATTCAATGTTATTGTATCAGCGGTATATGTTTGTAGTTTCAGTGCATGAGCACCTGCTTTAGCTGCAGCTTCAACAATAGCCATAGCTCTTTCTAAAGATTGATTATGATTGCCGCTCATTTCAGCAATAATGAAAGGAGCATTTTCGCCACCAATACCACGATGCCCGATTTTAAATTCTTTGTTTATCATTTCTGGAGTTTCTCAATTTTAATTATGTAACGATGCCCTCTGTGATCAAAAAAAGCCGGGTATCTCTCGTTATCAACTACTCGTAACAAATCAAATTGTTCAGCAAGTGAATGCTCAGGTTGTAGCCGGCTATGATCTGGAGTTCTTTTTTGCATATACTCTCCTGAATCACCAATCTGAGGTTGGGGTATTATAGAATTGTATTGTTCAACAGCTTTTGTCATTAACTCTAGTTCAGTTTGAAATAACTTAGCATTGATTTCAGTTAACAGCTCATGACCATCTAGGCTGAATTTTTGTTTTAGCCATATTCGTCCACTATCCACAGGGTCTTCCGCTTCAAGTAAAGAAACTGTTATTTCATTTTGCCCTCTAACGATAGCCCAAATATGGGGCGACCATCCTCTCGCAGCCGGTAGATCGCTGGCATGAAGAACTATGACTGATCTAAAAGATTTTCTATCTGTCTCTTTGATAATTTGTCCACAGGAAACCAAAAATAATATATCACCACCTTTTAGCCCTGTTTTATCAAAACACAAAATAACTTCATGCCCTTTCTGAAGCATTATGTCCTTCCACTCCACTAAACTCTTAACAACTGGATGCTTAGGATCTGATGTGAGTATGGATATTTTCATGATACTAATCGTTAAAAATTACGTCAGCAACTTTCTTGACACCAATTGCATCAACTAATTTCATCGCGTTTACTGATAATGATGAAATTTTTTTAGGGTCGTTTAATAAGTCTTCTAAGATGTGTTGTATACCTGATACACTTATCGTAACTCCATCACCTCCATTAATAATTGCACCTTCCTTCTCTAAATTTTCCGCGATCGGAATCTGATTCTCGGCCTGTGTAAAACATATGGAAGGAAGTCCCAAAGCACATCTTTCCCAACTTGTAGATCCCGCTGAGCCAATCGAGATGTCAGCACTCGCCATCAATGCAGCAACATTGTCTGGTTGTATATGCAATGCATAATTGTTCGCTGTGCATTGCTCACTAATTATATCCACTGTCGGATGCTGATTACCTATGACTACATCGACTGCTATTGATCTATTTAAGTTTTTCACAGCCAAGAGAGCTTTACTTGTTAAATTATATTGATCAACTCCACCGAGTAAAACCAAAAGCCTTTTTACCGGTGCTGATCTTACACTTACATATTGCCTGTAAATAAAAAACTCATTTCTTAACAAAGCATACGCAGGACCTAATAATGTACGACATGAGAAAGGAACATGTGTGCGATAGCGCTCTAAAGCATCCTTAAAAAGATTTTGATCGAGTAATATATCACAGTCATGATATCTGTCTGCCAAATCATCTATGACCATTATTTTTTCTGCTTTAGCACGTAGCTTACTTTCCCATAATGCGCTAATTGCGTAATGATCTACCACAATTAGCTGTACATGCTGAGAAAGAACTGACAATGTTTGATCTGCATCAATTTCTTGGGTAACACCCAGCCAAGAAGAATGAGCTAATTCATTGTTGTAGACTTTATTCTCACTTGGCAATCGGGTCAATCTAAAGCCATTCTCTTTCAGCTTTTCTTCGAAATATTCGGGTAGATATCTAGCTATAAAATGTATAGATGCACTACGAGTCGACAATTCTTGCGCAAGGGTAAAACAGCGCATGAAATGACCAGTTCCTATTTCAGTATATGCATCAAGTCGAAAAACAATAGAGAAAGTATTTGCCATCTACTACTTTACAGGATTTTCCGAAATACGGGTTTAGCTGGCTCTCCAACTAGAAAATCTGTATAACTACTCTCAAGCGCTTGCGTATAAATTCGACAGGACTCATTAAATGCGGTTACGAAATAGCTAACGTCTTCGAGTGTATGAGAGAAACAAGGTACAAAAGCACCTTGAAACAGAATTCCACGTTTGATCATTTCCTGCATCATCAATGTACGATACCCTTGACTAACCAGCATTTCTTTGTCCATGAAAGAAAAAGTAAGCATCCAGTTGCAAGGAGTAATGTATATATAATCTGTAAGTCCATTTTCTGCCAGTACTTTATTACAAGCTACAATAAGCGCATCGCCAATTGAATGATTATGCTCTACAACTGGTTTAGTTTTGAATTCATTTATAGTAGCAAGCGCAGCAGATAAAGCGTGCGTCTCTCCTCCATGTGTAGTAGATATCAAAAAAACCTTTTCTTCATTAGGTCTATTAATACCTCCAAGCTCCATTACTTCTTTTATACCTGTGAGTGCACAGAATGAAAAGCCATTTGCAATACCCTTTCCCCATGTAGCCATATCTGGTTTTAAGTCAAACTTGGTTGTAGAACCAGGAAAGGCAGATTTGAATCCGCTAATCATTTCATCAATAATAAATAAGGCTCCATGTTTATGTGACAGATCAATGGCTTCCTTTAGAAATACTTCTGGTCGTTGTTTGCAATTACATCCATTTCCACAAGGGCTTTTCTCTGGTTCTGTGATCACACAAGCTATTTGACCAGGATAACGCTCAAATAGTTGTTTCAAAGAATTGATATCACAAGATTTGAAAGTAACAGATAGGTCTGAAAACTCATTTGGGACACCCTTATTACATGTAGTTGTTCCGATAAACCAGTCATCATAAGAATAAAACGGATGATCGCTTGGAAATGCAACGAGTTTTCTTCCGGTATAAGCCCTAGCAAGTTTAACTGCAGCAGTTGTGACAATTGAGCCATTTTTTGCAAACTTTATCATATCATGCTGAGGAACTAAAGACAAGAACTTTTCAGCAGTTTCTTTTTCTAATACTGAAGGCCGTTGAAAATTCACACCTCTTTCTAATTCTGCTCTTACAGCATCCAAAACAGGCTCGTAGGCATGTCCTAGACTAACACTAGTTAAACCCATAGAACAATCAAGAAATTCATTCCCGTCAACATCCCAAACATGAGCACCTTTTCCGTAAGAAATTGCTGCCGGAGATAATTCAGGGAACTGGTCATCTCCTTTTGAGTAAGTATGTGCACCGCCAGGAATGAGGTTATGAATTCTCGATCTATATTCATTCGAGTTTTTAAAAACATTTATGTTACGAAGATTTATCATCTAATAAAGATTTTGAATATCCAGCATTCCTTATCAACTCTTGATTTTTAAACATGCTTGGATTATTTTTAATAAAATTAGCATATTCTTTCCATCCCCGTTCTGCGCCAAGATTTGAAATCAATCTTTCGATAGCTTTGTAATCATCTTCTTCATCAACAGTAAACCTGATCGTCTTAAAATCACCTTCTTCGCATTCATATTGTCCATAAGTTCCATTGAATTTACTTTTATTTCGGATATAAGGTGTAACATGCTCCCGTTCTGATGGGAGTTTTGCATTAAGATAAGCATCTGTTAATTCTTCAGTTCTAAACACTTCTACATCTACACCATCAGGAAATTGTTCACTTAACATACAATAAGTAAAACTATTATCCAGCGTGTATTGAATTGCCTTACTTACTAGTATGTGATCAATTAAAGGACAATCACTGGTAACTCTTACGACATATGATGAATTGATTAATTGAGCTGCGTTATAAAACCTATCTAAAACATCTTCTGTTGATCCCTTATAATATAAACAATCTTCACTTTTTGCTACCGCTGTAATCATGTCTGATTCAGGCTCATTGGTAGTTGCTACGATAATTGCACTAACATTACCTACCTTCTTTAGCCTTCTTAAATGCAACGCAAGAAGCGATGTATCATCTATTTTTTTTAATACTTTACCAGGTAGTCTACTGGATCCAAAACGAGCCTGAGTTATAATGATAATATTCATTTCCAATTATACGGGTAGAGTAAAGATGTATTCTTTACTTGAATTTTATTAATACAATCTATGACTTCAGAAGAAATAATATTTCTACTACTATTTATATTGGATTGTAGTTGTTCAGCCGTATCAACACCAATAATAATATTATCGATTTCTTTATAATGAAATGCATATCGAATGCATAGATCTGAAATAGTTATGTTAAAATCCTTAGCTATATTTTTGAGAATAACTAGTTCTTCTTTCAACCCCACAGTATTTCCTTTTAAGGCATCTGGCTTCATAAAAAACAATCCTTGTAAAAAGATCGATCTCACCTGAATAGTTTTACCAACTGCTTTTGCTTTGAGTATCAGTTCGCCTCTTTGAGAAAAATTATCAAAAAGATTAAACGGTATTTGTATCACATTAACAGAAGGGTCATTGATTACCGTCTCAAATTCTTCATTGGTGTAAATAGAAACTCCTATGTTTTTTATCAAGCCTTTAGTAAGTAATTCATTATAATAGCTTTTCAAAGATTGATTTTTGAATTCCTGAAAACTGTGATAAAAACAGGTATCGATATAATCAGTCCCTAAGATAACACAGGCATTTGCTACTTGCTTAATAAATAACTCGGGATTAACAGAACTGAACTTTGTATTAATCTTGAATTTTGAATTTCTCAAACTATGGTATTTCCCAATAATCGCATGTGCACAGCCATAAGCATAAGCTGTATCTAATGTACTAATTTTGATTTCCTGAGCTTTATCAAAAATCTTATATACTGAAAATTGATCTGGTTGACCCAGATAATTATTGATTCCGTATTTCAAACCAAACTGAACTGTCCCTAGGATAATTCTAGACATTAACTTATAGGATACATTTTAATAATCTCATAAAATATATCTACACTCTAATTTTCCTCCTCTCCTTTTGAACTATATATAGCTTTATATGAGTGTGAACTTTCTAAGAAAGTATAAGGCGTAAAGAATCTATCTCCAGGTTTTATGAAGTTAATAATGTTTTGATGAGAGCTATTTAAGACTTTTTCAACAATCAACGAATACCGCCCATTGGTATTGACTATCAACCAATGTTTATCATGCCTTGATACTAATCCAGCCATGAACGGATGCCCCATTGAATCGCCTCCATGTAAGTGAACAGACTTTAGATGCACAGGGCCATGATTACCAGAGTTTAAAAATGTTATGCTGCCCGGATAAGGGTCATCGAATGCATTAATAAAATTATATAATTGATATGATTCTAATGACCAGTCAATATAGCCATGCTTCATCGTCGATAGTCTAGTGTTATATCTTCCTAAATAATCAAGTTGATATTTAAGATTAAAGTATTGTCCTCTCAAAACTTCAACTATAAAAGAGTTATAGAAATCAAGGAACTTATTTAACCGATAGCTCTCAAAATCAATAGGAATAGAACATTCCTTTGGAAATAAAGAAACCGAATTATGAATAATGGGGCCTGTATCTATTCCTTCATCTATTAAATGAACTAGTTGGTTATCAATTCGATCTTGACGCATTATCTTCCACGTTACCAACCCACCACCAGCATCTAAAGGGAGCCTGGTGCCGTGGAAATTAATCAGATTACCTCTTAAAAATTCTATAGTTTTTTTTCTAAAAATTAGCCTTGAACCAAGTGAAACAAAAAGTGTTTTTTCAATATTACAGGTATCTTGAATATATAAATAAAATTTTTCATCTACCTTGTCGAAGATAACATGCTTAGTGTGTATACCTTTAGATTGATCACTTGATGAGATTATTTCTGTTGCAAGATTTAAAGATGCATTAATCTGAATTAATTTTTCATAAACTTCTGAAAAGCCTATGAATACAATTTTCTCAAGAGAATTTACATAGAATCTATTATTTTCTATCACAACTGAAATTTTAAAAAATAGTTAATAATTAGTTTAATCAGAAAATCTCAATATATGTATTCGTGATTATAAAAAATAAGGATCATTCTGGGAAACTTAGTAATAGGTCTTTTAAAACAAATTTTGATACCCTAGAGGTCTCATAATCCTTTCAACTACTTCTTTTTGATCCTCATCACATAGCGAAGCATAAATGGGAATACTTATTGCTTGTTTATAATATGACTCTGCATTTGGAAAATCGTGTACACTAAAAAACCCCAACTCTTCATAATATGGGTGTCGATATACAGGTATGTAATGAAGATTAACTAAAATACCTACTGTACGCAATCTTTCAAACAATTGTTTATGCGAAATACCTTTTCTATTACTTTTCACTCTTATGATATACAAATGTAATGAAGAATAAGTATCTGGATGCTGCCAAGGAAGTTCAATCCACTCTTCAGTTAGCAGCTCGCTGTATTTATTAGCAATTCTATGTCTTGCTTCAACAAACTGATCTAACTTTTTCATCTGACTCAGTCCCAAAGCAGCATGTATGTCAGTCATACGGTAATTGTACCCCAGAGCAATTTGCTGATAGTACCAAGGACCATCGGGTGCGTGTGTCATTTCACTTGGATGCCTTGCAATACCATGACTTCTATACCTATTTATTGTCGTTGCCAGTTCTGCATCATTAGTAACACACATACCTCCCTCTCCAGTTGTGATAATTTTAACTGGATGAAAACTAAATACGCATATATCACTGTACTTGCAATTACCAACTGGTTCATTCAAGTATTTAGCGCCAATTGCATGTGAGGCGTCTTCGATAATTTTAAATCCATATTTTTTACTGAGTGCACGAATATCCTGCATTTCGCATGACTGTCCTGACAAATGGACCGGAATAACCACTTTAGGAAGTTTTCCATTTTTCTCTGCTGTTTCTAATTTTTCTTTCAATTTTTCAACTGACATATTGTAAGTACGTGGATCTATATCTACAAAATCCACCATTGCACCACAATACAAAGCACAATTAGCTGATGCTACGAATGTAATGGGACTGGTCCATACAAAATCACCAGGCCCAACTTCTAAGGCCAAGCAAGCAATATGAAGCGCCGACGTAGCACTATTTACCGCAAAAGCATGTTTTGCTCCACAGTAATCTGTTACAGCTTTTTCAAAAGCCGGAACCATGGGACCTTGCGTTAGAAAATCGGACTTTAATACTTGAACTACGGCTTGGATATCTTCTTCAGAAATATCCTGCCTCCCGTATGGTATCATAATTGAATAATTTCTTGATAATATTTGGTTTCTTCTTCTTTTAACAACAACAGATGTTCTTCCATGGTTCCTAAAGGTTTACCTAAGAATGATACAACTTTAGCATTTGACAAACTCATATCCAAAGGTCGTTTAACCAGATCGCTTCGTTTTGCAAAAGAGTCTGACAAAATCAAACTCTGATCCAGAGAAAATATTTCTGCCACTTTTTTCCCAAATGATAATTTAGATACTCTTTCATCACCCACCACATTAAAAATACCCGATGCGCCTTTTATAATGAGTTCGTGAATGGTGTTTACAAGCACACTGATGAGTATAGGACTGTAGTAAACATCTTCAAACAAACGAATGATTTTACCTGCTCGTAAGTGCGAGATGATAAAATCGGTGAATGACTGTCTATATTTAGGTCCCCACCCATAAAAATTGGTTCTAATAACCAATGCATTTGGACAAGCTTCCAAAACAACTTGCTCAGCCTTCCATTTTGTTATTCCATATTGATTGACAGGTTCAGGCAGTGTCTCTTCATCAACAGAAGGCATCACACCTTGGTACAAATGATCTGTTGAGATGTGAACCATTTTCGCTCCACTGTGATGAGCTGCTATGGCAAGTTTTCTTGCAATTTCAACATTTGCATTATGTGCTTCTTGTGGATAATTTTCACAAACTTCTACACTTGTAAGCCCAGCTGCATTCACAACTACATCCGGTTGCAGTTCAGAGATCGAGCGCAAAATAGAGTTATGATCTGCAAAGTCTATTGAGAAAGTACTAACGCCATTTATTTTAACCACTCTCTTGTTAAGACCTATAAAGATATCGCAGGTAACTCTTTTTTGTATCGCCCAATTTACCCCTAACAAACCTGAACCACCGAAAATTAAATATTTTTCTCTCACCGACTATAAAGACTATTTATAAAAAATTTCCAAATAAAATATTTTAAACAACATATATTATCCATTTCAAATTTTTAACTCTGACTGTAACAAATGCAAGTATTTTAATTAGATTATTGTATTTTAAACGATAAAATAAAATTGGATTTTAACTGGCAATCAGAATCTATTAACATTTCAATTACATCTCTCAATACACCTTGTCCACCCTTCGATTTCGTAATTACTTGAACAGTGCTTAAAACTATAGGTATAGCATCACAAGGAGCAAATGAAACCCCAACTAATTTCAAAACTTCAATATCAATTACATCATCACCAATATATCCGACCATTTCAGGCAATAGATTAAATTCTTTCAAAAACTCATTTAATGCAAATAATTTATCATTAACCCCTATTCTGAAAAAATCTATTCCCATTTCCATTAACCTGTGTTCCAAGGCTTTAGATTTTCTACCAGAAATTGCTCCGAATATATAACCTTGGGACCGCATAAAACCAACCAATTGGCCATCCCTAACATTGAATTTCTTAATCTCTTCTCCATTTGCATCTAGTGTAATACTTCCATCTGTAAGCACTCCATCAACATCAAAAAGAATTGCCCTTATATTTTTCAAATAATTAAATTTTTATGTTGCACACCAAACTGCGCACCAACACCTTTAATTTTGGTTGATTTTTGAAGTTTTTTATAAGCTCAGAAATTAAAAAAAGCACTCACTTTCAACACTTTAACGATTTATACTGATTAACAAATACCCCTCCTCGGTCTGGACCACACTAAAAATTTTAGACAATTATTTGACTTTTATAAAAATCAAATAGTGAATTAAAATTCAATAAACAATCAGCTCCCTCAATTTTACTCTTGT